>Ga0073928_10009856_pt1 | contig 11533 bp, 12 predicted proteins | sample PaiPotPPA55metaG_FD_76969 | JGI IMG/M metagenome (GOLD analysis project Ga0073928, IMG submission 76969) | Iron sulfur acid spring bacterial and archeal communities from Banff, Canada, to study Microbial Dark Matter (Phase II) - Paint Pots PPA... ...
GATCTCTTTGACGTAATGATCCGGTCTCCCGAGCCTCTCCGCAATATCGGTCAGCGTAAGACGCGCGCCCTTCCGAATCCTCTCGATGAGTCTGCCGAGCGGGACCACGACGATCTCCAGCGACTGACCGCTTTTCAGGAGAGCCGCGTCTTGGAGGCGATGCTTTAGCTTCGTCCTGACGCTCACTTTCGCTTCGTCCGACAAATGGGAGGTCGCATCCAACAACCAATGGTCGACGACGTTGTCGCTGCATTCGAATGGCATATCGCCTCTCCGAATGCCCCGTAGCAGAAGTTTGTTCACGACTTTCTCTTCCATGGTTTACACTCCCTGCGACATTCTGGCCCCGGACGCCGCCTTCAGCTTGTCGAGGGCCCTCTTGTGGCGAACCCGCGCGGTGCCTTCGGGAATTTCCAACCATTCCGCGATCTCCGCGAAGGGGAAATCCAGAGCACGCCACTTTAGAATCTGCTGATCCCCTTCCGAGAGTTGCGATAGCTGAGCCCGGAGCCATTGCATTAACGCGTCCTCCCGCTCTGAGGGCGCGAGGTCTGCATCGCGATTCGCTCGTAGTGCAACACCAGTCACGTCTTCGAACGCCGGCCTTCGTACACGGTGGTAGTCGATGGCTCTGTTTTTTGCGATCTCAAAAATCCAAGTTGTTAGCTTTGCTCGACTACCGAATCGAAAATTCGGCAGCTTCTCGTGGACGGTCATCAGGACATCAGCGGCGAGTTCTTCGGCGGTAGGCTCGGGGACGCTCATTCGAACTGTAAGAAACTTGAACAAAGGAGGCAGAAGGCGGTCAACCAGACGCTCAAATGCTTCCTCCGAACCCCTTTGAAGTTCGCTTACGAACGGCGCCGAGTTGAGATCATCAAAGCTCGTAACTGCCTCGTTTGTGTAACGAGATCGCGTTACACCGCTCCAGGGAGGTGTAACGATAATATGAATCATGCGGTGCCGACTATCCTATGCTCGACGCGCCCGAGCTACGACCGCATTGATGACAATGGACCCTTTGCTTGGCTTGATGGTCAACGTAGCAGTAGTGAAACGGTATTCCGTGTCATACACGAAGCAGAGTTGCCGTGCAGAGGAGACCGTCTGAGAGCGCTTCAAATCGTCTTTCGCTATTTTGCACCCCTCGACTTCGAACTCCGTATCCAGTGCCGCGGTAATTTCTGCGACAACATTTACCGCCGGAGCCGACTTCCCATTTTCATAGTTACTCAACTGTTCCCGGCTCACGCTGAGATTAGCTGCAAGATCCTTCTGCGAAAGTCCCGCACGCTTGCGTGCGTCTCGAATCTGTCGGCCGAGTTCCTGTTGCCAACTCATTGTGTTGTCAGGGGACGATCCAATGCTCGCAAATATGTTGACATCCCAAAAGGGTAATGTAAATATCCTTACATTATGCCGTAAATATATTTACAGGCGCTCTGAATTACATTGGTGTACACTCTCGCGTCCTACAGAGGAGGGCTATATGGTAAGCGCTACCACCGACCGGACGAATTACCTCTCCTTGGCCCTCGACGCCCGTAAGACAATCAAGGCGCTGCTGTTAGCCTCGGAAACTGGCAAGCAGAGCCCCGAACTCAAGGGCGCGATCGATGACACTGTTGATTCGCTAAGGGCTCTGAATACGGGGGGACTTCTGTTCTCTCGCTTGCATCCTCAATTTCCCTATCAACATTACGAGCAGGTCAAAACGCTCGAGGAAGTCGAGTCTGCGATGAAGAAAGATCGTGTTGCTGACAGACTTTCCGAACTTGATAAGGCCGTTGATCCCACGCAGAGACAAGAAATTATAAAATTGGCGCTCGCGTTCTTTGCCGCACTGGAGAATCGGGCGTTGCAGCGCTACAACACATCTGCCAGTTCCGCGTTCGGGCGCTAAAACAACGTATGCTCCCGTTGGAAGAGCAGGTGCGCCACGACGCCTCTTCCTTGTATCAGTTTGTATCTTCCATTACTGATCACTGCGACACCAAAAGCTCGGCAGCCGCATACCTAAGTTCATCAGAGAGATTCTTTAATTACATTATTGAATTAGGGAAGGCCACCAAGGAATACGTCAGAAACTTTCCTGGTAGCCGTACACAAGCGGCCCAGTTCCTTGACCTCCGCGACGATATCGCCACTCTCCGCAGCGGATGGCAATTCCTGCATCTGTTTGTAAAACCGGCGTTGGATAGCGATACGCTTCATCTCCCTACCTCGTTGATCCAAGGTTTGATCGAACGATTTCGCGAGATTCCAGACTACGCGGACACCGATTTCGCCATATATCACACCGACCTATTCAACTATCTAAATGTACAACTGAATGTTTTCAAGCCAATCGCAGACGCTATCGCCGCGCTCGTAAATGGCCCAAAGTTTCCAGAGAAACTTGCTCTTATCGGAATTCCATATTCGCAATCTTCGTCTGTGTTCATGAACTGCTTGATTCCACATGAGATGGGCCATCACATCTTCGGAGATAAGGCTCTCGATGCAAAGTTTCGCCCCGGGATCGAAAAAGAATTGCAGCAACACTTCGGGACAACACTCACCACATTAGACCGCAGTGAACTCACAACCATCCTGGTCAGATGGGCCGAAGAACTCTTTTGTGATGTCTTCGCAGTCAGGTTGGTCGGGTTCTGTTACTCTTTCGCATTCATAGAACTCTTCGATGTCTCCAAGGCCTTGGATGAAACGGGGAAGCTTGCACGTTCCGGCGGCATGACTAATTTCGATGAATACCCGCCTCATCTGTTTCGGCTACAACAACAGGTCGCAATCCTAAAGAAGGACAAATGGTGGGACGAACTGAAAGGCGTCAATTCTCACTACATCAATCTGCTCCAAGAAGTCGACCTGATAAAGGAGGCTGATTTTACCCTCTCAAATTTTGGTTCTATCGATCCAAATGGCATCAAGGCGGCCTATCTTACCGTCGTTCCAACGATTTTCTCTGAACTGGATAGCGTCACAACTGGGCTTGAATCAGGATTGGGAGACTGGAAAAAGTCCTGTCCCGAGATCGAGAACTATTTGGAACATGGGGTTGTCCCTTCAAACCTGTTGGAAAAAGCCGGCGAACTGAAATTCCACGTCCCTGGTTTGGTGTCGCTGCTTAACTCCGCATACAAGTTCTATGTGGAATTGTTAGACAATCTCCTCAACCACATAGAAGATGCAAATCTTAATGACATCAAGATCAGAAGCTACTGGGCAACCAAGGTCCAGATGTGGACCGCAAAGGCCATTGAAGACGTAAATCTTCTGAGACATAAAGGAAACGAGTGAATGGCTGTTCTCTCAAAGCGTGACATCAACGAACGGAGAAAGCTGTCGGTCCATGACGCCCAGAGTCTCGTCATCACGCCAATGTTGGACGAAGATGTGTTTGACGAAGATTCAGTCGATCTTCGTCTTGGCACCTACTTTCTCCTGCCGCAGATCCCGCCGCAGCCCTTCGTAGACCCTACTTCACCTGGGACGTCTAGCCAGTCCTACCTGCGACTCCATACACCGCTTGGTGCCTACTTTGTTCTTCCCGCCCATCAGACGGTACTTGGCGCTACCCTCGAATACATAAAGCTTCCATTTAACATATCAGGACAGATTTTGACCAAGTCGTCGGTAGCACGAATGTTTATGGTCATCGAAACCGCCCCGTGGATTCATCCACTCTACCGGGGATGTTTAACCCTAGAAATCGCCAACGTCTCGAACACGGCGATCGTTCTGTATCCCGGTATGACAATCGGACAACTTGTGTTACTTGATGTCAACGTCACACAGGCACCCGAAAAGCTGTCGGGCACTTATGTAGGCCCGGTTTACCCGGAACCGCCCGCGCTACGTCAACCAGGTCAGGCACTATACGGAATCGGTCTCGACAAGTATCGGCACCCCTTCTACGGCTGGATAAACGAGAAAAACATGACGACCGAAGTCGGCGCCGCGATGGGCAAACTTAGCGTTGCGGAGCAGGACAACGTCAAGGCCGTCATTCGAATTCTCCAGGAAAATGGTGCCCTTCCCCCCGACAATCCGGCAACCCGCCTATTTCCTAAGTAAATCCCCAACAATCGCCAGCGAACTAAAGAACGTTGGTGGTTGCATGTCGAGAATCGTCCCGGTACGGAGCCGAGCTAGGACTGTTCACGCGAACGGGTTGACAAATTGTGACGGCGCTAAACGGCAACGGCCGGCTAGCGGTGCCCCAATATGTCATTGGTGAAACCGCTGCGTCGTAGCCTGACTGAGCACCGCGCAGATCGTTATTTCTTCGGTTGGGTTGTCTTCGAACCGCGCTTGTATTTAAACTGGTTGCCCTTTTCCGAACTTGGCGGGATTGTTTCTCCTCGCTCAATTACTGTGCGGCGGCCGTTTGGCACCTTACCGCCGCGAGGGCCAACTTCCACAAGCTCACCGGAATCCGGCGCTATCTCGCCCGGTTTGAGGGTAGCCATAAACTCCTCCAAGACGGGACCTTAAACGGTGCCCAGCACAACGCCGCTTGTGGACTTGTCCCGTAAAGTCTTCACAGTGGCATAAAGATTCTAGCGTGTCTTAAATAATCCATAGACCGTAAATTTTGCTACAGCAATGTCCACGGCCTATGTTATATTCCCGGCATGGCCATTAACAACTGGACTCCTTGGACTGACTACCCACCACTCACACAGGAGCGGCTTTCGATAGTAGGCTCGACCATCCGACAAGCGCGCCGCGACACGTTGATTCTCTATGATCCGCTCGGTGGAGACAACAGTTGGAGCCACGGTTGCCGCGCTTACGTTCGTAGTGTCTTCGCGCTCGCAGAAGCGTCAAAGACATACACGTGGCTCGCGGTCCTTCCGGAAGCTGAGCGCCTTCGAGCCACGTTTGCGATAGCTGGAATACCATTCCGCTTCTACCGCGGCATACCGGATGACCCGCCAACTCACTACCTCGGCACCACATTTGCCGAGATAGCGCAATCACAGATGGCGTTCAAAGCCGGATTTGAAAGTCTGTTGCGCCCCATAGACAAGATTTTTCGCATCGCTGTAGAAGCTGATGCGCAAGGCGAAACTACTGATATTTCCTGGGTCGAAGTGGACGATGCTGGAAACGTAACCAACAGCTATGTTATCCCTCCGGCAATCGGAAAGACCAATGTTACACCCGTACAAGCTGCGCCGATTGAGTTGCCGCCTCCGATAGTTGAGCCCCTACGGATTGATCTGCCAGACTCCGAAGCAAAGAAGAAGAAGAATGGATGAGTGTGACCTCGTTTCCCACTGAAGCCTTCTTAGGAGAACGCCTACAGATTGCGCGAGAGTTTCGCGGCCAAACACAAAAGGAACTTAGTGAACACGTTGCAGCCTCGCCCGCCTTGATTTCACTCTGCGAAAAAGGCAAAAAACCATTTCCTGCTCGCGATTTGGTCGAGGCTTTCGGCGCCGTTCTCGGATTTCAACCTGAGTTCTTCTCCGGCCCAATTGAGGACGTGTTTCGCGAAGAAGAATGCAGCATGCGACATCGGCGCTCCACGGCCGAGGGGCTAAAGGCCAAGATCAGAGCACATGGAACGCTCATAGGGATGGTTATCCGAAGGTTGCGCTCGGTACTCAGCTTCCCGCAGCAGAATATTCCGCACATCCCAGCCAATACCGATGAAGAAATTGAGAAAGCGGCCGAAGAATGCCGGAAACATTGGAATCTTGGCCTCGACAGGCCAATAAAGGGAATCGGTCGCGTACTCGAACATGCCGGGGTTGTGATTGTACCCAACTTGGTCAAATCCGATGTCGATGCTTTTTCTCGCTGTGGACCCACTGCCCTGATTTTTTTGAATCAAGCCGTTAAAAGTACTTCGCGCTGGCACTTTGACATTGGACACGAATGCGGCCACCTCGTGATGCATGCTGGTATTCCCACCGGCACAGTCGAGACGGAAGATGCTGCCAACAAATTTGCGAGCGCTTTCTTGATGCCACGGCAAGCATTTGCTCGGGACTTTCACATGATGGTGCACTTCGATTGGCAACACATTTTTGCGTTAAAACGGCGCTGGAATGCGAGCGCACAGGCAATTGTCAGACGTGCGTACGGTCTTGGGCTGCTTGGAGCCGTCGACTATCGAAAAGCTTACAAATACATGTCGTGGAAAGGATGGACAAGTAACGGGGAGCCTGAAGAACCAACTTTTCAGGAACCAGAGCTCTTATCAATTGCCCTCAAATCACTTGGCACGAAGGTTCCGTTGACGATTGACACTCTCTGTAAGGAGCTTCATTTCACTCCCGACACGTTCCAAGACATAACTGGATTTGCCGTCCCGGTGCCCAAATCAAAAGCTGTAGAAGTCATACCTTTTGCGCGCTGAGCATCCCACGCTCGCCGACCCGACAGGGCAGCATGCCGCAACCGACAGCCAAGAAAACCGTGTACCTGTTCGGCGCGGGAGCAACACACGCCGAACTCCAAAACCTCGAGCCAGATCTAATGGAAGAGAAGCGCGGACTACTTATCAGGGACGTCTCCTCTAGGGTCATCGAAAGGGCCAGGCGTGAAGACAAATACCTAAAGGACGTAGCAATGGTCTCGGGAACATCTGGGTCGCTAAACATCGAACTGCTAATCAGCCTGATCGAAAACAGCAAGATCCACGGCTGGGAGTACAAGACCCGCCGTCTCAAGACACTAGTACAGGACGATATCGAGAAAATTCTATCCAAATCCCGGACTGACCGTTTCTATTTGCACAAAGCATTGCTTGAGCTTCACGCGCACGCAATTACAGGAACTAAGGAACAACTGATCGGCTTGATTTCGTTGAATTACGACAATGTCCTAGACCAGGCATACGATCGGTACTACGGGAAGCCAAACTATTGCTTCTCCTTGGAAAGGCATGCTCCCTCATCGGAGGCCATCCCGCTACTCAAACTACACGGCTCTTTCAATTGGAAGGCGCAAAGGATTCGTGGAAGAAAGAGAACCATCGAAATCATTCCGCTCGGATCCACCAAGAATTACTTGCACGCGCCATACGGCTTCATTTGGAACCGGGCACTGGAGATCCTGATAGAATGCGATACGCTTCGAGTAATCGGTTGCTCCCTTAGTCAAAATGATGCGCATTTGATCGACCTGCTGTTCAAAGCGCACTTGGAAAAGGGGGCGGCATTCGATATCGAGGTTATAGGTCCCGATGAGATGGGCAAAGGAATCCGGGGGAATTATGGATTTTTCCCCAAGATCAAGACTCTCTTGGAACTCGAGGAGCACTTAATTCCCGATCCGGCTCCCGGCAATCCATTTAAGACGTGGCTCAAGTACAAAAGCCTCGCGATGCTTGGCGACGGCATAAAGGGTACGCAATATCTGAGGAAGGCTACGACGTAGGCCGACACATTCATGTCCGCAAAAATCAAACCGCGCGTTGCAAGGGAGCTGAAATCGATTGCGGTAAAGGAATTCATCGATGACTACATTTATCGGATCGATCTGGACGCGGACTATCAGCGAGAGAAAATATGGTCGCGCGAGGATCAGGAGAAACTCATAGACTCGATCATCCAAAACATCGACATACCAAAACTGTACCTAGCGCGCTTGAAGGATAGCGAAAACTTCGATTACGAGTGTATAGACGGAAAGCAAAGAATGACAACGCTCTTGAATTTCCTCAAGCCGGAACAGGCTGGGGACAATCCGTTGACCGTAAGAGTGACTGGAGAGCGTTACACGTACGAGCGACTGCGTGAAGAGCTACCTCAGCTTGCCAAGAAAATCGAGGACTACGAGTTAACATTTGTGATTTACCCGGAAATCGACGATGAGGAATTCCTTCGCGAGATATTTAGACGGCTCCAACTCGGAGTGAGGCTGAATGCTGGAGAACTACTGAAAAGTCATACGGGAGCAATGCGAGATTTCGTCTACAAGGAAATGGGAAAAGACGCACCGTTCTTGAGGCATACGAATCTTTCGGAGAAACGATTTTCGAGGCAATTCACGCTCGCTCAGATTTGCATCAACTCATTCAGTCGGGCTGAATCCGGAGACTTCGTTAGAGCTCGATACGAGGATCTTGAAGACTTTTTCAAAGACAAATACAACCTAGAAAAGAAAGACAAGGATCTCGCGCGGATCAGAGAAGTCCTCGGGATTATGGATAAGCAATTCGGAGAAAAGGCCAACAGTATTTCCAGCAGAGCTGTGGCGGTTTCGGCGTATTTGTTTATGGAGGAATTGTACGATAACGACGAAGAACCGCTGATGCCGTCCTTTGTGAATTTTTACATCGCACTACTCGATCAGATTAAAAGCAACCTGAAGCTCTTGAGCGACTACCAGAAGCCCACGAATTCGCCGATTCTCGAGGATTTCCAAAAGTATATTTCTCAAGCCTCGGTCGAACCGTACGCGATCAAGAGAAGACACTTATTTCTTCAAAACGCCTTCAGGTATTACGTCCACCCAAAGACCAAGGGCAAAATCATCGGAGAGAAATAGCTTATTTCTGCTGGCCAGAACTCGACTAAGTCTCTAAACTCAGGGAACACTTAAACGATGCAGACCGCGACAAAGCTCAAACGCGCAAATTCCGCTCCGCCAGTGAGTGTAGAGCTCTCCGCATTTGTTCCTGCCCAATTCAAGGATTTGGGCGACCCTCAGACCGCGATTCCACGGTTAGCCAAAGATGGAGACTCCGTCCGAGCGATCGAACGCGCTGTGCAGTCTGTTCCGACTAACCACCGACTGTTCTTGGGCGACGCGCGAGAAATGTCAGGCCTGCAGCCCGAAAGCATCCATTTGGTTCTGACCTCGCCACCGTATTGGACACTCAAGGAATATAGAGAAACAGAAGCTCAGCTTGGTCACATTGAAGACTACGATCAATTCCTACAGGAACTCGACAAAGTCTGGACCCATTGCTTTAGAGCTTTGGTTCCGGGTGGTCGATTAATTTGTGTTGTCGGTGATGTTTGCCTTTCCCGCCGAGAGAATGGGGGGCGTCATACAGTGGTACCTCTTCACGCATCCATTCAGGAACATTGCCGAAAGCTCGGTTTTGACAACCTCGCCCCCATCATTTGGCACAAGATATCGAATGCGGTCTACGAAGTGGAAAACGGATCTGGCTTCTTAGGTAAGCCGTATGAACCCAACGCCGTAATCAAGAACGATATTGAATTCATCCTTATGGAACGCAAACCCGGCGGGTACCGAGCACCCGATCTGTCGACGAAAATTCTCAGCCTAATTTCTGCCGAGAATCACAAAAAGTGGTTTCAACAGATTTGGGCAGGCGTTACCGGGGCTTCGACGAAACACCACCCGGCGCCATATCCCACGGAACTTGCGGAGAGGCTAATACGCATGTTCAGCTTCGTTGGAGATACCGTTCTCGATCCTTTTCTAGGCACTGGCACAACAACAGTGGCAGCCGCGAAGTGGGGCCGCAATAGCCTCGCGTTCGAGGTGGACAGTCATTATCTTAAGCTGGCGCAGAAGCGAATCACGCAAGAAACCTCTTCGCTGTTCAGTACAGCCGACGTATCTGCCGGCGTAATCGAATAAACATCCGCATGGCGCTCAACCCTGAACTCGAGAAACAGCTGCGCAAGGCCATCAAACACTTCTGGAACACCCGCGAGACACAGGCTCAAAAACAGGGTTCGAAGACTGGCGCACGTGACGCAGGCGCAAGGACTGCGGTGACGGGTGGGCGCCAAATGGACGGATTTATCTCGTTGGTACGCGACTACCTCTGCGAAAACGGCCTTCCTAAAACCCATGTCTATTGCGAAAAACGGATTGAACTGCCCGGATGGTATCGTCCGGAAAAGAAGTGGGATCTCTTGGTCGTCGCCGATGGAGCTTTCTTAGCGGGGATCGAGTTCAAATCCCAGGTCGGATCGTTCGGCAATAACTACAACAACCGAACGGAAGAGGCGATCGGAAGCGCCACTGACATTTGGGCGGCCTATCGCGAGGGCGCTTTCAAACCTTCTGCACGACCTTGGTTGGGTTATCTGATGCTCTTAGAGCAAGCCCCGGGTTCTACACACCCCGTGAAGGCACAGGAGCCCCACTTCAAAGTTTTTCCAGAATTCAAGAATGCCTCTTATGCCAAGCGCTATGAAGTCCTTCTGACAAAATTGGTGCGCGAAAGACTCTACGATTCCTCCTGTTTTTTGCTGTCGGACGCTGAGAACGGGCCTCGCGGAAATTACACGGAACCCGCTCCTGAACTCAGTTTTGAGAAATTCATGACGTCTCTACTCGCTCGCTCGATTTCAGTAGCAAGAACAAAAAAGTAGCGGTCGGCTTTCCATCCAATGAACCAGCCGTAGTGTTGCGAACCAACTCCCCCGCCGCGCTCGCAAAGCCACGAACCGCTCCACTGGGCGTATCGCCGAGGGTAGACCAGGTGATTCTTTCGGCCTGCCTAGCCCCTTTCCACTGGATTCCGCTTGCCGTTGATAACTCCGGGTTTCCGTAAGCTCGGTTCCGTTAGGAAGGCCCTGATGTACGACAAGACCATTTCGTCAGGCATCTCCCAATCACCGTCCATGATCGCGATGAGTTGCAATCGGCAGCTGCTCTTCGAAGGGCGGCTGCCATTTCACTGTGCTTCATTGCGACACTCCTTTTCTCTCGCGCGGAGGTGTTTCTTCCCAGCGAGACCTTACCCGCTGCCCCCACCGCTTTGTTTGACCTCCGTGTTCCCGTACCTCCGCCCGAAAACTTTGAGCATGGTCGAGACGGTAGCATGGACACCGAGCGCGATTCTACGCTCCGACATTGCCATCGCACCTCGGAAGAAACCCAAAAACCACAATTTCAACTGATGAGTTTCCACTGGAACTGTCTTTTCTCTTCAATGCCCTTCCCGCGGAAAGGCTGCGCCTAGACCGCCCGCCTTGGCATACTGCCGGATGGTGGCCTGTTGCACGGGAGCGATCATTGAATCACCCCATTCGATGGGCAGTTCGCCAGCAACTGATCGTAGTTCCTCGTCGTGGGTTGCGGTCGGTCATACGCTCGCAACGCTCCAATCTCGACCGCTTCACCGGCTCCGCGCTTCCCGGATGGGTCGCTGGCGAGCAACAAGCGTACGGCCTCGGCATCGAAACAACTCAAATCCAGAGCTTTTTCCAGGGCCTCCTTCAGTCGCGGATATCCATGCGGGCGGCCCAGCAGCAGCACCTCGATCATGGCTCTGGTCCCATCCTGCTTACCTCTTCGTTGCTTCAGTGCCTCCCAGAAGCGATCGAAGCTGGCTGGCCAGCGCCCCTGTGCCCGCCACTGCTCGAGCGCTGTCGAACCCGCAAAAGCCCCGGGCTTCTTCGTCAGTGCGTCCAGGTAATGCTCCAAGTTGAGCACTTTCTGCTGTCGCTTGAAGCAGCGCTCGTGCCGTGCCACACACTCTCCCTGATGCCAGATCTCCACGTAGGCGGAGTGCACCTTGGCCTGTACTTCCAGACCCACCGGCAGCGGAACCGAATAGAAGTTGGTCAGCACCTTCACGCAA
>Ga0073928_10009859_pt1 | contig 11530 bp, 10 predicted proteins | sample PaiPotPPA55metaG_FD_76969 | JGI IMG/M metagenome (GOLD analysis project Ga0073928, IMG submission 76969) | Iron sulfur acid spring bacterial and archeal communities from Banff, Canada, to study Microbial Dark Matter (Phase II) - Paint Pots PPA... ...
AAAACCTGCGCGCCTTTCTCGTCGTCGCCCGGATAGCCGCCGGCGCTGGTGAGACCGTCGGGCGCGAAGGCGATGAAATTCTCGGTGCCTAAACGCCGAGCCACGTCTTCTATATAAGGATTCAAACCGCGATTCTCATGGACCACCAGCACGCCTGGATATTTTCCGCTCTTGGCGGGACGGACCAGGTAGCCTTTGATGTTCCCGTTGCCCTGGGGCGAGTCCACGGTGGCGTACTCGGCCTTGATGCGATGGTCGTCTTTAGGCACCTGAGTCGCCCAAGCGTAATTGGGGCGAAGAGCCTCGAAGATGCCGGCTACCGTGAGGCCGCCGACCGCGAACTTTTTCGCGCCCTCCAGGAAATCGCGGCGCGGGATGTCGCCGTGAACGTAAAGATCAAAGAGGTTCAGCAACTCTTGCGGGAAATCGCTCGCTTTCTTTCGCTCCATGTCAAGACGGTCCTTTCCTCGGCAAAGGATAACATAACCAGTCTCTAGGAACGCTGAGGGGTTTGGTTCATCCATTCGACAATGTGCGCCGCGACTTCTTCGCCCGCGTCTTCCTGAATGAAGTGGCCCGCGCCCGAGATCCATAGCGGCGGCGCGACGTTACGAAACAGCGATCGCAACAAGGGCTCAGCGGGTGCGGTGATCGCGTCCTCCGCACCCCAGGCGAGCAGCGCCGGCAGGTCAAGCGTTTTCAAGCGCTCGATCGCGATGCGGTTTTCGTAAGCTCCCGGATGGTCTGCCCGAATCGGGACCAAGCGCGGAAACACGAGCGCGGCGGTCTGGTATTCCTTTGATGGAAATGGCGCACCATACGCTGCGGCCTCGGAATCACTGAGCTGTCGCTTCCTGATCGTGTTGCGCATCAGCCGCGGGACATCGAGAGACGCGATACTTTGCGAAAAGCGGCGCCATTTGTAGAACGCCTCACTACCCGGATCGCCGACCGGGATGCCGGTGTTCATCGCCACCAGTCGCGCGAACCGCTCGGGTTGCTCGGCAAGAATGCGCAGACCAAGTAATCCACCCCAGTCATGGCACACCATCGTGATCTTTTTGAGATCCAGCGTTTCGATGAACGCGCGGAGCCAGCGTGTGTGCGACTTGTAGCTGTATGCGTTGGTTGCCACGGGCTTGTCGCTCCGCCCGAAGCCGATCAGATCGGGTGCGATGACGCGGCCCATGGCGGCGAGCGGAGGAATCATATGGCGGTAGAGATAGCTCCAGGTCGGTTCGCCATGCAGCATCAAAATTGGGTCGCCCGCGCCATGTTCAACGTAGGTCATGCGCAATCCTTCCACCTCGATATACTTCGGCTCGTAAGGAAATCCGGGAAGATTTGTGAAGCGGTCGTCGGGAGTTCGCAGGACTGATCCATCGGGCCACGTGGTCTTGACGCCCGCAAAGAGCGCGACCTTGGCGATGTCTTGGGAATTCAGGCTGGGCGCGATTTCAGCGATCCACATGGAGAGAGCGAGCAGATCGGCGTCGATCTCGTGATCAGGCGGGCGCGGCTCGTAGCGATCCCAGTGACCGTAGACTATCGCCATCGATGGACGGCCGCGACCGAGATCCGCCAGCTCGAGAGCATACAAATGATCGTGCTTGGAACGCCAGTAGACCCGGCCCGCGCGAATGCCGGCGGCTCGCTCGAGGGCTTCGGCGACATCGGGACGGACGTCGAGTTCCTGCTCCCAAAGCAGTGGGTCGGGCCGCAGGCCGGCGAGTTCTCCCTCAGAAGGCCTGAGGAATTTCACAGCGTTGATCCGACGGTGCGCATAAGGAATTCGTTCATTGCCTTCGCGAGATCCGGGCCGCGATCGTCTTGTAGGAAATGCCGGGCGCGATCGAAAGCGATGGGTCCTTCCGCATGGGGAAGCAGCTCTTTCAGCCGGTTTCCGAATTCGATGGGAAAGACCTCGTCACCGGGAGCCCAGAGCAGCAGCGCAGGGATCTTGACCAGCTCGGGCAGCCGCCGCTGGATGGCTTGCATGTCGGCGAAGCCCCGATCGCCCTCGCGCATGGGGATGGTGCGAGGCCAGGTGAGGACCACGTGATCGGAGTCGGGTTCATCGAAAACGTGATGGTAGCCGCGCGCTTCGTCGTCCGTCATTCCGCGCACGGTGGTAGCAGTGGGTCCACGCTGCGAGAGGACTTTGTGGCGCTTCATAAAAAACTGACCGATGAGTGGGGCGTGCCAGGTGGTCCATGGCCGCGGCGAGGCATGGAATTTACTGATGAGATCAGTGAAGAGCCACGTGTTCATCAGGACCAACGCGGATATTTTTTCGACGCGTTGCAGCGCCGCGCCGACGCCCTGGGGACCGCCCCAATCCTGCCCCACGATGACGAAACCGCGCAGGCTAAGCTGATCGATCAGAGAGACGAGATCGGCAATATGATGCGCGAGCGTCAATGCGGCGTCGACACGGGGGTGATCGGAATAACCGGCGCCGATCCAATCAGGAGCGATGGCGCGGAAACCAGACGCAGTTAACGGTTGGATGAAATCGCGATAGAGAAAGCCCCAGGTCGGATTACCGGACAATAGAAGCACAGGACGCCCGTGACGATTGCCTTCGTCGATATAGGCCATGTTGCGGCCGTTGACGAGCAGTTGGTGTTGTGGCCAGGGGAAGAGCGGATCGAGCCACGCTGGTTTAGGGCGAAGCATAAACTAGTGTATACTGCCTCCACATTGAGAACGGCCTCGGCATTGAGAGAGGAGCAAGTCATGAAAGCATCCATTCCAACGACTTTAGCGACGGCTGTCGCGGCGCTGATGGTAGGCTTTGCGCCCGCCACGATGCGAGGCGAAGTCACCCGCGTCGAAATATTGAGCCGTCAGGACGTGCTCGGCGTAAAGACTTTTGGCGCGGCCGGATCGTATGAAAAACTGACCGGCAAAGTCTATTTCGCCGTCTCGCCGGATAATCCGCACAACCGGATCATCGCCGATCTCGACAAAGCGCCGCGGGACGCCCAGGGCAAGGTGGAGTTCTCGTCCGACTTATTCATCATTAAACCGAAGGACCCGTCGCATGGGAATGGCGTCCTGTTATTCGATGTCGTGAACCGCGGCAACAAAGGACTGCTTCCTGCGTTTGATCACGCGAAGGGATCGTCCGATCCTTCAAGCGAGGCCGATTTCGGTGACGGCTTGCTGCTCCGCCAAGGTTTTACGCTGGTGGCCGTCGGCTGGCAATTCGATGTTCCCAAGGACAAGGCCCACATCAGCCTGGACGTGCCAGTCGCGACCGACCATGGCCGGCCGATCACCGGCTGGGTCAGCCCGTGGTTCATTCCCGATAAGCGAAGCGATTCGTTCGAGTACGCTTCGGGCTTCTTCACGCACGCTTATCCGCCGGTTGATCCCAGCAACACCGCTTACCGTCTGACTGAGCGCGAGGGCTTTATGGCGAGCCCGCGCTTAATTCCCCGCGGAGATTGGCAGTTTGGCCACGTGGAAAACGGCAAGCTGGTGAACGATCTATATTGGATCACGCTGAAGGGCGGCTTCCGGGCGGGACAGACCTATCAACTCGACTATGAGTCGCAGAATCCGCCGGTGGCCGGATTGGGTTTCGCCGCCATTCGAGACTTGGCCTCGGCGCTAAAGTACAACTCCGACGCCGTCGTGCGGGGCAGGTATGTGTACACCTATGGCGCGTCGCAGGTTGGACGATACCAGCGACATCTGGTTTACGAAGGCTTCACCACCGACGAACAGGGGCGCCAGGCGATCGACGCGCTCTTCATCCAGACCGGCGCCACGGGACTCGGAAGCTTCAACGAGCGATTCGCGCAGCCCAACGAGCTCGGGTCCTTCACGCAAACCAAGTTTCCGATTCGATATGAGACAACCACCGATCCGATTACCGGGAAACGCGATGGACTGGGAGCGCGCGTGCCCGCCGGTCAGGAACCGAAGATGTTTCTGGTGGACACCGGGTCTGAGTATTGGGACCGCGGCCGCGTCGCCGCGCTTCGGCATCTGTCGCTCGATGGTTCCACGGATCTGGCCGATCCGCCCAACGTTCGGGTTTACATGCTCGCGGGCACCCAGCATAGCTCCGGCTCGTGGCCGCCCAGCGATAACGGTGGCCAGCTCAAATCCAACCCGAACGATTATCGGTGGGCCCAGCAGGCGCTGCTGATTGCTCTGGATCGCTGGGTGAGAGAAGGTGTCGCTCCGCCGGCCAGCAAGCATCCCGTGCTTTCCGATGCCACGCTCGTCGCCCAAACCAAAATCCAATACCCGAACCTGCGCGGCGTGCAATGGCCGCTGCACGTTCCCGGCGGTTATCGGGCCGACGTACCTGGGCCTTTTTCGGCGCTTCCGTTCCTGGTCCCGCAGGTCGACAGGGATGGCAACGATATCGGCGGGATTCGCTTGCCCGAGCAAGCCGTGCCGCTAGGTACTTATTGCGATTGGGCATTTCGCAGCGAGTCCATCGGGGCGCCGGACACTCTCATCGCGATGGCGGGATCGTTCATTCCGTTTGCGAAGACGCGGGCCGAACGCGAAAAGAATGGCGATCCGCGGCCGTCCATCGAAGAGCGCTACCCAAGCCGGGCCGATTATTTGCGGCATGTCGAGGAGGCGGCGAATCAATTGGCCGCCGAGCGCTACGTGCTGCAGGAACACGTCAAGCGAATCGTTGACGCCGCGGGCCAGCACTGGGATTGGATGATGGCATCGGCATCGTCCGCCGCGAGTTCCAAGTAGCCACATGAAACTCGCTCTGCTGATCATTCTGGTAATCGACGGCTTCCGTCCCGATTCGATCTCGAACGACGTAACGCCCAATATTTTCCGCTTGAAGCAAGAAGGCGTGTGGTGCGACAATTCCCACTCCGTTTTCCCGACCGTGACGCGCGTGAACTCGGCCAGCATTGCCACTGGAACTGTTCCCGCCGTCCATGGCATCGTTTCGAACACGATGTACGTCGAAGGCGTCGCATCCAAGCCGTTCGATACAGCCGATTATAAGAACCTGATGAAGCTGGCGGAGATTTCCGGCGGCCGCACGCTGCCTGTGAAGACCATGGCGGAAGCGCTCCAGGGCGCCGGCGCAACCTTCGTGGGGATCAGTTCCGGATCCACGGGCGGCGGTTTCCTGATCAACCCGATGGGACCGTCGGGCACGGGCGTTCTTATCAATGGCGGTTTTGAGGACGGCCACCGCGTGGCTTTTCCAGACAAAATCGATCGCGAGATTCAGCAGCGCTTCGGAGCGGTAAAGTCGGGCGAAGGAATCGCGTCGCTCCTGTGGGCCGAGCGGGTGCTTCGTGAATATGTCCTCCCAGAGCTTCACCCTCGCGTGATTGTCGATTGGCTGACCGAGCCCGATGAGACTCAGCACAAATTCGGAGTAGGATCGCCCGAAGCATTGGCCGTCCTCAAGACCATGGACCAGCAGGTTGGGCTTCTGATCGCCCGGCTGCGTGAGTTGGGTCTTGAAAACACGGCGGACATCATCGTGACCGCTGACCACGGTTTCGGTGGCGAGCCCGATCCGGTGGACTTAAACGGCGCGATCCAGGCGACAGGCAAACCAGCGGATATCATCGCCGCAAATAACGGAGCGTCGACGCTTCTGTACGCGAGGGACCACGATCCCGCATTGATTCGCGGACTCGTTTCGCAGCTCCAGAAAACCGACGGCGTAGATCTCATCTTTACCAATTCGGAGCAGCCGAAGGGAGCTGTCGTCCAGTGCCGGCCTGGCCGGGATCTCGGATGGGTATCCGGAACGTTCTCGCTCGAGTTGATCAATGAGTGCAGACCGTCGCGCGGCGCGGACGTCATCGTGACCTACCAATGGAATTCCGATCGCAACGCATTCGGCTTCCCTGGCTTGCAACGGATCGCGACGACCAACATGCAGCACAATGTCGCCGGCAGAAGCGGTCATGGCGGGCTGAACCCGTTCATGATCCATACGCCGCTGATATTCTCGGGCCCGGATTTCAAGCGTCAGACGATCGTCCACGCGCCGACGGCCAATTTCGATATTGCGCCGACGGTTCTTGCACTCGAAGGCGTGAAAGCTCCGGATTCCATGAGTGGACGCGTCATCGCGGAGGCGTTCGCCAAGCTGTCCACCGAAGAACCGAAGGTTCATGTGCGATCTGTCGAGACCCGCGCGGGATCATATTGCGCATCGATCCAACTGTCGTTGATTGATCACCGGACTTATGTGGATCGCGGCCAGCGGTGTGAGTCAGCGGCTGCAACACGGACAAGCGCAGGGAAATCAAAAGGGCGAGGATCAGCAGCGAGCCGGTGAACTCGACGACGCCATTCCAGCCCGACGCGCTCCAGAAGAGACCTCCGCACGATCCGACGATACTCGAGCCGACATAGTAGAAGAACAGATAGAGCGCCGAGGCTTGCGCCTTGGAATGACGGGCGCGCAGACCCACCCAACTGCTCGCGATGGAGTGTGCGCCGAAAAAGCCGATCGTCAGAACCGCGATGCCGGTAATGATGACGGCCAGCGGACTCATCAGCGTTAGCAGCAGACCGGCGAACATGACCGCGATGGTTGCCCAGAAGACCTTGCGTCGGCCAAGGCGGCTGGCTAGATTGCCCACCCACGCTGAGCTGCCGGTGCCGAGCAGATAAACCGCGAAAATCGCTCCCACCTCGGTCTGGCTTAGGCGGTAGGGCGGTGCAAGAAGACGGTAAGCAATGTAATTGTAAGTGGTCACGAAGGAGCCCATGAGCAGGAAACCTTCGATGAACAGCCACGGGAGCCCGGCATCGCGGAGGTGATCGAGAAAAGACTCTTTGAGTTGACCCAGCGCGAGCGGGCGCGCTTCAAAGTGGCGCGATGGCGGGAGCGTTCGCCAGAATATCAGCGCGGCGAGAATGCCGAAGCCACCGATCACGCCCAGGGCGACGCGCCAAGAAGCAAGGTCGGTGAGCAGGCCGGTCACGAAGCGTCCAGTCATGCCGCCGAGGCCCGAGCCGCCGATGTAGAGTCCCATCGCGAGGCCGACGGAGCGATACTCCATCTCTTCGCTCAAGTAGGCCATGGCGACGGCCGGGAGTCCGCTGAATGCGATGCCTTCGATCGCGCGGACCAGCAGCAGCGCATGCCAGCCGGGCACGAACGCGCAAATGACCGTCAGTATTGCGGCAGCGAAGAGTGATACGACCATCACCGGTTTTCGGCCCCGCGCTTCTGAAAGGGAGCCGGCGATCAGGACTGACGCGGCCAGAAGACCCGTGGTGAGGGAGAGTGAGAGGCTGCTTTCGGCGGCGCTTACGCCGAACTCGCGCGAGAAGACGGGCAGCAGCGGCTGCACACAGTAGAGAAGCGCGAAGGTGGAGAAGCCCGCCGAGAACAGGGCGAGATTCGTGCGGCGAAACGCCGGCGTGCCGCGCTCGATGTAGGCGGCAGGATCTTGAGGTGCTAACAGGAGTTCTTCTACCTCGATTCACAATACTGTAGTCCGCTATGGCATGTTGGCCCAACTCTAAAATGGCGTATCATGATCGGGTGGCGCGTAGCCAACTGATTGCCGCTGTATTACTAGCGGCTTTGCTAGCCGTTCCTGCAGCAGCGCAAACTTCTGCGGGAAAGCCCAATCTCAATGGGCTCTGGCAGGCAGTGAACACGGCGAACTGGGATATCCAAACTCACGGGCCGAGCCCGGGGCCGCCGGCTTTGGGAGCGATTGGCGCGATTCCACCGGGGCTGGGCGTGGTGGAGGGTGGCGAGCTTCCGTATCTTCCCGAAGCGGACGCAAAGAGGAAGGAAAACTTCGCGAAGCGCTGGACCACCGACCCGGAGATCAAGTGCTATATGCCGGGTGTGCCGCGCGCAACTTACATGCCCTATCCGTTCCAGATTCTGCAAGGTTCCAGTTCTATCATGATGGTCTACGAGTATGCCAACGCGGTCCGGACCATCAACATGGGACAGCCGCGCGAGGCGCAGGTGGACAGCTGGATGGGCTGGTCGAATGGGCGTTGGGAAGGGAACACATTGGTGGTGGATGTTACGGGCCAGGTCGATCAGACGTGGTTCGACCGGTCGGGCGATTTCCATAGCGACGCGTTGCACGTGGTGGAGCGCTACACGCCGGTAAGCGAGAACGTGCTTCAATACGAGGCCACTATTGAGGATCCGAAAGTCTTTTCGCGGCCATGGAAAATGAGCATGCCGCTTTACCGGCGGCTGGAAAAGAACGCGCAGTTGATGGAGTTCAAGTGCGCCGAGTTTGTCGAGGAACTGCTGTACGGGCCGCTACGTCGACAGCCAACTAAATAGGAAGGGAGCTTCCATGAATTACCGAGGTCTTATTGTTTTGAGCTTCTTGATGCCGCTGTGGGCACAACATCCGTCATTGGAGGGTATCTGGAATTCCGCCAGCCTCACGCCTTTCCAACGGCCGGTGGAGCTGGGCACCAAGGAATTTTATACGGAGCAAGAAGCCACTGTCTACGAGAAGAACAAAGCACAGGAAGTGAATCGCGATCGCCGTGACGGAGGCCAAGAGGCCGACATCGCGCGGGCTTACAACGAGCTGTTCTTCGACCGGGGCACTAAACTTGCACGGACTCGCCGAACCTCAATGATTATCGATCCTCCGGACGGCAGGGTACCGCCGATGACGCCCGAGGCTCGCAAGAAATTTCAGGCGATCCAGGAGAAGTTTGCAGCGCACCCCGCCGATGGTCCCGAGGATCGGCCGCTCCCCGATCGGTGTCTGATGTTTTCGCAGTCCGGACCACCGATGATTCCGGGCAACTACAACGACCTTTATCAAATCGTGCAAACGCCCGAATACATTTCGATTCTGGCCGAGATGGGTAATCAGGCCCGCGTCATACCTTTGGATAGAAGTGCTCATCTGCCGCAGAACGTTCAGGAGTGGATGGGCGATTCGCGTGGGCATTGGGAAGGCAATACACTCGTGGTTGAGACCACCAATTTCCGGTTTAATGACCGCAGCCGTTTTGGCGTGCAATACGAGGGCATGACCGATCAGAATCTCCACATCACCGAGCGGTTCACGCGCACGAGTCCAGACTCGATCACTTATCGTGCGACGATCGACGATCCGACCGTGTATACCAAGCCGTGGACGATAGAAGTTTCGCTCGAGAAATCGGAGGGTCCGGTGTTCGAGTTCGCCTGCCACGAAGGCAATCGCGGATTGGCGGGCGTTCTGGCCGGCGAGCGGGCCCAGGAAAGAAGAGCTGCAGAACAGAAAGGAACAAATCGATGAAAAAAAGACTTGCGATATTTACTTGCGTTGTGGCGGCACTGATGGGCGGGGGAAGCCGCGCTTCCGATGATCCGGTGGCGTCGGCCGATAAGGCTCTGATGGCGGCATTCGAAAAGGGTGACAAAGCGGCTATCAATAAGTACCTCGATTCCGATTTCACGTGGATCGATCACGACGGCGTCATGCTGTTTCGTCCCGATGCGCTGGCCCTGGGAATGAAGCCTCTCGTAGGCGACAGTGGCGATGTCGAGATCGTTAAGCATCCTTATGGCGATCAAGTGGTCTGGCTGCAAGCTCACAGCGGTAAGAATTTTGCGTCGCGATTTTGGGTGAAGCGATCGGAGGGTTGGCGCCTGCTGCATACCAGCGAGGTTGCCGTACTTCCACGCGGCGAACGTGTGCGGCCTACTTACGATATCCCGTGCGTGAATCCATGTAAGGAGTTGCCCATCAGAACCGTCGACAAAGTCCAGGAGGCAGCGATGGCGAATTGGCAGGAGCAGGAGAGCGGCCGCCAGTTCTGGATGAAACATGTCGCGGACGATAATCAGACGGTCAGCACCTATGGCGGTCAAACTTTGCCGAAGAAGGATCGTCCGGCCCCACCCGAGCCAAAGCCTGGAGCGCCCGTGGTGGGCGCAACGCCGGTGTTGTTCGCGAGGCTATGGACGTTCGGTCCGGAAACCGTGGTGATGGTTTCGTGCCAGCCAAGTTATGGCGAGAAGGCCTATTGGGCCAGCCGCGTGTTTCATTATCAGCACGGCACCTGGCAGATGGCTGAGAGCTATCACAACACCATTCAGGCTTCTGGCATAATGACCGAAGTCCAGGGAAAGTAGGAGGGCCAATGTTGGATCGCCGGTCGTTTCTCGCCGCCGCTGTTGGTGGAGCAGCTTTGAAGGCCGCTGCTCAATCTCCCGCCTCGCCGCCCATCTCTCCGAACGCCACGCCGCGCGACTGGTCGAATCAGGTGCCGGTGCGATATCCCGAACCCGACGTGGTGGCGCTTGACAATCGGTTTCGGCGCTATATCGTGGGTAATACCGTGATAAAGAAGCTGCACACCGGGACGCTTTGGGCCGAGGGTCCGGCCTGGAACGGCGTGGGACGCTATCTGGTATGGAGCGACATTCCCAACAACGTCCAGATGCGCTGGCTCGAAGAAGATGGACACGTGACAGTGTTCCGCAATCCTTCGGGATACAGCAACGGCAATACGTTCGACTACGAAGGGCGGCAGCTTTCCTGCGAACATGGCGGACGTCGCGTGGTCCGCTACGAACAAAACGGAACCGTGACCGTAATCGCCGATAAGTTTCAGGGCAAGCGGCTGAACTCGCCCAACGACATCGTGGTTCATCCCGACGGCAGCATCTGGTTTACCGATCCGACCTACGGCATCAACGGAAATTATGAGGGCTTCAAGGCCGACAAGGAGCTGAAGGAAGCCGTGTACCGCGTCGATCCGAAGACCGGGCAGATGGACAAACTCTACGACGAGATGAACGGACCCAACGGCATCTGCTTTTCACCCGATTATAAAAAGGTCTACGTCTGCGATACCGGCACGGGCCGTGAGATCCGCGTTTGGGATGTGGACGGCAAGACCATTCGCAATGGCAAGCGTTTTATCCAACTTGATGTTCCCGGCAGTGGCGCGCCCGCCGCAGCCGATGGAATCCGCTGCGACGTGGATGGCAATGTCTGGGCCGGAGCGCTTCCCGGTGTGCAGGTAATTACGCCGAGCGGCGAGCGCATCGGAATGATCCGGCTGCCGGAGAACTGCGCGAACGTTTGTTTTGGCGGTACGAAGCGGAACCGGTTATTCATGGCCGCCAGCCAGTCACTCTATGTGGTGTATGTTTTGACGACTGGAGCGCACATCGCGTAGCGCGCGGGTCGCGGATCAAGCGAAAAGGTTCTTGATAACTTCGCCCGCAACCACTGTCGGCCGCTCGGCTCGGCCGTTGTGCATGTAGGTCACTTGCAGGTGATCGAGACCCAAGGCCCACAACATAGATGCGTGAATATCGTTGACGTGCGCCGAAGACTCTTGCGCGTGCATGCCGATTTCATCGGTGGAACCGACGTAGTGGCCTTTCTTGACGCCGCCGCCCGCCATCCAGATGGTGAAGCCCCAAGGATTGTGATCGCGGCCGAGACCTTTCTCATTGAACGGCGTGCGGCCGAACTCGCCGCCCCACACGACCAGCGTGTCGTCGAGCAGCCCGCGGGCTTTGAGATCGGTCAACAGGCCGGCGATCGGCTTATCGGACGCC
>Ga0073928_10009861_pt1 | contig 11529 bp, 4 predicted proteins | sample PaiPotPPA55metaG_FD_76969 | JGI IMG/M metagenome (GOLD analysis project Ga0073928, IMG submission 76969) | Iron sulfur acid spring bacterial and archeal communities from Banff, Canada, to study Microbial Dark Matter (Phase II) - Paint Pots PPA... ...
ACGCCGCGCGCACGAGTGGGATCCTGGTCGCCGCGCTGATCGTCGACCGTGACCGGAGCCCCAAACGATCGCCGCTCCTCGCGACGCTGCGTGATGCGGCCGATATGGTAATCGTGATACGCGAACCCGGCGACGTGCAAGCCGTCGTCGCGGCACTCCGGTGAACGCGCCGTTCGGCGCTGGTAGACGCACGCCTACCCGGTTTCCGGTATGACCTCAGCGTCTCCAGCTGAGCTACGCTCTGGTGGGATGTTTTGCAGTTGCCTCCACACGGAGGAATCACATCACGAGAACGGCTGCCACGCCCTCCATCGCGACGATGCAGGCGTACTGAAACGCTGCCCCTGCCGCCGCAGCCGGGACCGCGTCCGCGACGGCCCAGACTATCTTAAAGACGCCGTACGATTAGCGGCGGCTAAGGCGAAGCGTCGGGTTTAGCTCCATTGCAAGGTTCATTCTTGAGGGCAAGGTCGGATTTTAGTCACTCGGCTCCGATGCGCCCCCCGGGTCCACATCCACTGTTTGCAGAGTACTATTTGGGAACCACTCATCAAGCGCCGGACCGCCCGTAACTCCTCAGCTACCTAAGTCTCTTCACGCGATTGCTGAAACTGTTACGAATAAGAACACCGTATTGCCGAACTCCATCGCGCCTGGTCCTGAAAGATCGCGGTATGATTTGAACACTGACTGTACGTCCGGACAGTTCCCGATTGGAAGAGCGATCTTGCGATAATATTCCTCATCAAAGCGATCGTGAAACCGGTTGTCTTTGTTCAATATCAGCGAAGGGGGGTGATCTCTCAGGCCGGCCTTCAGCCAGTACCGCGGCTTCCACATCCGGATATTCTCGGACAGTCGAATTGGCAACGCCACAATAACGTCGCGTACGTTATGCAGATTCGCGTAAATCGGGACAACGGCGACAACCTGCCGAAGAAGTCCACAACAATGGTCGACCAACTCAAGTGGATCGCGGCCATGTGCCCACGGACCGATCAGGTTATCGAAGTGGATGTCGTCGGACGCTCGGGATGAAACTGCGAATGCCTCCTTCCGCAACCAGTCGTCAAGCCCTATTTGAAATTTTCCCGGTTCCCACCGCATGCTGCACTCCATCGACTCCTAGCAACGACATCTTGTTCGTCGAACGACCAGAGCTGTCACCCGATTGATGCATCAGGGACCTACTTCGGCAACTGCCATCCGTGACTTATCAGCCACTTCTTCTCTTCATTATTCAACGTGAACCCACTGTCGTGTTTCCAGTCTCCATTGCGATTCAGAGCCGTGTTCGTATTTCCTGTATCGAAATGCACTTGATCTTGCTCTCCCTTTTGCGTACCTTTGTCCACGCGTTTAACGCGTGGGGGAGCTTGCCCACGACGAATCTGCTGATTCATTTGATTAATGCTCGAGCCGCCGGAATTTCCCGATTTTGCCGCGAAATCGTGTCGGCCATTCCCGGTGCCACCGCTGAGCTGCGGCTCATCAGTCGGACCGCCGCACGTACAACCGCTGGTCGCTCCAGGCCACGACTGGGGCACTGGCGTCTTGAGAAGGTCCCACAGCGCCTGCCAAAGCCTCTCACTGGAACGTATGAGTGGGTTATTGGGGTCGCCGATTATCAAGAAACCGCTTGGGTCTTCGTAATCAACCGCATTCCCACGGTTCCACATGTACTTCTGCTGCGACGCTGGGTCGTGGATGTCGCCGGCGTAGGCGTCCGGGCTTGTCCAGCTCTGGAGCCGCGAGTCGAAAGCCCGGACGCCGTTGATTTGAATGCCGCCGAGCGTGAAGCCGTCCGGGCGCACGTACGGAGCGTACGCCGACATTGACGCCGACGGGCCACTGCCGTCCTCAGGGTCCAACGGATTCACGGTTGTTTGCCCGTTGATGGTCGAACCGAGGATGACGCCGGCGGCATCTCGCGCATATGCCACGAGCGAGGTTTGATACGGGTCGCGGGGCGCGATCTCCCCGTCCAGGCCCACCTTGAAATTGATTACGTTTCCGCCTGCATCGGTAATGAACAAGATGGTGTCGCCATCCCAATGCAGGGTCATGTACGGAGCGGTCGGGTTCTGATTTCCCAGCTGCAGCACGAGCGGGTGACCGTTCGGGCCCCATCCGATCGACGACGTCCCTTGATCCATCGTTCTCGTAGTCGTCGAGCCATTGGCCGGGTTTATTTGCGTGCGCACCATCACCGGGTGACGCGACACCGTGTGATTCTCCGCATCATAGGTCGTATCGACTGTTGTCCGGCTGGTCACCGCATAGCCGGGCATGTTCGACGCTCTGATTCCGAAATCGGGATCGACTGTTATTCCCTCGGGAGGAATGCCGATGATGCCACCCGAGTCGAACAGGCTGGTTGTGCTCACGCTCTGTGTGAGCCGCCCTGCGGTATCAAACGTGAACGTATTCGTCGACCCGACCGGGTAAGCCGTATTCGTGTCGCTATAAACGACGCTGTTCATGTCTCCATTTGAGAAGATGACACAACTACGTGCATCGAACCCAGCCATCGTCGGTGAAACGCCTTGTTGATATGAGCCGTCGTTGGGGATACTGTCCCGCGTGACACAGCCACCGGTGTTCGTGCTGCGGTAATGCGGAAACGTAGAGGTGTCGGTGCTCGGCGTGTAGAGCGAGTCAATGAGCTCGCCACGCAGGTTGAACGTGGTCGTAAGCGTCTGGACAGCTCCACTCGGGTTTGCCGAACCCGGGATCACCTCCGTGATCGGACTTCCTTCAGGGTCGTGGGTAAAGCTAAGTGTTGAGCCCCCGACAGTGTAGTTCTGAAGTTGCCCAGTGCTTTCGTATGTGCGGGACTGGGAGTCAACGCCACTCTGGGTGTTAAGGCGTCCTGCGTCACTGTAGGCCCTCGACCACGACCCGTTGGCGAACGCATTCAGAGTCTGCTTCTGAAGCAGCCCGTCTACGCGGTAGCTATACGCAATCGCGTTCGCTTGGTTGAACGTTGACGACGTCACCGAGACCGCGGACCGGCTTCCATTGCCATAGTATGAATAGCTGATTTGAGCAGGATCCGTGACGCCGCCGCCGGTCGGTTCGATCGATAGGCTCAGCCGACCATCCTGGTCGTAGGAGTATTGGTGCATGCCAAACTGTGACGACGTGACCGACGCGGCGCGGCCGTTCGGATCGTAAACGTACGACTCGTTCGCGGTTCGGCCGCCGTCGCCACCGTACGTCTCGGTAAGAATCTTCCCGCGCGAGTCGTACCCGTAGGACGCGGTCTCGTTGCGAGGATTGATTTTTTGTGACAACAGCCCGAGTGCGGCGGGACTTCCTCCATCGTACTGGAGTTGTGTGGTTTCAATGGTGCTGGTGAGGGCCTCCCCGGAGATAAGCCCGGTCGGGATGTCCCACGAGTACTTCGCGACCTCGCGATCGAGGGCGTCGAATTGCGTGCCGTTCTTGTCGATCCAAGGCGGGAGCCCGCTCGGAATGGCCAGTCCCACCTGCGTCTTGTAGAGGTTGCCGTATGCGTGAAACGGTGCGGAGCCGGTGACGCTCACGGTACCTCCGGCAGAAAGGTCGTAGAAGTAACGCGTCACCCACGATCCGATCTCGTACTTGCCCGGAGCCGCGGGATTGGCATACGTACGCGGATCTTGAGGCAGTTGTACCTCGACCAGTCGGTCGACTCCGTCGTACCACTTCTGAGTCGTTCCATCCGGGCACGTCTGGTTCGGTGCACAGCCATGATGGTCGGTTTCTGTGAAGACGTTTCCGTCGAGATCATATGTGTACGATGAGCTGACGTTGAAACTGCGCTCGGACGGAGACTGCGAGCTCAGCTTCGAGCCATCCGGAAAGTACGAATAGGTTGTCTGCGTGTTCCAGCCCGCGGTACCGCTCGCTTTGGCGCAGATCGATCCGCCGTTGAGCGACGAATCGTCCGGGTCGGCGACTGCCACGAGCCGCGAAAGCGTGTCGTAGCGCAGTACCCAGGCTCCGTTTCCCTTACTGTAGCAGCCCAGGTTTCCCGATCCGTCGTACCAGAACGTCTGCGTCGGTGTCAGGGATGTGCCGTCGAACTGGCCCGTTATCGTGTCGCCGGTTACGGAGGTTGGTAGCCCGAAATCAGCACCGGCCTGCTGCGACGGGTTGTATGTTACACGATGCGTATAGCCCAACGGCGTGGTCATTGAGGCGAGTTGCCCGTACGGCTCGTAGCTCGGATAATTGAATGCCGCATGCCAGTGCGGCACGTTGACCGCCGAGCTAGCGCAAAGTGAATCGGATGCAACCGGGACGCTGGTCCAGTCGGCGCCGGCCTGGTGCGTTTCCGTTTGGTCGCAGTAGGCTACGACATTATTGAAACCATCGTAGTCGTAGAGCCTCGTGGGTCGGAACGTTCCCTGCGAGGTCGCCGTTTGGGGCTCCCCCACCGCTATCGTGTTGCCGTTAGCGTCATACGCGAAGTCGGTTTCGTATCCGCGCGCGTCGATTTGGGACACAAGATTGTTGTTTGCGTCCCAGCTCTCGTTCAGGAGCAGCCACGTTCCGGTGCACTGCTGACCCTGATTCGTACTGGCCGTACATTCTTGCGTCTGCGTCGGACGGCCTGTGCCGTCCACGACCCAGTTCGTCATGTGCCCATCGGTGTCGCGAAACGTCGGCGCCGTGACACCTGCGGTATAGTACTCGGTGTTGTAAACATACGTATTGTTGGGATATCCCGTGCCTTGAATCGGTCCGCCGTTACTGCCGTCCGGAATCGTCGGGTTGACCACGCCGTCTTGCTGAATCGTCGCCACCGTTGAGTTCGCAGCGGCCGTTCCATTGTATCCGAACCAGAGGACGCCGCCGTCAGCGTAGCAGTTGCCGGTCCCGCAGGCCGCGTAGAGCCGTGGGCTGGCGGCGAACCACATTGTGAAGTCGCTGCCCAGGGCCTGATAGCCGTATACCTGTATCGGACGCACGCCTGAGGCGCTGTTCGGCGGATGCGAGACGATCTGGAGATCACCGTTTGCGTCGTAGGCATACTGGACGGTTGTTGCATTGTCCGGAAATGTGAGCTGCTGCAATAGCCGACGACCGTTGACGTCGGCGAACGACAGCGTCGCTGTCATTCCGGACTCGGTCGTCGCAGTGATCGCGCTGATCTTGCCCGTCACCGATGCATTCCCGTTGTCCCAGGCGTACGCGAAGGTGATGAACGTGTTTCGATTTCGACCGATAATCTGATAGAGCCGGCCCGCATATCCACCGACGGTCCCGAGGCTCGGGCACGCCTTGGATGTATTCGGCGAGTAGAAGTAGTAGATGGTCCCGCTTTTTTTCGTCCAGGTCAGGCCGCAGACTCCGTCCGATTGAAGCACGGCGTGCTGCCCCGGCGTAACGGACACGTACGTCATCGGGGTGCCGCCGGCAGCCTGGTAATCGTAGCGTGCTCCGTCGATATCGTAGACGCTCTTCAGTCCACTGATCGTCTGCACGAGATGGGCGTCAAAGGTGTTCGTCCATCCGTTCCCATAGAGGCTTTGCCAAGTCGCGTACGCCGTCGGCGGGTTAGCCTGCGCTCCCTGGGAGTTGTACGTGCGCCGGAAGGCCATGGCGATACCCTTGTGCGGGACGGCCATGTCGTCGTCTTGGAGCAGGAGATTTCCGGTGCCGACGTTGACCATGATGCGCCCGCCGCCGGGCACTCCTTCTTCCTGGTAGCGCCACCATGGGTTGATCCCCGTCCCCGACGCATTCGGATCGGACGGCAGCGATTGCGCGCGCCGCACTGCAGGTTGCGTATCCGGCTGCGCCTTCGGCGCTCCGGGCACGCGAGGCGTGCCGCTGCGGCGGGCTCCGCTTGCGGCCGGCGTTCCGGGCGCGCCATCCATCGACATTGGCGCGCGCGAGCGAGCAGCCGCCTTCAGCGCGCCGTCGATCTCGCTCGGGCGGAACATCGGCGGCCCCGGCACGTGACGTCCGCTGGCTGGCCTCACGCCGGGCACGGCCCGCGGCCGCAGCGCACTGGCGGGCGGCATGGCGGGCTTCACGCGCGCCAGCTCTTTGACGTGTACCCGCACCGGCGGATTCGCAATCGCGACCGTCGGTGGCCGAAGGTGTGACATGCTGTGCAGGCGAGCATTCGATGAGGCGTGCAGGGTTGCGGCGAGTTCGGGTCCGCACTGACCGAGCACGAACGATATCGCGACGAGCGTTGCAAGGGCGCGACGAAACAGACCCGACATCCGACCAGGCTCCCCGCGCACGTTTCCCCAGGCGCGTCATTGCGTCTGCGCGCCGCGCGCGACACGTTTATCGTGCCGAAATCATGCTGCCGTGTCCATGCGGCAATCGTACCGCCGGCTTGCTAGTACATCGGTACCGCCTCCGCGGCACCCGTGTCTGCACTTACACGGCTTCGAACCTTAGGATGCCGAGGCGAGCGCATTCCGCGACGAGCTCGGCCCTGTTGCGCACGCCGAACGTTTCGAACAATGTCGCGATCTGATTGCGAACGGTGTGCCTGGAGCGCTTGCGAATTCGGGCGATGTCGGGGTTCGACATCCCGGCACAGACCAGCTTGAGGTTCTCGCGCTGAAGCGCATTGAGCTCGGCGACATGGCGCGCCCTGCGCAACTGAGCCGCTACCGGCCCGATCCAGGAACCCTTCGCGAGCCTGGCTACGACCGAATCGATGTGTCCCCAGAGGTAATCGTCGCTGGACGATAGGTGGATCAGCCGCACCGCTGCTACGATCGATCGCCGCACGTACCCGAGGGGCGCGAAGATCCGGAAGGCGTCGCGATATGCGACAACGGCCTCTTCCCGTTTTCCCTCGGCTTCGAGGATTTGCGCCTCGACGAGGCGTTCGTAGCCGGCGACCCGCGGGTCCGCCGTGATCTCCAGCATCGGCGGGGTCGGCGGCTGCGCTCGATACAGCTCGAATACACGCCTTGCGTCTTGCTGGCGTCCCGCGTTGCCGAGCTCTTCGGCGAGAACGAGCGGGACGATGCTCTCATCTCCCGCTGGCGCCCAACTCTCCAGTCCGTCGAATAGCTGCTGCGCTGCTCGCACGTGATCTTGGTGCGCAACCTTTTCGCCTGCACAGCGCGAAACCCACGCGCGCATACATAGAGCCTGGACTCGGCGCGCGACGGATGGTGCCAACTCCTCGGCGGCGCGCGCTTCGGCTGCCGCCGTGTACGCATCACCCTCCACGTCGTAGGCAAAGGCCGCCGCCCGCAAGGCGATCAAAAACCGCAGGTACGCGAGTCCGGCGCCGTGCCAACCGCTAGTCGCGCGACGCTGCATCACCGTTGCCCATGCCATCCGATCGAATCGCTCGACGGCGAACGCCGAGAGTGCCTGGACGCAGTTCGCCTCGACGAAAGAGTCGCGTTCTTGGCATGCATCGAGCACGTGTAGGGCGTGCGCAAACGATGTGACTGCTCCATCGTAGTCCGTGCGTGCGCCGGCGACCCACCCCCGATATTCTAGCGCGCGGACGTGAGCGGCACTGCCATCATTGGCAACGGCGTCGAGTGCAGCATCTGCGCCGTCCAGGTCTCGTTTTCCATAGCATGCGAGGGCGATCCCGAGGTTGATCTCGGCACGGGTCGTGCGGTCCGTCGCGTGTGCGAGCGCTGCCCGCAACGTGCGGAGCGCCTCCTCATGTTCGCCGACACGAGCCTGGCCGATCCGGTGAGCATTCGAACCAAGACGTCGTCATCGGCGCCTACCGCTCGCAGTTGCTGCAGCGCTTCGCCGGGACGGTCGAGCCGCAGCAGCGCCCGGACGCATAGGAGCGCGCACTCCTTACGTGCCTCGACCGTATTTGGCTTCGCCAGAGCGCAGAGCTCTAAGCATCGTTCGAAGTCGCCATCCGACCAGGCGGCTCTTGCGTCGTCTATGGAAATGGCTCGGTCCGATAACGAACCGAAGGTCGATCTATCCGCGGCACCCTCCCCGGGACGAGAGAGGACATTCCGTTAGGAATGCCCTCCGGACATCCAGTCGCGCAGAGTACGCGCTAACGCGCGCAAATTCCCTTCGCGGCTCAGCTCAGCCCGACGGCCCTCCCCCAACTATGCTGTCGGCCGACGCCGATGCGGACATGATAGGTCCTCCCATCACGTCGTGGGGACTGGCCAGCCCTAAGAACGTGGCCAACAAAGCGATGATGAGCATCGGAAAACACCCTTTCCGGCTTTCGCCATAGCGACAGTACCGATGTACTAGTCGTCGACTAGTATACATCTACTGTCTGCATACGCAAAACGGTCGCAATGAGAATTTTCTCGGCTTGCGGGCAGTAGCCGGCCCCAGGGACGCCGTACGGTACACGACCGGCACGCGGGGGTTCCGATGGTTGGAGCGCAGTTCTTGCGCACGAATGCGCACGCGATACGATGTAGCGGAGCGACACTTGCCGTCATTCTGACGGCACTGTTCTGCGTGCGTTCGTTAGGACTTGCCGCGCCCGGTGCTACGAGAGCTCTCGTGGCGGATCACGGTGTCGGCCACGTCACGCTGAATGCTCGGAACGAGCCCGTTCGAACGGTCTTGGTGCGATTGGCGCGCGATACGGGCGCAAGTATTTCGGTTGCCGACGGAGTCACCGGCTACGTGAACGTAGAGCTCCGTGGCGTAACGCTTCAACAAGCGTTGCGGGCCATTCTCGAGCCGCTCGGCGCGACATATCATCTCCGGCAGGGGGTTTACGACGTAGAACCCGCACTCGCGCCCACACATGCTACGACGATCGTCCCCGTCGTGATTCCACTCGCAGTCGTCACCGCGAAGCGCGCGGCGTCGATGCTGCGGCCGCTTTTTCCGCAGGCGTTGCTGCGGGAGGACGAGCATGCCAACGCGCTGATCGTCGTCGCTGCGGCGGCTGACGTACAAGCGATTCGCGCCGTGCTCCAGGGGATCGACGTGCGCGATCCGTCGCGTGCGACGACGGAGGCGGTGGCCCTACACCTCGCGCGCGGGATCGTTCTTGCCGACCAGCTTCGCAAGGCGTTTCCGAAGGCGAAGTTCGCGATCGCGAACGACAAGCAGCTCCTCGTAACCGCCACGCCGGCCGATATGGCGCAGATCCGGGCCGCCGTGAACGCGCTCGATGCGCCGAGCGTCACGCCGCCGCCCGTGGCTACGTCTTCCGAGGCGGTGATCGTGTCGCGTCGGGCGCCTCATGAGATCGCGCGTTCACTCGCCGCGCAAGTGCCCGGGCTTCGTGCTGCCGTCTCCGGCAGCGCCGTCGTCCTCTCCGGGCCGCCGGACGCCGTCGCGCGCGGCAAGGTGCTCATCGCCCAGCTCGACCTCCCGGCGTTCGGCGAACGGTACACGCAGGTCTATCGCATTCGCACGCTCGACGCGTCGTCCGTCGCCGATCTCGTGCGACGCAGTTTCCGCGATCTGGAGGTCACCGTCGACGCCTCGCTCAACGCGATCGCCGTTACGGCGAGCGCGGCACAGCAACAACGCATTGCCGACGCCATCGCACAGCTGGACCCACCCCCGAACGCGCAGGGCGCGGGGTTCGGTCAAACGACGTCCGGCGCCGGGAGCTCGACGGACGTCGTGATGCTGAAGTCGTTCGTTCCGGGGCAAGCCCAAGGCGGTATCGACGCAGTCGCCTCGTTCACCCAAGCGCTTCAGGTCGTGACACCGGATGTGCGCGTGGTGCAGCTCCCGACTCCCGGGCAGATCGCGCTGCTCGGACCGCCGGCGAGTGTCCGCTCGGCGCGTCAGTTCATCGACAAGGTCGACGTCGTCCCGCCGCTGGTCGTGCTGGACACCGAGATCCTCGAAGTGGACGAAAGCGTCGCCAAGAACCTCGGCCTTCAGCTCGGAACGGCGGCGCTGAGCACGACGTTCACGGAGATGCAGCCCGTTCCGAACGCCGACGGCACCGTCGGGCGGATCGGACGATTTCAAGCGCTATCGCGCACGCCGATCTCGTTCACGGCGCAGTTGAATCTGTTGGTGCAGAACGGCAAGGGCCGCGTGCTGGCGGATCCCCGCATCACCACGCTTTCCGGGCGCACCGCCTCCATCCGCGCCGGCGATACGATCTCGATCCTCACCACCACCTCCGGCAACGCCGGAACCATCGCGACCACGCAGGTGCAGAGCTTCCAGACCGGCGTCACGCTCGACATCACGCCCTCGGTGGCAGCGGACGGCGGGATCATGGTCGTGCTGCACCCGGTCGTGAACAGCTTGATCGGCACGAATGCCGGCGTACCGGAGATCAGCACCCGCGACACGCAGACCACCGTGCATCTGCAGGACGACGAGACCCTCGTCATCGGGGGCTTGATTCAGGAAAACGACACCCGCACGACGACGAAGGTACCGTTGCTCGGCGACTTGCCGCTGGTCGGCCGCGTGTTTCGCAACGACAGCCTCCAAGGCCAGCGCAACGAGCTCATCATCGTCGTAACGCCGCACATCGTCAAATCCGGGTCGGCGGCACTCCCAGGTCCGGCCTTGCGCACGATCCCAACCCCCGCCGCACTCCCGACGCTGCCGCCGAACACCCGCCTGCCGGCACCCAGCGGGCAGTTGCCGGGTCGACGCGCACCTGGTCGCGTCGCCGTGTCGCCGCCGACTCCCCCTGCGGCTGCGCCGCTCAGTCTCGCGGTTGCATCTCCGGCGCCGCTCCCGGTGCCGACCGCGTTCGCGCAGACGAACGTCTTCACGTTCGGGGCGGCTCCCCAAAGCAACTTCGCTCGGCCTACCGACCCGGTGCAGATCTTCTACGCCACGCTGTCGCCGACCGTCGTCTCAAACGGCACGCCGGTACGCGTCGCGGTTGTCACAACTTCAAACGCCAGCGCAGTGAAGTTGCAAGCCGGCACGCAGACGATCAGCCTCGCGCAAACCGGCGCCGGACAGTGGCAAGGCGTATTCGCGTTCCCGCTCGGTGCGGTGCCCGTCGGTCAGAGCGCACTCACCCTCTCGCTCGTCGCGAGCCGCAGCGACGGTACATCTGCGACGATACCGATCCCGATCAACGTTGCAAGTCAGCCGTGAGCACTGTCGCGTTGGCGCCGGGGTCTGGCCGGTACGGCGCGGACAGGCGGCGACGTACGAGTATTCCCTTCCTGACTCGCGAGCTGCCGCTCGAGTGCCGTAAACGCGTCGATGAGTTCACGAGCCTCGAACACTCGATTACGCTGGCCCGTTTTTACGGGGGTCAGGATCTTCGCTTCGACGAGCGCCTCGATCGCTCGATTTACCGCCGGAAACGTCCGCTCGATGACCCCCGCAGCCGCCTTCACCGTCAGCACCGGCATTTCGGGCAGGTGACTGAGGAGTGCCAGCGCTGAGGAGTCCGAGCGAACATCCCCGATCCGAGCCCTCCATTCTTGCTGAAGGTCCTGAACCCGGTGCTCGAAGGATTCGGCGTCGGCGACGGCACGGGTACATGCCGCGGCAAAGAAACCGATCCAGCGGTTCATCCCGGCGGTCGCCGCCGATGCTGACGGGGACCCGACGTATCGCGTCGAGTCGAGTCCGCGAATGTAGTCTCGCGCGTGCGTC
>Ga0073928_10009862_pt1 | contig 11528 bp, 11 predicted proteins | sample PaiPotPPA55metaG_FD_76969 | JGI IMG/M metagenome (GOLD analysis project Ga0073928, IMG submission 76969) | Iron sulfur acid spring bacterial and archeal communities from Banff, Canada, to study Microbial Dark Matter (Phase II) - Paint Pots PPA... ...
ATTTTCTGATCGACGTGCAAGGAGCCACTCGCTATACGTGACTTCCAGCCCCCGCGCCTTCACTGCCGCGTAGGCCGGCACCCGTGCCGATACCGCCGGCAGCCGCGGAATTGCCGGCCAGGCGGGCGTCGGGTCCGTCACCGCGGCGATGATCGCCATTCAGATCTGCAACGTGAGGTGGCATTATTAACGTAAGGTGGCATTATTATTGTCCTAGCTGCATGTGCGAGAATCTTAGAGCGACCCCATGGAGCACCTGCTCAACGCCATCCAATCCGCCCACGTCTACGACCTCGCCCAGCCCTACTATCCCGGCATGCCGCATCATCCGAATCATCCGCCGTTCCTGTTCGGCCTGATCAAGAAGCACGGCGATTACGTGATGCCCAACGGCGGCAGTTCGGCGGCGGAAGCGCTGACGCTGGGCGGCCATGTGGGCACGCACATCGATGCGCTGTGCCATTTTTCCTGCGGCGGCAAGCTGCACGGCGGCGAAGACGTGGCGCCCGTGCAGAGTTACACCGGCGGCATCACGCGCCACGCGGTGGATTCCATCGCGCCGATTTTCCGGCGCGGCGTTCTGCTGGATATCGCCGCGCACGCCGGAGTCGACGCGCTGGCTGACGATTTCGAGATCACGCCGGCGCATCTGGACGCCGCGGCGCGCACGCAGCAGGTCGAAATCCGCGCGGGCGACGTGGTGCTGCTGCGCACCGGATGGGCGCGCTTCTGGCAGGATGCGGCGCGCTTCATCTCGCAGGTGCACGGCCCGGGTCCGGGCGAGCCCGGCGCGCGGTGGCTTAGCAGCCGCGGCGTCTTTGCAGCCGGCTCCGACACCATCGCCTTCGAAAAGGTGCCGTCCGCAACCATGCCGGTGCATGTGCATTTGCTGGTTGAAAGCGGCATTCACATCATCGAGTGCCTCAACCTGGAACAACTCGCCGCGGAACGCTGCTACACTTTTCTGTTCACCGCAGCGCCGCTGAAGATCCGCGGCGGAACCGGATCGCCGATCCGGCCGCTGGCAATTGTATGAACCCCACTGACTCCGCTCCCGTCCGCGAAGGCGAACAGATCGACACCGCGGCGCTCGCGGCATACTTGCGCGGCAAGCTCGAGGGCGTCGAATCGGGCCTCGCGATCCGGCAATTTCCCGGCGGGCATTCGAACCTGACGTATTTGCTGGAAGCCGGCGGCCGCGAGTACGTTCTGCGCCGCCCGCCGCTCGGCCCGGTTGCGCCGAAAGCCCACGACATGGCGCGCGAATACAACGTGCTGCGCGCCGTCCATCCGTTTTTTCCGCAAGCTCCGCGCGCCTTCCTGCTGTGCGACGACCCGTCCGTGATCGGCGCCATCTTCTACATCATGGAGCGCCGGCACGGCCTGGTGTTGCGCCGCCAGATCCCGCCGCCGTACGACGCCGATCCGGATTTCGGCCGCCGCGTCAGCGAAGCTTTCGTGGATTGCCTGGCTGCCTTGCATGCGGTCAACGTCGAGCAGGTGATGCTCGGCAAACCCGCGGGCTTCCTGCAGCGCCAGGTCACCGGCTGGGCCGAGCGCTGGCGGGGCGCGCAAACCGAATCGCTGCCGGCAATGGATCAGCTCATACGCTGGCTCGCCGAGCGCCTGCCGCCTTCGCCCCCCCCCACGCTGGTACACAACGATTATAAGCTCGATAACCTGATGCTGGACGCCGCCGATCCGAGCCGAGTGGAAGCTGTGCTGGATTGGGAGATGACCACCGCCGGCGATCCGCTGGTGGATCTCGGCTGCGTGCTGTGCTACTGGCCGGAAGCCGGCGATCCGCCGGTGCGCCGCGATGCGCTCAGCAGCATCACGACGCTGCCGGGCTGGTTCACGCGCGCGCAATTGGTCGAGCGCTACGCCCGCCTGACCGGGCGCGACGTCTCGGGCCTCGGCTATTATGAAGTGTTCGGAATTTTCAAGGTAGCCGTGGTCCTGCAACAGATCTATTTTCGATATCATCGCGGGCAGACACGCGACGAGCGGTTTCGCGATTTCGGCGCACGCGTGCGCGGGCTGGTCGACATCGCCGTGGCCCTGACGGAGAAAGCCGAGAAGGCCGGTTGAGCTCGCTCTATCTCATTCGCCACGGCCAGGCCGGCACGCGCTTCCATTACGATGCGCTCTCCGACTTGGGCCGCCGTCAAGCCTACTTGCTGGGGCAGCACCTGGCTGCGCAAAACGTGCGCTTCCAGGCCGTGATCAGCGGCTGCCTGAATCGCCAGCAGCAAACCGCCGCCGAGGTTTCGCGCGCTTATCGCGAAGCCGGCGTGGCGCTGCCGGAAATCGTGGCCGAGCCGAAATGGAACGAATTCGACATGAGCGCGGTCTTCAGCGAATTCGCGCCGCGGCTATACGAGACAGATCCGCAGTTTAAACAGGATTACGAGGAACTGATGCGTAAGCTTGCGGACGAGCATTCGCCGATCCATCAGGCTTGGACCGAGTGCGATACGCAAGCCATGCGCGCCTGGATCGACGGCCGATTCCCGTCGCAGACCGAATCCTGGGCGGCATTCAACAAGCGCGTGCTCGATGGCCGCGAAGCCTTGCGCGGCTACGGCTCCGGCGATGCCATCGCTATCTTCACTTCCGCGACGCCCGTCTCCATCTGGGTAGCGGCGGCGCTGGGCGTTTCGAACGGCCGAGTGATGCGCCTGGCGGGCGTGCTTTACAACTCCGCCGTGAGCACGCTGCGGCTGCGCGGCGACGACCTCACCCTGTTCAGCTTCAACGGCGTGCCGCATTTGAGCGACCCGCAACTCCGCACCTTCCGGTAAATACTATGCGCATTATCGAGAACATCGAAGAAGCCCGCTCGCTGGTGGGCAAGGAAGTGGCCGCGGGCGATTGGTTCGCGGTCGAGCAAGCCCGCATCGACCAGTTCGCCGACGCCACCGGTGACCACCAATGGATTCACCAGGACGTGGCGCGCGCCAAGGCCGAATCGCCCTATGGCGGCACCATTGCGCACGGCTTCCTGACGCTGTCGCTGATCAGCCACTTGTTCGCGCAGACGATCGACATACGCGGCGAGTTCAAATACAAGATCAACTACGGGTTGAACCGCGTGCGGTTCCCGACGGCGGTGCGGGCGGGCACGCGCATCCGGGCGCGCTTCGCGTTGCAATCGCTCGAAGAGATTGAGGAAGGCTATCATCTGGTGTGGGGCGTGACGGTGGAAGCGGAGGGCGCGCCCAAGCCCGCCGCCTACGCCGAGTGGGTCGTGCGGCTGTATCGGTAGTCTCAACCGTTTAGCGGCTCAACTTGGCCTCCCGTCCGAACCCGGTCTGCACGCTCGGAGCGGTTGGCGCGTCAACCATTGTGCGTCTCTTTCTGCCCACGTTAGCGGTGTGCCTGGCGGTGACGGCCTGGGGGTCGCAGGCGTCCGAACTTTATAAGAAGGGTCGCAAGGCCGAGAAGGCCGGTCAAATCGCGCGGGCGTATGTTTTGTACTCCGAGGCGGCCGCGATGGCGCCCGATAATAAGCTCTACTGGGGACGCGCGGAGGCGCTGCGTACGCGCGCGACCTTGCAAGCGCAGGTGATGCCACCGCCGGCGATTCCGCAGGCGCCGGCCAATCCGCCTGCACCTGCCGCTGCGCCAGCCCCCACGGCTGCGCCAGCGCCCGCAACTCCCGCGGCGCCGGCGGCCCCGGACGCCGCGCCAGCCGATCCCGAACCAGTGCTGGAACCCATCACTGCCTTGGATCTTGCGGAAGCCCGCAAGCCGCAGCCTCCCGCCGAATTGAAAGCAGAGCCGGGACGTAAGGATCTCGACCTGCGGGGCGATTCCAAAAGCCTGTACCAGGCCGTCGCGAAGGCCTTCAAACTCGATTGCGTGTTCGATGGGGACTTCCAGGCCGGCAAATTCATGCACTTCCGGATGGATCAGGCCGACTATCGCGAGGCGCTGCACGGTTTGGAAGCGGCGACGGGCTCGTTTATCGTACCGATTTCGGACCGCCTCTTTTTGGTGGTTAAGGACACGCCCGAAAAGCGCAAGCAGGAAGAGCCGTACGCAACGATCATTGTGCCGGTTCCGGAGCCGACCACGACGCAGGACTTGACCGCCATGACCACGGCGGTGCAACAGGCTTGCGGGATACAGAAGGTAGCGTGGGACAGCCAGAAGAGCATTGTCCTGATGCGGGATGCGGTGTCTAAAGTGGTGCCCGCGCGGCTGCTGTTTGAAGAGTTGCTGCATCCGCGCGCGCAGGTAGAGATTGAGATGCGGTTTCTCGAAGTAACCCGTAGCAACATGTTGAATTACGGCGTGACGCTGCCGACTTCGTTCCCGTTCTATTCGTTCGGCAACTTCCTTTCGAGCGCGCCCAGCATCGCGTCGGATCTGGCGGGCGTGTTGTTGTTTGGCGGTGGCACGACCCTGATCGGACTGGGCGTCAGTAACGCCGCGTTGATGGCCACGCTTTCAAAATCCGACAGCCATCTCTTATTGGAATCCGCACTGCGTTCGGTGGATGGGCAGCCGGCGACGCTCAAAATAGGCCAAAAGTATCCGATCCTGACGGCGGGCTACTTCGGTCCGGCGAATTTCTCGGGCCCCAATGCTTATGTGCCGCCGCCGAACTTCACCTTCGAGGACCTGGGGTTCGGGCTCAAGGCCACGCCGCACGTACACGGCGATGAATCGGTAACGCTGTCGATTGAGGCGGAATTCAAGGTGCTGTCGGGTTCGGCGAATAACGGCATTCCGATCATTGCGAACCGTTCGATCAAGTCGGACGTGACGGTGAAGATAGGGGAGTGGGCGGTGGTGGCGGGCTTGATGGACGAATCGGACGCGCGCACGCTCAGCGGCATCGCAGGGCTGGCGCGGATTCCGCTGCTGGGGCCATTAACCAGCACGCGGACGCGTGACCGCGAGTCGGAGGAGGTGCTGATCATGCTGAGCCCGCGGCTGATCACGCCGCCGCCGGATGCGGCGCTGACGCATGCGTTCCGGATGGGGGCGGAGGCGCGGCCGATATCGCCGATTTGAAAGAGAAGCGGTCAGCCGTCAGCTTTCAGCTATCAGCGGTGCGCTGACGCTCGCGGGTCGGTGGCCAACGCGCGGTTATGCGGCTGGCATGGAGAACAGGCCCTTTTCTTTTAGCCCGGACAAGGCGAGGCCATAACGCCCACGTATGCCGGTCTTTTCAAAGATATGTTTCAAGTGAATCTTGACGGTGCCCGGCTGGATTCCCAAGCTGGCGCCGATATCCCGGTTCTTCATGCCCAGTTCGACTAGCTCGACGACCTGCAGCTCACGAGCAGTGAGGTTGGAACGAGTGCCGCGCACCGTGTGCTCCGGTTCATGCAACATGTTCTCTTCCATCCAGGTGTTGCCGGCAGCCACTGCGCGCAGGCATTCGAGCAGCACGCCGGTTGTCGCGGTGCGGCGGACAACTCCCAAAGCACCCGCTTGCAGCATACGCAGCGCTTCCGCTTCGCTCAGGTTCAAACCCCACACCACGGGGGAGATGGGATGCTCGACGGCGCGCAGCCTGTTCAGACAATCCATGACGGCGTGAATGCCGAAGCTCTTGTCCAGAATCATGATGGCGGGCGTATGCTGCCGTACGATTTCAATACTGCCCAAGAGCGACGTTTCGGCCGCTACCAGATGCAAATCGTCACAGCCGCTCAATATGGCCCGCATGCCTTCAATGGCGACCGGCTCGGTGTCGCAGATGGCTACTGATTTCGTAGTGCTTAAGATACGATCCATGTTACCTCACCGGCGAACCATGCGCTTTCGCATCATTCGCCACCCAGCAGGTTGTTTGTGTACAGAACAGTAGTCGGAAAGAGCGCCCTGGACTCTCAGATTTTTGATTTGCGGGAATGCTTGTAGTTGATGGTACCGCGGCAACGGGCTGAACCGCAGCGGCAAGGCACGTCGTCGATCTTGTCCGAGAAGCGGTAGTCCACGGTTAGCTCTTCGCCGCTGCGGATGGCGCGCTTGCTCATGTACAGGATGTGGCCCTTGAAGATCCGGCTTTCTAGATTCGGATCGCAACAATGGTTGATGCGCTCGGCCCCGCTACCACCGACCGAACCGTCCACGGTCCAATAGTCGTCCAAGGTGAACAGGTAGGTCTGGGGACCCATGCCCCGGCGCTTGGATTCCCGGCGGCTGATGCGCTCGCCGGTGTATTCGATGACTTTATGGCGGGCTGGTATAGCTTCAGCGGCGTAGACTCCCCATCCGTGGATAGCGGATCTGCCCACCATCATGCGGAAGCAGGCGTGGCGCGGGTCGATTCCAGGCGCCAGAGCGGCGGCGAGATCTGACATGGTGGCTTATGTCTGGATCACTTCGGTTTTCTTGAAGAGCTCGTAGGCGCTGCCAAAATACACCTGGCCATCGCACTGGAAGGCGACGAGCGTGGGGTCATCGTTGGGCCGGCCGCCTCGCCCCGGACCTAAGCGCACATCCGTGAGGCGGGCGCCCGCAGGCACCACCTGTGGGTCGCCGTCGAGGTTCAAGGCTTGAAAACTCTCCTTGACGCCGCGCACTTCAGACGGCGGCGCTGCCCACTTCTCGTTGAAGAATGTCCAGATGACATCGGGGCAATGGCTGGGACACTTCGGCAGCTTCTCGCCCGCGTTGAGCGGGATCATGACTCCGCAGGTCGTGCAACGGTACAATCCGCCTGCGGCAGCCGGTTCGTTTGCCTGATACATCGCTGCTCCTAACCTATCGACATCTTACCACCGGCCGGGTCGACGCGCGGACCCGGCTTACAATAAGGTTTAACATGCGAATTGCCATAGCGCAAATAAATACTACGGTTGGCGATTTGGCGGGCAATGTGGACCGGATGGTCGGGGCGGCACGCCGGGCCGCCGCGGCCGGCGCCGAAGTGGTGGCATTCCCGGAGCTCTCGGTGACGGGGTATCCCCCCCGAGACCTGGTAGAAAAGCCCACGTTCATCGAGCGATCGGAAGAGCAGCTTGGCCGCCTGGCTGCCGAAACGGCGTCGCTTCCGCTCGCGGTGATCGCCGGGTACGTCGGGCGGGCGCCTTCGGCCAGCGGCAAACGCGCTATCAACAACGCCGCGGTCTTGCGGGGCGGCAGCATCCTCTTCCGGCAGACCAAAATGCTGCTGCCCACTTATGACGTGTTCGACGAAGCGCGCTATTTTGCGCCTGCGGAAGCGCAGCATCTTCTGGTGCTGGACGGCCACAGCATCGCCCTGACGATTTGCGAGGACGCCTGGAACGACAAGCAGTTCTGGGAACGGCCGCTGTATCGCCGGGACCCTGTACAGGAACTCGCGCATTGCGGCGCGGAACTGCTGATCAGCATCAATTCCTCGCCGTACCATCTCGGCAAGCGTGCCCTGCGGCGCGAGGTGTTCGAAGCGACGGCGCGCCGGCACCACCTGCCGGTCGTCTACGTCAACCAGGTGGGCGGCAACGATCAACTGGTATTTGACGGTAGCAGCTTCGCGCTCGACGCGGAAGGCCGGATGGGCGCCGCCGCTGCTTCGTTCGCGGAAGATCTGGTTGTGTTCGATACGGACACCGGCACGGGCGATTGTCACGAGAATCTGGCGGACGAATGCGAGGCGGCCTACGAAGCGCTAGTGCTGGGCACCCGCGATTACATCCGGAAGTGCGGCTTCCGACGGGTGATCCTCGGCCTCAGCGGCGGCATGGACTCGTCGCTCACGGCGGCTGTTGCGGTGGACGCGCTGGGCGCCGAAAATGTGACGGGCGTCGCCATGCCGGGACCGTTTTCGTCAGAAGGCAGCATTACGGACGCGCGCGCGCTCGCCGGGAATCTTGGCGTGCACTTGGAGACCGCGCCTATCACAGCCGTTTACGACAGGTTCCTGGAGGTGCTGGACCCGCTGTTTCGTGGCGCGCCGCGCGATGTCACCGAAGAGAATCTGCAGGCGCGGCTACGAGGCGTCACGTTGATGGCGCTCTCCAACAAATCGGGGGCACTGGTGTTGACCACCGGCAACAAGAGCGAACTGGCGGTTGGTTATTGCACGCTTTACGGGGATATGTGCGGCGGCTTGGCGGTGATCAGCGACGTTCCGAAGACGCTGGTTTATTCTCTGGCGCGCGTCGCCAATAAGCGACACCCCGGCGCTATTCCCGACAGCGTTTTCGAAAAACCGCCGTCCGCGGAGCTGCGTCCGAATCAGAAAGACACCGATTCTATCCCGCCTTATGAGATTCTGGATCAGATTCTGCGGGCGTATGTGGAGGACTATCAGGCTCCCACGGCAATCGCCGCCGATTTGAATCTGCCGCTTGAGACGGTGGTGGACATCGTGAACAAAGTGGATCGCAACGAGTACAAGCGTCAGCAGGCGGCGCCGGGGCTGAAGGTGACATCCAAGGCGTTTGGGATGGGGCGGCGGTTTCCGATTGCGCAGAGATATAGTCAGTGAAGACTGTTCTAAGCTCCGACCGTTGTAAGTGAAGCTCTGAAGCTGGCACCGCCGGGCCCATTGCCCACGGTCGAACTCGCCACGCGCTACACCCCGTGACGCGAGGCCGGGGCCGCCCGCAATCGGGTCGCCAGATTAAAAATTTGTAAATATTGCCCAAAGTACTTGCGCCAACTCCGCCCCGGAATCATACCAGGAGCAGTTTAAGGTTAACAGGTCCTAAACTATGCTGAAAAAGGCGGCAATTCTCGCGATCTGGGGCCTATTGGTGTTGGTTTTCCCAACAGCATCCCAAACCCCTCCTGCGCTTCCAACTTTCCGTCCAACGATCGGGCAGCACCGCGCTGACCCGCGGAACTCCTATCACCGCGTCGTCGGCGTCCTGCCCCTCGCAGGCTCCGGCGCAACGAGTGATCCCAAGCGCCCGAAGTACGCTCCCGCGCCGGGCGGCGAGTCGAGCAGCGGGATCATCGCCTTCGCTTATGAGCCTAGCGACGATGGCAAATGGGCTATCGCCGAGTTGGTCGCCGTGGACCGCAGCGCCTTGCTGCCGGTTCTGGCCGAAACTGGCCTGCTCGTCTTCGAGAAGGGCAAGGCCTCTCGTCAAACCATTGAATCCGCGATCCGCCAGTACCGTAAGGACTTCTCACTGGATCGCTTCGGGGTGGCTGTCCAATGAAACCAGCACGCTTTGTTTCCATCCTCGTCGCGCTCGGCGGCGGCCTCTGCTACGCCGGGTCCGGACAGCTTAGCACTGCGGGCTGTGGCCCCGCCAGCTACGGCATCACCGGTACGGTTTTGCCTTCGGGCTCGTCGGCGGACATCTATGACGGCGCGGTCTACCTGGGGACTGCCACCGGCAGCGGCCAGAACGGCACCTTCTACTTCACCACGCCGGGCAGTCTCAAGGACAATCAGGTCCACCTCATAAACGCATATTTCAGCGGCACCCTCTCGCCTCTACAGTACTCGCCGCTTCCTCTGCGGTGCCCGGTAGGCTCATCGGGTTACCAGTACTCGGTGACCGATATCTTCTCCGAAGATACGAGCGTCAACTCCAGCTATTGGCAAACCAATGGCGCCATCTCCTTCACCAGACCATACGGCATCAAGGGCGGCGGGAGCCTGATCGCCACGACCGGGCTCGCCGGCGTCAGCACGACCGATCAAGAGGTGCTGCTAACGCTGTCCCTGGGCTCTAACGTCTCTGGGCTGGTCAATTATATCTACCTGTTCGCCTCGCAGAACGCCCCTAACTCGGGCAGCAGCTACCTGGCCGTGGGGCTGTCAGGCCAGCAGTGCAGTAGCACAGGCGAGTGCACGGCCAGCCTGGTGGTAAGCCGAGGGACGACCACACTCTTAAGCACGCCAGTCGGTTTCCAGAGCCCCGTGCAGATCCGCGCCGCCGCCGCCACTCCGACGAGCGCAACCAGCCTGTACCGATACCAAACCGTCGTAAACGTCATGGTCAATGGCGGGGTGTATACCGTCCCTGCGGGCACCTCGATCAGCTCGGGCATGCCAGGCGTGGGGACGTATAGCGGATCTGGACTACGTGATGGAAGCGCAACTCGGCCCCGCCGACAACAGTCAGCCCGCCGCAGTCAACACCAACACCGTAAATACGGATATCTACTTCAACAGCGTGACTGCGCAGTGGCAGGGAGCCACGGATTCCAACGGCAGCGGCGTCGTCTACTATTATGTTAACCGCGGCGCGGGCAATAATGGCGACCACAACCTTTGGTCGTCCTGGAGCTCCGACGCCTCGCTGTACGATAGCACCGTCCAACCGCAAAACAACTACATCTACTACATCACGGCGTATGACTTCCACGGCAACTCGGGCCCTACGGCGCAGTTCGGCGCCAGCGTCCCGCCGCAGTATGCTATCGACCCGCGCCGGGTCGGCGTGCAGCCCAATGGCAGCTACTGGGGCGGCACGGGTGAGCAGATCGACGTGCTGAGCGCGAACCTGAACTTCAGCATCCCGCTGCTCACCGCCATGGGCCGCGCCGGCCTCCAAGCCACATTCGGCCTGAGCTACAATTCGCAGAACTGGCGAGAGGCCAACTCTACGTGGCAACAGTTTGGCGCGGATGTCGGCTACGGCTTCGGCTGGCAGCTCATGCTGGGCTCCCTGCTTCCGGTTTACGGCGGTGACGCGGAAATTGCCTATTACCTGTACACTGACGCGACCGGGGCGCAATACCGGCTCGACCAGCCCAACTCCACAAGGACCCTTTGGGGCTCGCTCAGTAGCATTTACATCTGGTATGACTCCAGCGCCAGCCTGCTGCATTTCCGCGACGGCAAATCCTGGTTGATGGGATGCGCCTCGGCAGTCGGCGAGCAGGACGCGGGCACCCTCTACCCGACCATCGTCGAGGACAGCAACGGCAACCAGATCATTATCACCTACACGCAGGGCAGCGGCGCGTACAGCGACAACTCCAGCGCCCGGATCTTGGCCATCGAAGACGTGCGGGCCCAGGGGTGCTCGCATGACTCGTTCGTGGGGCGGTGCTCATATGAGTTCCAGTGGAACTCGACGAACCAAAACCAGGGCGGCACGCCTTACTCCCTTGCGCAGATCTTCAGCGACGTCGGCACACAGGAGAACTACACCTTCAACATCACTCCCGACCTATACCCGTCCAACCCGGGCGGGGGCGGTTCCGGGCTAAGTGTCGGCGAGCTCCAAAGTGTCACGCAGAGCATCACCGCCACGACTCCCTCCGGGTACACGCCCACGACCTATTCCTGGACGTTCCAGTACGAACAGCCCGCGAGTTGCAGCGGCTGCACGGCTCTCGGCGACGGCAGCCTCACATGGGTGCAGTTTCCACAGGGCGGCTCCCTCGGCTGGAGCTACGACCTGTTCACCTACAGCGGCAGCCGCGTCATGGAAGAGGTGAACCAGCGCTTCCTCCAGCAGGTCGCGGGCGGAGTGCAGACCTCCACCGGCAACTGCACCGCCCCCGACCCACTCTGCTACCCCGTCACAACCACAGACCCCAACGGCGGTTCGAACCCTATCGCGGTGCATTCCAACCGGACCATCCAGGACGCCACCGGCGTGCAAAAGGTC
>Ga0073928_10009863_pt1 | contig 11526 bp, 8 predicted proteins | sample PaiPotPPA55metaG_FD_76969 | JGI IMG/M metagenome (GOLD analysis project Ga0073928, IMG submission 76969) | Iron sulfur acid spring bacterial and archeal communities from Banff, Canada, to study Microbial Dark Matter (Phase II) - Paint Pots PPA... ...
GACGACGTACCCGGCGCCGACCGATACCGCGCCCGCGAGCAGCGTCCACATGAGGACGATGTCGGTGGGAACCCGGCGCAGCCGCTCCGACAGCGTGACGAGCACGCCACCGCACCCGATCCCTAGTAGCGCGAGACCGATGACGAAGTACGTGTAGTAGTAGAAGAACTTGAACGAGACGACGCGCGTGTAGCTGATCTCGAGCAGCAGCGCCGCGAAGCTGACGAGGAAGATCTCGAGGTAGTAGGCGGGCTCGCGACCGGTGGGGGAGCGTTCGCTGGATTGCTCGGCCGACGCCAAGCGGGGCTTCGTCGTGGCCAACGATGCTCGCCTCGGGCTTCTCGCGGTCGGTGGACGGTAGCACGGGGTGCTGGGAACGCCGCCGTCGCGACGCCGTCAGCGGTGCGCGTGTTGCTAACGCGGTCGACGTCAGCGATGGCAGCGCCGGAACAGCTCGTAGTGCGGCCCGTACCGACCGACCAGGCAGAACCGCGCGCGAACAACCTGGTTCGGACCGTCCGGTCCGACCTTGCGGGAGTCGTTGGGTTCCGACCAGTAGTCCCAGGCCGACGACAGGATGAGCAGGTCGGAATTGCGCACCTCGTTGGCCAGCCCGGAGTCCTTGGCGTTGGCGACGCCGGGATCCATCTCGATGTAGTAGGTGGACGGGGTGAGCTGCGGGAACAGGTAGTAGAAGAACGCGTCGCTCTCCGGCGTCTTGCGCAGGTCCTGGGTCCCGACGAAGAGGCGCCCGCCCGACGGTGCGATGCGGTCGACGACGCGCGCCATCTGGTTCGCGGCCCGGGCGTCGTCCGGTCGCCCGTAGTAGAAGGTCCGACCCCGGTTCGACATCGCGTAGGAGGCCCGGTGCAGGTCGAAGGTCTGGGCCGAGTAGCTGGTGTAGCCGCGCAGCGTGTTGTCGGGGATGAGCAGGACGAGGGCGACCAGGATGGCGGCGCCCGCCGCGAGTCCGACCGAGCGTGGGTTCCACCCGGGGTGGCGGTCGGTCAGGAACTCCACGACCGCGACGGGGATGAGGGCGACGGCGACGCAGGAGACCCAGGCCAGGTGCGTGCCGTCGGCCCGCTGCAGCGCCTGGGGCAGGATCCCGAGGCTGAAGCCGGCGGCGGCGAGCAAGACGCGCGGTCGGATCGCGTTCGGGCGGCGACGCACGGCCCGGATCCCGACGGCCGCGAGGGCCGCGATCGCCGCCAGCAGGAGGAAGAACCAGACCGTGAGCTGCGCCGGTCCGGGCAGCGTCGGGATCGGCCACCGCAGCTTGATGAGGTCGGCGACCGACTGGATGGCGCTGTTGAAGTGTCCCCACGGCGGCGGGATCGGCAGCCGACGGCCGCCCCGGAGCTTGAAGAGCGGATCGGTGATCATCCCCCGCACGACCGTGTCCGGGCCGGCCGTGATCAAGTGGACGAGGTAGGGCGCGAGGCCGACGCCCAGCCCGAGCGCGAAGCGGCGCCGCGCGGCTCGGGGGCTGCCCCAGCCGAGGGCGAGCGTCGAGAGCACGGCGGCGAGGACGAGGTCGATCCGGTAGAGCAGCGCCGCTCCCATGAGGAGCCCGGCCACGAGCGCCATGGTTTGGGCGCGTCGGGCGTCGCGTGCGTCGCGGCTGGCGCCCCCGGCGACGAGCGCGAGGACGCCGAGTCCGACCGCGCCGAGCCACGCGAGCGCGTTGAGCCCCAGGGGCACGACGAACAGCACCGCCAGGAGCCCGCAGGCGAGCCCGACCACGCGCCCCCACCGGCGGGCCAGGGCGAAGACACCGAAGACGACGGCCAGCTGCTGGACGAGGCCGACCAGTCGTTCGCTCGTCAGCGAGGTGCCGAGCACCTTGAACACCGCCGCCAGCACCCAGAGGCTGCCGGGCCCGTACAGGTGGAGGAAGTCGAGGTTGGGGATTTCACCGTGAAGGACGAGCTCGGGGAACACGAGCATGAATCCCTCCTCCATCGGCGGCCCGGGCGCGCGCAGCAGGCCGCGGAGTGGCAGGAGGAACGCCAGGAGCAGGACGGCGATCGCGATGACGTCGCCGCGATTGACGGTGTAACGGCGCGAGCGTGTCGTCGTCGGCTCGGTCGGCGCCGACGCCGCTTCCGTGACCGTCACGGCGGGCAGGTTAGTGGTGAGGTTTCGATGACAGCCGACGCGCGCGGTGCCTGGTCGGTCACGAGGCCGCCGTGCGAGGATGCCGTGCGGTGAGCATCTGATGGCGCGCGGAGTGAGCCCGGACGTGTCGGCGAACGAGGCGCGCCGGCCGTCTCGATTCGGGCGCGGGCTCCTCCTCATCGTGTTCTTGGCCCTGGGCTTCCGAGTGGGCTACGTCCTCACCGTGACGCGCCACGATCACCACCTGTACGACGCCATCTTCTACGAGCTCGAGGCGCGCAAGGTGGCGGACGGCCGCGGCTTCGTGGACCCCTTTCAAGGTCGGTACGCCGGCGAGCCGGAAGCGGGCCACCCACCTCTCACGGTGCTCGTCCTCGCGCCGGCCGCCGAGCTGGGGGGCGACTCCCAGCTGTGGATGCGGTTCACGATGGCGGCGTTGGGCACGGCGACGGTGCTCCTCGTCGGACTGCTCGGCCGCGAGCTCGCGGGCGAGCGCGCCGGGCTGCTCGCGGCTGCGATGGCGGCGGTCTACGCGAACCTCTGGATGAATGACGGCCTGTTGATGTCGGAGACGTTGGCGGCCCTCACGACCGCCGGCGCGGTGCTGCTCGCGTACCGGCTGCTGCGACGACCCACCCTCGGCGTCGCCCTCGGGTTGGGGGCGGCGTGCGGGCTCGCCGCCTTGGCCCGGGCCGAGCTGTTGCTGCTGGTCCCGCTCTTGGGCGTACCAGCGGCGTGGACCGCCTGCCGTCGAGACACGCGAGCGCAGCTGCGGGTCATCGGCGGGATCGTCGGCGCGACCGTTGTCGTGGTCGGGCCGTGGATCGGGTTCAACCTGGCCCGATTTGAGAGGCCGACGTTCCTGTCGACGGGGGACGGCGGAGCCTTGGTGGGCGCCAACTGCCCAACGACGTACTACGGGGACGCCGTCGGCTTCTGGAACATCTACTGCGTGCCCCACCGGCCGTCGCGGGGGGGCGACCTGTCCCTCGTTTCCGAGCATGACCGGACGAAGGCGGTGGACTACGCGCGCGCCCACGCCGGCCGGCTGCCCGTCGTCGTCCTCGCACGCGTCGGCCGGCTGCTGGGCGTGTACGCCCCGGGGCAGCTCGTGAAATACACCGTCGGCGAGGGTCGGCCGCGCTGGGCGTCGTACCTCGGCCTGGTGACGTTCCTGCTCCTGCTCCCGCTCGCGGTCGTTGGTGGCCGCCGGCTGCGTCGACGAGGTCAGCCGATCTGGCCGCTGCTGGCCCCGGCGGTGCTGGTCGTCGTCGCGGCCGCGCTCGTCTACGGGACGCCGCGGTTCCGGGCCCCCGCCGAACCGAGCCTCGTCGTCCTCGGCGCGGTTGGCACCGCCGCGCTGCTCGCCCGCCACTGGCCGGCGTGGGCTCCGGAGTGGGAGCCACGCTCCTCCGAGACCACCACGACGTGATCGACGGCCGACCTCGTCGACGAGGCTGACGGAACCTCGGGACGACGAACTGTTATCCGCGCCTTACGCGCCGGCTCGTACCCTGAGGGGACGCCGCGCCCCTCGGTCCTCCCCCCGGGACCGAGGTCGGCGCGGCATCCGGCTCACGATCGCGCAACGGCCGGTGAAAATGGGCGCGGCCGTACGTCGGGCTCGGCGGGACGATCAACCCCGGAGCTCGGTCAGCCTCCGGTACCCTCCCGCGCCGTCAGGTTCGTCATGGGGAGCGAGGGATGACAGCACGCCGCTGGTGGGTGGCGGCGACGCTCGTGCTCCTCGCCGCCTGCGGAGGCACGTCGACGAGCGGGCTCACGCCACCGCGATCGGCACCCGCGGGAAGGCCGCAGGCCACAGCTCGGCGCTGGGGTCCGGTCGTGCCGCCGCGGAGCCTCGTGTCCACCGCGAGCGCGTACTACCGCGGGGCGGGCCCGGCGCCGGAGGACGAAGCCGACGGCCGCCCCGCCTGCGACCTGCTGCTGCCGACCTCGCTCGATGCGTCGCCGCTCGCGCCGGTCCCGTCGAGCCAGTTCAACGTGTTCGGTGAGTTCGTCGTGCAGTGGGGCCGGAGCACGAGCCCCGGAACCGGGTTGACGCTCACGGTCTACCCGGCCGGTGACCCCGCGGACCGCCTCTTCTACCGCCCGGACGCCCAGCTGACCGTGCTCGACGACGGGTCGCAGGTCCGCCGGACGCCGTCGCGGCCGCGCGTGGCGCTGATCCGGATCTTGACCGAGAACTGCGAGTACGAGCTCGCGCCGGGCGCCGAGCTGCCGGCCTCCGACGACGACTCCATCTTCTCGTCGCTGCGGCTCATGTTCGCCCCGTAGCACCGACCACGCGGGCGCCGAGCGGAGGCGGTCGGTCGCCGCGCCACCCGGCGCGACGCCGGCGTCGTCGACCCGGTGAGGGTGTGCGTTACCGTGCGCGGGTGACGAGCCGGGCGCAGCGACGCCGGCGCCGAGCAGTCCAGCGCCGTCGCCGCCTGCTCGCCGGGCTCATCGTGGTGGTGGTCGCGGCGGGCGGCGCGGCCGCGTTCGTCGCCCTGGACGGCGGGGGCAGCCATCGGGCGGCCGCTCGCATTGTGCGGGCCCCGGCGTCCTCCACCACGTCCACGACCGTGGCCCCGACGACGACGACCACCGTCGATCCGGGGACGCTGCCCCAGACGATGGACAAGCCGACCACCACGGATCCCGCCTTCCAGGCCGGGCTGGCGGGCTTCTGGCAGGCCATCGTCAGCGACGACCCGACGCCCGCGATGCCGTTCTTCTTCCCGCTGTCGGCGTACCTGCAGGTGAAGGCGATCAGCAACCCCGCCGGCGACTGGCAGCAGCGCCTGGTGGGCGCCTACCAGCGCGACATCCACGCGCTGCACGCCAACCTCGGCGCGGCGGCGTCGAGCGCCCAGTTCACCGGCATCGACGTGCCCGCGACCGCCCAGTGGGTGCTGCCGGGAGCCGAGTACAACAAGGGGCCGTACTGGCGGGTCTACGGCGCCCAGGTCCACTACACCGCGGGCGGGCGCGCCGGGTCCTTCACGATCGCGTCGATGATCTCGTGGCGGGGGCGCTGGTACATCGTGCACCTGGCCCGCATCGCCTGACCTGCACTCGGCGGCTCGGCGCCCCAGCGAAGCCGGTCTGACGCTGCCCGCCAGTACCCTACGAAGTCGTGGCGGTGATCTCGCGGCCCTCCTCAGCGGTGGATTCGCCGCGCCCGTCGGTCCTGCTGGCGATCATCCGGACCGCGCGTCCGAAGCAGTGGCTCAAGAACCTGCTCGTGGTCGCGGCGCCCGGCGCCGCCGGCGTCCTCACCGACCCCAGCCAGATCGCCCGCACCGCGGTCGCGTTCGTCGCCCTCTGCTTGACCGCCAGCGGCACCTACTTCCTCAACGACGCGCTCGACGCCGACGCCGACCGCAGCCACCCGACGAAGCGCAACCGGCCCGTGGCCAGCGGTCAGCTGACCACCGGCTTCGCCAAGGTGATGGCGGCCGTCCTCATCCTGGTCGGCATCGGGGTCGCGGCGCCGATCAACGGCGGGCAGCTGGCCGCGGTGGTGGGTGGCTACGCCGTCCTCACCATCTCCTACAGCCTGTGGCTGAAGCACGAGCCGGTCGTGGACCTCGGCGCCGTCGCGGCCGGGTTCGTGCTGCGCGCCGTCGCCGGCGGCGTCGCCACCAACGTGCCGCTCTCGAACTGGTTCCTGATCGTCGCCGGCGCCGGCTCGCTGTTCATCGTGACCGGGAAGCGCCACGCCGAGCAGATGACGCTCGGCGCCGACTCCGGGGCGCACCGAGCCACGCTCGAGGAGTACTCGCCCGGGTTCCTCGGGCTGGTGCGCTCGGTCGGCGCCAGCGTCACGATCACCGCCTACTGCCTCTGGGCGTTCGAGGTCGGGCACCGGGTCGGCGACGTCCTGTGGTTCCGCGCCTCGATCGTGCCTTTCGTCCTGGCCATGCTCCGGTACGCGCACATCATCGAGCAGGGCGGCGGGGGCGCCCCCGAGGAGATCGTGTTCGAGGACCGCGTGCTCCAAGTGCTCGGCGTGCTCTGGCTCGTCACGTTCGTCCTGGGCGTCCACGCCTGACACGGGCCCGCAGGCGGTCGCCGGTAGGCTGATCCGACGGGCAGCCAGGGCAGCAGATCTGTTGCGGCGCGCCGCCCGTATCCCCCGCCAGCCTGATGAGCAGCGCCGAGCACCGCTTCACCGGCGCCGATGCGCCGACCCAACCGCACGTTCTGCCGCCGCCGCGGCGGTCGAGCGCCGCGGTGGCGCGCCTAGAAGCCGCCCGGGCCGAGGCTCGCCACCGCCGCTTCCGGCTCGGCCGCCGGATCGTCACCGCCGTGCTCGTCGCGCTGCTGATCCCGGTGTCGTGGTCCTACTACCGCGCCGTCACCGCCCGCGGCACCGACCCGGTGGGCGTCCGCACCGTCGAGTGGCTCAAGGACAACGGCATGAACGGGGTCGTGAACACGATCGAGCACTGGTGGTACTCCCACAACCAGCCCCCGGTGGGCGGGAAGCTCAAGCACGGCCTGCCCCACGCGGCGGCGGTCGCGGGGTCAGCCGGCCGGAAGACGCCCCCCGGCCCGGTGGTGCCGCCCCACCTCCCGCCCCCCGCCAACATGCAGCCGCTCGTCGCCACGCCGCTCGCCGGCGAGGGGGTCTGGCAGCCGACCGGTCGGGCCGTGCAGGGCCTGCCGGCCGTCTACACCACCTACTTCCGTCCCGACTCGCTGCACACCAGCCTCGTCGCCGCCGCGATGTGGATGGACACCACCCTGCTGAAGGCGGCGCTCATCCCGGGCCTGCAGGAGCCGGGCGGCCCGAACCCGTACGGGGGCGAGGTGCCCATGGACCAGCGGGCCTCGCTGGTGGCCGCGTTCAACTCCGGGTTCAAGATCAACGACTCCCGCGGCGGCTACTACAACTTCGGCCAGCAGATCCGGCCGCTCGTGAACGGCGTCGCGGCGCTGGTGATCGACAGCACCGGGCGGGCGAGCGTCGGGCTCTGGGGTCGTGACTTCACGCTGACCCCGAACGTCGCCACCGTGCGCCAGAACCTGGCCCTGCTCGTCGACGGTGGCCAGCTCGTGCCCGGGCTCGCCCAGGACTCCAACAGCAAGTGGGGGGCCACGCTCGGCAACAACCTCTTCGTCTGGCGGTCCGGGGTCGGCACCGACGCCAGCGGCGCGCTCGTCTACGTCGCGGGGCCCGGTCTTTCCGTCGAGTCGCTGGCGATCCTGCTGCAGCGAGCCGGCGCGGTGCGGGCCATGGAGCTCGACATCAACACCTCCTGGACGTCGGCGTTCACGTTCGACCAGTTCGGCTACAGCCCGACCCAGGTGCGCGGCAAGAAGCTGCTCGACTCCATGAGCCGCTCCGAGGACCGGTACCTGGTCCCCGGGGAGCGGGACTTCTTCGCGCTGTTCGGCCGCTGAGCCGGCCGGGCCGGCGCCGACGGCTCGCTGACACCGGGTCGTGGACCGGCCGGCGGGCGCGGCGGCCGTATCGTGGGCGTACGCGAGCGCAAGGGCCGAGATGCTGATCGACGGGTTCGTCCACCAGCTGCCGGACATCGATCCGGCCGAGACGACCGAGTGGCTGGACTCGCTCGACGCGGTCGTCGACGGGCGCGGACGGTCCCGGGCCCGCTACCTCCTGGCCCGGCTCATGGAGCGGGCGCGGGAGCAGGGCGTCGGCGTCCCCGCGATGGTGACCACCGACTACATCAACACCATCCCGCCCGAGCAGGAGCCGTGGTTCCCGGGCGACGAGGCGCTCGAGAAGCGGATCCGGGCCGCCATCCGCTGGAACGCGATGGCGATGGTGGACCGTTCGAACCGGCGCTTCGACGGCCTCGGCGGTCATCTCTCCACGTTCGCGTCGGCGGCCGCACTGTACGACGTGGGCTTCAACCACTTCTTCCAGGGCAAGAGCGACGGTGGATTCGGCGACCAGGTCTTCGTGCAGGGGCACGCCGCCCCCGGCGTGTACGCGCGGGCGTTCCTCGAGGGCCGGCTCAACGAGGAGCACCTCGACCGGTTCCGCCGGGAGGTGTTCGGCGGGGGGCTCCCGAGCTACCCGCACCCGCGCCGGCTCCCCGACTTCTGGGAGTACCCGACCGTGTCGATGGGCCTCGGCCCCCTGAACGCGGTGTACCAGGCCCGCTTCAACCGGTACCTGCTGCACCATGAGGTCGTCGACACGAGCCGGGCCAAGGTCTGGTGCTTCGTCGGCGACGGCGAGATGGACGAGCCGGAGGCGATGGCCGGGCTGTCGATCGCGGCCCGGGAGCAGCTCGACAACCTCATCTTCGTTGTGAACTGCAACCTGCAGCGCCTCGACGGCCCCGTGCGCGGCAACGGCAAGGTCATCCAGGAGCTGGAGGCGATCTTCCACGGCGCGGGCTGGAACGTCATCAAGGTCGTCTGGGGCCGCGCCTGGGACGAGCTGCTGGCCCGGGACGTGGACGGGGTGCTGCTGAACAAGATGAACACCACCGTCGACGGCGAGTTCCAGAAGTACGCGGTCGAGAGCGGTGCCTACATCCGCGACCACTTCTTCGGCCCGGACCCACGGCTCCGCCAGCTCGTCGGGCACCTGTCCGACGAGGACCTCCAGCGCCTGCCCCGGGGCGGCCACGACTACCGCAAGCTGTACTCGGCGTACAAGACCGCGGTCGAGCACCGGGGCAGCCCGACGGTCATCCTCGCCAAGACGATCAAGGGCTGGACGCTCGGCGAGGGCCTCGAGGCGCGCAACGCCACCGACCAGATCAAGAAGCTGGACGTCACCGCGCTCAAGCGATTCCGCGACCGGCTGCAGCTGCCGATCCCCGACAGCGACCTCGAGGAGGGCGACCCGCCCTACTTCCACCCCGGCACCGACTCCCCCGAGTACGAGTACCTCGCCGCCCGGCGGCGCGCCCTGCACGGGCCGCTGCCGGAGCGGGTCGTCCGCCGGAAGGCGATCGCGCTGCCCGGGGCTGACACCTACGCCGACCTGCTCGCGGGCAGCGGCGAGAAGATCCAGGCGACGACGACCTCCGCATTCGCGCGGCTGCTGCGCAACCTGCTGCGCGACCCGCAGCTCGGCCGCCGGGTGGTGCCGATCATCCCCGACGAGGCCCGCACGTTCGGGCTCGACGCCCTGTTCCGCGAGGTGCAGATCTACGCCCCGTTCGGGCAGATGTACGAGCCGGTCGACGCCGCGCTGCTGCTCTCTTACAAGGAATCACGTACCGGGCGGCTGCTCGAGGAGGGCATCACCGAGGCGGGGTCGATGGCGAGCTTCACCGCCGCCGGCACGGCGTACGCGACGTGGGGCGAGCCGATGATCCCCTTCTTCATCTTCTACTCGATGTTCGGGTTCCAGCGGGTCGGCGACCTCATCTGGAGCTTCGGGGACCAGCGGGGCCGGGGGTTCCTGCTGGGCGCGACCGCCGGCCGCACGACGCTGACCGGCGAGGGGCTCCAGCACTGCGACGGGCAGAGCCACCTGTACGCGGGCGCGTACCCGAACTGCCGGCCCTACGACCCCGCCTTCGCCTACGAGGTGGCGGTGATCATCCGCGACGGCATCGAGCGCATGTACGGCTCGCAGCCCGAGGACTACTACTACTACCTCACCCTCTACAACGAGGCGTACCCGATGCCGGCCATGCCGCCCGGCGTCGAGGACGGGATCGTCCGAGGCCTCTACCGGTTCCGGGCCGCGCCGACGCCGGGCCGACACCGCGCCCAGATCCTTGCCAGCGGGACGGCGGTGCTCGCCGCGCTCGACGCCCAGCGGATGCTCGCCGACGAGTTCGAGGTCGCGGCCGACGTGTGGAGCGCGACGAGCTACAAGCTGCTGCGGGACGAGGCGCTCGACGTCGAGCGCTGGAACCGGCTCCACCCTGCCGAGCCACCCCGAGTCCCGTACGTGACCGAGGCGCTCACCGACGCCGAGGGCCCGCTCGTCGCCGTCACCGACTTCGTGAAGGCGGTCCCGGACCAGATCGCCCGCTTCGTCCCCGGCCGGCTCGTCTCGCTCGGCACCGACGGGTACGGCACGTCCGATACCCGGGTCGCGCTCCGCCGCCACTTCGAGGTCGACGCCGCCCACCTCGTCGTCGCGGTCCTCCAGGCCCTCGCCCAGCAGGGGGACCTCAAGGCGGAGCGGGTCGCCGAGGCGATCCGGCGCTACGACATCGATCCCGACCGGCCCGATCCCAGGACGACCTGACCCGCGGGTCCCCGGCCAAACGGCCCGGGATCTTGGCCGGGTCGGGGCCGGCTACCGCTTCCGCTCGTCGATCTTGAGCGGGTCGTCCTCGTCCCAGTCGTCGCCGTGCTCCTTCTCCTCGTCGAGCCACGCCGAGGCGTCGTCGCCGTTCTCGTCGACGTCGGCCAGCGACTTGTCGGACTCGGAGAAGAGCCCATCGTCGAAGCCCTGCTTGAGCTCGCGGGCCTCACGGAACCGGCGAGCACGTCCCTTCCTGGGCACTGGTCACCTGCCTATCTCGCGCATGATCAGCAGCCGCCCGGTCCGCCGTTTCCCAAGCGGCGGCCTCGGCGCCGGGTCGCGAACCTCCATTCTCCCACGCCGGCGGCCCCTCGCGTGTCGCTCGAACACCGGCGGTCAGCGGGGGAGCAGAGTGCCGATTCGGGCGTCCGGGCCGGCGGCGGTCGGTCTCCCGGCCCCGACGGCACGCTCCGTGAGCGAGACCGCTCACCCGCGAGTCCTCGGGGTCGCCGGCGAGGGCCCAGGTAGCCTCGAACCGCCGGGCGCTTAGCTCAGCGGGAGAGCGCTGCCTTCACACGGCAGAGGTCACTGGTTCGAAACCAGTAGCGCCCACCACATATCCGCAGGTCACGGCGTTGCCCGGTGGGGGTCCCAGCGCGTGGAGCTGCCCCATGATGGCGGGCACTCTGGTCCTTTCGGGTCTGGTGTGGCTGTCGGCGGAAACCCGGTGATCGCAGTGCCGGGACTCACGCCGAGATCCCCGCTGAGGTGGCTCACACCAGCGCTCGTCACCGTGGAGCCACCCAACACCGAGTAGCTCCCCGCCGTGCCCAAGCCGACTGTCGCGGCAGCGGCACCAGTCGTCGACCACCGCGCTCACCGCGACGACTACAACGACGGATCCCGCCACGGCGACCGGTCCCGTTCACGGAGGGTCGGGCGAGCCACCCGCGGTGGGTACCCCGTCTTCGCCAGCCGGGCTGGCGAACACAGGGGCCGGGCTGCTCAGGGCACCCTCGCGCTGAGCGCGGTGCTGCTCGTACTCGGTGCTCTGCTCGTCGCAGTCACACGTTCCCGAGACCCAGCGTGACGATGATCCCTGCGGGCCACGCTCGGTCGTCGCTTGGGTGCGCACCGTGGCTTACAATGGCGTAACTCGCCATCGCAAGGTGAGGAGGGGGCCCCATGCGGCTTTTGCACGA
>Ga0073928_10009864_pt1 | contig 11524 bp, 5 predicted proteins | sample PaiPotPPA55metaG_FD_76969 | JGI IMG/M metagenome (GOLD analysis project Ga0073928, IMG submission 76969) | Iron sulfur acid spring bacterial and archeal communities from Banff, Canada, to study Microbial Dark Matter (Phase II) - Paint Pots PPA... ...
GAAGCTCTCGTCCGTGAAGAGATCCACGGAGGCGTCGTAGTCGAATTTCCGGTGGCCGCTCTGCGGAGTCGCCGTGATCTTCCAGACGTCGCCCTGGCCTTCGAAAATGATGTCGTATCCGGGAGGCACCTCTTCGAGTTTTGCGCGTGCGGCGTCGTCGGGATGCTTGGTATCCCAAACGTGCCAGATTGAGGGATCTTCCTCGCCAAGGCGCCAGAGAGCGGTGCCCTGGACTCCGGCGCGCTCAGCGGCCCGCAGCTCGTTGTATGCGGTCAGTCCGTCGAGCATCCATACGTTGTGAACTTCGTTGTTCTCGTCCTCATAGGAGTAATGCGGATTCAGCGCGTCGCCATCGAATTCGATGTCAGCTTCGGATTCGTCGGCAGTGATGATTCCCTGCTGGAAGGTAACCACCTGCGCCGTCGGCTTTGGAACCTTTTTCGATTTGGCGGGCCAGTCGTAGCCGTAGTTTGCAATGCCCATCACGAGCTTTTCCGGGGGCACGAGTTTCAGAATGTTGCCGATGTTCGTCACAAACCAATCCTGTGCGGCGATCGGACCGGGCGGCGAAGCCTGCCAGTGCTGGTCGTAGTTCATCAGGATGATTGCGTCGGCGTGCTGCGCGATGGATTTATAGTCGTATTCCCAGTCGGCGGCGGGCAGCGCGACCATCAGCTTGAGACTCGGCGTGGCCGCGTGAAGCGCCCTGGCGAACTCTTCGATGAAGCGCGTGAGGTCCGGCTGGTTGACGTCGGGGATGCTTTCGAAGTCGAGGACGACGCCGGCCTGCTTCTGCGCCTGCGTGTACAGCACAGCCGTCTGGATGAGGCGCTGCCGCGCCGCTGGAGACGTCAGCATCACAGTGAGCTTGTCGGTCTGCCACACCGTGCCGTCCGAATTGTTCATCAGCCCCATGACGGGCAACTCGGTGCCGGCGGCCTCCACTTTTTCCATCCAAGCGGCGAGCTTGGGATCGGGCACGATCGAAACATGGCCGTCGGGCGGGACTGGATGGAACTTTCCATCAGGTGTGACGACGCCGAGTGAGCCGTCGGCGTTGAGCGAATGCAGGGCCTCGGGAATCAGAAGATCGATATCTTTGTAGTGCAGTTGGAGCGAGGCGAGGCTGTTCGGATCATACGAGACGTAAAATGCCGCGCGCAGTGGATTGTTGTTCTCCGGCACGTTGCCAAGCGCGGCTACTTTGCGCTTGCGTCCGGCGCGGATGGGTTTTGCCTTCTGCTTGCCGCGGATCGGGTGCAGGCCGCCATGAATGTCTGGACGCAGAATGTCGGGCAATTCAGGATTGCGGCCAACGTCGACCAGGAAAACGATCAGAACCAGCGTGAAGAATCCACCCGCGATTTCGAGCGCGAGCCGCGTCCTGCGCCAGCGACGCCGCTCCTGATCGTAGAAAATGGGCTTGCGTTCAGGCATGAGTCAATTCAAGCTATGGGCCAAGTTGCAGGCGTTTCATCTCCGTGAAGACTATGCACAACCTCTGGATTTTGCAAGGCGCACCGCGAAACGCGTTCTCACCACACTGGAATGAGTAGTCGGCAATCTCTGCAGCAAAGCTCCGCTGGCAAGAGTGCTTCCGCGGCAGTCTCCAATAGCATGCGCGCAAGCATCACTCTTGCTGCATTGGCTGGGCTTGCCCTCCGAGTCTTTTTCGTTCTGAAATTTCCGGTCACGGACTCGGGCGATGCGCCATTTTACATCGAACTTGCGTGGAACTGGCTGAAGAATCGAGTCTACGGCTTTCCAATCAACGGCGTTTTGACGCCGGTGGACATGCGGACGCCGGGCTACCCGGCATTTCTCGCGGCGATTTTTGCGTTTGCGGGGAATTCGCCGCGCGCCGTGATGCTCGTCCAGGCCGTCGTGGATGTCGCGACGTGCTTCATCATTGCGTTGATCGCCGCGCGATTGGCTCCCAGCCGGCGCCGCCAGCGGGTGGGGATTGCGGCATTGTGGCTCGCGGCATTATGCCCGTTCACGGCGAATTACACGGCGGTAGTTCTGACGGAAACGCTGACAATTTTTCTCACGGCGCTCGCCATTTTGGTGCTGCTGCACGCGGAAACCGGTCCCGCCGCGAGTGACGGCTTTGCCGGGCGAGGTTTCTTCGCGAATCACTGGCTGCTGGGCGGAATTGTGGTGGGATTCGGAACACTCGTGCGGCCCGAAACGCCCTTGATTCTCTTCGCGGCGGGACTGGTTCTGCTCGCCAAATGGCGGCGACCGCCCGATTGGGGAAAACTTTTCCGAGCGGGAGCGTTGATGGGAATAGGCCTGATACTTCCGCTGGCGCCCTGGGCGGCGCGTAACTGGCGCGTGTTTCACGAAGTGCGATTCCTGGCTCCTCGTTACAGCGAATTGCCGGGCGAATATACGCCGCACGGCTTCATCAATTGGACGAACACGTGGCTCTGGCGCTTTCGGGATGTCTACCTCACGCACTGGAAATTGAACGAAGAGGAGATTCCGGTGGATTCGCTTCCTCCGTACGCATTCGATTCGCCGGAGGAGCGGGCTCGCGTGAGCGATCTCCTCGATGAGTACAACGAACAACTGACGATCGAGTCTGGCCTCGATGGCAAGTTTCGCGAAATTGCGCTTGAGCGAACCGCGCGTCATCCGCTGCGAACGTATGTGAAGGTCCCTCTCTTGCGGTGTTTCGCTTTGTGGTTTACGCCACGCGTGGAGCTTCTACCGATCTCGGGCCATTTGACCCCGTTTTCGGTGGAGTGGGAGGATGACCGGCCGGATTTCCTGCGAGCAGTGGCATTCGCTTTCGGCAACGTCATCTTCTTCGGGTTTGGGTTGGCGGGCATCTGGCTGGCGCGAGGCCGGCCGGGTGTTTCTTTCCTGATCGTGTTCATCGTGGTGCGGACTGCGTTTTTTGCATACGCGGTGGAAACGCCCGAGCCGAGGTACGTACTCGAATGCTTTCCGGCGCTGATCGCGCTCAGCGCGCAAGCGTTCGCTTCGCGACTCAGCTTTCTTCCACGGGCTCGGGGTGAATGGTTACGCGAAAAATCTGCGGAAAGCGCTCTTTGACGCGGTCTTCGAGGGCGGCCGTTACGTCGTGAACCTGTGTAATCGGCAAGCTGCCGTCCATGGCGCAGTGGCAAGAGACGAGAATCTTGTGGTCGACGGTGCGGACGTGAACCTCGTGGCAGTTCACGAGCTCGTGATACTCGGACTGGAGCGAATTCAGGAATGCCTGCACGGAAACCGAGAGGTCTTTCATTTCCTCAGCGGTAGGAATTCGGCCGCCGAGCGGCTCGATATGGATGTTGACGAGCGCGTGGGCGTCCGTCGCGCGCCGGATGTCCTCTTCCAGTTCTGTGGCGCGACGATGCGCCTGGCGCAAACTTGATCCTTCGTCCACCTCAAGGTGAAGCTCAACGAAGAGCCGGCCGTCCAGATGGTGCGCCGATAGCTCGTGCACGGCGAGGCCTCGGTGCTGTGCGATCGCGCGGATGGTTTCGAAAAGGTGCTCGTTGGTGGGAGCTCGTGGTTCGACGTGGACCACGACGTCTGCCGGGACGATCTGCTCGATCCGCTTTTCCACGGCGTCGCTCGCGGAATGGGCCTGTTCGAGGCTGGCGGTGCGCGGCACGCTGATCGTGACGTCGACAAAATAACGCTGTCCGGCGCGCCGGACGCGCACGCGTTCCGCCTGCAATACTCCCTCGGTGTCGTCCACAGCGTTGGTAATTTTCTCGCGAAGGCCCATGGGCGCGACGTCGAGCAACGCATCCATGGTTCGCTTGCCCAGGCGCGAGCCGATCCAAATGATCACGCCCGCGACCCCCAAAGCTGCTACCGCGTCCAGCCGGCTGAGCCAGCCGATCCCGAATCTCATGCCGATCCACGCCGCCGTGATTCCCAGAATTACGACGAACGTGCTCCAAACGTCGGTGGAAAAGTGCAGAGCGTCGGCTTCGAGAGCCTCGCTTGGGTACTTCCGCGATACGCGCCGCAAAGCGCGAGCCCGGACGAAATCAATTCCCATGCCGATCGCGAGGATGACAATCGCCTGAAGGCTGGGATAAATGTGCACGGTGTTGAAGAGCAATCGCTGAAAGGCTTCCCATATGATGTAGAGGGCGGTGAGAAACAGCAGGCCGGTCTCGACGAACGCCGAAAAGCTTTCCACTTTGCCGTGGCCGTAGAGGTGCTGCGCGTCCGCGGGCTTGTCTGAGACGCGGACCGAAAGATAGGTGATCACGGCCGCGACCAGGTCGAGGATCGAATGCAGAGCCTCGGAAATGACGCCCAGGCTGCTTGTGACAACCGCGAGGAAGACCTTCAGAAGGACAAGCAGAACCGCCGAGCCCACGGAAGCGAGAGCTGCCAGACGCTTTTCGTGGGTTGCCTGCTCAGCGGGTTCGCGCATTGTCGAATGATTATACGGGCCGATACGGCGCGATTATACGCCGCCGCGCGGGCGCGCCAAGTTCCAGTGGCTCACGGTCTCTCAACGCAGCTTCGCGTATTCGGATTTAGCCGCGATAAGGATGGGGACATCAGGGTCGCCGTCCTTCCACAGGGCGAAGAAATCCTGATAAGCGGTGCGGGCTTTGGAGCGAGCAGAGGCTGCTCCATCGCCACCTTGCGCGGATGCTGCCTGAAGCGAGTATGCACGGGCCAGGCCAAGATGCGCTAACGAGCCGATGGGTTCGTTTCCTACGACGCTCGAATGGTCCAGAATTTTCTGGAATTCAGTGGCGGCTGCCGGGCCTTGATTTGCCGCGAGATATGCCTCTCCTCGTAAGTAGACGGGATATAGCGCGAAAGTGAACGAGGCATTTCCTTCCGCCAATTCGTATGGCGCAGATACTGCCAGTGCCGAGATTGCTCGCGCGCCGTCGCCGCCACGAAGCTCAATCCCCGCATGTATCATCGGCAGAAAATCGAACTGAACGTCTGTATCTTGAGGGAAACGCTTGTTCAGATCGGCGGCAATGCGCTCGGATTCCGTGGAATCACCCGCCTGGCCGAACGCAATCGCCGAGAACGCCTGAGCGATTCTGCTTTTTGCCGTCACGAGTGCAGCCTGCGCCTGTTGCCTGGCCACTGCCACATTCCCAACGAGCGCCTGCCGAATTGCGTCATGTGACAGGTATTCCGCGGCCGTTTCTTTTTCATCCACTCGTTCGGCGGAGTCGGCCGCGCGGTGCGTCAACTCGCGAGCCTTCTCGAACTGGCCCCCGTAAGCCGCGGTCTCTGATTGCAGGAAAAGAATTTGATCGTCGACTCCCGGTCTCCCGGACGCATCGGTGACCTGCTGCTGCATTCCCGCAGCGTCGTGTTCAAGGAAATCCACGTTGTAAAGAAGCAGAGGAAGCCAGGGCGAGTCGATGCTGTGCGCACGCGATTCCGATACCGTGGTTTTTGCCTGATCGAGTTGATTGATCCACTGGTAGGTGTAGGCGAGATTCACGTAATTATTGCCGCTGACGGGGTTGAGTTTGAACGCCTGCAGCGCGGCGACATGAGCTTTCTCGTAATCTCCCATGAGGGTATACGCGATCCATAAGTACACTTGCGGTTCTTCGTCACGTGGGTAAGTTTGCGCCCATGCCTGAAAAGAGGTGCGGGCGGCTTCTAGATTTCCGGTGACGGCAAGCTCGTAAAATGACGAAATGGCGAGCTTTTCGCTCTCGCTCGCCCGCTCCCGCAATTGGTAAGCCTTGCGCGCATTCTCAGCGCAGCGATCGAGTTCGCTTAAGGGCTGGTAACTCTGGGCCAGCCGCAAGTAAGCCATGGCGAAATTTGGGTCCAGGGAAATGGCCCTTTCGAAAAGAGGTATCCCACGAGCGTAGTCGTTCGCCACCTCAATCGTTTGATTGCCCAGGGTATAGGCCTGTAGCGCTTCGAGCGAGGGCGTTGTGACGTTCTCCGGAAGCGCGTCATATTTCTGCACCGAAGCCAGTGATTCACCGAGCTTGGCCCGTAGTTTTGTCGCGGCGTCGCCAAGCGCGTTGAGAACCTGCTCTTTTCCAGCGGCTGTCACTTGTTCTTGCGATATTAGGTCGCCGCTTCGGCAATTCACCGCCTTCAAGCCCACCACATACTCGGCGCCCAAACTGGAGATGGACCCTTCGATGGTGGCGGCGCTCGCGGTGCGCTGGCAAACCTCGCGCGCTACGGCAGGCGTGAGCCGCGCATCCTTTGGTTTAGCCATCAGGATGAGCGTCTGCGCGATGCGCTCGTCGGAAACGAGGCTGAGAAATGGTGACTGCTCCAGTTGCGCCGAGAGCCCTTGCCGCAAGGTGCCGTCGAAAACGGGATCGCCGGTGGCGTTGTTGAAATCGGCCAGGACGATCGTGTCTTTGTCCGTGAGCTTTGCCGCGCGATGGAAATAGAAATATGCGGCGACAGCCGCCACGATCACAACCGCTGCCGCGGGAACGACCACTCTCCAACGACTCCCAGTGTGAGCCGGCGCTGACTGCATCGCCGCCGTCCCTCTTGGGTTCGTGCCCGACTCGGAATCGCGTTTCAGCCGTCGCAGATCGCCGCGAATCTCTGCTGCGGTCTGATAGCGCAGGTTGCGATCTTTCTCGAGCGCCTTTGTGACGATGCGGCTGAGTTCGGGGGGCAACTCCGGTTTCAGGGTCGTCATGGCCGTGGGCGTGCGGTTCAGGATCCCATCCAGCACGATCGCCGTCGTCGCGCCTGGGAATGCCATCCGCCCCGCTGCCATCTCGTAGAGCACCGCGCCAAACGAAAACAGATCCGTTCGCGCGTCTAGATCCTCTCCGCGCGCCTGCTCCGGTGACATGTACGCCATAGTCCCGACGGTGGCGCCCGGACTTGTCAAAGCAGCGTCGAGGGTCACCGTGGCCGATCCATCGCTGCTTGCCGATGAGGACACTTTCGCAAGACCAAAATCGAGTACCTTGGCATGTTTCCGTTCCGTGACGAAAATGTTGGCGGGCTTGATGTCGCGATGCACGATTCCTTTGGCATGCGCCGCGTCGAGCGCATCGGCGATTTCTATTCCGAGTTCCACCAAGTCGTCCAGTGGCAGCGCCCCTGCCTCGATCCGATGTTTGAGCGACTCGCCTTCGAGATATTCCATCACGATGAACGGATGGCCGCCGTTTGTTTCGCCGGCTCGAAGCGGGACCCGGCCAATTTCGTGGATCGTGCAAATATTCGGATGGTTTAGTGCCGATGCTGCGCGGGCCTCGCGGCGGAAGCGCTCAAGAGTCGGCGTGTCGCGAACGACGCCATCCGGGAGAAATTTGAGCGCGACGAAGCGGCCGAGTTCGGTGTCTTCGGCTTTGTAGACCACGCCCATCCCGCCGCCGCCCAGTTTTTCGACGATGCGATAGTGCGAGATGGTTTGGCCAATCAACGAAAAAACTCCTCAAAGCGCGACCATATTAGGCACCGAGTCCCAGTGAGTCAACGCAGTTGCGGGACGGAGCACCGGATTCGCGGCAGGAAAGAAAATCTTGCGGCGGCGGCTATTTTAGCGGCGGCGCGGGGACGGGTGGCAGGCGGCGGGGTTCGCCATGGAAGCCGCGAATTTCCACTTCGTCGAGCAGGAGCGAGGGCGTGACGACGGCGCTGGGAATGCCGCCTTGCGCTGACCCGAATGCGCCAAGCGCCGTTCCGGCAAAACCATTCTGCGCATTCTGCATGTAGCTGTAGACGGCCGCATCGCTTCCGACAGCCGTCATATTGCGCAGACTGCGCAACGTGAGCCCTTCAATGGATCCGCCGCGGACCAGTTCTTCGCGGCCGTCCGCAACGTATACGCGGTACAAACGGAGCGGCAGGCGTTCGCCACTCGAGACACCTCCCGCGATCTCGCCGAGATAATCCGAAAAATCCTGCTGATTCAGCGACGAGACAGCGGGATTATCCATTTGCCTGATTTCGATGCACCATTCGTGCCCGTCCTGCTTGCAGGCATCGAGGAACTTCTTCTTCATATCGTCAGGCTTCAGAGGATCGCTCGATTGCAGGAAAAGATTGCTGGCAAGAGGGCGCGTTTCGGATAGCAGGGCCGAGCGCGCGTGGCCGTTCGAACTTTGGAAATCAGGTCCGGGGCGGCGCGACATCAACTGATTTCTCAGCACGCCATTCTCGACCAGCGAAACGCGCTGGGCCGTTACGCCTTCGTCGTCGATTTCGTAGCTTCCGATCAGCGGCTGGCCGCCAAATTCGGCTGTGGTTGGATCATCGAAGAGAGACACCGTCGTTGGGAAAACGCGCGTGCCCACGCGGCCGGTCCATTCGCTGCGGCCTCCCATGCGGTCCATGATCTGATCGAATGCTGGGACCATCGAAAGGGGCGGCCGCGCCCCGGAAAGTGAAGGAGCGAGTATCTGCGCCAGTGCCGAACCTGCGGCGGGTGCGTCGAAGAGCACCGGACCCGTAAAATCCGGAACCAAAGGGCTCGAGCGCAACCCCATCAATTGCGTGCCGGCCTGAGCGAGGCCTTTGGCCACCGCTGCCGGATCAGGCAAATCACCAGGTCGCCGCACGTAAACGGCATAGAGATTGTGGAGCGGCATGCCGTCGTCGGCCTGGGTATCGAGTCCCGCTTCGACAGCGGCAAGGCTATGGGAAGTGCGAATAGTGGTGCCTTCGCTGGTCATCAGATACTGCGTGACGTAAACCAGGTAATAGTTCACGCGATTTCCGTAGATTTGCGGAAAACTCCGCAGAACCTCGGAGGCTTTGCGCGCCTCGTCCTCCCAGTTGCGGGAAGTCCAATCCGGCTCGATACGCGGATCAATCTTGACGATCGGCGTGGCGGCGGAGAAGTCGTCGATCTCGGGCGGTTTCGTCAGGCTGCGCAGGAAAGCCTGTTTGAGCGACATTTGCGTAACCGCGCCTTTGTACGCCTGGTCCGTCGCGAGCCACAGATCCTGGCGCAGCGATGTGTAATCGCGGTCGATTCCTACCTGACCCGCCGGTCCGAGGAAGCCCTGAAACCCGTCTTCGCTGACAAAATTCGAGCTGTCGAGATGATAGTTACCCACCCGCACGTCGACGTTCATGAACCGATTGCGCGTCGTCGTGCTGGACACGAGGGATCCGAAGGAAGCCGATACATTCCGAATGTCGAAGTCGAGCAGGCGGTACTCGATGTAGAAAGGCTTCTCGACGCCGGGAATCTGCAGGCGCGTGCGGGCGCGCTCCAGTTCGTCGTGCATCGCCTGGAGGGTCTTGTCGGTTTCGCCGGCAGGAACAGGAGCCTGCATGCCGGCGGGTGTTGGCGCCGGCTTGGCGATCGTCGTGGCGGCTTTGGCTGGAAGAGCGGACAGCGCGAACAGGAGAATCGTGGCGAAATTCTGTCTCAAGGCTGTTGACCTTTCGCTTCCGGATCGTGTGCCGGCGGCGGAAGGATCGGCGGCTTGTCCGTTGAGCTTTCTTTCTTTGCGAACTCCATCTCCGAAATCAGAATCGAGGGTGCGACGGCCGATACCGGCACCGAGCCGGACTCAGCGCCGCAGTAGCCATTGAAGATTTCCTGCTTGTCGCCGGTCGCGACGATGTTCGTCAAGGAGACAAGCGGCGTTCCGACGATGTCTACGCCGCGAACCAGCTGGTCGGGTTTTCCGTCCGCAAAAACCTTGTAAACCACGAGCGGCGTCACCTGGAACGCCTGCGGCTGTCCGCGCCCGGTGAACGTGAATCCACCGGCAATATCGTCGATCAGCAGGCCGAAGGGCTTTCCCTGCTGCTTCGCGAGTTCAATCAATTTCTGGCGAAGTTCAGCGTCGGTGAAGGTTTTAGTGCTCGTGACGATCAGATTGCCCTGGCGCGCCACTGGAACGAAGCCAAGCTGCCGCCGGCCATGCCCGTTCGAGTGCTGGATCGTGACGAGCGGCGATCGTGACATCAGGAAAGTCTTCAGGACGCCGTGGTCGACGAGCACCGTGTTCACGCCCGGGACGCCCTCGTCGTCAAATGCATAGTTGCCGAGCAGCATCTGGCCGTTCAGAGTGGCTTCGCTGGGATCGTCTTTGATCGAGATGAAATCAGGAAGAATCTGTTCGCCCACTTTGCTGGTGAAAGTTTGACCTTCGCTGATGTCCTTCTGGCGGAAGCCTTCGGCCCGATGGCCGAAAACTTCATGGAAGAAAACGGCGGCGGCGCGGCCCGTCAGCAGGGCAGGCCCGGCGAACGGATCCACGAGAGGCGCTTTATCGAGCGCTTCCGTCTCACGGATCAACTGCGCGATCGAATCGAAAACTTCCTTGTCGCTGGGTTCATTCTTGGGATCGAGCCAGTCGAAATTCGCGTAGCGATTGATGTCCATCCCGTCAGGCGCTTTGCTCTGGACGAACAGCTCGAGCCGGTAATGAACCTGGCCGAAAGCGAGCTTTGTGCCTTCCGTGTTCACCTGGTACTGATTCATGCTGAGCGCGCTGAACGTGGCGATGGAATTGAGCACCGCGGGAGACTTGCTGAACGCAGCGGTATACCGGCGGACGCGCTCTTCCCAGGGCTTGCGGTCGACGTGGATTTCGGCGCGGGCGCCAATCGATGTCCGCGGAGCCTCGTGCGAAAAGTCAGGCGCAGCGCCTTCGGCGGTCTGAACCTGCACCTGCTGGCTCGTTTTCACTTTGATCAAGGCTTCGGAGGCTGCGCGATACTGTCGGTCGGTCTCGCGCCAGATTTCGCGGCGAAGCACGGGAATGTCGTCGTCAAGCACCGTCGAAGTGCCGGGGCTGGTCCAACTGGGCGGGCGGTCGCCGATCTTGTGAGTGTCATCAAGCTGCTGCGTTCCCACGCGCGTTTGAACTTCGAGCCAGCGGGCGCGATTGTCGCCGCTCGAAAGCAGCGCGCCGTTTGACCCGGAAACTTCGGAAGCCTGGCGGTCCGCCACTGTGTAGCTGATGAAGTAGGAGGACGGATCGCCCTTCGAGAAAGTCGCCATCGAGCGGTCGATTTCTTCCTGCATGGCGGTAAGGACGGCGGGAACGGCGGGCGGATTCGCCGGCCGGTCGGCGGCCATCGAGGTGCAAGCCGCAAGCAACAGAATCAGGATCGGAAGAAAGTTTCGGGTTCTCGGTTCACTTTTTATCATTGGGCGAAGTCCAATAGTTTAAGGTAGGAAGTCTCGATTCCCAAACGAAAAGCCGGGACTTGATGTCAGCCTTCGGCGAGAGTACAAACAGGTCCAGCCGTTTTGCAACACTCCAGCCTGCCACTGGAGCAAGGAGATTAGATGCGAGCGATGGTCGTAAGGCGGTATGGGCCGCCGGAAGTTTTTGAGGCGAGGGAAGTCCCCGATCCGCAACCGAAACCCGGCCAAGTGGTGATCCGGGTAAAGGCGGTGGGTATTAACTTCGCGGACCTGCTTCAGCGCATGGGCGTGTATCCCGGCACGCCGAAACCTCCATTCGTTCCCGGACTCGAGATAGCCGGAGTGGTGGAAAAGGTAGCAGAGGGCGCCGAGGGCGGCCGGGCCAGCGAAGGCGAGCCGCTGAAGCGAGGCGATGCGGTGGCCGCCACCACTCACTTCAACGCGTATGCGGAA
>Ga0073928_10009865_pt1 | contig 11524 bp, 8 predicted proteins | sample PaiPotPPA55metaG_FD_76969 | JGI IMG/M metagenome (GOLD analysis project Ga0073928, IMG submission 76969) | Iron sulfur acid spring bacterial and archeal communities from Banff, Canada, to study Microbial Dark Matter (Phase II) - Paint Pots PPA... ...
ACCGGATGCCAGTGGGTGTCGTGCAGTGCGTTCGCGTAACCGGCCGTCGCGTCGGCGATCAACGCAAGCACGACGAGCAGCCGCGTGAAGCGCCCGTCCAGCGCCAAGCTCGACATCGCGATCGGTCCGTTCAAGAGGATGGCGACGACGATCAGCTGCGGCGTGACGAGGTCGAGCACCCATGCCATCACGAGCAGCGCGATGCACGCGGGTCGAATCCAACGCTCCGTCACGCCGAGCGCTTCGCGCACCCTCGCAGGCGCCCCCGCGGTCACGAAGAAGCCGCGGTGCTGATGAACGTGCGTGACGGGCGGCCGTCGGCGGAGGCGCTCCTCAAGGAATTCGGGCACGCGCCGAAGTTGACGGTCTACCTCGCGAGCGCACCGGGTGCGGGCAAAACCCGGCGGCTGCTCGACGACGCCGCCCGCTTGCACGAGGGCGGCGTACGAGTCGCGATCGGCTGGATCGAGACCAAAGGCCGCCCGGAGCTGGACCGGTTGGCCGCGGGGCTGCCACGCATTCCGCCGCGGATCGTGCGCAACGGGGCCGCGACGTTCGAAGAGTTCGACTACGAAGCGACGGTCGCCGCACGTCCGCAACTGGTCGTGCTCGACGAACTCGCGCACACGAACCTGGAAGCCGGCGCCCATGTCAAGCGCTGGCAGGACGCGCTTGCGCTGCGCGAAGCGGGAATCTCGGTCGTCGGTGCGTTGAACATCGCCCACCTCGAGAACGTCGCGGCCACGGCCGAAGGCCTGATCGGATTTCCGATCCGCGAGATCGTCCCACTGTCGTTCTTGCGCGCGGCCGATCAGGTGATCGCGCTCGACGTCTCGCCCGAGCAACTCGAGGCGCGGCTGCTGGCCGGCAAGGTCGTACATCCCGACGACGTCGAGCGTGCGCGCGCGGGCATCTACCGGCCGCAGACGCTGCGGTACCTGCGCGAAATGATGCTGCGAACGATCGACGACTTGAGCGACTCCGCGCTTGCGCCGCCGCGCGCGTCTACGGCGCTCGCGCTCGCGACGGGCGACGGCGATCCCGCGATCTTCCTGCGCAAATCCGCCGGCTTCGCCGAGGCGCTCGACCTCGCGCTCGACGTCGCGCTCGTCGGAGAACGCAACGCAGAAGCGGTCGAAACGCTCTCGAAAGAGCTGGACGCCCGGGTCGTATCGCTCGAGAATTTCGAACCCGGCAAGCCGCAGCTCGCCGAATTCAAAGCAACGCTCGTCACGGTTCCCAACGGTCCGCTCGCGCAGCGCATCGCATCGCGCCCGATCGAGCGCGACGTCCTGGTCGCGGACGCCGCTCGCTATAGCGTTCCCGCCGAACGCGAGATCACGTTCTCGCGTTACGCGCAGACCTCGGCCGACCGGCTGCGCATCGGGTACGGCCGCCTGACGATCTACCTCGGAGCGGCCGCCGGAAGCGGCAAGACCTACGCGATGCTCGATCGCGCACACCAGCTCCGAGAAGCCGGCGTCGACGTCGTCGCCGCGTTCATCGAAACGCACAAGCGCAAGGACACCGAGGCCAAGCTGGAAGGGCTTCCCGTTCTGCCTCGGCGCGGCGTCGTGTGCGACGGCATCGCGTACAGCGAGCTGGATCTCGGCGCCCTGCTCGAGCGCAAGCCGGCGATCGCGCTGATCGACGAACTCGCTCACACGAACGCGTCGTGCGACGAGCACGCCAAGCGCTACGACGACGTGTTGCAAGTCCTGCGGGCCGGCATCTCGGTGATGACGACGCTGAACATCCAGCACCTCGAAGGGTTGGGCGACGCCGTCCACCGGATGACCGGCCAGCGCGTTCGCGAAACGGTTCCCGACGAGATCCTCGAGATTGCCGACGACGTCATCCTCATCGACTCGACGCCCGAGACCTTGCGCGAACGGCTGCGCGCCGGAAAGATCTACGGGGCCGAAAAGATCGAGGACGCGCTTGCGCACTTCTTTCGCAGCGAGAATCTCGGCGCGCTGCGCGAGCTCGCGTTGCGTGAGGTCGTGCGCGCCCGGGGCGGATCGAAACGACCGCCGCCGTTCTCGCGGCTCGCGCTTGGGGTAAAGGCGCGCGAGCGCGACGTCGAACTGATCGAACGCTGCGCTCGCATTGCGCTTCGCCTCGAGGTCGATCTGAGCGTGATCCACGTTGCTAAGAACGCCGAAGCGGGCGAATCGCGCGTCGTGGCGGCGCTCGCCGAAACCGCGCGCCGGGTGCGCGCACGGTGGAAGATCGCGATCGGCAGCGAACCGGCTCAAACGCTGATCGACGCGGCGACGCGCGAAGGCGGCAACACGACGATCGCGCTCGAGGGCGCCCGCAACAAGCCCCGCTGGCCGGCCGGAACGCCGTTCGGCCGCCGGCTGCTGGACGCGGGCGCCACGCAACTGTTGATCCTAGCACCACCGCCCGTGAAATGAGCGGCCCTGGCGTACCGCTAGCTGATGATGTTGATCGCGCGCGAGGCGACGATCGTGATCGTCGCGAGCGATACGACCGCTTCGGCGAGCATTAGCATCTTGGCTAGACCCGAGAGCGGCATCACGTCGGTCGGGCTGAACGCGGTCGCATCGGTGAATCCGAGATACAAGTAATCCACGAAGCGCGGCGACCACGACGGATGGGCGCATCCGGGCGTGACCATCTGCGGAAACAGAAAATCGGGCGCGGGATGTTCGTCGCTGAGACGCGCGTCGGGTCCTCCGCGGTCGAGCTCCCAGTACCACAGACTGAACACGAGGATGTTCGTGACCCAAATCGCCGCCGACGAGTACAGCAGCTCGGGTCCCGTCGTCGCCTTCGCGTCGAACACCAATTCCCGAACCAGAAAGACCAGCGATGCGACGTTCGCGATGTTCGCGATCGCGATCATGGCGTTCGCGAACGCCGCCTGCCATCGGTTTTCGTTCGCCGTCCGGTATGGTGACGTGATGTAGAGCGGCACGAGGATCGCGAGTTCCAGCACCGAGGCGAGCCACGGCGGGCCTAGCGTGAACTTTCCCGGCAAAACGAAATTGAGCGCGGCGGCGCCGAGAAGTGCCAGCGATGCGGGCCAGCGCGCCTCTTTTTGCGCGGCGAGACCCCAGGCTTGCGACGTTCCGGGTTCGGGCAACGGTGCCGCCTCCTACGCAGGCTTTGCGTCGTGGCGTTCGCACAACCGGTCCGATTTCCGCCCGGCGGGGCCGTGCGGCCGATCAATGGCGAGCCGCGGCGTTCGCTCCATCGAGTGCGAGATTGAGCTCGAGGACGTTGACGTGAGGCTCTCCCAGAAATCCCCACGTGCGACCGTGCACGTACCGTTCCACGATCGCATTAACGGTCGCGAGCGGTAGCCCGCGCGCCTTTGCGACGCGCGGAAGTTGATAGTACGCGCCCTCGGGCGAGATGTCGGGATCGATCCCACTCGCGCTCGACGTGACCAGATCCATCGGTACCGGAAGCGTCGCGTCGGGATTCGCCTTTTTGAGCGCCTTGATGGCGTCACGGGTCGCATCGATCAGCTTCTTGGAGGTCGGTCCGAGGTTCGTGCCGCCGGTCGCCGTCGGATCGTAGCCGTTCTTGCCGGCGGCCGACGGACGGCCTTGGAAGTACTGCGGCTTCGTCCACAGCTGGCCGATGATGTCGGAGCCGACGAGCTTGCCGTTGACGCTCACGAGCGAACCGTTGGCTTGGTTCGGGAACAGCACTTCTGAAATGCCCGTCATCGCCAGCGGATAGACCAATCCCAGAAGGATCACGGTGACGAGCGTGTACAGCGCAGCGGTACCGAGGTGCGCCAACAAGCCGTCTTTGGGTTGGGACGTCGTTTCCATCGGTGCCATCCCCTTAGGTGAAGTGCAGCGCGGTGAGGACGAGATCGATGATCTTGATGCCCACGAATGGGACGACGATTCCGCCAAGGCCATAGATCAGCACGTTGTCGCGCAGCACCGCGTTCGCACCGCGCGGGCGGTATGCGACGCCGCGCAGCGCGAGCGGAATCAACGCGATGATAATTAGCGCGTTGAAGATCACGGCCGAGAGGATCGCGCTCTGCGGGGTCGCGAGCTTCATGACGTTGAGCGCTTTCATGGCGGGATAGGCGGTTAGGAACATCGCGGGTAGGATCGCGAAGTACTTCGCGACGTCGTTGGCAATCGAAAACGTCGTGAGCGCGCCCCGCGTCATCAGCAGTTGTTTGCCGATCTCCACGACTTCGATCAGCTTGGTCGGATCCGAATCGAGATCGACCATGTTGGCCGCCTCTTTGGCCGCCTGCGTGCCCGAATTCATTGCGACCCCAACATCGGCTTGCGCGAGTGCGGGCGCGTCGTTGGTTCCGTCGCCCGTCATCGCGACCAGGCGTCCCGACGTCTGTTCGCGCTTGATCAAGCCCATCTTCGTTTCAGGCGTCGCCTCGGCGAGAAAATCGTCGACGCCGGCTTCCCGGGCGATCGCGCTTGCGGTCAGCGGGTTGTCGCCCGTGATCATGATCGTGCGGATGCCCATCGCGCGCAGGCGGTCGAAGCGCTCCTTCATGTTGGGCTTGAGGATGTCTTTGAGGTAGATGACGCCCAGGATCTTCTTGTCGGCCGCGAGGAGCAGCGGCGTGCCGCCGGCGCGCGCGATTCGTTCGACGTCCGCGGTCAATATGGCCGATCCGTCTCCGCCGCGCTCGCGCACCCACGCACGGATCGCATCGGGCGCGCCCTTGCGAACCGCGGAGCCGTCGGGAAGATCGATCCCGCTCATCCGCGTGTAGGCCGAAAACGGCACGAAGACTGCACCCGCAGGTGCCGTTCCGTTCCCGGCCGCCCCGCCCCCAGATTCCGCGAGCGCAACGATCGACCGGCCTTCCGGCGTTTCGTCCGGTAACGAAGAATAATAGGCTGCAACCGAAGCCTCGACGAGCGTCACGCCATCGGCTAGGACGATCTCAGTCGCCTGCCGGTTGCCGAGCGTAATCGTTCCGGTCTTGTCGAGCAGCAGGGTATCGACGTCGCCCGCGGCTTCGACGGCGCGGCCGCTCATCGCGAGCACGTTGCGCTGCAGCACGCGGTCCATGCCCGCAATCCCGATTGCCGAGAGCAGGCCCCCGATCGTCGTCGGAATCAGACACACGAGTAGCGCGATCAGCACGGTGACGCTCTGAACGGTGCCCGCGTAAATCGAATAGGGCCCGAGCGTCGCGACGGCGATCACGAAGATGATCGTGAGGCCCGCGAGCAAGATCGAGAGCGCGATCTCATTCGGCGTCTTCTGGCGCGACGCGCCTTCGACGAGCGTTATCATGCGGTCGAGAAACGTCTCGCCCGGATTCGAGCTGATTCGTACCACGATGAAGTCCGAGAGCACGCGCGTGCCGCCCGTAACGGCGCTGCGGTCGCCGCCGGATTCGCGGATGACCGGCGCCGATTCGCCCGTAATCGCGGACTCGTCGACCGACGCCGCCCCTTCGACGACGTCGCCGTCGCCGGGAATCAGTTCGTTCGGCACAACCCGCACGAGGTCGCCCTTACGCAGCGCGTTGGCGCTGACCATCACGCTCTCGCCATTGACGATCTTTCGCGCCTGCGTGTCCGTCTTGGTGCGGCGCAAGAAGTCCGCTTGGGCCTTGCCGCGGCCTTCCGCGACGGCTTCGGCGAAGTTCGCGAACACGACCGTGAACCAGAGCCACAGCGAAATCGCGAGATCGAAGCCCGCGTTGTTTCCGCCGCGCGTCAAGAAGTCGCGCACGAAAAAGACCGTGGTGACGAGTGCCCCGACTTCGACGATGAACATGACGGGGTTGCGCGCCTGCCAACGCGGGTCGAGCTTCGTAAACGAGTCGGCGACGGCGCGCGTGACGATCGCGCGATCGAAGAGCGAGCGTTCCTGCGGGCGGCGGTCGATGCGGCGATTGGAGAGCACTAGAATGTCTTTCCTTGCTGCATGAGGAGGTGCTCGACGATCGGACCGAGCGCGTCGGCGGGTACGAACGTCAGCGCTCCGACGATGACGATCACGCCCAGGAGCAGTGAGACGAAGATCGGCGAGTACGTCGTGAACGTGCCGGCGCTTTCGGCGACGGCTTTCTTGCCCGCGAGCGAGCCCGCGAGCAACACCGCGGGGATGATGAACAGAAAGCGGCCGCAGAGCATGATGACCGCGGTAACGAGGTTGAGAAACTCGTTGCCGCTGACCCCCGCGAACGCGCTGCCGTTGTTCTCGGTTACGGAGGTGAACATGTAGAGCATCTCCGAGAAACCGTGCGGGCCCGCGTTGTTGAGCTGGCTGAGGGCCAGCGGCGCGAGGATGGCGTATGCCGTCGGAATCAACGCGAACGCGGGCAACACCAAGATTGCGAGGATCGAGAGCTGTACCTCGCGCCGCTCGATCTTCTTGCCCAAGAACTCCGGCGTCCGGCCGACCATGAGCCCGGCGATGAAGACCGTGAGCACGACGAACACGATCATCCCGTAAAGGCCGGTTCCGATGCCGCCGAACACGATCTCGCCGAGCTGCATGTTGACGAGCGGCACGAGCCCCCCGAGCGGCGTAAAGGAATCGTGCATCGCGTTCACGGCGCCCGTCGACGTGTCGGTGTCGATCGTTCCGAACAACGTCGACGATGCCGCGCCGAAGCGGACTTCCTTCCCTTCCAGGTTCGGACCGGCGACACCGAGGTGATGGACGAGCGGATTGCCTGCGGCCTCGGCCGCGTATTCGGCGGCGAACCCACCGATGAACAGCACGCTCATCGCAGCGAACAACGCCCAGCCCTGACGTTGGTCTTTCGCGTATCGGCCGTACGTATACGTGAGCGCCGCCGAAACCAAGAACATCATGAGCATTTCGAGAAAATTGGTGATCGCGTTCGGGTTCTCGTTCGGCGACGCCGAGTTGGCGTTCACGAATCCGCCGCCGTTGGTTCCGAGTTCTTTGATGACCTCTTGCGAGGCCATCGGGCCCTGCGTGATCGCTTGCGCGGTGCCTTCGAGCGACGTCACGTTCGTATATGGATGGAAGTTCTGGGGGATGCCCTGCCAGCACAAGAACAGGCCCAGCACGATCGAGAGCGGCAGCAGCACGTAAAGCAGCGAGCGGGTCATGTCGACCCAAAAGTTACCGACCGCCTTGCGATCGGTGCGGGTGACGCCGCGAATGACGGCCATTGCGACCGCGAGCCCTGCCGCCGCCGAAACGAAGTTGTGCCACGCGAGTCCCGCCATCTGCGAGAAGTAGCTCATCGTGCTCTCGCCCGAGTAGAATTGCCAGTTCGTGTTCGTGAGGAAGCTGCAGGCGACGTTCCACGCATTGTCGGGCGACAGATTGTCGAAGCCCTGCGGATTGAACGGCAAGAACTTCTGCGTCCGCAGCATGACGTACAGATAGGCGAGGCCGACCGCGCTGAAGGCGAGCAGCGCGAGGACGTAACCGGTCGCCGTCATCTCGCGCTCGGGATCGATCCGGCAGACGCGATAAAACGCCCCCTCGACCGGCAGCAGCACCGCAGACAAGAACGTCCGTTCGCCCGAGAAAACGCGCGCGAGGTAGAGTCCCAGCGGTTTGGTGAGCGCCAGGAGCACGCCGAAGTAGATCGCAGCCTGGATCCAACCGTAGACGGTCATCGTTTTTCTAGAACTTTTCCGGGCGCAGCATCGCGTACGTCAAGTAGACGAGACTGAGTACCGCGAGCCCGAGCCCCAAAACGTTGTCGAACATCGATTCAGATCCGATCGCAGGCGCGCGTATAGAAATCGAACAGCGCGAACGCCACCACCGACATCACGATGACCGAGAGCTCGAGCACGACCATCAAGACCTCTTTCTCCACAAGACCGTCCGCTAGCGTAGCAATTCGTGGACCGCAAATGCACCCGCCGATTGGACCATCCAAACGGTCCTGATCCGAAGCCTAGTCGCGCTTTTCGGCGGGCTGCCGGGCCTCGGCGAGCGGAATGCGCCGCAGCAGCGGTGCGAGCAGCCATCCCTGCACGACGAGCGTCAGGAAAACGACCGCGAAGACCGCGTCGAGGATTTGCGGCCGGTTCGGAAAGCCGCGCGGCAGGCCGAGTGCAAGCGCGAGCGAGAGGCCGCCGCGCAGGCCGGCGAGTGCGATCGCGTGCGACCATCCGCGTTCCGCGCCACCCTTGCGTCCGAGCGGCACGAGTACGTAGGCGAGCAGGGCTCGCGATGCGACGACCGCGACGACGACCGCCACGAACAACCACGGCTCCGCGAAGATGCGCCCCAGGCGCAAATTCAAGCCGACGAGCAAGAAGACGATCGCGTTTGCGATGAAGGCGGTCGCATCCCAAAAGCGCTCGATCGCGCGAACTTCGCTTTTGTCGAGACCGAGCCGCGGCAGCGCGACGCCGGCCGCCGCGCTCGCGAAGATGCCCGATGCGCCCGCGAGCGTCGCGAGCCCGTAGGCGCCATACGCGACCGCGAGCGTCACGACGATGCCGACGCCGGCTGAGCGAAACCGCCGCAGCACGGGCGCACCCAGGGCCGCGGCCGCGCCGCCGATCACGATACCGCCGAACGTCGCGTACGCCGCGACCGCCGCCAGCCGCACCGGCGCCGCGTTTCCCGCCGCCAAAAGCAGCGCGAGGCCGACCAGAACCGCCGCGACGCCGTCGTTCGCGATCGATTCGCCCTCGACGATCGCGAGCAACTCCGGCGGCACGTTGAGGCGCCGAAAGAGTGCGATCACGGCGACCGGATCGGTCGCCGACAGGATTGCACCGAGCGCGCACGCGCTCGCGAGCGTCAAGCCGCCGGCAGTCGCGCCCGCAGCCGCGATCACGGCCGCACTCACGAACACGCCCGGTACCGCGAGGATGAGGATCGTTCGGCCGGCGCGACGTACCGATGCGGCGTCGAGGTCCCACGCAGCCTCGAAGATCAACGCGGGCAAGAAGAGCGCGAGCGTCGCCGGCGTCAGCGTGATCTGCAGGTCGTCCGGCAGCATGCCGCCGGCCGCGATCCCAACCATCACGATTGCGGCGGCCGGCGGGATTCCCGCGTGATGCGCGACCTGCGCGAATAGAAATGCGACGGCGAGCAGCACGAGCACGACGCCGATCGTCGATAGCAGCGGCACGGGATCGAGTTTTCCGCTTGGAGGACCGGCGCTCCGCCGGACAAACGTCGCGGTCCATGAGTATCGATCTCGAGGAGCGCTCGAAGCGTTCCGCCGGCCGCTGGGCCGTCGACACGTACGTGCGGCGCGATACGTGCATCGGCCTCGGGTCCGGATCGACGGCGTACTACGCGATCGAACGCGCGGGCGAGCTGTGCCGCGAGGGTTGGAACCTGCGCGCGGTGCCGACCTCCGCGCACACCGAGGAACTTTGCCGGCGATTCGGGATCGCGTTGCGCGCCCTCGGCGACGAGCCGATCGACGTCGCGATCGACGGCGCGGACGAGGTCGCGCCGGACTGGTCGCTCATCAAAGGCGGCGGCGGGGCACTCTTCCGCGAGAAGGCGGTCGCGATCGCGGCGCGCGCGTTCGTCGTCATCGTCACGGAACGCAAGTGCGTCGACGTGCTCGGGGCGTTCGGGCTACCGGTTGAAGTCGTACCGTTTTCGCTGAACTACGTCACGCGCGAAATCGCGGCGCTCGGCGCCCAGGTAAGCCGGCGAGAGAGCGACGGCACGCCGCTCGTCACCGACAACGCTAACGCGTTGCTCGATTGTCGTTTCGGCCCGATTCGCGCTCCAGGGAAGCTCGACGCGGCCCTGCGCGCGCTCCATGGCGTCGTTGCGACCGGACTTTTCGTAGGTCTTACGTCACGAATTATGGTCGGGCACGGCGATGGCACTATCGAAGAGCCGCCGCGCAGGCCGTAAGACCCATTTATGTCGCGTGAAGCTCAAGGAGCCGTCACGTTGGAAACGCAACAGCGTGCGTCCGCGGGTTCATTGAACTCGCGCACCCCTCACTTCCCCTAGGAGTCGAGCATGCGCATCGTTTCAAGTTACGCGCGCGCCGCGGTTGCCGCGACGGGCGCCGTAGCGCTCGCCGCGTTGCTAGCCGCGTGTAGCGGCGGCGGCGGTTCGGGAGCAACCCCGAACCTCGGCGGCGGCAATTCGTCGAATCTTCCCGCGACCGGTTCGGGCAGCGGCTCCGGAAGCGGATCGGGCAGCCACTCATCGTCGGTGCCCGAGACGTTGGCTTCGTACAGCGTAACGTCCGCCGACAAGTCGGCGGCCGCGAGCGCCACGAAGCTGACGCACCACCCGTTCCCCGTGGCCGCCGCGGTTTCCAAGCCGGCTTCGCACTCGCGGACGCAGACGATTCAATACCTCGAAGATCTCGGCTACGGCGGCGGCCCGGTCATCACGAAGGCCGAAACTCACAATACCTATCTCAGCGTCGGCTCGACTGCCAATCCGCCGTCGTTGTGGGGTGATCCGCATGGATTCCTGAACGATTTGGGTGTCAGCTCGTTCATCCACGTGACCGACCAGTACACGGGTACCTCGGGAACCTACGGACCCGGGTCGAGCGCGCAGGTGAGCAGCACGAACCTCTCCTTTGGGCCGCTGTACGACAACGATCTGCTCGCCGTCATCCACGCGGTCGCATCGCAGCTCAAGCCCGCCGGCGACAAGGGCTACGATCAGATCTACAACCTCTTCTTGCCACCGGGCGTCGACACGTGCTTCTCGTTCACGACCGAATGCTACTCGCCCGACAACCTCCCGACGTTCTTCTTCTGCGCGTACCATGCGAGCGTCGACTTCAGCGATATCGGCCACGTGCTGTATACGATCGAACCGTACCAGGCCGCGACCGTGAACATCGGTGGGCAGCTCTTCGAAGCGTGCTCGATCTTCTCGCCGCAGACGGATTCGCACTTCCTGCGGGATGTGACCGACAGCACGCTGTCGCACGAAGTCTTCGAGACGATCACCGATCCCGATCCGCCGACCGGCTGGACCGTTCCGCAAGGTGGCGGCGGTGTGGCGGGTGGCGCCGAGATCGGCGACCTCTGCGCCTACGCGCCGATCGAGAACACCACCCTCAACGGCACGCTGTACCACATCCAGCCGGAGTACTCGAACAAAGTCCACGGCTGCGTCAACACCAACTCGAGCGGCACCGGCACCTCGAGCACGGTCCGCGCAACGATGCGCTAACGCAATCGACAACGTCCCGACCTTGGGAGCTCCGGCAGCCGCCGGGGCTCCCTTTTTTATGCGGTCACTCGCGGATGCACGCACGAAGAAGCGCCGAACGTCACGGCGAGGATTCGAGTTCGGCGCGTCAGCTCAGGAGTAGCGGACGAGGAGGCCGATGGCGCCGCCGCGGCGACGGAAGCACTCGAAGTAGCGCTCGCGCACGGCTTCGGACTTATCGCCGAGCGTTCGCGTTGCGCGGCACGCGTCGTCAGCCGACCGCGTGACCGTCGCGACTTGCTGGGCGGTGACGACACCGAGCGACAGCGTCGCGAGCGACACGAGCGACAGCAACCCGAAGATCCGGAATCGGCGCATGGGGCTCGGCTGTTCACGGCCCCCGGCGATCGACCCTTCCCCGATGCGCTCAGGATCA
>Ga0073928_10009867_pt1 | contig 11522 bp, 10 predicted proteins | sample PaiPotPPA55metaG_FD_76969 | JGI IMG/M metagenome (GOLD analysis project Ga0073928, IMG submission 76969) | Iron sulfur acid spring bacterial and archeal communities from Banff, Canada, to study Microbial Dark Matter (Phase II) - Paint Pots PPA... ...
AGTGCACCAAGTCAGTGACTGGGGTAGTGGCGCTGCAGCGTATTTTGGCTGGATGCGCGAAGGTCCGAGCCGGACTGGCGTTTAGAGGGAGAATACCCGCTGTGGTCTTTGACCGATGAGCGATCCCGCGGCCGCGGGACAGCCGGCCAAAAGACGCGTAGCCCGGAGGGTTGCGATGAAAATGGGCCGGCGGCTGCGTTGCTCCTCAGTCACGTATAACTCTAGATATGCTCCTTCGTCGCGTCCGGCGGTCCATTTTGATCGCAGCGCCGATTAAGAGGTCTTTACCGATCTGAGCCATTTCTCTAACATTTGTTTCTCGGAATAGAGAGGCTGGGAACCGCTTCGCTGGCGAGCTAATGAGTTAGGGTTCGAAGTGTCGGTAATTCTCGTTGATCCGCTGGTTAAGGTCCGGCCGCCGCTGTCCTGCAATAAAAAAACGAACGACATCCGCGCAGGCGTTATAGTGCCGCGATTAACCCTGACATTGCCTCCTCGGCTCGAGTTCGGGTTGCTGCCCGCTAGATCGATGTCGGTAAAACGAAGGGTGAGTTTAGCGCCTGGAAACCGGCGGTTCAGTATCGGTCTAAGATAGTCGCTGATCTGGCTGGTAAAATAAGAGGCCGACCATTGGGCGTCCCGTCCGTGGATGCGGAAATCGGTAAATTTTTCGGGGGTAACATACTGGATGGTTATGTTGCTTGGCTGGGCCGCGAGGGTGGGGGTTGCGTCTAACCCGAATAAAATCACGGCGGTTAAGAATAGGATAGGAGGTGTTTTCATATATGTAGGTGTTCTAGACAACGGACAACGAATGTAATGCTCTTTTGCTGGGATCAAAACTGTTAGTCTTTGGGTCGTTTCTTGGCATAACTTTGCTACTTGATCTGCTTCCCGACATCACGCGATGGCGATCTTTTCCCGAGCTAAGGCATCGTTCACGGCGACCGCAAGGTCACTTCGCAACTGAGCCCACTCATGAGATCGATTTGTCCAAACTCGAAGTTGGAAGGTTACCGCACCGGCAGTAAAGTTGAGCGCGTAAACTAGCGGCGCTGATTGTTTGGCTACATCGGGATGACCAGCGGCAACGCTTTTCAGCAATTCGACCATGCGTTGGGAATCCACCCCGCTAACCACGATGACATCACCAATTTTGAGCGGGCGTTCAAAAAGCAGGATCAAGCCGGAGACAAAATTATTGACGCAGAATCTCCTGACGATGTGTTTTCGCATGCAAACACGACCTTATAAACTTCGCCATAGGGATCCTTTCCAGCGGTGTTCCCTTCGCGCTATAGGTTCTTACGGGACACCCACCGTGGCAGACCGAGAGATAGCGGCAAGCCAGGCCTCTGGATTTTCGGATGCCTCCGCATTCACAGAGCGTCGAACTTAGCAAACTGCGATCGAATCCGCTATCCACTTTCCGCAATAGTTGTTGAGGTGCAGGGAGGTTGGCGAATAGCTGCTTCTACAGTTAGTGTGCAAACCGCTTTACGGATCGTAACGGGCATCTGAGATCGCCTAAAGCGCTTGACTACGGATCACAGGGTTATGCGTTCGAATCACGCCGGGGGCATGATTGAGCGCGAACGATCAGAAAAGGGGTTATTTATCATGACAGTAGAGTTGGTTGGACCTAAGCTGGATTTCGCTACGGCCAGATATTGATGGCTCGACCGGGTGCTCCTTTCGGGCCGCAAAGCGTCTACCTTTTCCGCGACTCTCCAGCGCCGTTAGCTCCTACATCTAAACGCCTATGAAAAAACGCCGTTTCGATAAATTGAATCGACCACACTTCGGATTCGCCTTTGAGCGAATTGTACTTCTTACCGTTGCGTTAGGCACTTGCCAGGCGAAGGCGACAGTAGGCGAAACGACGACATCGTCCATGGTTGAGGCGGAACAGGACCTGAAACTGGCGAGTTCGCGCCGACTGACTGTTGAGGCGAGAGCCGGATATTACTTACGCGCGGCCGATATCGCGGTGAACACCCTGAGAGCCGGTGGTGCGGGCTCGCAAAGCCGCGAGATCTACAACGAGGCGTGTGCGCAATTTACCGCCATGCTTCGTTCTGCGGACGGCGCCCGATTCTGGAATCGGACCGAAACGATTGCTTCCCAGGGTGGGATCTACCGCTTGCGGTTTGCGGCTGGTTCGCGAAAGGATGGCACGTGGGATCCAGATTACTTCGATTTCTTTCGTACCCTCAGTCAAGTACATGAAAAGATAGCGCACCAGGAAGCGCGGATTAACGACTGGGGCGGGGTGGTGATCGGAGTCTACAAACCAGCCGATCCGAGGAAGTATTTTCTCCCGCTCGTTGGCGTGGCGGTTACGGTCACGGCTGATCTGGATTTCAAGCCCTCAAGTTCCAGGGCCGTCCGGACGCGCGACGTCACGCTCACGCTCTCTGACCCCACGCGGAGGCAAATGGTCACGATCGGAGGGCGCCGGCAAACACTCGCGGCCAACTTTGGCGCTGCGCTTGCCTATTACCCACAGCCAGGGTTATTCCTGGGATTGATGGCAATGTTCCGCCCGGCAAACTACGAGAACCGGACGGGCCTTTACATGCTCGAGCCGTATGACTCCGACCGCATCCCGGTGGTTCTGATCCATGGGTTAATGTCTGTGCCTCACATGTGGGCCCCCACGGCCAGCGCCATCGAGTCCGATCCGGAGCTACGCGGCCGTTACCAGTTCTGGGTTTTCGCCTACCCGACCGGCAACCCGATTATGCTGTCCGCGCTCAGGCTCCGGGAGAGTTTGGAGCGAGTCTATCAACTCTACCCGAGAACGAAGGGTATGGTTCTCATTGGCCACAGCATGGGCGGATTGGTCGCCCGAACGCAGGCGGTAACGGCGAGACGCGTCCTCTGGGATCGCGTTTTCCGGGGTTATGCAGACCGTCTCTACGCTAAACTCCCGCCCGATAACGTGGTTAAACGGGCACTTATCTTCGATGCGAACCCCCGAGTGCAAAGGATCGTTTTCATTTGCGTCCCTCATCGTGGCGCGGCTCTGGCCATCAATTGGATCGGTTCGCTTGGCAACGGTCTCATTAGCCTGCCGAGCACACTCTTAACCGGGGCTGTGGGCCTTGCCGATCAGATCAAGAGGGCGGCTGGTGTCAGACACCTTCCGACGGGTATCAACGGTCTTTCCCCGCGTTCACCAGTTCTTCTCGGGCTTGACACGTTACCGATCCGCGCGCCGTACCACTCTATAATCGGCGATCGTGGCAGGGGCGATACTCCAAACAGTTCGGACGGCGTTGTAGCCTATTGGAGTTCACACTTGGCAGGAGCCCAGTCGGAACTGATTGTACCGGGTCCGCACGGTTCCTTTGCTCTTCCTCAGACCATTGCCGAATTGAAACGGATCCTACGCCTGCATTTGGCGACCCTCAGGCGTTCTGGACAGGCAATACCGAAAAAGTTCTACACCAGCGTATCCGAGTAGTAATGCGGGAGACACCGTAAAACTCGGCATGGGAATCAATGAGTTCTCGGTTTTTTGACGCGGGTTTAGCCCCCTCCGGACGTCTCAATTGCCGGGCCAGTGCTCTTTTCCACAAAAGCCCGTTTGCACGCTTCCTTGGCATTTCTCTCGGATTCGAATTGACCAACTAAGTTCGATTTGTCCGATGTGGACGCGAGGAACATCGATCCCCCGATCAGTTTGATTTCCTCAACTTGGTAAATCGGCAAGGAAGGGCCAATGAGAAACCGGCTCACGCGGTCTTCGCGCTCCCAACGTGGATATACTGTTTCGTTCGTGCTCATATATTTCTTCGGTCCAATTTTATCTCTTGCTGCCAGACAGTTAGATAGGGTTACACGCTCGTGCGGAACAATTGTTAGGAAGACGGAGCGCTTGAGCCTGCTGGGTTACACATCGTTTGGGAATCATGGCAGGACGAATTGATAAATTGAAGCTCTTACCTGATAGAAGGTCGTCCGCGTTTTATGCCATCGCCAGATACGGCAGGGAAAATTGCTAGTTAACCAGATTGACGCCCGAGGTTCTGGCTTTGGTCATCGGAGCCTCAGCCACCGGCGGGAATGCCGGCTACAAGATAATGACGCCCTAAAGGGAGGACTCAGAACCAGCCTCTCCTGAGGGATATTTAGCAGCTGCTTCCGAGTGGTAGGTGGCATGCAAGTGGTGTCCGAGTGCGAGATGGGCGTGATGTCTAGCTTTTTCGTGGCTGCCGCTGGCGTAATGGTTAGCCGCTTCGTTGTTATGGCGTGCCGCAAGTAAATGGTGCTCCGCCGCTTTTCTATGATGATCTATGGTCTCTTGGGTCATCCGTTGGGAGGGTTTACGTCTGGAAACACAGTGAGGGTGGTCCGGGTTTATTGAGTTCTCCCATACTTTTTACGAAGGGTTGCTCTTGCTTTCCCGAGATGGCATAGGCTCTCGTTACCTGCCTGAAACGAGGCTCTGGTGTCACGTCTTACTAAGCACAAGAAAAGCGCGAAGACACAATATGAGTGCGAATAACCTTTGGTTTACTGGCCCGTTTTGGTTCCTCCGGTTTGGCGTGGGATTCCCAAGAGAGGCAGGGGCAAAGCTTTCAGGGCTGATGCCGGTTCTTGACCATGAAATGGTCCAACAGAACAGCCCAGGGCTTCAGCCCTGGGTTACCCGCCGCCAGCGAACCCGCCCTGAAAGGGCGACCGATGAGCGGTGCTTTTTCCAAGAGGCAGCATTTATTGCTACGGTGGCGACAAGCCGATCAACGACTACCCAAACGGAGATCTTTCGGGCAATCAAGCACGATGTCTCGATAGAAGCGCCATTCGGCTGCCTTTTCAGGGCGGGGCTTGTTTTGGGCGATTCCCAGGGCTAAAGCCCTGGGCTGTTCTCTTAAACCATTTCATGGTTAGCAGCCCGACTGGCCGAATGGTCCCACGCAAAACCCGGAAAGGACCGCCCGCTACTGCTAGCTAATTAGAGCTGCTAGGAGCGCGTCTAACTCGATGGTCGCAATTTTGGTTACGGTATCATTCAAACCGTAAGGCAGAATCAATCGACCGGCGTGGATTAAAGCGCCGCAGGTGTAAACGACGTTGGGCACGTACCCGTTCGTCTGGTCGGCCGCTGGCTTCAGAAGTGGTTCATTGAGGCGGCCAATCATCTTCAAAGGATTCTGTAGATCCAGAAGTAGGGCACCGATGCAATATTTGCGCATCGGGCCGACGCCGTGGGTCAGAACCAGCCAGCCCGCGTCGGTCTCGATAGGCGAACCGCAGTTACCGATTTTTACGAATTCCCACGGTCGCGACGGTCTTACCAGAAGCTGAGGATCGCTCCAGAAATACAGGTCATCTGAGAACATCAGGTAAAGGTTCTCGTCATCGTATCGCGAAAGCATCGCATAGCGTCCGTCAATGCGCTTCGGGAACAACGCCATCCCTTTATTCTGGATCGCCGGACCGGTTAGGGTACGGACGCGAAAGCTAAGAAAATCGTTGGTTTCAATGAGCTGTGGCAGGATGACGCGCCCGTCGTACGCGGTATAGGTTGCGTAATACGTTGCGCGGTCGTCCTCATCAACAAGGCGGACAAAGCGAGCGTCTTCCATACCATGGCTCTCATTGAGCGACACTGGGAAGATGACGCGCTGGGAAAGGGGAGTTGCTGAACTGAAATTGAGCTCGTAGTTCGAATTCACGAGCCAATGCAGGCATTCGATAGCTCTCTTCACGTCTTCGTTATGGCGCTGAGTCTCGTGAGCTGCGTGCCCTAGCGACTCATCCAGTTCGGTTCGTGTGAATGTGGCGCCCAGCCGATTCATGACCGATCTCGACCAATTGTTCTCCAGGCCTTTTTCTTGCAACTTGTGCAGAAAAATATTCCTAGAAAAAGTGGGGTTAGCCTCGATGTCTGGAGCGGTTACCAGACCTGCCGCATTGTCCACCTCGATCGAATGATTTTCCCGGACGACGCCGCTGCGAAACTCGATCGAGGAAATATGGCCCTCGCCGACAGCTCGAAGAGTGAGGATGAAGCGCAGATCTTCTGGTCCGACATCTGTCTGGTTTGGATGCGGAACGATCGATGGATTGAACAACGCCACGGATTCAATCGCATATTCTCCTGTAAAGAATGCTCCAATTAAAAGCTGTCGACTCGTTGGAAGAAATGCCTCATTCGAAAAATACGCCTCTACTTTCTCGAACTGTCGCGACCACGATCTTTCCAGATTTGGGTGCCGCTTCGCGAATTCGTCGCGTAAGCAAGCTAGCTGGGCCTCGACCTCTGCATCAGAAAAAGAGAGGACGCGTTCAATGATATTGCTGACCTGGTCTGGACTGGCGGGAATGAACGGCCGATTCAGAACCCGATCGAAGCTGGGTCGCAAATCGATCGAGCTAACAGTTGTGTATGGAGTCATAGGCAGGAGGCATACCGTCCGGCAGCTGCGGGATCATTGGGCTGATTTTCAAGGCGGTGCGAGCCGCACTGGCACTAGCGACGAGCATATCTGAATTGATAGGTAAGGAGTGAGCAACGCGGCAAATCAGCCCAATGGCTTCAAGTTGTTCCTGACCTTTTGATGTCTGTAGCGGGCATTGCTTCTGCTCGAGTCATCTCGGCCAGCGCCAGGTGGAACGCGAGACTGGATTCGGCTCCTTGATTTTGATTAACGCGATCGGAATGCAATGCATCGCGACAGCCGCCGGTGCTCGAATCGTAGAGTGATTCACCCAGATCGTTGCGGCCGAGGAACCATTCGAAGCAGCGACGTGCAGCCCGCTGCCAAATCGAGTCGCCGGTAAGCGAGTACGCTTCAACACACGCGGCGATCATGGCGTAAGCTTCTAGCGGTTGCTGATCAAAGCGCGCGCATTCGTTGCCGCGGGTCCAGAAACCGTTACTGCCGATCGGCGCGAAATGGTCTCCATCAGCCTTTTGCTGCTCTACCAGCCAGCGAAGCGATCGCAATCCAATTTCGACCACATCGCCTCGAGAAGTCCAGTATCCAGTAAGTATCACCGCCTGCGAAAGTCTCGCATTGTCGTAAGTCGCTACCGGTTCAAACCACATCCAATCTTTCGAAGAATTTCTGTGAAACAGGTCGACTAGGCGATTAGTGAGAATTTCACGCACCTGATTTGCATTTCGGTCACCGGAGAAGGCTCGCAGATATTCGTGAATGGCAAGTAGAGCGAACGCCCATGCTCTCGGTGAGGTAAAAGTCTCGACTGTCGGTAGTCCGCGTTGGAACAAGAGAGCGCAGAGATTACGGTGACCCTCATCCTTTGATCGACCAAGGGCCGTGCCGGCGGCCCAAAGCGCCCGGGCGTGGCTGTCTTCGGAGCCCGCTCGTTCCAGCCACCGTCGCTGGTGGCTCATGAAATTGCGAAAGCGACAGGTTTCTTGATCAAACGCGTCCCATAAGAACGCGAGGTAGGTACTGGCCAGGTGTTCGAATTGGCGCTGAGCCGCGAGACTCGTTGTCTCCTCCAATAGCAACGTGAGGATGAAAGCGCGCGCGTTATCGTCGGTACAGTAGCCTTCCGCGAAGTTCGGCACGTTGAAGATCGCATGCTGAAAAATCCCGGTGTTGTCCGTCATTCGAAGCAGGTGATCTAGTTTCAGCGGAGGCAACTCGTACGGGCGATTGTCCAGCGTTCGAGCTGCGAAAGCCTGCCGCGGACGTACGCTCAAACTTGCCCGCGCCCGTTCGAAGCTTACCATGTGCTGCTTCGCGACCACCGGCCAGATCATTTCTCGGCCCAGTTTCCATGCTTTTTTGCGGGTGGCGGTCATTAAGACCGGATCGGACAGAAACCGCTTTACACCATCAGCGATGGCGCTGGGGTCGGCAAATGGAACCAGGATGCCACGGTCGTCTGCCAATAGCTCCTTCGCGTGCCAATAGGGTGTGGAGATAACTGCTTTGCCGGCGCCGAAGGTGTAAGCAAGCGTACCGGAGGTAATCTGCGATTCGTTCAGATAGGGGGTGATGTAGATGTCGGCAGCACCGATGAATTCTTTCAATTCATCCAGGGTAACAAAGCGATTATAAAAGATTACGTGAGACGCCACCCCGCGATCCTCCGCGAGGCGCTCAAGCCTGAGTCGATATGACTCACCCTCTCGCGCGATAACATTGGGATGGGTCGCGCCGAGAATGATATACACTACATTGGGATGCTGTTGCAGAATCGACGGCAGCGCTTCGATGACGTGCTCGATTCCTTTATTTGATGATAGCAGGCCGAACGTTAGCAGCACCGTTTTGCCCTCTACGCCAAACTGATCTTTGTTAAAGCTGGGATCAATGAACGGCATATCCGGTATGCCATGCGGAATCACGTCGACCTTTTCGGGAGCTATGCCATAGATCTCCTGAAGGAAGCCTTTGCCTCGCTCGGCCATCACAATGAAGCGGCTCGAGAGTTCGTCGAGTTGTCTCATCAACGCCTGTTGATCGGGATTTGGTTCGCGCAAAACCGTGTGCAAGGCCGTTACTACCGGCATGTGTACGTCGCGCAAAAGCGCCAGCAGGTGGTTCCCGGCCGGCCCGCCGTAGATACCAAACTCGTGCTGGACCAAGACTATCTCCACATTGTTGATATTGAGGAAATCGGCGGCGCGGCGATAGGAATCGAGTTCTTTTTCGTCGATCTCAAATCGGATGCGATCCGGATAGTCGTAGCCTTCGGGTCGATCGTTGACCGCGCCTACGATGCACTGACATTCCGGAAATTCGGTGGCAATTGCATCACAAATGTCAGAGGTGAACGTGGCAATGCCGCACTGACGTGGAAGGTGATCTCCGAGAAAAGCTATCTGCTTGATATTGGCAACCTGCATTGATCTGTGTGCGATCAGCTTTCACGCGTTTCCCGGATGGAGATGATTCGCTTCTGCAATCTCCGCCCACCATCGCATGGATTAGCAGATCCGTCGAGAAACCCGTTCTGATATATCCAGAAAAAGTCAGCCTCGTCGGATATTAGACGATATCTCACGGTAGTGGTTTTCATCTCGTTACCCCGCGGACATCCATACCGGAAGAAGACAGTAACACATCGATAAGAGTATGGTGAGAAGGGAGCGGAACCGGGTGAGCTTCGCCGTGTTAGTTAAGTGGATTAGCTGACGAAGATAAAATGGCGCAAAACTCGTCAAAGCGTGAGCGATTAGAGTTCGAAAGGGCTCAGATCGAGACCGAAGCAAAAAGCCAGACATTGTGGTCGACGATGCTATGGTGCCTACAATCGTTATCGGCAAGGCTGGTTGCGTTGACGGCACTTTGCTTACTGAGTCTATTCTTTTTCGTTGTCAGCGTGACATCTGTTTTCTCGGGCTGGAATCGAGACTAACTTTGCATCCTGCGGTGGACCGTTTTCATGATAGGTAGGCAGAGACGCAAAAGGTGAAACGAAAGTGATCAGTAGTGGTTTCGTCAGGTTTTTGCGCGGGATTCACAAGACAGTCATGTTCCGACCCAAAGCTTTTAGGGCTGATGCCAGTTTTTGACCATGAAATGGTCCAACAGAATAGCCCAGGGCTTTAGCCCTGGGTGGGCAGTAATCAGTGCTATCCGCGCTGCGGCGCTCAACCGGAACGAAGCAATGAAAGGATTTGGTACCACTACTCGGCTTTGCTAACGCTAGGTCCCGGTTTGTTTGAGCGTGGATTGGTCTTTACGGTTTAGACGGAAAAACAGGAGAACCAGGCTCAGCAGAAAGCCAGTCGCAAGCGCCAGGGCGATGGTATGTAGGGGCTGGTCTTGCAGGTATAACTCAACCCGGGATCGCAAAACTTTAGCTCTGGATGCGGCGTCGCTCCACGCTTCCTCGGTCGCTCCCTGCGCGCTATGCACGCTTCTTCGCGTTGCCCGGCGAATTTCATCTGCGGACGAGATCGCTTGCGCCTTTACGTTTTCAACCGCGGCTGCTACTTGATCCATCGCATGGTCGACTGCTCGGTTAAGTTTATCTGTGTTGTTCATAAGTGTCTTTCTGAGATGTTCTTGTAGGTCGGCCGCGGCTAACCACATGGGGAACGTTCTGCGACCGGAGCCGCATTCTTGATGATCAAGATTTGCGATCGAGCCGAGTATAATTACCGGCGCTAAGTGGGTTGACGTTGGCGTAAGCCCTGTATCCGCAGAGCGCCTGTTGCCACCCGGATTTGGTTACGAAGGGTGGCCAGCATTTCGCGAGTCACTTCCAATTGCTCAGCTTGGCGTTGGTTCCACCAATGAGCGGTTTCTAGCAGGGTCTGATAAGCGCTGGCAATGTAAGTCGCCCGGGCCTCGGTGAGAGCTGGGTTGGCTAGCGTCGTCTCGAGTCGACACTTGGCTTCGGCGAGTTCTGCTAGTACGATCTTTTCGGTCGAGACTCGGCGCAGGTTACGGACCAGCCCGATCTTGGAAAGGGTCCAGATGATCCATTTCGTTGGATCGATCTGCCAGGGTTTAACTCCATTCCGGTAATCGTGCTGAAACTCGTGATGATAGTTGTGATAACCTTCACCGAAAGTAATCATGGCCAGGATCCATGAATCCCGGGCGCTGCATTTTGAAGAATACGGTTGCGCACCGATGTAATGACAGAGCGAATTGATGCAAAAGGTAGCCTGTTGCAACGTCACCACCCGTAAAACGCCGGCGATCAGGAAAGCGCCGAGAGCTGCTTTCCAGCCGCCCCACAAAAAACCGATACTGGCCGGAAGCACGAAAGCAACCAGCACTGCAATCAAGTGAATGTAGCGATCTTGCCATATCAAGAGTGGATCCTTTTTGAGATCCGCCACATTCTCGAAACGCGGTAGTGGCTTGAGCTTGAACATCAGCCAGCCCATGTGGGCATAAAAGAGGCCTTTGCTGATACAATAGGGATCGTCATCGTGGTCCACATGCTTATGATGGCTGCGATGTTCGCAGGACCAAAGAAGAACGGAATTCTCAAATGCGGCCGCGCCGAAGATGACGGTAAAGAACCGAACAATCCAGTGAGCTTGGAAAGTTAAATGAGAAAAAAGTCGATGGTACCCCAGGGTGACAGAAAATCCGCAAGCCGCCAGCATCGCGAAGAAAAGAGCTATCTGAAATGGATCAATGCCAAAGAACCAGAGGTACACTGGCACGGCCGTGATTGAAAGGAACAGCGTCCCGATCAGAAATGAGCTCACGAGCCAATTGACTCGATGGAAGGGAATTTGTGGAAACATGATGCTGGGTTGATTATTCGGCCTGGACAGATTTACCAATCGGCTCTCGAGAGATTTGTTTGTCGCGGCCAACGCGACCACGTTCGCCCCAATTTGTCGGAATCTCCCATATCATTTTAGACGTTCAGCTCTTCCAAAAGAGTATTGGTCGAGACGGGGATCGGGCAATAGTTTTCAGGGAACTCCGGGGACAAGCGTTATCCGATTAGATGTTGTAGCCAGAATGTTGTAGCGAGAAGATCAATAACGGCCACATCTTTCAGGTGAGACGGTTAGTAAAGTGAGTCGCTTAGTAAAGTGGTCGCTTAGTAAAGTG
>Ga0073928_10009868_pt1 | contig 11521 bp, 10 predicted proteins | sample PaiPotPPA55metaG_FD_76969 | JGI IMG/M metagenome (GOLD analysis project Ga0073928, IMG submission 76969) | Iron sulfur acid spring bacterial and archeal communities from Banff, Canada, to study Microbial Dark Matter (Phase II) - Paint Pots PPA... ...
ACACGAACGATGGTGGTTATGCGCTCCGGCGCGAATGCGTGCTTTGAGCGGCCGGTGTTCATGGGTTCCGGGCTCCCTCGCGATGCTCGGTCCCCGGAATGACACCGTAAGTAATGGGAACCACCGTCAGAATCACAACACTAGCATCCCGAAAGGGCGCTGTCGCTGCGGCGCCGATTTGCCGATACCGGTGTCGGAATCCGGAGCGGATACGCCGTTCCGAGAGATTTACCTAGTGTCGGCCGGCGCGGCTGGGCGGCAAGCGCCGCAGCGATCGTGCGCCACAGCCGTTCCGGCGTCGCCGGCATGTCGATGTGCTCGATGCCGAGCGGCGCCAGCGCGTCGAGGATCGCGTGCACGATCGTCTGCGGCGCGCCGATGCAGCCGGCCTGCCCGGCGCCCTTGACGCCGAGCGGGTTGACCTGGGTCGGCACTTGCTCGAGCCGCACCTCCAGCGGCGGCAGGTCGGCGGCGCGCGGCAGCGCGTAATCCATCAGCGAGCCGCTGAGCAGTTGGCCCGAATCCGGGTCGTACACCGTGTGCTCCAGCATCGCCTGTCCGATACCCTGCGCCAGCCCGCCCTGGACCTGGCCGACCGTGACCATCGGATTGATCAGCCGCCCGTAATCGTCGATCGCGAGATACCGCTCCAGCGTCACCTGTCCGGTGTCCGGGTCGATCTCGACCTCGGCGGCATGGGCGCCGCTCGGAAAGGTGAAGACGTCGCACGGGTTCACCGCCTCGGCATCCAGGCCGGGGCTCACGCCGTCCGGCAGGCTGGCCGGGTCGGTCGCCGCCTGTGCGAGGGCGAGGAGATCGATGCCGCGCTCGGTCCCGGCAACGGTGAAGCGCCCGCCGGTGAAGGTAACCGACCCCGCCTCCGCCTGCAACAGATGCGCGGCGACGGCCCGGCCCTTGGCGATCACCGCCTGCCCCGCCAGGTAGAGCGCCGTCCCTCCCATGTGCATCGAGCGGGCGCCGCCATGCCCGTTGCCGCTGGCGAGGACGTCGGTGTCGGCTTGCACGAGCCGAAAGCTGTCGGTTGGCAAACCGAGCAGATCGGAGGCGATCTGCGGATAACTCGTTTCATGCCCCTGGCCGTTCGACTGCGTGCCGGGCACCAGATCGACCATGCCGTCCGCGGCGAAGCGGATCGCGGCGCGCTCGGTCGGGGTGCCGCGCGAGGTTTCGAGAAAGCAAGCGATGCCGAGTCCGCGCAGCCGGCCGCGGGCCGCGCTGTCGCGCCGCCGCGCGGCGAACCCGTCGCGGCCGATCGCCTGCGCCAGATCGTCGAGATTGGCGCCGAACCGGCCGCAATCGATCGTCACCCCGAGGCCGCTGCGGTACGGGAAGTCGCGCACGACGTTGCGCCGGCGCAATTCGAGCGGGTCGAGGCCAAGCCGCCGCGCTGCCAGATCGACGAGCCGCTCGGTCAGGTAGTTCGCCTCGGGCTTGCCGGCGCCGCGATAGGCGTCGATCGGCACCGTGTTGGTGAAGGCGCCGCGCACCCGCATCGACACCGCCGGGATCTCGTAGACGCCGCCCATCGCGCTGGCCGGCGAATTGGTCGAACTGCCCGGCCCGTTGGTCGACAGATAGGCGCCGAGATTGGCGACGGTCGTGACCTCGAGCGCCAGAAACCGGCCGTCGCCGTCGAGCGCGAGCCGGCTGTGGGTTCGATTGTCGCGGCCCTGCGCCGACGACACGAACTCCTCGCCGCGTTCGGCGACCCATTTGACCGGCCGGCCTAGCCGCCGCGCCGCCCACAGCACCAGCACCCATTCCGGATAGAGGAAGTTCTTGACCCCGAACCCGCCGCCGACATCCGGGCAATGCACCCGGATGCGCTCGCGCGGGATATGCAATACCGCATCGGCGAGCTGCTGCCGCAGGCTGTGTACGCCCTGGCCGGTCAGCAGCAGGTCGAAGCCGCCGCTCGCCGCATCGTACGTCCCGATCGCCGCGCGCGGCTCGATCGGCGCGACGACGAGCCGGTTGTTGACCAGCGCGATCTCGACGACATGCGCCGCCTTGGCGAACGCCGCCGCGACCGCGCCCCGCTCGCCGCGCTCGAAGGTGTAGGCGAGGTTGCCCGGCGTCTCGTCCCAGAGAAGCGGCGCCCCCGCTTCCAGCGCGTCGGCGGCGTCGGTGACCGCGGCCAGCGGGCGATAGGCGATTTCGATCCGCTCGGCCGCGTCGCGCGCGGTCTCGCGCGTATCGGCGACGACGAACGCGAGCGGGTCGCCGACATGCCGCACCCGGTCGCGGGCCAGCGCGAAGCGCATCGGCACGATCATCGGTGCGACGGTCGCGACCTGGGCGATGCAGGGCAGCGGCCCGATCCCGTCGCCGTCGAGATCGGCGGCGGTGAACACGCCGCGCACCCCGGGAATCGCGCGCGCCGCCGCCGCGTCGATCGCCTCGACGGCGGCATGGCCGTGCGGCGAGCGCAGCACATACCCATGGAGCTGCCCCGGCGCGTCGACATCCTCGACGAACCGGCCGCGCCCGCGCAGGAACCGCTCGTCCTCGCGGCGCGGCAGCGAGCGCCCGATCGACCCGTCGGCCATTGCCTATCCTTCCATTCGAGCCCGGTCGCGGCCGGCAATCGTGATTTTGTCCCGGCCTGCTACCGGCGGCACTCTACTTGGCGGAAAGGCCGTCGGTGAGTGGCTTTGGGGGGCCGCTTCGTCGCGCTGGCGGACAGAAGGGTATGGTGACGGGCGGCTTAAGCGCGGAACGCCCGCAGAAACAGTGAAACCGCCGCGGTCGCGGCAGCGCGGATTGCCTTCGGCCCGATCTCGCCGTCTGGGCGCAGCAGCTGGCGCATGTGGATTTCGCCGCGGGCGAGGGCGACGAATTGCTCGGCCGCGCCGCGCGGGTCGGCGACGGCGAGGGTGCCGGCCGCGTTGGCCCGGCGCAGGAAGGCTTCGATCTGCACCCGCGACCGCGCCGGCCCGGCCTGCCAGAACGCCTCGCCCAGTTCCGGAAACCGCGGCACCTCGGCGATGATGATGCGGTTGAGCGCGATCGCCTCGGGCGACAGGATCAGTTCGAGAAAGCGGCGGGCGAACAGCGTCAGCGAGGCTTCGACGTCTGCGGGGTCGAGCGCCTCGACCGAAAAGCCGCCGAAGCGGCGCTCGTTGAGGCGGGTGATGACGGCGCCGAACAGCGTCGCCTTGTCGGCGAAATGGGCATAGACCGTGGCCTTCGAGACCGCCGCGTCGCGGGCGATCGCGTCCATGCTGGTGGCGCCGAATCCGCGCGCGAGAAAGCTGCGCTCGGCCGCGGCCAGGATCGCCTCCGCCTTGCCCGGGGGCGCTTTGCCCGGTGGCGGTTTGGTGGTCGGCGCCTCGCCGCGCGTTTCCGTGCGGAGCGGCATGCTCATTCGTTGGGCATTCGAGGGTTGACAGCGGGTGGCGGCAATTCCATTCTAGACTGAACTAAACGGTTCAGTCTAGTTATCAATCCTGCCCGGGAGCGGAACGCCTTTCCAATGCGCAAACTGGCTTTGCTGGTGCTCCCGGCGCTCGTCCTCGCGGGCGCCGCCTATGGCGGCTGGTACTGGTGGACGGCCTGGCGCTTCCTGCAATCGACCGACGACGCCTATGTCCAGAGCGACATCTCGCTGATCAGCCCGAAGATCGAGGGCTACATCAAGGAGGTGCGCATCCAGGAGAACGAGGAGGTCAAGGCGGGGCAGGTCCTGTTCGTGATCGACGATCGCGATTTCGCGGCGAAGAAAGCACAGGCCGAGGCGGCGGTGGCCACCGAGGAGGCGATGATCGAGACCTATGAAAGCCGCCTCGACCTGCAGCGCGCGATGATCGAGCAGGCGAAGGCCGAGGTCGCCTCGGCGGAAGCCGAAAAGGCCCGCGCCGAGCGCGATTTCCAGCGCTATCAGCAATTGATGACCAGCGATTACGCCAGCCGGCAACGCTTCGAGACGGCCCAGGCCGACAACGAGAAGGCGGCCGCGGCGGTCACCCAGAAGCGCGCGGCGGTCACCGCCGCGCTCGGCACGTTGCGGGTGCTGCGCATGCAGCGCGACGAAGAGAAGGCGAAACGGGAGCAGGCCCGGGCGCAATTGCAGCTGACCCAGAACGACCTCGACAATGCGGTGATCCGCGCCCCGGTCGCCGGCGTTGCCGGCAACCGCGCCGGCCAGGTCGGGCAATACGTCAAGCCGGGCACGCAGCTCATGTCGCTGGTGCCGCTGCCGCGCGTCTTTGTGACGGCGAATTTCAAGGAGACTCAGCTGACCCGGATGCGCCCGGGTCAGCCGGCCGAGATCGTCGTCGACGCCTATCCCGACCAGACGCTGGAAGGCCGCGTCGACAGTTTCGCGCCGGCGAGCGGGGCGCAGTTCAGCCTGCTGCCGCCCGACAACGCGACCGGCAACTTCACCAAGATCGTGCAGCGGGTGCCGGTGCGTATCGCGGTGCCCGGCGACAGCCCGCTGGCGCGGCTGCTGCGGCCCGGTCTCTCGGTCACCGTCACCGTCGATACCCGCAAGCCGGGCGACGAGGACCTGGCCGACGGGCGCGTCGGGCGGGCCCAGGCGAAGCCGGCGGCCGCACCGGCCGCGGCGCGATGAGCTTCGTCTCGGCGCTGCGCGGGCGCGGTGCCGCCCGCGTCCCGCTGAAGAAGGCCGCGCTCGAGCCGGTGCGGCCGCTGCCGCCCGCCGCCGCTCCTGCGGCCCCCGCCGATCAGCCGAAACCGTCGCTGCGCGACTGGTTCGGCGTGCTGGCGATGGTGGTCGGCCTGTTCATGGCGATCATGGACGTCCAGATCGTCACCAGCTCCCTGACCCAGATCCAGGGCGGGCTGTCGGCCAGTTCCGACGAGATCGGCTGGCTGCAGACCGCCTACCTGATCGCCGACGTGATCATGGTGCCGCTGTCCGGCACCTTGGCGCGCATCCTGTCGACCCGGGTGCTGTTCGTCTCGGCAACGGTCGGCTTCACCGTCGCCAGCGCGCTGTGCGCGACCGCCACCAGCCTGCCGCAGATGATCCTCTACCGGGCGCTGCAGGGGTTCAGCGGCGGCGCGATCACCCCGACCGTATTCCCGGTCGTCTACACCAAGTTCCGCGGCAAGCAGCTTGCCACGGTGATGGTGCTGATCTCGCTGATCCTGAACCTGTCCTCGACCCTCGGCCCGACGATCGGCGGCTATCTGACCGACACGCTGTCTTGGCACTGGCTGTTCCTGGTCAACATCCCGCCCGGCATCCTGGTCGCCTTCGCGGTCTGGTTCCTGGTCGACATCGACAAGCCCGACCTGTCGCTGCTGCGCTACTTCGATACGCTCGGCCTCGTCACGATGGCCCTGTTCCTCGGCTGCCTCGAATACGCGCTCGAAGAGGGCGCCCGCTGGGACTGGCTCGCCGACCCGACGATCCGCGCCGCGATCGTCCTCTCGGCGTTGTCGTCGGTGGCGTTCTTCTGGCGGGTGCTGAGCTATCACCAGCCGATCGTCGATTTGCGGGCGTTTGTGAACCGCAACTTCGCGCTCGGCTCGTTCTACACCTTCGTCGTCGGCACCGGGCTCTACGGCGCCACCTACATCATTCCGCTGTTCCTGGCCCAGGTGCGCGGCTTCAGCGCGTTCCAGATCGGCGAGACCGTGGTGGTGACGGGGCTCGCGCAGATGGTGCTGTCGCCGTTCACCGCCTATATCGCCCGCACGGTCGATCTGCGCCTGATGCTCGGCTTCGGCATGGCGATGTTTGCGTTTGCGATGTACCTGACCGCCGGGCTGACCAACCAGGCGAGCTTCTGGGAATTGTTCGTGCCGCAGGTGGTGCGCGGCATCGGGCTGATGTGCTGCTACCTGCCGGCCAATCTGATCGCAATGGGCGCGCTCGCGCCGGACAAGCTGAAGAACGGCGCCGGGCTCTACAACCTGACCCGCGACCTTGGCGGCGCGCTCGCGATCGCGACGATCGGCACGGTGATGAACTGGCGCCTGCACTTCCACTGGAACCGGCTGATCGAGGACGTCAACCCGGCGCGACCGGCGGTGCAGCACTTCCTCGACATGCAAACGAACCGGTTCGATTCGCTGACCTCGGACTCGGCCCGCGCGGCGATGAAAATGCTCGCCGCCACGGTGCAGCGCGAGGCGCTGGTGCTGACCTTCAATGACGTGATCCTGCTGCTCGGCAGCACCTTCGCGATCGCGCTGTTGCTGATGCCGCTGGTCCGCCGCCCGCGCTCCGCCACGGTCGGGTGACCTCTCTACTCCTCGACCAGCGCGATGACCCGCGCCGGCGCCGATTCCGATTGCCACTTCGCCGGCAGCGCGATCAGCCGCGTCCGCGACGGGATCGCGTGCAGGTTGACCAGGTTTTCGATCTGGAACTGAATATGCGGCAGCATCGCGCGATGGACGCGCATGGCGCCGGTCAGGATGTCCTCGGCTTTCTCGTATTCGTGCGCGGTGCCCTTTTCCTCCTGCGCGAAATCGAAGCCGACGCCGCGCGGCTTCCGTTCCACCACCCATTCCGCCGCTGCCTTGGTCAGGCACGGCGATTCGTCCCACCAGGACGGGTCGGTCGGCGCATGGCTGCGCGGCCAATCGGTGCGCAGCAGCAGGATCGCGTCCGGCGCGATCGCGATGCCGTCGGCCGCAAGCCGGCGCGCCGCCGCGTCGAGGTCGTCCGGCCCGATCCGGGCATTGGCGTAGCCCTTCGCGGTCAGGTCGAGCACGATCGCCTCGCCGAGAAAGGTATCGACCGGGATCTGCTCGATCGACGGTTTGTCGCGAAAGAAATGGTGCGGCGAGTCGATATGGGTGCCGGCGTGCACCGTCATCTCGACCATGTTCGAGACAAACCCCTGCTCCTCCCAGGTCACGATCGGCCGCAATTTGAAATAAGTCTCTTCCGGCGCGAATGAATTCTTGTCCCAATCCGAGACCGTCATGGTCAGATCGACGACGCGCATGGCCGCGGCTCCCAGGGGTCAGGGGCGGTTTAAAGCATATCCGTCTGGTGGGCGATCTCGAACGACCCGTCCCAGATCATCCGCAGCGCGACAAAGGTGATGATGCCGAGCCCGACCCAGGCGATCCAGCCGTAGCGGGACAGCAGCCGCGCCAGGTAGTTCGACGCCACGCCCATCAGCGCGACCGAGCCGAGCAGCCCGACCACCAGGATCCACCGGTCGGACTGGAACCGCGCCACGCCGGCCACCGCCATCACGTTGTCGAACGACATCGACAAATCGGCGATCACGATCTGCAACAGCGCCTGCGCGGTCGACGGGCACCGGGACGCCGCGGCATCGGGGTCGGCCTCGGCGGCGTTGCCATGGCGCAGCTCGCGGTAGAATTTCCAGCACACCCACAGCAGCAGCAGGCCACCGGCCAGGGTCAGGCCGATGATCTCGAGCAGCCGCATCGTCACCATCGCAAAGCCGATGCGCAGCACTGTCGCCGCGGCGATGCCGTAGACGATGACGCGCCGGCGCTGCTGCGGCGGCAGCCGCGCGGCCGCGATCGCGACGACGATCGCGTTGTCGCCGGCTAGCATGATGTCGATGATGGGCACCGAGGCGAGGGCGCTCAGCTGGCTCAAACTCGGTAGCACCGTCGCCAGATATGCACGGCGACAGCAAAGTTCGAGTCGTAAAATAGCATCGCCGCTCGCCGCTGAGCCGCTACCATCGCTGGTCGAGAGCCGGTAGGCTGGCGGACACTATGGACCACAGCCCCGGTCATCGCGATAACGCCCGCTCCATCATCCAGGAAGCGAGCGGGGCGTGCGGCGATCTCGGCACCTTCATTCCCCATGTAATCGGGGCAATGACCGTGGCCGGACTGGCGCCAGCCGGGGTGCTATTCGGCTTTGGGCTATTTCTGATTTCGACAGGGCTGTTTTACGGCCTGCCCCTGCCGGTGCAGCCGATGAAGGCCGTATCGGCGGTCATCCTGACAGGTGGCCTGCGGCCCGGCGAAGTCGCCGCCGCCGGGATGATGCTTGGTATCGTCCTGCTCGTGCTCGGTATCACGGGTTGGATCGGTCGTATCGCGCGTGCAATACCGCAATCGGTGAGTGCCGGGCTGCAACTCGGTCTTGGCCTCCTGATGGGTGTTCTCGGGGTCGAGCTGATCCTCGAAACCCCGTGGATCGGGTTCGGGTCTCTGGCGGCACTGCTCCTCTTGACCCGCATTCCGCGCTGCCCGGCAGCCCCCTGTGTGCTCGTCGCAGCCGCTATCGCGGGATGGGCGACCAGCAATGCGACGATGCCGAACCCGATTGGCTTCACGCCAAGTCTCCCGCAAGTCGTCATTCCAACCTGGACAGAGGTATGGCGTAGTCTCGAAATCGCCGTCCTGCCGCAGTTATCGCTCACGCTGACGAATGCGGTGATTGTGACGGCCAGCCTGTCGCGAGAGCTGTTTCCGGTGACAGGCTCAATTGCGAGCGAACGCAATCTCGCCCTGTCGTCCGGCATAGCGAATGTGCTGCTGAGTCCGTTCGGCGCGATGCCGATGTGCCACGGCGCCGGTGGGTTGCAGGCTCAATACCGCTTCGGCGCACGAACGGGGTTGGCTCCGATCATATTCGGTGTCGTGGTTCTCGTGCTCGCGGTCGGCTTTGCCGATCATGCTGCGGCGCTATTTGCGATCGTTCCGGTCGGCGCGGTCGGGGCGCTGCTGATACTGGCCGGCACTGATTTGGCGATCTCCCGCCGCTTGTTCGACGGAAGGCCGTCGTGCTGGCCGGTCATCGCTGTCACGGCCCTGGTGACGCTGATGATCAACCCGGCACTCGGATTGCTTCTCGGGTGGATTGCTGAGCTCGTTCGAGCGGCTGTGCTGCGCAGGTTCATCTCAGAGGGACATGTCTGACCCTTGTGGCCAGTCATCATCAGGGCTGGACATACCCGCTGCCCCTTCCACAGTCACGATCCTCTCGACCGCGCGGCGGATGGCGCTGTTCTATGGCGCCACCTTTCTGCTGGTCGGCGTCCAGACGCCGTTCTGGCCGGTCTGGCTTGCCGGGCGCGGCTTCGGGCCGCAACAGATCGCGCTGATCTTCGCCGCGGCGATCTGGGCCAAGGTCGTCGCCACCCCGGCGCTCGGCGCGCTTGCCGACCGGTTCGGCCGCCGCCGCGCCGTGATGCTGGCGCTGGCCGCGGTCTCGCTCGCCGCCTATGCCGGGCTGTGGCCGGTCGCCGGATTTGGCGCGGTCTTGGCGCTGAACCTGGTCGCCGGCACCGCGCAATCGGCGCTCGGTCCGTTGGGCGATGCGTTGACCTTGGCGGCGGTGCGCGAGGAGGGCGCCGATTACGGCCGCATCCGGCTGTGGGGCTCGGTCAGTTTCATCGTCGCCGCGGTCGGCAGCGGCGCGGTGCTGGCGATCGCTCCCGGCTCGGATACCAGCGGTGACACAGTCCTGGTGCTCGTCCTTGCCGCGGCGGCGGTCGTGGTGCTGGCCTGCCTGGCGGTGCCGCAAGCGCTGGCGGCACGCGGCGGCGGGGCGCGCTGGGCGGCGCTCGTCCGGCTCGCCAGCGACCGCCGGTTCTGGCTGTTCACCGCCGCGGCCGCGATGCTGCAGTCGAGCCACCAGCTCTATTACGGCTTCGGCACGCTGTACTGGCGCGCGCTCGGTTTTTCCGATGCGGCGATCGGCGCCTTGTGGGCCGAGGGCGTCGTCGCCGAGATCGTGCTGTTCTGGCAGGGCGGTCGCCTGGCGGCCCGGCTCGGGCCGCTCGGGTTGATGGCGCTGGGCGGTGCCGCCGGCGTGCTGCGCTGGAGCCTGACCGCCGTCGTCCCCGGGCTCGGCGCGACGGCGCTGCTGCAATTGCTGCACGCCCTGACCTTCGGCGCCAGCCATCTGGGGGCGATGTATTTCATCGCGCGCACGGTGCCGCCGGCTGCCGCGGCCAGCGCGCAGTCGCTCTATGCCGGCCTCTCGACCGGGATCGGCAGCGGCCTCGTGATGCTGGCCGCCGGCAGGCTCTACGCCGCCTTCGGCGGCGAGGCCTACCTGTTCATGGCCGGGCTGTCGGCGCTCGGCCTCGCCGGGGTCGCGGCGCTGGCCGCGACGGCCCGGCGCGCAGGCTCGGCCGGATAGCGAATTATTTGGCGCAGCCGGGGGTCGTCTGCATGGTCGCGACCTGCGTCTGCGCATAGTGGCGGAAGCCGGCCGGGTCGAGCCCCTGCGCGGTCTTCAACAGCTCGGCGTCCTTCTGGCAGATTTCCGCGGTCGGCAGCCCGGTGTGCTTCTGCGACGCCTGGTTGGCGAGCGTCGTGTTCCAGGTGTCGAAACCCTTGTTGCCGTGGAAATGCGCGATCATCGTCTTCTGGTAGGCGCGGATCGCCTCCTGGTTGCGCAGCCGGAACTCGGCATAGACCGTGTCTTGGCAGGCCGAGCTGACCACCATGACGTCGGTCATGAACCGGATCCCCTGCTCGGCTTCGGCCGCCGCCGCCGACGGGCAGGCGGAATGGGCCGGTTTCTTCTCGGCCGCCTTCTTCTCGGCCGCCATCCCCGGCTGCAACGCCGCTGCCGCGATCAATGCCGCAATCATCACCGCCGTTTTCATGCCGCTCCCCACTCGGGTTCCTCCCGCCGGCCCAACCATACCCCGGTCGCCAATATTTGCAAGATAGGCGCGAGTCCCAGCGAATATCTTTACGCACTGCGTTAGTTGTCGAATTACACGATATTTCATTTCGCGAGCCGGTAGCGAATCGGTGGGAATTCTTCAACCGCTTGCGGCTCCGACGGCGCCGGCTTCATAGTTTGTCGCCATGATCGTGCTGTTCACCGATTTCGGCCTCGCCGGCCCTTATACCGGCCAGATGCAGGCGGTGTTGCAGCGTGACGCGCCGGGCATTCCGACCGTGTCGTTGTTCGCCGACGCGCCGGCCGGCCGGCCGCGGCCCGCGGCCTATCTGCTGGCCGCCTATGCGTCGTGGTTTCCGGCCGGGACGGTGTTCCTGTGCGTCGTCGACCCCGGCGTCGGCAGCGACCGCCGTGCGGTCATCGCCGAGGCCGGCGGCCGGCTTTATGTCGGCCCCGACAACGGATTGTTCGAACTGGTGCTGCGCCGCGCCGCCGGCCCGCGCCTGTGGCAGATCGAGTGGACGCCGCCGGCCCTGTCGGCGAGCTTTCACGGCCGCGACCTGTTCGCGCCCGTGGCCGCCCGGCTCGCCCGCGGCGACCCGATCGAGACCGTCGCCCGGCCGATCGCGATCGAGCCGCGCCGGGACTGGCCCGATGACCTCGCCGAGATTGTCTATATCGACCATTACGGCAACGCGATCACCGGGGTGCGCGGCGAGACGGTCAACCGGGAGGCGCGGTTGCGGGTCGGGCGGCGCCCCCGGGGTGTAGACGTCGCGCCGGCGCGCACCTTCTCCGCGGTGCCGGACGGGCGCGCCTTCTGGTACGTCAATTCGAACGGATTGGCCGAGATCGCGGTCAATGGCGGCCGCGCCGACGCGGCGCTCGGGCTCGCAATCGGCAGTCCGGTTTCGGTGCCCGATTAGGCCGGCTCAGACG
>Ga0073928_10009869_pt1 | contig 11520 bp, 9 predicted proteins | sample PaiPotPPA55metaG_FD_76969 | JGI IMG/M metagenome (GOLD analysis project Ga0073928, IMG submission 76969) | Iron sulfur acid spring bacterial and archeal communities from Banff, Canada, to study Microbial Dark Matter (Phase II) - Paint Pots PPA... ...
ATGGTCCCTCGATGAGGGTGAATAGGGAATGCGGTGCGGCCGCGCATGCGCGACGGCCAAATCCGCAGCTGCCCCCGCAACTGTGAGCGGGAAGTCTTGTCCGTTTAAGCCACTGGCGCATCGCATTGCGCCGGGAAGGCGGGGCAAGGCGACGATCCGCGAGCCAGGAGACCTGCCATCGGCCGTGTCGACGCGACAAACACGGGTCGGGGTGCACCTGTGGATGATCTGAAAGACGAAAGTCTTTTGGTCCTCGCTCGCGCCGACGGCAGGTTAGGCGAGGACCGTTAGTGCTCAACCATCTGAGATCGGCGCTTGACGATGCGTCGCCCCATCAAGGGCGCAAGATCGCCGCGATTTACGTCCTGTTGTTCGCTGCCAATGCGGTCGTCTGGACTTGGGCTTTCATCGCACTGTCCGGTCATCCGACGCTTCTCGGCACCGCAATGCTCGCTTATGTGCTGGGGCTGCGCCACGCCGTCGATGCCGATCACATCGCCGCCATCGACAATGTGGTGCGCAAGCTCATGCAGGAAGGCAAGCGGCCGGTCTCGGCCGGGCTGTTCTTCTCGCTCGGACACTCGCTGGTCGTCGCGATCGCCGTCGCTGTGATCGTCGGAACGGCTTTCGCGCTGCAGGGCCGGCTTCACCCATTCAAGGTGATTGGCAGCGTGATCGGCACCGGCACATCGGCATTTTTCCTGCTCGCCATCGCAGCCGTCAATCTGATTATTTTGCGCGGCGTATGGCGGAGCTTTCAGCGCGCGCGGCGCGGCGAAGCGGTCGCCGAGCATGAACTCGATCAATTGCTCTCCGGTCGCGGCTTGTTAGCTCGGATCTTCCGGCCGCTGTTTCGCATGGTGACGCGAAGCTGGCACATGTTCGCGATCGGCTTTTTGTTCGGACTGGGCTTCGACACCGCGACGGAAATCACACTCTTCACCGTCGCCGGCAGCCAAGCCTCCGGCGGCATCAGCTTTGGCACGGTGATGATCTTTCCGGCGCTGTTCGCCGCCGGAATGACCCTCGTCGATACCAGCGATAGCGTGCTCATGGTCGGCGCCTACGGCTGGGCATTTCTCAATCCGATCCGCAAGATTTGGTACAATCTGACGATCACCGCAATTTCCGCCCTGGTCGCGATGCTGATCGGCGGCATCGAGGCGCTGGGCCTCCTCGCCAGCAAGCTTGAGCTTGCCGGCGGCTTCTGGGACCTGGTCGGCAGGCTCAACTCTGGGCTCGCCGGTTTCGGTTACGTCGTCATCGCAATTTTCGTAGCGAGCTGGATCGTCTCCTTGCTGATCTATCGCTGGAGCGGCCTTGGCCGCATCGTCGTTGAGCGCGCGTGAGGCAACCCGATGTCCGAAACCCGATTGCCGGTCATTTATGTTTGCGTCACCTGCCGACGCGCCGGCGAGCCGGAGGCCGAGCCGCGTCCCGGCACGCTTCTCGCCGCGGCAACCGAACGGGCGGCGGATGGGACCGAAGTCGAGGTGCGGCGGCTACGCTGCCTGGCCAATTGCACGCGCGGACCGAGCGCTGCGATGCGTTGCAACGGGTCATGGACCTACGTCTTCGGTGGGCTCGATACCGTCAATGCCGGCGCGCTGATCGAAGGCGCTAAGCTTCTTGCCGGTGCGAGTGATGGCATTCTGCCATGGCGCGGGCGCCCCGAAATTCTCAAGCGCGCTTTGATCGCGCGCATTCCGCCAATTGATTTTGTGGAGAGCGATCTATGAACGGCGAAGTCGCCACGCAACTCGCGCGCGTGCCCTGCACCATCGTCACCGGCTTCCTCGGCGCCGGCAAGACGACCTTGATCCGGCACGTTCTGGCCAATGCGCAAGGCCGCCGGCTTGCCGTGATTGTCAATGAATTTGGCGACGTCGGCATTGACGGCGAAATTCTCAAAGGATGCGGCGATGCCACCTGTCCGCAAGACAATATCGTCGAACTCGCCAATGGCTGCCTGTGCTGCACCGTGGCCGACGAATTTGTGCCTGCGCTCGACGCTATTCTCGCCAAGGACGGCATCGAGCATATTGTGATCGAGACGTCCGGCCTCGCTCTGCCGAAACCGCTCGTGCAAGCATTTCATTGGCCGGCGATCAAAAACCGCGTCACGGTCGACGGCGTCGTCGTGGTCGTCGACGGCGCGGCGCTCGCCGATGGCCGCGTCGCGGCCGACCTCGATGCGCTCAAACGCCAGCGCGCGGCCGACAGCGCGCTGATGCACGATGATCCGGTCGAAGAGGTGTTCGAGGATCAAATCGCTTGCGCCGATCTCGTTGTGCTGAACAAGCGCGATCTCTTGGACGAAGACGGGCTCACCCGAGCGCGTGCGGCGATCGCGGACGCACTGCCGCGCAGCGTCAAAGTCCTCACGGCGCGCGACGGCAAGGTCGACCAAAAGCTGCTGCTTGGACTGGGAATCGGGACCGAGAATGACATCGACAACCGCCGCACCCGCCACGACGCCGAGGCGGAACATGATCACGATGATTTCGACAGCTTCGTCGTCCCACTCGATGAGATTGCCGATCCGTCAGGGCTGGTCGCACGTGTTGGCTCGCTGGCCGAGCGCTTCGACGTGCTGCGTGTGAAGGGCTTTGCCGCGGTCGCGAACAAACCGTTGCGGCTTCTGGTGCAAGCGGTCGGGGCGCGCGTGACGCATCAATTTGACCGGCCCTGGAACGGCTCTGAGAAACGGCAGGGGCGACTGGTGGTGATTGGCCTTAAAGGCCTGGACCGCGCTGCGATAACAGACGCGCTCCGCGCCTGAACTTGGTTGAGCTGAGCAATGCATCTGCTCACGACAAGTTCGACCAACCTCGACGAAATCGTCGAAGCGGTCGATCTCGGCCAGCCGCCGGGCGACATCGCGATTTTATCCTTTGCCGATAGCGATCTCGCCGCTCTTGCCGCGGCATGGCAAGCCGAACGCGCGGTGCTGCCGAGCTTGCGCCTGGCGCATTTACGCGATTTGCGTCACCCGATGTCCGTCGATCTATGGATCGATCGCGTCGGCACCCACGCCAAAGTTATCTTGGTTCGTCTGCTCGGCGGGCTCGATTGGTGGAAATATGGTGTCGAGCGACTTTCGTCCCTGGCGCGCGAACGCGGCGTCGCGCTCGCTGTGCTGCCCGGCGAAGATCGCGACGATCCGCGGCTCGATGCTGCTTCGAGCCTGACGCCGGATGAGTTGCACGCGCTGTTGCGCTATTTCCGTGAAGGCGGGCTTGCCAATATGCGCGCCCTTCTGCGCCGTCTGGCGCACCACACTGGACGCGCGCTGCCAACGCACGAACCCGCGGCTGTGCCGCGTCTTGCCGGCTATCTGCCGGGCGAAGGCGCGCTGCCGCTCGAACACCTGATCCAGACGCTCGCGCCAAATAGCCAAATCGTGCCGCTTATTTTTTATCGCGCCATGCTGCTGGCCGGCGACACCGCGCCGGTCGACGCGCTATGCGCGGCCTTGACAAGGCGCGGCCTCGCCGCCGCGCCGCTGATCGTCACGAGTCTGAAAGATGCCGAGGCGGCGGCTTTTCTCCGCAACGCGTTCGGACGGCTCGGACCGGCGGCCATCGTCACCATGACCGGCTTTGCCGCAGGAAACGCCGGCGATGCCGTCTGCGCCCTCGATTGTCCAGGCGCTCCGGTGTTCCAAGTGGTCAGCGCCACCACCAGACGGACGGCTTGGCAAGATAGTCCGCGCGGACTGGGCGCCGCCGATCTGGCGATGCACGTGGTGTTGCCCGAATTGGATGGACGGGTGCTGACCGGCGTTGTCGCGTTTAAGGATACGCTGACGCCGAGCGAGGAACTTGCTTTCACCGCGCTTGCCAGCCGCCCCGAAGCTGATCGCGTCGATATCGCCGCAGATCGCATCGCCGCGTGGGTGAGGCTCGCGCGCCGGCCGCGTTGCGAGCGCGCCGTTGCGATCCTGATGCCGGACTATCCGGGCGCGAAAGATCGCGCCGGCTATGCGGTCGGACTCGATGTGCCGGCAAGCGTGCTCGCAGCGCTGGCCGACCTTGCCGCTGCCGGTTACATCGTCAATGGCGTACCGCAGACATCGCGCGCTTTGCTTGATGGTTTAGCGCACGGCGTGGACGACGCGGTTCTCACCCTCGAAGACTATGCGCGGTTGTTTGGGAACATGCCGCGCGTCGCGGCTGAAAAAATCAACCATGCATGGGGCGATCCGGTCGACGATCCTGAAATTCGCGACGGCGCCTTCCGTTTTCGCGCGCAAAGGTTCGGCAATGTCCTTGTGGCGCTGCCGCCCGATCGTGGCCGTGCCTCGCAGCGGCGCGCGGATTATCACGATCCGCAATTGCCGCCGCGTCACGCGTTGATCGCCTTCGGTTTATGGCTGCAGCATGTCATGCGTGCCGATGCGCTTATCCATATGGGCGCGCACGGCACGCTCGAATGGCTGCCCGGCAAGGCCGTGGCGCTGACCGCAGCGTGCTTTCCGGAAATCGTCACCGGTCCTTTACCGGTGATTTATCCATTCATCGTCAGCAATCCCGGTGAGGCGGCGCAAGCCAAGCGGCGCATTGCCGGCGTGACCATTGGCCATTTGCCGCCGCCGCTGACCGCGGGCGGACCGAGTGGCGCGGCGCATCAGCTCGAACTCCTACTCGACGAATATGCCCAAGCCGAGGGCCTCGATCGCCGCCGTCGCGAGCGGCTCGCCAGTTTGATCATCGAGACGGCGCAGCGCAGCGGCTTGGGGCGCGAGGCCGGTGTCGCTGCCGCAGCCAGCGCTGACGAAGCGCTCAAGCAGATCGATGCTTGGCTGTGTGATCTCAAAGATCTCGCCGTTAAAGACGGCCAGCATATTTACGGCCGGGCTCCCGAAGGCCACGATGATCCTGCTTGGTGTGACAGCGCCACAGCCGAGCGCACTGCGCTGATCGCCGCTCTCGACGGCCGCCGTATCGCAGCCGGACCGGCCGGCTCACCAGCGCGCGGCCGCCGCGACGTGCTGCCGACCGGACGCAATCTGTTTACTGCCGATCCAAGGACGCTGCCGACGCCGACCGCGATGGAAATCGGTCACCTTGCCGCGACCGAAGTGGTGCGTGCCCATCTGCAAAATCATGGCGAACCGCCGCGCGCCGCCGTGATCGATTTATGGGGCAGCGCCACGCTGCGCACTGGTGGCGAAGAAATTGCGCACGGGCTGGCGCTCATGGGCTGCCGGCCGATTTGGGAGCACGCCACCGGCCGTGTCACCGGCGTGGAAGTGCTGCCCATTGCCGCGGTCGCGCGCCCTCGCGTCGATGTCACCTGGCGCATTTCCGGATTATTTCGTGATCTATTTCCGGCGCAAATCGCGCTGATCGATGCCGCCATACAGGCGGTCGCGGCGCGCCAGGAAGAGGACGAGGACAATCCGCTCGCCGCCGCGCGCGGCGACGGCGACGGCAAGAGCGACGGCAAAAGCACCGAGAAGAGCACCGTGCGCGTCGATCGCATCTTCGGCACGGCGCCGGGCGCCTACGGCGCCGGCATTGAAGAATTGCTGGGGAGCGATGTCGGCCGAGAGGAGATCGGCGGCGCCTACCTTGGCGCAGCCTCGCATGCCTATGGCGGCGCCGAAGGCCAAGCCTGCGCGGCGCCCGGCGCTTTTGTCGCGCGCGTCGCCTCCGCCGACATGCTCGTTCATGTCGGCGACGATCCCGGCCGCGATCTCCTGGAAGGCGCCGAGGATGTTGCCTTTGTCGGCGGCTTTGCCGCGGCGGCGCAAATGCTGGGCCGCGCCGCCGATATTGTCATGCTCGATACGACCGATCCGCAGCGGCCGCGGGCGCGGTCGTTGTCGGCGGCGCTGGCGCGCATTGTCCGGGCACGGGCGGTCAATCCGCGCTTCATCGCCGGCCAGATGCGGCATGGCCCGCGCGGCGCCGCCGAGCTTGCCGAAACCGTCGATCGGCTGGTGAACTTCGCCGAAACCACCGATGCAGTAGCCAGCGAACTGTTCGACCTCCTGCACGCCGCCTATGTCGAGGATGCCGGCGTGCGCGATTTCCTGTTGCGCGAGAACCCAGCGGCCGCCGCGGCGATTGCCGCACGGCTCGACGCGGCGCGGCGGCGCGGCTTCTGGCACCCGCATCGTAACGATGTCGATGCTGCCCTGGCGAGGCTCCGCGCCGACGCTGCTGTGCAAGCGCTGACATGACCGCGCCTGCGAACCACAATTTTCCCGAGCGGCGCGGCGTCTGTCCGGGCCTGTCGCGGCCGTTGCCGACCGGCGACGGTTTGCTGGTCCGTCTTATGCCAATCGGCACTATGGCGCTCGACGCGTTCGCTGCTTTGTGCGCGGCAGCGCGGCATCACGGCAACGGCATCGTCGAGATCACCGCGCGCGGCAGCATCCAGATACGCGGCTTGAATGCCGGCTCCGTGCATAAATTCGCCAATGAGATCGCCGCGCTCGGCATGGCCGCCGCGGATGGCGTGCCGGTTCTGTGCAATCCGCTCGCCGGACTCGATGCCGAGGAAATTTTTGATGCCGCGACGCTTGCCGCCGCGTTGCGCGGCGCGCTTGCGCAACAATCGATCGCAGAGCGTCTCGATCCTAAGGTGTCCGTGATCATCGATGGCGGCGGGCCATTCAATCTTGCGCGCGTCGCTGCCGATTTTCGCCTCAGCGCGCAATTAGCAAACGGCGCGCCCGCGCTGCACATCGGCATCGGCGGCGACGCGGCAAGCGCCGTCGATCTCGGCCTGATTGCGCCCGAATATGCGCTCGAAGCCGTGTTGCGCTTGCTTTCTGTGCTGGCGCAGCGCGGCAGCAGCGTGCGCGCAAGCGGCGTAATCGCAGCGGAGGGCGCAATCCCATTTCATGATGCGCTGGCGTCCGCGCGCGCCGCATCGGCGACGCAATTCGCTCCAGGCGGAGCAAGCAATCTCAATCTTAGTTCTGCGTCGTCCCAATCCAAAGACGCGATCGGACTGCACAAGCTGCGCGATGGCTCGCTTGCCTCCGGGATCGGCCTCGCCTTCGGGCATGCCGAGGCAAGCTTGCTCGAAAAAGTCGTCGATGCCGCGGCGGCTGCCGGAGCGCGCGGCCTGCGCACTGCACCGAACCGGGCGCTGCTGGCGATCGGACTAAGCCCGCAAGAGGCGGCGACTTTTTTCGCTGCCGCTGACCAACTTGGTTTTGTCACCCATGCCGGCGATCCGCGCCGGCATGTCATTGCCTGCGCCGGCGCACCGTTATGCGTCTCCGGCTATATCGCCGCACGCGCTTTGGCGCCGCACATCGTCGCCGCGGCGGCGCCATATCTCGGCGACGGATCGACGCTCCATATCTCCGGCTGCGGCAAAGGCTGCGCCCATGCCGGCGCTGCGTCTCTCACTGTGGTCGGCACGGCCGACCATTGCGCTTTAATCGCCAATGGCTGCGCGCGCGATGCGCCGTTCGGGACGGCGCCGGTAGGCGGGTTGCCCGCTGCCATCGCACGATACTTGCGTGAACGCCGCGTTGCTGCCGCCAACGGCGCCAACCATGGAGCCGATCATGGAGCCAACCATGCCTGAGCGCGCGACCGCGCAAGCCGCTAGCTACTTGCGCGACGGCGCGGCGATCTACCGCCAGTCCTTCGCCATCATCCGGGCCGAGGCAGATCTGTCGCGCTTCACGCCGGAAGAAACCGACATTGCCGTTCGCATGATTCATGCCTGCGGTCAGGTCGAGGTGGCGCGGCATATCGTCTTCGCCGGCAATCTGGTTGCAGCGGCGCGCGAGGCGCTCAACTCCGGCGCGCCGATCCTGTGCGATTCCGAAATGGTCGCGCGCGGCATCATCCGCGCGCGCTTGCCGGCGGGCAACGAAGTGATTTGCACGCTCAACAACCCGCGCAGTGCGGCAATTGCAGCAAAGGCCAAAACCACCCGTTCGGCGGCGGCCCTCGATCTGTGGCTGGATCATCTTCCTGGCGCGGTGGTCGCGATCGGCAATGCGCCGACGGCGCTGTTCCGACTGCTCGAACTGTTGGCGGCAGGCGCGCCGAAACCGGCGGCGATTGTCGGCATTCCGGTTGGCTTTGTCGGCGCCGCGGAATCAAAGGAAGCGCTGGCAGACAAAGTGCATGGCGTGCCGTTCTTGATCGTACGCGGCCGCATCGGCGGCAGCGCCATGACCGCTGCGGCCATTAATGCATTGGCGAGGCCGGGGCTATGAGCGTGATTGGCACAGCGAATGCCGGCAAGCTGATCGGCGTGGGCGTCGGCCCCGGCGATCCGGAACTGATGACGCTCAAGGCAACGCGCGCGCTGCACCAAGCCGATGTGATCGCGTATTTCGCCAAAGCGGGAAATCCGAGTCATTCGCGCACGATCGCCGAACATCACTTGCGCGCCGGAGTCGCTGAACTACCGCTCGCTTATCCGGTCACGACCGAGCTGCCGAAATGCAGCACCGGTTATCGCGACGCGATCGAGAATTTCTATGCGTGGGCGGCCGGCGAGATCGCGATGCATCTAGAAGCTGGGCGAGTGGTTGCCGTGATTTGTGAAGGTGACCCGCTGTTCTACGGCTCCTACATGCATCTGCATGCGCGGCTCGCGCCGCGTTTCGCCACCGAAGTTATCGCCGGTGTCACCGGCATGTCGGGCTGCTGGTCGGCGGCGGGAATGCCGATCGCCCAAGGCGACGACGTGTTCACCGTCTTGCCAGCGACGCTGCCGGAGACGGAGCTGGTTCGGCGTTTGTCGGACGCGAATGCCGCGGTGGTGATGAAGGTCGGCCACCATCTGCCGAAATTGCGGCGCGCCCTTCAACGCAGCGGCAGGCTGCAGTGCGCGATTTATGTCGAACGCGGCACGATGGCTACGGAAAAAATGATCCCGCTTGCCAGCAAGGCCGATGACGACGCGCCGTATTTTGCCGTCGTGTTGGTGCCGGGCTGGCAACAGCGTCCGCGAGGCGAGTCATGAGCCTGGCCATGAGTGGGCGCCTCGTCGTGATCGGCTTGGGACCCGGCGATCCGGGTTATCTCACTGCGGAGGCCGCCCGCGCGTTGGCCGACGCGCAAGCAGTTTATGGCTATGGGCCTTACCTCGACCGCGTGCCGGCGCGCGGCGGCCAGAGCCGCCATCCGTCCGACAACCGCGAAGAGGCGGCGCGTGCGCGCGACGCGCTCCGCCATGCCGCGCAAGGCGCCAACGTCGCTGTCGTCTCCGGCGGCGACCCGGGTGTGTTCGCCATGGCGGCCGCGATCTGCGAGCAGATCGCCACCGGCCCGGACGCATGGCGCGCGCTCGAGGTCGTCTTTGTTCCTGGAATTACCGCGATGCTGGCGGTGGCGGCGCGGATCGGCGCGCCGCTTGGTCACGATTTCTGCGCGCTGTCGCTTTCCGACAATCTCAAGCCGTGGCCGTTGATCGAGCGGCGGCTCGATGCCGCGGCAGCGGCCGGATTCGCGATCGCGCTCTACAATCCAGTCTCGCGCGCACGCCCGTGGCAACTGACCAGTGCAGTCGAGCGGCTGCGCCGGCATCTGCCGGCGACCACGCCGGTCATATTTGGCCGTGCCGTCGGCCGACCTGACGAGCGCATCGATGTGACGACGCTCGAAACCGCAGCAGACCAATCCGCCGATATGGCGACGCTGGTGATCGTCGGCACGCGCGAGACGCGCATCATTGCGCGGCCGGGACATTCGCCGCTTGTCTACACGCCGCGCGCCACTGCCGAGGTGAGTGCATGATCGAGCCAGGCGATGGCAGCTTCCACCGTTTCGACCGCAGGCGCATCGGCAGGCGGCGGCCGGCGCAACATGATCACCTCTATTCCGAGTGCGCGCGCGGCGGCGATCTTGCCGTAGCTCGCGATGCCGCCGCTGTTTTTGGCAATGACGGCGTCAATGCCGTGGGAGACCATGAGCGCGCGGTCATCGGTTTCGGTAAATGGGCCGCGCGCGGTCAGATACCTGACTTGCGGCAGCGGCAGCGGCGGGTCGACGGGATCGACGCTGCGGATCAGATAAAAATGCTGCGGCGCGTCGGTCAAGGCGCCGAGTTCGTTGCGGCCAAGCGTGACAAACACACGGCACGACCGATCCCCGAGCGTGCGCACCGCCGCGCCGACATCGGCAACTTCCTTCCAGAGATCGCCGCCAACAGCGACCCAAGCCGGCCGGCGAAGCGCCAGCAATGGCACGCCGGATTGGCGCGCGGCCGCGCTGGCGTTTGCCGAAATCACATTGGCATAGGGATGGGTAGCATCGATCAGCGCATCAATCTTTTCTCTGATGAGATAATCCGCAAGACCGGCGGCCCCGCCGAAGCCGCCGCTGCGCACCGGCGTCGGCTGCGGCGCCGGCGACTTGGTGCGGCCAGCGAGCGAGACCACGACTTTATAATCGGCGCGCTTGGCCAGCTGCTTTGCCAATTCCCGCGCTTCGGTCGTGCCGCCGAGGATAAGGGTGCGTAGCATAAGGATAGATGACATGCCTGTTGCGAATGAGCCGCTGATCGAGACGGTTGCACCAGACAGTGCCGCATCGCCGCGCTGGCTGTCCATCGTCGGGATCGGCGAGGATGGTATCGATGGGCTGACGCCGGCGGCGCGCGCGCTGATCGGCGGCGCCGAAATCGTGTTCGGCGGCCGCCGCCATCTCGCCCTTGCGGCGCCGCTCATTCGCGGCGCGGCGCGGCCGTGGCCCAGCCCCTTCGATGGGGCCGCCGAGGAAGTCAGTGGTTACCGCGGACGGCAAGTCTGCGTGCTGGCGTCCGGCGATCCGTTTTATTACGGCGTCGGCGCGGTACTGGCGCGGCGCGTCGATCCACACGAGATGGTTGTCGTGCCGGCGCCGTCGGCGTTCAGCCTGGCGGCGGCGCGGCTCGGCTGGTCGCTGCCGGATACCGTGCTGCTGTCACTGCATGGACGATCGCTTGATCTCATCCGCCCCCATCTGCAACCTGGCGCGCGCCTTCTCATTCTGACATCCGACGGCGAAAGCCCGGCGGCGCTCGCGCAACTTCTGGCGCAGAGCGGATTCGGCACGTCAAGGCTCACTATGTTGGAAGCCCTGGGCGGTCCGCGCGAGCGCATCCGCAGCACGCGCGCCGCCGAATTCGCTTTCGGCATTGTGGACGCGCTCAACACGGCCGCAATCGAAGTCGAGGCATCGCCCGATGCCCGGATTTTGCCGCTGACCGCGGGTGCGCCCGATCATCTCTTCGAACATGACGGTCAGATCAGCAAACGCGAGGTCCGCGCGGTCGTGCTGTCGTCGTTGGCGCCGCGACGCGGCGAGCTGTTGTGGGATATCGGTTCCGGCTCGGGGTCGGTTGCGATCGAGTGGATGCTGACCGATCCTTCGATGCGCGCCATCGCCGTGGAGCGCCGCGACGATCGCGCCGCACGGATTGTTCGCAACGCCGCCGCGTGCGGCGTGCCAGGCCTCCACGTCGCCACCGGCGCGGCGCCCGCTGTGCTCGGCGAACTGCCAACGCCCGATGCGATCTTTGTCGGCGGCGGCGCCAGCGATACCGGCGTGC
>Ga0073928_10009873_pt1 | contig 11519 bp, 7 predicted proteins | sample PaiPotPPA55metaG_FD_76969 | JGI IMG/M metagenome (GOLD analysis project Ga0073928, IMG submission 76969) | Iron sulfur acid spring bacterial and archeal communities from Banff, Canada, to study Microbial Dark Matter (Phase II) - Paint Pots PPA... ...
ATTCCTTTTCGATGGCTTCTTTTGCTTCGCCGTATTCCGGGCTGGACGCGGAAATCTCGAGGCCTTCCTTCGCCAGCATGAATTTCACGGCGTGCGAGCGCTGGTCGGCCAGCTGCGAAACACGGCGAAGCGCGTCGTTTAGTTCGCTGCGCTCGATGACCACCGTCTTGTTTGCGTCACGCGGCAGCACAGCCTCGTAATTTGGAAACTGGCCTGTGAGCTTGCGGCACGTCAGCAGGCGCCCTCCGAATTGGAAGAACAGATGGCTTTCGTCCTGCGCGAATTCCACCTGCGCGTCGTCCGCGCTTCGGGCCGCGAGGCGCTGCACTTCCGTCATCGCTTTCTTCGGGACGAGGACGCGGGTCTCGGCGGTAAATCCCTCGAACTTGTGATCCGTTTCAACCATGGCGAGGCGGTGGCCGTCGGTTGCAACCATGGTAATCGATCCGGGCTTGAGCACTAGCAGCGCGCCGTTGAGGGTGTAGCGCGATTCTTCGAGCGAAATCGCGAAGGTCGTTTTGGCGATCACGTTGGCCAGCAGCTTCGCGGGAATCTTTACCAGCGCGTGGGGGAATGCCGGAAGCGCCGGAAAATTGTCTTTCGACATGCCGACCAACTTGTAGTTTTTGCGATCGCAGCTGATGTGTACCCAGTGATTCTCGAGCAGCTTGAATTTGATCTCTTCTTCCGGCAGCAGGCGCACGAGCTCGTGGAGTTTCTTGGCCGGGATCGTCCCGGCGCCTTCCTTCTTAACTTTCGCCTCGCAGGACGTGCGGATGCTCAACTCGAGGTCCGTTGCCGTGATCGTCACGCGGTTGCCCTTGGCCTCGCAGAGAAGGTTCGAGAGGATGGGGATGGTCGTCTTGCGCTCGACGACGCCTTGCGTGAGGTCCAGCTCTTCGAGCAGGTCGAATTTCTTGACGCTGAATTCCATTTCGGCCATCGTTTGTGTTCCTGTTGTAGGCATTGGTCCGGTTACTTTACTTCTTTCCTTTATTTATTTGAATAAGTAAATACAACCGCCGCCGTCGCCGCAAGTGTGGATATTGCGGATAAGCGCGTAAGTCGATTTGCTCGTCAACTTTGCGGAATTGACCGTCCTGTGGATACCCGCGCGCAACGGGGGAAAACTCTGAGCCGGGCGAAAGCTGCCGATGCTTCCCACACGGTGTCCACAGCCGGAAAGGCAGCCCGGGCCGGTTATGCCTCTAAACCTATCCGAACGAGTCGAGTAGCCTGTTGATCGTTTTGTTCAAATCTTTGTCGACCTGCCGCAAGGTCTCGATCTTGTGTATCGAGTGCAACACTGTGGTGTGATGCTTGCCGCCGAACTGCCGGCCGATTTCGGGCAGCGACGCGGCCGTAAGTTGTTTCACCAGGAACATGGCTACTTGCCGGGGGAACGCGATCACCTTCGAATTGCTGCGAATCTTCAGATCCTGCGCGCGCATCCCGAAATGCTCGCCGACGCGCTTCTGAATTTGCTCGATGGTCACCTTTTTTTCCTGGGTCTCGATAATGTTCTTCAGCACCTGCTGCGCTGTCGGAAGGTCAATCGCCGCGCCGGTGAGTGACGCGTAGGCCATCAACCGGATCAGCGCGCCCTCGAGCTCGCGGACGTTGGACTTGATCGCGCGTGCGATGTATTCCGCGACGTCGTCGGGCACCGCAACCCGCTCGTTATCCGCCTTCTTTTGCAGGATCGCAATTTTCGTTTCGAGGTCCGGCGGCTGGATGTCCGCAATCAATCCCCATTCGAAACGCGAACGCAGGCGCTCTTCAATCGCGGAAATTTCCTTCGGCGGGCAATCCGACGAAATGACGATCTGCTTCTGCTGATCGTAAAGCGCGTTGAACGTGTGAAAGAACTCTTCCTGCGTTCGCTCGCGCGTGGCGATGAACTGGATGTCGTCGATCATCAGGACGTCCATGTTGCGGAATCGGTCGCGGAAATTCGCCATCCTCTCGAAGCGGATCGACGCGATCACCTCGTTCGTGAATTTCTCGGCGCTGATGTACGTCAATCGCAACGACGGATTGCGGCGCTTGAGCATGTGCCCGATCGCCTGCATCAAGTGCGTCTTGCCCAGCCCCACCCCGCCGTAGATGTAGAGCGGGTTATAAGATTTGGATGGCTGCTCCGCGACGGCCACCGCCGCGGCGTGCGCGAACTGGTTCGAAGCGCCGACGATAAACGTGTCGAACGTATAGCGCGGATTGAGCTGATGGTTCGCTGAATCGAAATCGAGCTTCGCTTGTGGAGGAGGCGCCGCTGGAGGCGCCGCAACCGGTTCCGGCTCGGCGCAAATGAATTCGAGGACGGTCTCCGGCTTTCCAATCTCGGTAAGAACCGCCTGCAGAAGCTGGCCGTACGTCTCCGTCAGCCGTTTGCAGAATAGCCGCGTGGGCACGCGCACGATCAAGCGGCCATCCTCGGAGCGCTCCTGGCGTGTGGGGCGGAACCAGGTAGCGAAGCTGTGGGGGTTGACGCGACGTTCCGTGTGCTGAAGTACTTTATCCCAGAGATTCATCGAAAAAATCAGCCTCGCGCCAGATTTCCACCGCTGTGGAAATGGTGTGGAAAAAGCAAACCTGCTTTGGTAAGTCTTAAATGGTTCGGGTCGGGACCGATGCCGCAGGAAATCGTCCCCGGGCCTGCGACGTCAAGAGAGCCAGCGTTCCAGTTGCTGTTGAACGCGGGGGGATTCTGCCTAATCGCGACGCCATGAGCAAGAGAAAACTATACGAACACCTTGCACAGCCTCCACAAATAATTCACAGGTTTTCCACAGTCGATATTTCTGTTGCACGCGCCGAAAATTTCATGTTCAGCTTTGCACGAGTCATCGCGCCATGCCAAGAACGCAATTTCCAAATAATTTTTTCGGACGGAGGCTTACCGCTTCTGAAAACTAACGGGGATTTTTATCAGGACGCGCAAATTCGAAAATTCCGATCGGGTCGGCGGCGAGCAGGATGCGTCCAGGCTCGACGAGAATTGCTTTCGGCTCGATCCGCACGCCTTCTTTCGTCACGGTTCGATACGTCGGCAGCCGGCTTCCATCCTTGCTGAAGTGAAGCAGCGCGTTCCCAATCGCCGCCCACACTTCCTGCGTCAGCGGATCGACGCCGATGGCGTTGAGCACGGGTTTCGACGTAGGAACGTTCGTGTGGCGATCGAGGCGCAGAACATCACGTCGATTCGCCGATTCCGGCGAGAATTCGCTGGCCGAAAGAGAAATCTCGTAAGCGGAGTAGCCGTAGCGATCGTACTTCCGAATCGTCGGATCGGCAGAGTAAGTAAACGCAAAATAAATGTTGCCGGCGGGATCTCCCGCGAGCCGGCCGTGGCTGAGAAAACGATTCGAAGCCACGCCTCCCGCTAAGTCCGAAGGGTCGCCGAAAGCGCGAACCAGTTTTCCCTGCGCGTCAATAATGTTTACCAGCCGGTCGGACCGCTGCGTCTCCACCGCGAACTCGCCTCCCGGCAAGGCCGCAATCGAAGTCGGCGCCGAAGCGGGAATCGTCGCGTCCAGAGAGCCGTCCGCCCTGAACACTCTGATAGCGTTCGCGCCGCGATCGGCAACAAACAGGCGGCCAGTCGCATCGAGATCGATGTCTGCGGCGTAGACAATCTTCGCGCCCTTCGAATTGTCGTTGGGGATCGACGCTCGGCGCTTGCCGTCGTCGCCGTAAACTGAAATCACGCTCGCCGGCGCCGCCAGAATGTAGTACAGCCCCGAAACATCGCGCTTCAGCGCATTTACCGCCGGCCCAATTTCCGGAAACACCCGGCCGGTCGCCTGTATCTCGCGCTCGACTTGCGGTGAAGGCGTTTCGCCGTACGAATGTACGCCCGCGGCAGCGATTGCCGCGCAAACAAAGAGAAACGCGCCGAGCTGGATGCGGCGAAGCATAAATTAAATTATACGGGCAGCCATGCGCACAGATGCGCCGCCCCGCAGCGGCGTTGCTTGCGCGTAACTCCGTAGGCCCGCGCGCGCTCGGGGTGACAATCAGCAGACGCTCATTTATATTCGCTCATATCCAACAAGCCCGGCTCCGGGCCGGAGGTTCGCATGCGCAAAGTCACTTTCGGCGGCGCCAACAGCCTCGACAACTTCCTCGCTCGCAAAGATGATGCCGTCGATTGGCTGCTCTGGTGCGACGAAGCCGCCGCGGTCATGTCCGCCTACTGGAAAACGATCGACACCATCCTCATGGGCCGAAGAACCTACGAAGTGGCTCTTCGCCACAGCAAGGGCAAATCGCCCTACCCGGGCATGCAATCCTACGTTTTCTCGAAGACGCTTCCGCCGGAATCCCATCGCGACGTCACCGTCGTCCCCGGCGACGCCGGCGATTTCGTCCGGCGCTTGAAAAATGAGCCGGGCAAGGACATCTGCCTGATGGGCGGCGGCGAGCTCGCGAACTCGCTCTTCGAGGCCGGCTTGGTCGACGAGATCGGCCTCAACATCCATCCCGTGCTGCTCGGCTCCGGCATCCCGCTGTTTCACGGGACGAGCCGCCAGATCAACCTCGAGCTGCTCGAGAGCAACACGTTCAAGAACGGCTGCGTCTGCGTGCGCTATCGCGTGAAGCCGTGAACCGCCGCGTCTAAGCGCGCCCGCCTGTCATCCCGACGGAGTCCGCCGCGGCGGACGGACGAGGGATCTGCTGTTTCCTGCTCTTTGTACGCTTCGTAGCAGATCGCATAACTAACCAAAGCCCGCCATCCGGCGTCTGAACAGAAAGCGCGCCGCTCTTCGGAGGGAACATGAACGCCACATCTTCGGCTCCCGGACACAGCAACGCGCTGGCTGCGATTTTCTGGGCCGGGCTGCTCTGCGGCATCTTCGACATCATCGCCGCGCTTGTCGTATACGGTTCCTTCGGGCTGAAGCCGATTCCGCTGCTGCAAGGAATCGCCAGCGGCGTCCTCGGCGAGCGCGCCCGCGACGGCGGACTCGCCACCGCGGCTCTCGGACTCCTCAGCCACTTCGTAATCGCGTACGGCGCCGCAACCGTTTACGTCGTGGCGAGCCGCTTCGTGCCGCTGCTCATCGAGCACGCCGTCCCATGCGGCGTGTTGTACGGCATCGCCGTATATTTTTTCATGAACGACGTTGTCATTCCGCTCTCGGCCATCGGGCCTCGCCCGTTCTCTCTCAAGTTCACGCTCATCGGCGTCGCGATACACATCTTCTCGGTCGGCCTCACCATCGCGCTTACCACCCGCCGCGTGCTGATGCCGATGAGTTGACCGCCCGAAGTGTGACGGAATCCGAAGAAAATTCGGCGCAAAACGCAAATCACGAAACCGCGATTCAGCGACGATTAGAAATCGCACTTGTGTTGATGCTGCGAGAGTTAGATCGATTTCTAATCGGTAGCCTCTGTCGATTAGAAATGCGGGTTTAGAGCGCGCACCAGGGAGCCGAGTATGCGAGTTGACAGAAGTTGTGACGCACGATTCGCGAATCGCCGAGCTCGCAAAGTCACAGGAGAGATCCTTCGGCTCCCGTTGGTCGCTCAGGACGACGACCCTGATCGGGTCGTCGAAGTGCAAAAGTGTGGCGATCAGCGCGCGTCGCGGAGGTTTGTTTTCAATGAGTTGCGTCATTTTTTGATTGCGGATTCGTGGCGATCATGTCGTGGACTGATCCCCCAGGCTCGACTAACCGTCGACCTGGGCGGCCCCTTCCGCTCGCGCACGGCCTAACAGCCGGCCAGTGGCGAGCTCATCCCTCCTCCTCACTGTCCTTGCCGACGCGGTAGATACACACGTCGGCGCTAGCCCCGTTTTCGGGGCGCACACAAATATTATTAGGTTATTTTAGGATACGCGCAGTGTACCAGATCGATATGTCACATTTCAAGTTTTTCTTCGCTTTTTGCTTTTACTGCGGGGTGCGCGGTCCCTAACCAGGCTGGTTCTGTGGCGCGGCGTGAATGACCTGTGGTCGGTTGAGTCGCTAGACTTCAGAGGTCTGGATACTCACAACGACCTTTCCGTCGGTGGAGGGTTTCACCTCCGCAACTGAGGAAATGACTAGATCTGGTCTTTTCCACCATAAGGGTATGGGGCTGCCGGAAAGCGCAAACGTGCCAAGCATCTTCCCCTTAAGTGTCCAGAGAGCGCATGCGTTAGGCGTTCCGTTGTCGAGGGGAATGATGAGAACTTTTTCCCCAACTTTAAGACCGCCCGTGGATTCGGCGTTCGAAAATGAGAGGTGGAATGAGTAGGTGCGCCCATGGGCAACAGAGACGCGACTACCATATGCCAGTTGCAAATGCGTGATTCGAGCAGCATTTTCGCCGTCTATCCCCAATGCTAGCAACTGATCTTGGTCCAATGAAATAAACCACGAATAGACTTCGTCGGTGTCATCGATCGTTAGTGGGTACACATCTGCCAGTAAGTTGGCCAAAGTTCTTTCTTGATCTAAGTACGGGATTAGGCGAACTGCGATCGAACTGACAACCCCGTATTTGAACATGCTTGCAAAATGAGCACACACGGGAGGAAGGACCAAATTGTACTCCAAGGCATAGGATTGGAGAAAACTGCACAGGCTATTTATTCCCCAAGGCAATCGATATCTGCAGACGTCTTCTATCCAAAGAGAAATTTCGGCTGGGTCGTTGGAGAAGGGAGAAATTGCTCCGTCGGCAGCCATTTCTGCCGAGGAGCTTCCTAAGAGCCATGCCTCAAGCAGCGAGTGAGACTGTGGCGGAAGCCCTCTTGGGGGTCTTAACTCTCGTAGTGTCAAGACGGTGTCCGCGATTCGAATGAGGTGGCGGACCTTCTCGGACGGGCTCCACGCAGACCAATCAGTGGCTTCGAGGAACATAACGAGGAGCGATTCTTTATTACTTTCAATGGTCTCGCAGTCCGCGAGAGGCAAACCAAGTTTGAATAGCCGCGCGCGGACAAGTCTGTTCGGATGTCTGTGGTAGATGTATTTAATTCTCGCGTCAAGAAGAGCAATCGCTTCGTCCAAGGTAAGAATCGGCTTCTGGTCGTCGCGCAGTTGGATGAACAAGAGAGATCCCGAGAGAATTTCTTGGAGTTTGTCGGGTGTGTACGGATCGAGATCGAAATCTTCAGTCAGTGCTAGGAGATGACCGTCCAATCGATCAAGCCAAATATGAAGTTCGGCGCGCCTTTCTTCGGAGATCCATCCCAAGCTGTGCTCGGCTAGATGGAGACATAAAGCGGGGACCTCGATGCGTGGATGCGTGCGGCACCATTCCAGAACGAATTGGGAAAGGACCCATCGCACAGCGCTCTCAACCTTTGCTGTCTCTATAGCCGAAATCATCTTTCGAATAGCACGATTGGTTCGCAACAGTTGCTCGGGCGAGACAGATCTGTCGACGCAGAAGAGTATTTGACCCTCCGTTTCTTGCATACCTCTGCCCGCACGACCCGAGATATTCCAGAACGTTAGCGGGCTTACGAGATCGCCGTGCCCGTGATACAAGCCGCGAACAAGCACTGTCTTGATTGGGAGATTTACGCCTTGCGCGAGGGTGGTTGTCGCGACAAGAAGCTGCACACCGCGGCTTCGCACAAGGTCTTCAATCGCTATTCGGACACGTTGCGGCAGACCGGCATGGTGTAGAACGATTCCAGCCTCCAACAGATTGAGCAGTTCAGAGGCAGGCCCCATTTCTGTTTCTATCGTATTCCTGCAACGTTCCCATTCGGGCGATCCGTCACCAGGTTTGGGTATCTCAAAACTGCTACCGCTGGCCAGTTCCAATGCCTGCCGCACCTCTAGAACTTGTTTGATGGTGCGGGCAAAGGCCTGTGCCTGTCTTTTCTGTGGACAGAACACGAGCGTTGTTCCAGTTGTGGCGAATCGCAGCGCGGCCGCTGCAAACGCTTCGTCTTTATTCTTCGGAAAAGGGAGTTGCCGTTTGCCTAGTCCTGGTACGCCTTTGCACGGCTCTGCCGTAATAAACCTTGGAACAAAGCATTCCTGTTTGAACTCTTCTCTCTCGGAATGGGTATAGTCAATTCGCACTGCTCTGCCGTCCCAGGACAGCTGTCCTAGCATCAGCCGGGAAGGTCTCCATTTCGATTCTAGTAAGTTGTTTGGTTCGCCCGTAATCCACTCAGCAAACTCGGAGGCATTCGGAAGTACCGCGGAAATGAAAAGAAACCTGCACCCAGATGATGCCAACCGTTTGAGCAGTCTTTGGAGAAAGAATTCGAAGTGCAGCCCCCGCTGGTCTAAGTTGACAACATGCCCCTCGTCGATGATTACAAGCCCGATGCCAGATCCCAGTTCAGGCGCGTAGCGAAAAAAAGCATCAAATTTCTCAGGCGTTGCGATGAGTATGTTTGTCTCTTCAATAAGTCTTCTATCTTCGGATGAAAGATCAAATCCGCCGTAAATTTCAGAAACTCGGATCCCGAGAGGCGCGAGCGACTTTCGCAATGTTTTTTCGACTTCGACTGCCAACGACCGGAACGGCGCAATGTATGCGCATTTCGAGGACGGTTCGCTTCCTTTGTCCATTACGAATCTTAGAATCGCCATCTCGGCAATCTGAGTCTTTCCGGAACTTGTGGGCATCTTTAGGCAAAGATGCGGTCGGTCGGGCCTGTTGATCATTGGTACGGCTTGTACTTGGGAAGGCCAAAGCTCCACAATTGGCGGCAGTCTTCGGAGTCCCCCGCGTACGTAAAGAGGGAGCAGAGTACCGCCCTGACCGCCTCCCATTTGCGGGCTTAGATTCCCCCATAGGCTTCCCCCGTCATACTCTAGTAGGAGATGCCGGAGACAGAAGGACCACCACCACCAATCCACGAATAGGTTTTCCCTCGCCAAGGAAACCATGTCGTTCACGATCCCGAGCGCCTCGTCGAAGAGAGCTCTTTCGCCCAACTTGAGGTATTCGAGATGAAGTGATACGGCGCTCGTGAGCAAAGTAAAAATCATCCGAGAGAGCGCCTCGTCTTCTTCAATGGTTCCAGCTTCGAGTTCGCCGGCTATCTTCAGATCGGATAAGGTCTCGTCCGAAAAAACTTCCAGCGTAAGGTTTCGCGCAGCCTGAAAATGCTTCTGGATAATGGACAACAAAAGAGCCAGTGGCAGGGGCAGGTCAGTGTTCAGCGCGGACAGCTCATTTATCAACACATATGACCGGGCATAGTGCCCCGCAATGTAGTAAGCGAAGGCCGCTTTCAGTAGCTGCTCCGAACGGAGCCCGGCATTTAGAGAGGAATCTTCGCAAAGGAATTCCAGCCCCTCGGCCCCATTCAATAGTGCCTGCTGCGCCTCTGCCTTGGATTTTCCCTGCTCCAGCAGTTCAAGGGCAGTCCAAATTTGGAAGTGGGCACCGTAATACAATCGTTCATCAAGATCCGCCCTAAACTTGGGCCATGCGGTCGGTGGGGAGCCTAGTTCTTGAAGTATGGCGCGCGCATGAGCTTGAGCGTGCAGGTTTCCAACCTCGGGGTCAGCCGCATATCCGACAAGCTGAGCAACTAAAGTCTCGGCATTTAGGGGTGTCATCGCCGCTTCCTGGTCAAGGGTGCATCGAAGATCTCCCTAACTAGATCTTGGAGGTCTTGAAGATAGACATCGACGCAGGATAAATTCTTTACGATCTGCCTCTTAATCTCGATCGCATCAAATGGAGTCTGCGGTTCGTGACCGCAAATTATGAAGATCCAGTTCCTACGCGGGAACGGCTTAGACGCGAGACGCGCCATGATTTCTTGTACCTGATTGGCCAGGTAGGTGTCTTCACGCTCGGATAGGACGCTCGCGATAAGTGAAAGACTTACGGGAAAAGGATTAAATGCGTTTGCCAGGCGCTCATGTGCTTCCTCGACTGCAGATATCTTGTAGGTCCCAAGAGTTTTTGCTTCGCCAAGACAGATAGATAGGATTTGGTTCTTGTCGTTCATCTCGAAGCCGATGATGTCTTCTCCCCTTGGCGACATCTGAAAATTTTCTGCAAAGCGCAATTTGAACACCGGCATGGCGTAGCCATATCTCTGGCGCAAGTGTTCCGAAGACACGACCTCGCCAAAGTTTCCCATTCGGGTGTTGTGATTCCGAGGAAGTTGCGAACTCAGAATTTGCGAGGCCTTCCTGAATCCATGCTTTTCGAGAAGTCCAGCAACTTCGCCTGAGTGCTTGTGATGATCAACTACCGCTTCTTTTAGCGCCAACTTAATGCTGTCTCGTATACCCGCGCTCTCTCTCAAAGGAGAGTGCTCGAACTTGGTATAGCGGAGGTCCTTAGCTCCGAGCGTCAGCCAGATACGATCAAAATTGTTGCGATCAACCATCAAACTCTCAGCGAGCGAGCTAAGTTCTTCGATTGCTCCGGTTCTACTATTTCAAGTCCGGGTTTTGATGTCCGCAGCGAGCCGTCAGAGTTTACATTACAGCCATTAGCCGTGAAATTAAACTCTGGCATGGGCTTTGTCGGACTGTGGGAAGCAGAGGCAATAAGTGTTTGGCGGGAAAGCGTTGCTCTGCCCGCGGCTCAATCCAAGCGGAAATTTAGGCGGGCGATGGAGTGGGCGCGGCCGGTGGATTCGTCGATATCGAGGAGGACGGTGTTCATTTGGACGTCGCCTTCGGCGACGGCGAATTTTGCGGGGAGGGCGTCAAGGAAGCGGCGGAGGACGCCTTCCTTGTCCATGCCGATCACGCCGGCGTGTGGGCCGGTCATGCCGACATCGGTGATGTAGGCGGTGCCGCCGGGGAGGACGTGCTCGTCGGCGGTGGCTACGTGGGTGTGCGTGCCGAGGACGGCGGAAACTTTGCCGTCGAGATACCAGCCCATGGCCTGCTTTTCGGAAGTGGTTTCGGCGTGCATGTCGACGACGATCACTTTCACGTCAGCGGGAATTTTCGCGAGCTCCTGGGCAGAGACACGGAAGGGATCGTCGAGAGGAGTCATGAACGTGCGGCCCTGGAGATTCAGGACCGCGTAGCCGACGCCGTTTTTGGCGCGGCTGACGTAGAGGCCGCTGCCGGGCAGTCCGCTGGGGAAATTCGCGGGGCGCAGCAGGCGCGGCTCGTGGGGAATGAAGTCGATAATTTCCTTGCGGTCCCAGATGTGGTTGCCGCCGCTAAGCACTTCGATGCCGCAGGCGAAAAGTTCCTCGGCGAGGCGCGGAGTGATGCCGAAGCCGGAGGCGGAATTTTCGCCGTTGGCGATGCACAGATCGATCTGGCGCTGCGCGAGAATGTCCGCGAGACGGTCGTGAACGATTTTGCGGCCGGGCGAGCCGACGATGTCGCCGATAAAGAGAATTTTCAAGAGTTTAACTTTCTATTTGAATGCTTCGCTGCAGGCCCCTCGGCTCAACCGCCAAGGCGGATTCGCTCGGGACTTGCGATGCTCGTCGCATCGCAAGGAGCGATCCACTTGGCCGTGCGCTGCTGGGCCCTGAACCCCACGAATAAGTGGGTGCCCTGCGCCTGCTTTCAGGCTTTCCCGGGCCGGTCGAGCCGGCTCGAGACGTGCACAAGGGCAGGACG
>Ga0073928_10009874_pt1 | contig 11517 bp, 16 predicted proteins | sample PaiPotPPA55metaG_FD_76969 | JGI IMG/M metagenome (GOLD analysis project Ga0073928, IMG submission 76969) | Iron sulfur acid spring bacterial and archeal communities from Banff, Canada, to study Microbial Dark Matter (Phase II) - Paint Pots PPA... ...
ACGCTCGCGCCGGGCGTTCTTCTGGCCCTGCGCCCCGCAGTGCGGACAGGTGTATTCCACCGTATCCTGCTGCGGATCGCGGTCCAGAGCGGCCCAGCCCGTGCGGCGTACACCTACTGTTTCTAAATTACGCCGGTCCATGGCATTGCCCTCCTTGGGATCCACGTCCACAAAAGGTGTGATGCACCCACCCCCCACTTCGGTACAGTCTCCCGAAAATATTCAATTTCCAAACATTTCAAACGTTTCCCCGTCCCAATCGCCCTTATCCAAGGGATCCACCCGCGAAACCCAACGGATCCACCTATCCAACCGCACCAACCCTCCCATCCGTCATTTCGAAAAAACTCCTCTGTCGGCGAAATCCCCCAGCAGCTACTACCAACAGTCATTCCGAGCGTAGCAGGCCGGCGCTTTCCCCCTCGTTCGTCCGCGAACGAGTCGGCCCACGCAGTTTATCCGCCGAGGCGGGCGGAGGAATCTCTCTTCGATCTCCCGCGCAAGCCAACTGCCCTCGTCCCTCCTGACACGTCATCCCAAAAAACTCCTCTGGCGGTAACGCCCCCCTACCAACGGTCATTCCGACCGAAGCAGGCCGACGGTTTTCCCCCTCGTTCGTCCGCGAACGAGTCGGCCCGCGCAGCGGAGGAATCTCTCTTCGATCTCCCGCGCAAGCCAGCTCCCCTTGTTCTCCTGTCACGTCCTCCCGAAAAACTCCTCTGGCGGCAAAAATCCCCCCACACCTACTACCAACGTCTCTTCAATCCCCACCCCCTGGAACTTCTCCACGCCCCCGGTGTCCAATGAATTGAGGAACGCGCGTACCTCACATCCCTGCGAGCGCGGCGCCGGCTCCCTGAAATCTAAAACAATCAGGAAGCTGGCGCCGCCAATCTCAGCAATCAAAAAGTTCGTAATGATGGGAGGTGTGTGGTGTGTGCAAAATCTGGTAATCAACGTGATGAAGATCGTGCTTCAGCGCCGTTACGCGCGTGCCTCGTCGACGGTGACCCCGAGCAACTCCATCGCGCTCGCCGCACGCGTCGCCGCTCCTTGCTGCTTTCTGTGCTCGTACAAATCGGCATTCTCGCCGCACTTATCTTGATCCCCATCCTGTCCAAGCCCCCGCGCATCGCTCTTGCTAACCCCATGCCTTTGCCGCCCTATCGTCATCCCAATCGTACAGAGCACACCACCGTTCGCCAGCCTCACGTCCCCCGCACTCACCAATTGACCTTTTGCCTCGCGTGCCCGCCGGTACTGACCACCTCTCACACGCGGTCCACTACCTCCGGGCACTTAGACGATAACCTCACTGGCGTCGATATCATCGACGGCGTCGGCCCAGAGTGCTCCGAATGTGTCGAACTCGCGGCCAATAATGGCCCCCATCCTGCTATTCCGGATGTCCCCACGCCCAGCATCGTGCACGTCACACACATCGACCCAGCCATGCTCATTCGCCGCGTGGAACCCACTTATCCCACGCTACCCCGTCAAACCGGCCGCGAAGGCCGCGTCGAACTCCACGCCCTCATCGGCACCGACGGCGCAGTTCGCTCCTTGCAAGTCCTCGAAGGCGACGCCATGTTCTATCAATCTGCTCTAGATGCCGTGCGCCAATGGCGATACAAGCCAACATTTCTCAATGGGCGTCCCGTCGAAGTCGACACGCACATCACCGTGATCTACAAACTTAATCGCTGACTCCAGCTATCTGGTGCTGGTCAGTGAAATGTTTTCTGAGAAGTCAGCCTTGCAGGGATTTTATTGTGGAATTGTGCGACATCGTTTGCACACGCGAACAACCGAAGGTCGGCTTGCAGACTTCCAACGCCAGCCACCAAAAATTCCGTCAAGCGCTCGCCGCTCGCTGGGTCTTCTTGACCCGGCTGCTGGTGGCCTTCTCAGTTCGCCAGCCACTGCGGCGGCCATGCCTTAAATCTGGTTCGAACGACATGCGATTGCCGGTCCGTTGATCCACTACCGCATAACCGCCCGAAGACTTTAGAGGCAGCGCATCCAAGCACGCCTTCGCGCGCTCCATCGTTTGAGCCGCTTCCACCCACACAGGCCCGCTTTCGCCAAACCAAAAAATGTCTACCGGCTTTTTCATTTCCCACCCCCCGCAGTACCGCTACGCCCCAATACGCCTATTACTCCGTGCTCCCCGCGAAGGGAGCCGGTCTGTACTGCACCGTACAAACAATCTTCTATTACTACTATTATAACTAAATTATGGCCGTCTTTCATCAGCGATTAAAGGTCCATATAAGTACTACTGGCCTGTTACACCGCAATCATGCGCAACGCCATTCCATACCTGTTGAGAGCTCATCTAGAAATCGCTCGCGGCGTCGAGGCCGCCGGTTTCAATCAAACCGTGGCTTGGACGTTAGCGTCGGCCTTGCTGACGACAGCACAGTTTTTTAGTGAGTGTTTACAGTGCGAGAATCAGTGTGTACTGGGAAAAATGTCTCCCCGCGCAGCAGTGTCTCGATGCCTTCGAGGATCCGGTCGGATTCGCTCTTGGAACAGACTCCCTTGAGTCCCGCCTTTCGCGCTTCGTCACATAACTGCGTGGACCAGAACACTGTCACCATCAGGATCGACGCATCTGGACGCTTCCGAAGAATCAAGCGTGAGGCCTTCAGCCCGTCCATTCCGGGCATATTAAAATCCATCAAAGTGACTTCTGCTTCTCGGGAATGTTTCTCCACCGCTTCTTTGCCACTCTCAGCCTCGCAGCAAACCGCCCAATCCGGCTGCATTTCTATTAGTCGGCGTAATTGCCGCCGAATATGATCGTCGTCATCTACAATGAAAATATTCGCCAACACACACCACGCTTTCTTGCTATGTAGTTGGCATTTGACTCCTTTGTCAGGTGTCCTACCATACGCCCGTCACTGTACTGTGCCTTAGCACCTTAGGGTTGTTACCGAGCCTGCCTCACAATTTGCGCGTGCTGGACATTGGCATTCCTGAACCGCCGCACGCACACGTCTCATCTCGACCGGCTCGCCTCTTCTCCCGACATGTCATCCCGAAAAACTCCTCTGGCGGCAACATCCCCAACACCCCCTACCAACGGTCATTCCGACCGAAGCGGGCCGACGCTTTTTCCCCTCGTTCGTCCGCGAACGAGTCGGCCTGCGAAGTGGAGGAATCTCTCTTCGATCTCTCGCACAAGCCAAGCCCTCTCGTTCCCTCGACACGTCATCCCGAAAAACTCCTCAGGCGTCAACACCCCCTACCAACGGTCATTCCGACCGGAGCAGGCCGACGTTTTTTCCCCTCGTTCGTCCGCGAACGAGTCGGCCTGCGAAGTGGAGGAATCTCTCTTCGCTTTATGCCATGAGCAACAACTCACCCTAACGGCGCCAAACCGCGTTTCTATCTGAGATTTTATGAAAGAAAAGACAGACCTTCGACATCAGCGCGGTCGTCAAGATAGACCGCCTACGACATCGCTTCTCCTGAATTCTTCGTCACCGATTCCCTGACGCTGTCCCGCAGCCGAATCAACTCATGCCAGTCAGCTCCGCCCACCGCCGCATCGCCGCTCACGACGCGCGGAAATATTGGCGGCGACAAAGTAATGGTCACGTCCGAGGGCCGCGGCAGGAACGCCCCATCCGGCAAAATTGTTCTCGTCCCTATGAGCGAAACAGGAATAATCGGCGCTCCCGTCTCCACTGCTGCTTTGAAAGCGCCCAGCTGAAACTGCCGAACTCCCGGATCGCGCGTAAATGTGCCCTCCGGAAAAACAAAAACCGATTCCCCCTTTCGCAACACATCTTCCATTTCCGCCGCCTGATGCAATCGTGATTCCGCATCCGACCTGTCAAATGACAAATGCCCCATCTGTCGCATAAACGTCCCGATGAACGGCATGCCCGTCACTTCCATCTTGGCCACAAATCGGTAGGAAACTCCCAGCCCCAGCATCAACGCCACCACATCGAAATAACTCGTGTGATTCGACGCGTAAATTTTTGCTCCCGGCGTCTCCATGTATTCTTTTCCCACCACGCGCACTTTGCATCCGACCAGGAAAAACAAAAGTCTCAGCGCGCCGTTCGTAAATTTTCCTGCCGCGCGATGATCCGTATACAACTGCACGATCATCCACGTCGGCACGATCCATAGCGTGAACACCAACGCGAAGTAAATCCCGTACAAAAATTCGAGGCTACGCTTCACGCCCTTCACAATCGCGCGTCCGGTGGCCGATGCAGCTCCGCCCGCGCCAAGCCGCGCGATTTGCAGCCACGCCGGCGCTTTGTTCTCTGACAATGTTCCCGCCAGATACAGTTGCTTGGTTTCTTCGCGGCGCAATTTCCCACTCGACGTCTTAGGAATGCTCCCCAGTGGAAGCAGTTCCACGCGATCCGGCGGCAGCCCCAAACCTCGCGACACCACTTCCGTAACCTTGGCCGCCATCTCCGACCGCCTAGCATCGTTCGTTTCTCGTGACTCCGCCACCACCACCATTTTTTCTGTTCCGCTTGCCTGATCCTTTATTCCAAACGCCACAATGCAGCCCTTGCGAATTCCTTCCACTCGAGCCGCCAGCTCCTCCACTTCATGCGGATATAAATTCCGCCCGCCCTTAATAATGATGTCCTTCACGCGCCCGGTTACGTACAGTTCGCCATCCGCTATGTACGCGCGATCGCCCGAATTCACCCACGCGAATTCTCCATTCGCGTCGCCAGGCCCCAGAGGCAGCAAAGCGTCCGTTGCCGCTTTATTTTGGTAGTAGCCCGTCGTCGCCGAAGGCCCGCGAAACCATAGAAATCCCTCGGTCCTCTCCGCGACTTCCGCTCCGGCGTCGTTCACCACGCGAATTTCATGCCGCGGTACGGGTTTCCCTGCTGAAACAAACGCAATACAATTTTCATCTTCAGCGCGCGTAGGTATCGCTTTTCCTTCCGACTCAAACACTTTCCGCTCGATGCGATCGACCACCGGCGTGCGTCCCATCGGCCCAGCAGTAACCGCTAGCGAAGCCTCCGCCAACCCATAAACAGGTAGAAGTGCATCTGCACGAAATCCATATTTGGCGAATCGCGTTGCAAAGCGCTCCAGCGTCCCCGGATTCACTGGCTCCGCCCCATTCATCGCCATCCGCCAGGAACTCAGGTCCAGCCCCTCAATATCTTTGTCCGCGATTTTTCGCACGCACAACTCGTACGCAAAATTCGGGGCGGTACTAATCGTCCCGCGCTGATTATGAATCGCCCACAGCCACCGCTCCGGCCGCATCAAAAATGCAATCGGCGACATCACCGCCAGCGGTATCCCGTAATACAGCAGCGTCAACCACGCCCCGATCAGCCCCATGTCGTGATACAGCGGCAGCCAGCTCACTCCCACATCGTCCGGCCCCATCTTCACCGCTTCGCCGACCGCCCGAATATTCGCGAGCAAGTTCGCGTGCGTCAGCACCACACCCTTGGGATCCCCAGTTGACCCCGAAGTGTATTGCAACAGCGCGATGTCTTTTCCCGTTCGCGCGCGCGTTCCACTCAAATGCAACGGCCGTGCTCCCGGTGACGGAGCGGGCGCTCTGTCCGACGTCTCAATCAATTTTTCCGCATCTGCCACCGCGACAAGCGACGCGACACGCGGCTTCAATAATTTCGCCACCGCTTCCGCGCGACGGAACGTCAGCAGTAACATCACGCCTGCGTTATTTAAAATCGCCGATTGCCGCGCCGCGTACTCCTCAATGCGATCGGCGCGAAATGGCGGATAAATCGGCACCGGAATCGCTCCCGCCAATAAAATCCCCGCATAAGAAACAAAAAACGCGCGCGAAGTCGGCAGCATCAGCGCCACCCGGCTTCCCGCGCTCACTCCCCGGCGCATCAATTCGGCCGAGCAGCGCTGCGCCGCCGCGTGCAACTCGCCGAACGTCATCGTTATCGTTTTGTCTTGCCCGTCCGCATCCTCCGTGATCACCAGGTGCGGCCGCGACGCGTCATGCGCCGCGCGGTAATGCAAAACATCGACCAGCGTCTCCGCCGACACCACCCCAGCTTCTTCAGCTTTGCGTTTCAGCTGCTGCACCTTAACGCATGCGCGCTCCGCGGAAACTCCACCCGTCTCCGCGACGCTTTCGGGAGCCTCCATCACCGCCGCAGCAAGATCGTCGGGCGTATTCGCCTGCGTGGCCGCCTGGTCTGCGATGCGCACACCAAATGCATTCTCAAGCCGAGCCATCAATTCCACGCGTTCCAGGCTGCCCAATCCCAGATCGCGTTCAAGATGCGAAGACTCGTTCAGCATCGGCATCGCGCCGCCACTCCCCAATTCCTGCAACAACCCACGGATCTCCTCAAGCACGCGGTCGCGCACCATGGAGCGTTCGAATTGTGCCGTTGGTGTAGCCAAGAAAAGAAAATCTCAGAAAGTAAAGCCCGCTACCCAGAAAAAGCTCAAACCCAAAAAAAACCAGGCCAAAAAAACCAAGCAAAAAAAACGCCCAGACCCAAACCCTAAACCCAGAAAAGCCAAACCGCAAAAACCCAAACCACCTTCAACCAACGCCTACAAAACGGTCATTCCGACCGGAGCAGGCCGACGCTTTTTCTCCTCGTTCGTCCGCGAACGAGTCGGCCTGCGCAGCGGAGGAATCTCTCTTCGATTCCTCGCGCAAGCCAAGCCCCGTTGTTCCCCTGGCACGTGACCGAAATTTTTTCAAGCACCGGATCCTGCGATGCGAAGCCTGTCTTGCGGCGCTTTTCATCGCGCTCACAACTTACGCGCTCTTTTTACCCACCGCCGCCAGATACCCCTTCGGCATCAACGTAGTCGCCAAATCCACGCCAGAAAGGTCCACACCCGTCAAATCCGTCTCCCGCAATATCGCCACACCCATATCCGCGCCCGCAAATTTCGCCCCGCTGATATTCGCCAACCTAAAATTCGTATTCCGCAGTAGCGCCCGTTCAAAATTCACATTGGAGAGATCGCAGCGAAAAAACTCAATCCCACTAGCCTGCGCCTCCGATAAATCCGCCCCTGGCAAAATCGCCTCCGTCAAATCCGAATTGCGCAAATCCACTCCACGCATCTTGGCCCACGATAAATCCGCGCCCGGCAGTTTCGCTTTCCGCAGGTCGGTGCCCGCGAGGTTAGCGCCAGTCAATATCGCGCCGCTAAGATTCACTCCGCTTAAATCGGCACCAGACAAGTCCGCCCCCGCCAGATTGGCGCGCTCGCCACCATCCTGCCCACGAAAAAATCGCTCGTGCGCCTCCAGAATCTCCGTCAACTTCTTCCCATTGTGCGTAATGCTCTTCGCCTTCTTTAGTCCCATCGTCGATTGCCCTCGATCTCTTGTTCCCCCAAAGCAACAAATCTTACTAAGCACGCTTCCAATCGTTCTATCACTGATGACTTTACCCAAAATGCCGTCTTTACGGAACCGCTACACCATTGGCCTACCAATGACCAGAAACAGTCATCCGCAATCCTCCCTAAAATCGCCAACATCCCCTTCCAACCGTACTACCAACGGTCATTCCGACCGAAGCAGGCCGACGCCTTTTCCCCTCGTTCGTCCGCGAACGAGTCGGCCTGCACAGCGGAGGAATCTCTCTTCGATCCCCCGCGCAAGCCAAGCGCCAGGCTCCCGCCGGAACCACTGTGGTAGTGTGAATCTATCGTGCTACGGCGCTCTCTAGTTTCGGTTTTCTTTGCCACCATGCCACTGCTCCCAGCTGCCGCCGCTCAAACGCTTCAGCGCGAAGACGAAATCGTCGCCAGCCTCGCCGGCGGCCGCGTCATCGCTCAAGTGGCCAAAGACAACGTCATCATCTTTGCCGCCATCAATCAGCCCGTCGAACAAAATTCCGTCCCGCCTCGCCTCCTGCAGCTTGACGCCACGCATGTCGGCGTCTTACTCGGCGCATCAGAATGGCAAATTCCTTCTGCTCCCGATCCCGTTCGCCTCGATCGCAATTATCAAAGTGTCGCGCAGTCCAACAACCAGCACTTTGCACCGTATCCCGGTGAGGAAGCCCCCGATCTCGAAACCATCGGCATCGCCTTCCTCGAAAAACTTCGCCCGCTCGTCGCGCAGCTTCATCACAAGCTCGATTTCCGCCCCGGCGACGCGCTTTTCGAGTTGATCATTCTCGGCTTCGCTCCCGATTACGGCCCTGAAGTCTGGCAAGTGGAATATCGCATCGAGCAGCAACAGGTGGCCGCGCGCGGTGAATATTGGCAGACGCGCATCCTGCGCCCGAGCTTCACGCAACTTTATCCCCCGGAGGGCGGCAAGAAAGCGCCGCACACGCTGGTCGAAGCACGCTATCCGCCCGAAGATCCCAGCGCGCTCGCCAGCAGAGTAGTAACGCAAAACACCGAGCCCCCTCTGATCGCGCTTATCCAGGCAGGCGATCCAGCCCTCACTAGGCTACGTTCCGGCGATCCAAAATTCGCCAAAGTCATGGACGCCATCGATCACGGCCAGGCGCAAAAAGCTTCCGCAACCGATTCCGCCGATTTTCTCCGCGCCGCATTACCGTTAATCTCCAACGGCAACAAATTTTTTCTCGGTACTATGGAAGAGCAACGTGGCTTCGACTGGATTGTTCCGCCCGATGAACCCGTGGAAAAAGTAGATAAAGACGACAAAACGCGCCCGCCCGCCGCGCCTTCACTTCGCCGCAAGCCCACTCCGTAAGTCTTCCGCAAATGGCAAAGTCGCCACTGGCGAAACTTTTTCAATCGTATCGCCTCTACGAATCATCCCACCCTGCAATACCCGGCACAGCATTCCCCGTCGCCCGCGCATCTCGCGGCGCAGCCCCGGCCGTATTTTTTCCAGTTGATCGCATGGATGGCAAATTTCGCTCACTTGCAATCGCACTTCGCCAATGCGCAGTTCTTGTTTCAGCGCCAAGCCATTCACATCCATTCCGTCGGTCGTAATATTTTCGCGTATAACGCCCGGCCGCAGATCCATCGCCTCTAACGTTTCCCGATCCACCAGCAATACTTGTCTGGCGCTACCCGGACGCGCGTGCGCGCAACCCTCCAGCCCCACATTTTTGATCACCCGTACCTCTTCAAGCTCCTCCATCGGAAGCCGCTTCTTCGGCGCGCGAAAAATTTTCAGAATCTTCGCCATAAAAATTACCTCGCTAATTACCTCAAAATGAAAACGCACGGCGGGTGCCCCACCCTCGGGTTTTTGGAGGGTGGGTCTTGTAACGTGGAAACATCATTAATCGTCCCCACTGCTGACATTCGCGTGTGCTCCAATATCTTTCCTGTAGTGCGCGCCCGCAAAATGAATCTTCTGCGCCGCTGCATACACCTGACCCAGCGCATCCTCCAAGGTCGCCCCCGCTGCCGTAACTCCCAGCACCCGCCCACCACTGGTCACAATTTTATCTCCATCGCATTTCGTTCCAGCATGTAACACTTTCACTCCGCGGACCTCATCCGCCTCACGCAAACCGGTAATCTCCTTGCCCGTCTCAAACTTCCCCGGATAACCCCCCGACGTCAACACCACGCACGCGCTAGCGCCACTTTTCCATTTTAATTTCGACCCATCCACGCGTCCCGCCGCCACATCCGCCAACACCTCCGCCAAATCAAAATCCATGCGCGCTACGATCGCTTGCGTTTCCGGATCGCCCAACCGGCAGTTAAATTCCAGCACCTTCGGCCCACTCGCCGTCAACATGACCCCAATGTACAAAAATCCCTGGTAGCGAATCCCATCAGCCACCAGCCCTTGCAGCGTCGGAGCAACAATTTGCCCCACAATCTTCTCGCGCAGCGCGCTCCCCAACAATTCATCGCTCGAATACGCTCCCATCCCTCCCGTATTCGGCCCTTCATTCCCATCAAAAACACGTTTGTGGTCCCGTGTAGGCGCCAGCGCTGCATAGCGCTGGCCATCCGTCAAAATAATAAACGACAGCTCCTCGCCTTCCAGCGTCTCTTCCAGCAAAATCGGCGCTCCACCCTCTCCCAGCTCCCGTCTCTCCATCACACTGGAAATAAAATTCTTCGCCGCGTTTTTATCCGACGCCAGGAAAACTCCTTTGCCCGCGCACAGCCCATCCGCCTTCATCACCACTGGCCATTTCACTCTTTCGAGCGCAGCGTTTGCTTTATCCGCGGAATCGTACTCCCCGTACATCTTTGCCGTCGGAATATTGTGCCGCTCCAAAAACTCTTTCGAAAAAATCTTGCTGCCTTCCAGTTTCGCCGCCTGCCGCGTAGGCCCCACAATCGCCCAGTTCCGCAGCGCAAACGCATCCGCGATTCCATTCACCAGCGCCAATTCCGGTCCCACCACAGTCAAGTCCGGCCGAATTTTCTCCGCCAGTGCAACCAGCGCCCCTACGTCGCCCGAGTCCACATTCACGCATTCTGCTTCCGCCGCAATGCCAGCATTCCCCGGAGCGCACCAAATCTTTTCCACCCGCGAGCTCTGCTTCAACTTCCACGCCAACGCATGCTCACGCCCGCCGCCACCAATCAGCAACACCTTCATGCGCCAGCCCTCATCTGCCTGATTTGCTCACATCAACTCCATCGTCATTATAGACGTAAATTTAATTCGTAAAATTTCTAAGAGAATTCCGCAGATGGAATTTACAGAAGAAATTTTAGAGAAGAATTATAGAGAAGAATTATTGCCACAACCGCTCGCCTATGCCCCCACCAATGGCACCAGCAGTCATCCCCAACACATACTACCAACGGTCATTCCGACCGGAGCAGGCCGACGCCTTATCCCCTCGTTCGTCCGCGAACGAGTCGGCCTGCGAAGTGGAGGAATCTCTCTTCCGATCCTCGCCTACTCCCCCTCCCAATGCCCACAAGCAGTCATGCCCAACGGTCAAATTGGGTTACGAAGCCCGCCCCGCCGCCCGAATCGGAATCGTAATCCCCGAAGTCATATCCGATGACGCCAACATGTGGCATCGCCCATCAAAAATTCCCCCGGGATCAACTACCATGCACGGCGCATGCACTTCTCCAGTGACCACGCCCTTCGCTTGAATCTCCACGCGCCCCTTTGCGAAAATGACGCCGTCGAATCGCCCCGCGATCACCACGCGATTGCCTTCAATCTGCCCTTCAACTTTCGCGCCTTCGCCCAATATTACCGTGTGCTCAGAAATAATATTGCCCTTCACAATTCCGTTAATGCGAAAAGTTCCGCTGACCTGCAGCGTGCCTTCCAGCGTCACTCCTTGATCAATAAATCCGGTCCATTCTTCTGTGACGTTGTTACTCGATGCGCTGGGCCATTTCCAGGCCATGAAAACACCTCGGCAGAGACTCTTCTACTGTAGTCCCGCGCACCGCCAAGTCAACGCAACCCATTCCGAAAAGTGTCGAATGCACCGCTGACCGAATGGCCAGTCCTCTTCATCCGCCCGCTATGGCCCCGATAATCAGCAGTGGCTCGGCGCCAGAAACCACCGCCTCCGGCAGCGGAGCGTCCACCGAATCGTGCGACAAATCTTCACC
>Ga0073928_10009875_pt1 | contig 11515 bp, 7 predicted proteins | sample PaiPotPPA55metaG_FD_76969 | JGI IMG/M metagenome (GOLD analysis project Ga0073928, IMG submission 76969) | Iron sulfur acid spring bacterial and archeal communities from Banff, Canada, to study Microbial Dark Matter (Phase II) - Paint Pots PPA... ...
AAAAATAGGCGAGGAGCTCGACATCGAGGTGGAGACGGAGCTGCTGCAGGCCCGCGAAGCCGGGCCCGCCATCGTCGACGAGATCAGCGAATGGGGCGCCGACCTCATCGTGCTCGGCCTGCCGTACCGGCAGCGCTTCGGCGAGTTCTATATGGGCAAAACCGCGCCCTACATCCTCCGATACGCGCCGTGCCGCGCCCTCCTGCTGCGCGAACCGCAACAACACGAGTAGCGATCGCCCGCTCTGACAACGGCCGTGTGGACACCCGCGGGCGGTACGCCGTCGGACCCCCGCTGGGGCCCGCGGCTCGGCACTCGGCTCGACCTGCGCTCCGAGCCGTGCCGTCTCGCCTCCGTGACGCCCGCTCGCGCGCGTCCGCACGGCCGTTGCCAGCCGGTTACGCTTCTAGTGTTCCTGCGGCGCCAACGCCGGCGATCGCCGCGACGCGATCTTCGTCGTCGAATCGCATGATGATCACGCCGCGCGTCTGGCGGCCGGATATTCGTACCTGCTCCAGCGGAATGCGGATCACCTGGCCGTTGGTCGAGATGACCATCAACTCCTCCGAGAGGTCGTCGACGACGCGCATGCCAACGATTTCGCCGATCTTCGGAATCGCCGTCTGATCCATCGTGTACACGCCCTGGATGTTGCGACTCTTGACGGGGTAATCCTCCATCGGAGTCAGCTTGCCGTAGCCGTTCTCGGTGATGACGAGTACATGCCCGCTCGGGTTGACGATGTCGAATCCAGCGACCTCATCGCCTTTGCGCAGCCGCATGGCTCCGACACCCATGGTGTCGCGCCCCGTCGGCCGCACCTCCTTCTCACTGAAGCGTGCACCCTTGCCGTGCCGCGTGACGACCAGCATCTCGTTGCCACCCGATGAGCGGCGCACCCAGTTGAGCTCGTCTCCATCCTCCAGCTTGATGGCGATCAAGCCGTTGCGCCGCACCGCGGAGTACGCGGCGGCCGGCGTCTTCTTGATCTGGCCCAGCTTGGTCACCATCACCAGGTACTGCTCGTCGCTGAACTGCTCCATGTCGATCAGCGCGGTGACCTTCTCACCCTGGTCGATCTCGATGAGGTTGATGACCGGAATGCCCTTCGCCTGACGCTTGACGTCAGGGATCTCGTGCGTGCGCAGGCGGAACACGCGACCACGGTTGGTGAAGAACAGCATGTCGCTGTGCGTGCTTGCGGTGGTGGAGTGCTCGATGTAGTCCTCGTCGGTGGATCGGCGAGCTCCCACCACACCCTTGCCGCCTCGATGCTGCGCCCGGTACGTGTCCAGCGGCATGCGCTTCACATAGCCGCGATGCGTCAGCGTGACGAAGACCTGCTCTTTGGGGATCAGGTCCTCTTCGTTCATCTCGAGCTCGTCGTGGCGAATCTCGGTGCGTCGCTCGTCGCCAAACCGCTTCTTCAGCCCGGCGATCTCCTCTTTGACGATGCCGTCGATGAGGCGCGGGTTGGCGAGGATGTCCTCGAGCCTGGCGATCTCCTTGATGAGCTCCTCGTACTCCTCGCGGAGCTTGCTGCTTTCCAGCCGGGTGAGCCGTCCGAGCCGGAGGTCAACAATCGCCTTCGACTGACGCTCGCTCAGCTCGAAGCGCTGCTCCAACGCGTTCTGCGCGGACTTCTCGTCCTGTGCGCCACGGATGATGGCGATGGTCTCGTCGAGGTTGTCGAGAACCTTGATCAGGCCCTCGAGAATGTGAGCCCGATCCCGTGCCGTGGCCAGCTGGTGTCGCGTGCGCCGCGTGATGACGTCGCGCCGATGGTCGAGATAGTGCTGCAGCAGCGCCTTGAGGCTCAGGACCTGCGGGCGTCCGTCGACGATGGCCAGCATCAGCGCACCGAAGGTCATCTGCAGCTGCGTGTGCTTGTAGAGGTTGTTGAGCACGGTATGCGGCCGCGCGTTCGCCTTGAGCTCGATGACGATCCGCACACGGTCCGCGCGACCCGACTCGTCGTGCAGATCCGCGATGCCGTCGATCTTGCGTTCATTGACGAGCTCGGCGATAGTCTGCATCAGCCGCGACTTGTTCACCTGATACGGCAGCTCACGCACGATGATCTGCTCGCGGCCGGACTTCGACTCTTCGAAGTCGACCTGGGCGCGCATCACGATGCGGCCGTGGCCTGTCCCGTATACGTTGGCGATGTCCCGTGTGTAGATGATTCCGCCGGTGGGGAAGTCCGGTCCGCGCACGATGCGGATCAGGTCCTCAGTCGTCGTCTCGGGATCATCGATGAGCCGGATCGCCGCGTCGCAGATCTCGCCCAGGTTGTGGGGCGGAATGTTGGTGGCCATGCCGACGGCGATCCCGCTGGAGCCATTGACGAGGAGATTCGGGAGAAGCGCCGGCAACACCGTTGGTTCACGGACTCCGGGAACGTTGGCGAAGTTGGGGCCGAAGTCGACGGTGTCCTTCTCGATGTCGTCGACCAGGGTCATCGCCGCAGCGGTCATTCGGGCTTCGGTGTATCGATACGCTGCAGCGGGATCGCCGTCGATCGAACCGAAGTTGCCCTGGCCGTCGACGAGGCGATACCGCATCACCCACTCCTGGGCCATGCGCACCAGCGTGTCGTACACCGCCATGTCCCCGTGCGGGTGGTACTTTCCGAGCACCTCGCCGACCACGGCCGCGCATTTCTGATACCGCGCGCCGGCGGTCATGCCGGTGTCCAGCATCGCCCAGAGGATGCGTCGCTGGGCCGGTTTCAACCCGTCGCGCACGTCAGGCAGCGCACGGCTGATGATCACGCTCATCGCGTAGTCCATGTAGGACGCGCGCATCTCCTGCTCGAGCTCGATCGGATGGATGCGGCCGGGTTCGAACACTGCCATCAGATACTCACCACGTCATTGACTTCGACGGAACGCGGCGTGATCGATATCGCGATCGCGCCACTCACATCCTTGCGCGCGGCCCGGTCGGCGACGGCGATTGCGTTCACGATGGCCTCGGCGTCGGAACGGCCGTGCGCGATCACCACCTCACCAGCGACGCCGAGCAGCAACGCACCTCCAGTCTTGCGATAGTCGGCGCGGTCTTGCAGCGGGCGCAGCTTCGGCTTGAGCAATGCGCCGCCGATCTTGCCGGTGAAGCTGGACCGTGCCTGGGCGCTGATCGACGCGAAGAGAAACTCGCCCACACCCTCGGCAGTCTTGAGCGCGATATTGCCGGTGAAACCGTCGGTCACGACGACGTCGGCCGCGCCGGTGAAGATGTCCTTGCCTTCGATGTTGCCGACGAACCGTATCGGGAGTTGGGCGATGAGTCGATGCGCCGCCTGCACCAGATCGGAGCCCTTTTCGGCTTCCTCGCCATTGCTGAGCAGGGCAATGCGTGGCTCGGTCACATCCTGCATCGTCCTCGCGTACACGTCGCCCATCAGCGCGAACTGCGCCAGCCATTCGGCTTTGCAATCCGTGTTGGCGCCGACGTCGAGCACGAAGGTCTGGCCGTGGGCGCTCGGGAACGTGGTGCCGATGGCCGGGCGAGCGACGCCCGGAATCCGCTTTACCGTGAAGAGGGCCGCCGCGAGCATCGCGCCGCTGTTCCCCGCGCTCACCGCAGCCGAGGCCTTGCCCTCCGCCACCAATGCGCACGTCCGCACTATCGACGCGTCACGCTTGGCCCGAACCGCATTCGCCGGGTGCTCATCCATCGCGATGACGTCGCGCGCGTCGACGATACGCAGCCGGTCGTCGGCGGATGCGCCCACCGCGGCCTGCAGCGCCGGCTCAATGACCTCGCGCCGGCCCACGAGGAGAATCGTGACGCCGGTTTCACGCACGACGCGTACCGCGCCCCGGACGATCTCGCCCGGTGCGTTGTCGCCGCCCATCGCGTCCAGCGCGATCGGGAGTTGGGCCTCCGTCATCAGATGTCGAGGTTGCGCACGCTCTTCGCGTGCGTCTGGATGAAACGCTTGCGCGGCTCCACGTCCGAGCCCATCAGGCGGTCGAAGATGTCATCTGCCTTGAGCGCGTCCTCGACGCCCACCTGGAGGAGCACCCTCCGCTCCGGGTCCATGGTGGTGTTCCAGAGCTCCTCGGCCTGCATCTCGCCGAGGCCCTTGTAGCGCGACACCTCGACGTCTCGGCCCATCCCCTTGACCTTGCTGTCGCGCTCGTCATCGCTGAACGCGTACTCGGTCTGCTTGGCCTTGCCCTTGCCCTTCTCGAGCTTGTAGAGGGGAGGCTGGGCAAGGTACAGGTATCCGCTGTCGACCAGCGGCCGCAGGTGGCGCCAGAAGAACGTGAGCAGCAGCGTCCGTATGTGCGAGCCGTCCACGTCGGCGTCGGCCATGAGCACGATCCGGTGATAGCGCAGCTTGTCGACGCTGAAGGTGTCGCCGAAACCTCCGCCGAGCGCCATGATCAGATCCTTGATCTGCTCATTGCCGAGGATCTTGTCGGCACGGGCCTTTTCGACGTTGAGGATCTTGCCGCGCAACGGCAGGATCGCCTGGTTCTTCCGCTCCCGCGCTTCCTTCGCGGTGCCTCCTGCCGACAGACCCTCAACGATGAAGATCTCGCACTGGGCGGGGTCGCGCTCGCTGCAGTCAACCAGCTTGCCGGGAAGCGTCGCCGACTCGAGCAACGACTTGCGCTGCACCATGTCGCGTGCCTTGGCGGCCGCCTGGCGAGCGCGAGCTGCGGTCAGTGACTGGTCGATGATCCGCTTGCCGTCGCCCGGGTTCTCCTCCAGGTACTGCATCAGCGCGTCGCTGAGCACCGCGGACACCTGCCCGGCGACCTCGCTGTTGCCCAGCTTGGTCTTGGTCTGGCCCTCGAACTGTGGCTCACGCAACTTCACGCTGATGACGGCGGTGAGCCCGTCTCGAACGTCGTCACCGGTGAGGTTGGCATCCTGCTCCTTGAGCAGCGCCGCCTTGCGTGCGTACTTGTTCAGCGTCGCCGTCAGGGCGCTGCGAAAGCCCGTGACGTGCGAGCCACCTTCCTCGGTATGAACGTTGTTGGCAAACGCCAGCACGTGCTCCGTGAACGCCGTGTTCTGATACTGCAGCGCGATTTCCACGATGTTCCCGTCGATCTCGCGCTCCACGTACATCGGCCGGGCGTTCACCGCATTGCGATTGGCATTGAGGTATCGGACGAAGGCCTGGATGCCGCCCTCGAAATGGAACGTGTACGTGAGGTCGCGACGCTCGTCGCTGAGCTGGATCGTCACCGCCTTGTTGAGGAACGCATAGCTGCGCAGCGTCGTGGCGACGGTCTCCCAGGCGAACAGGATCTCGGGAAAGATCTGCGGGTCCGGCCAGAAGCGGATGTAGGTGCCGTGTTTGTCGCTCTTGCCGACCACCGCCACCGGTCCGGTGGGGGCGCCCCGGACGTACTCCTGGCGGTACATCTCGCCGTCCCGGTACACCTCGACGAGGAGGCGCTCGCTGAGCGCGTTCACCACCGAAAGCCCGACGCCGTGCAGACCGCCCGAGACCTTGTACCCACCGCCCCCGAACTTGCCGCCGGCGTGCAGCGTGGTCAGGACCACCTCGAGCGCGGACTTCTTGGCGGTCGGATGCATTTCCACTGGGATGCCACGGCCGTTGTCGAGCACGGACACGGAGTCGTCAGCGTGCAGCGTGACGTGAATGGTGTCGCAATAGCCGGCGAGAGCTTCGTCGATGCTGTTGTCGACGATCTCGATGACCAGGTGGTGGAGACCGCGCACATCGGTTGATCCGATGTACATCCCCGGACGCCTGCGCACGGGGTCCAGCCCCTCAAGGATCTGGATCTGCTCAGCTGAATAAGCTTCTTTGGCGCCGCGGCCTGGTCCCTGACGGCTGGCTGTTGCAGTCTGCGACGCGGGCGCGGGTGTGTCGCCGAGCGCGCTGGGGTCAGGGCGTGTTGTGTCTTCTATCGTGAGGCTCCGAGTGGTGCGTTGATGGGGGATTGACAGCGGACCAAGAGGCCGTACTCGTGAGCGAAATGTGGCTCAAAATCGGCCGGTCCAAGCACAGATCATTCTACCAGTCCGGAGCCGTTTTCAACCGCCCAGTCAACGCCCGATCTGGCTGCCCCAGCAATGCCGTTAGGATCACTGCTGTGGCGCTCGAGGAATACCGGCGCAAGCGCGATTTTTCGCAGACCCCGGAGCCCAGTGGGGATACGCGTCCGGAGGATGGGCGGCCCCGAACGGACTGGGATTCGCTGCCACACGGACGCCGCTACTGCGTCCAGATGCACCGGGCGACGCGCATGCACTTCGACTTCCGACTCGAGCACAACGGAGTGCTGCTCTGCTGGGCAGTCCCGCGGGGCCCGAGCCTTGATCCGAAGGCCAGGCGACTGGCCGTCCACGTAGAGGACCACCCGGTCGACTACGGTGATTTCGAAGGCGCGATCCCGTCCGGCTACGGCGCGGGGGTCGTCCTGTTGTGGGACATCGGCACATACGAGTGGACCCGTGAGAGCGCAGAGGACTTCGACGCGTCTCTCGTCAAGGGCGATATCAAGTTCCGTCTGTCCGGACAGAAGCTTTCGGGTGAGTTCGCCCTGGTGAAGATCGGTGAACGCGGGCGGCGCTATGGCGGCAGCAGCGAAGGAGACAAGAACTGGCTGCTCATCAAAAAGCGCGACGAGGCTGCGGTGGAGGGATACGAAGCACTCGAGCACGACGTTTCCGTCAAGACCGGCCGCAGCTTGGCGGAGATCGCTGCCGAGGCGGGCGGTGATCCGCGTGAGCGACGGCGCGCCGAGGCGGCGCAACGCGGGGCCCCGGCCCTGCGCGAGGCTCCCGCACTCCCGGCGGCCCCGAAACCCATGCTAGCCACGCCCGTCGACCGTCCGTTCTCCGCGGCGGGATGGTTTTACGAGTTGAAGTACGACGGCGTGCGGGCGATGGTGTCGATCGCGGGCAGTGCGGCGCGCATCGTCGGACGCAGCGGGCGTGACGAGACGGCGCGGTATCCGGAGTTGCAGTCGATCGCTGCAGCGGTGCGCGCTCACGACGCCGTCATCGATGGGGAAATCGTCGTGTTCGACGACAGCGGGCGCACGTCGTTCGAACGGCTGCAGTCTCGCATCAACCTGTCGCGCAGAGCGGACATCGAGCGCGGAGCGCGGGAAACCCCGGTTGCATTCGCCGCCTTCGACATCGTGGAGCTCGACGGCCGCGACATCATGCAAACCGCGTTGCGCATTCGCAAGAAGACGCTGCGGGACGTGCTGACAACGTCGCACGGCGTGCTCTTCGCCGACCACATCGAGACCGAGGGCGAGGAGTTCTTCCGCCAGGTTCAGCGCAACGGCGCGGAGGGGATGGTCGCGAAGCGAGCGGACTCGGTGTATCAGCCGGGACGGCGCAGCCGCGACTGGCTGAAGATCAAAGCGTGGCACTCGCAATCGTGCGTCATCGTGGGCTACACGGCGGGACAGGGACGTCGAAAGGAACATCTGGGCGCGCTCATCCTCGCCGTGCAGGGGCCCGACGGTCTCGTGCATTGCGGCCAGGTCGGCACCGGCTTCGACGACAAGACGCTGCGCACGTTGCTCGCGGAGCTGTCCAGGCGTCCCGTCGACACCAGCCCGCTGCGTGTGCCGCCACGCACCACCGAGCCCGCAACATGGGTGCGCCCCGAGCTCGTCTGCGAAGTTCGCCATGCGGGTTGGACGTCTGCAGGGATCTTGAGACACCCGGCGTATATCGGCCTCCGACCAGATCTGACGCCTGCAGCCTGCGTCCCGGAGCGCGAACTCTCGACTGAGTCGGTGGTGGATCCTCCGCGACGCCGGTCCGAGAGGGCTACGAGGCCACGCGGTCGGAGCGGCGCTGCCGCCCCGCCGCTGGCTCTCGCCTCGCCCTCCGCTCCGAGCGCGTCCCGGCTCGGCTCCGAGACGACCTCTACGCCCTCTCGGACCGGCGGCGCGGATGACACGACCAACGCTGTCGAAGAGGCGCTGTCGCGTTTACGCACTCTGCGTTCTAACGACAAGTGGGACATCGCGGGACGCAGGTTGGCGCTGACGAATCTCGACAAAATTCTATGGCCTGCGGACGGCATCACGAAGCGCGACATGATCGAGCACTACGTGCGCATGGCCCCGTACTTGTTGCCGTATCTGCGCGACCGGCCGCTCTCGATGCAGGTGTTCCCCGATGGCATCGACGGCAAATCGTTCTGGCGCAAGGACAAGCCGGCCTACGCACCGGATTGGATGGACTCCTGGACGTACCACGGTGAGAAGACGAAGACGTACATCGTGGTCAACGAGGTGGCAACGCTCGCGTGGGTCGCCAACGCCGGCGTCATCGACCTGCATCCATGGCACTCGCGTATCGACGCACCGGATCTCCCGGATTGGGCGGTGTTCGACCTGGATCCGTTCGAGCCCGCCACGTTCAAGGACGTCATCGACATCGCCAAGCTCGTCAAGGCGGCGCTGGATCACTTCACGCTGCATGGGGTCGTGAAGACCAGCGGTCAGACCGGGCTGCAGATCTATGTTCCGATCCGCCGCGGCCCCAACTACGACGTCGTGCGTCGTTGGGTCGAGGACGTCGGCAGGTCCATCGGCCAGGTGATGCCCGACCTGATCACATGGCAGTGGTCGGTGGCCCACCGCGCGGGTAAGATCCGCATCGACTACACGCAGAACATCATCAACAAGACGCTGGCGGCTCCGTACTCGCTCCGGCCGGCGCCCAAGGCCCCGGTGTCGACACCGATCACCTGGGACGAGCTCGACGACCCGGATTTGCGCCCCGACCGCTGGAACATTCACACGATCGGGGCACGCGTCGCCGAGGTTGGCGACCTGTTCCTGCCGGTGCTCGCCGGAGATCAGGAGCTGCCGGCCGGCTGAACATACCGGATTGCAAATATCATTTCGACCATGGCAGTCCTGCTCCTGAATGCCTCACTGCAGCCCCTGAACGTGATCAGCCATCGCCGGCTGATCGTGTTGCTCACCAAGGAGCGGGTTGCGTTTCTCGACGCGGCCGCCGAACATGCGGCCGCGGAGGCGCTCGCGTGTCGCCGCCTGTCCGACGGCGTGGTCATCGTCCGGCTGCTGCGCACCATCCACGTCCCACGCCGGCTGCTGCGCCCGAACCGTCGGAACCTGCTGCTCCGCGACGACCACACGTGCCAGTACTGCGGCTACGTCGGCTCCGCGGCCGAGCTCACCGTCGACCACGTGATGCCCGTCTCGCGCGGCGGCGCGGCAGACCGTTGGGAGAACGTCGTGATCGCCTGCAAGCGATGCAATTGGCGCAAGGCCAACCACGCTCCTCAGGAGGTCGGGCTCCACCTGCGCCGGAAGCCCAAGCCGCTCACCCAGGAATATGCCCACATCATCTTCCTGCGCTACCCGGAGTTGAAGGCCGCGTACGACCGGCTGCTCGCCGCCGCCTGACGCGTTCGAGCGGCGGCGAACGCCGCGCATCGGTCACTCTCCGATCCCGCCTCTATACTCGGGAGCACCATGCCTCGTTCTATGTGGCGCGGGGCCATCAGCTTCGGCATGGTGGCCATTCCCGTGCGTCTGTACCTCGCGACCGAATCAAAGAGCGTCTCGTTTCGCCTGCTCTGCCCCAACGATCTGACCCCCATCAAGAACAAGCGGTGGTGCACGGTCGAGGACAAGGAGGTCGGCTGGAACGACGTGGTGCGCGGCTACGAGGTCGGCAAGGATGAGTACGTCGTCATCGAAGACAAGGACCTGGACAACCTGCCCCTGAACACCACGCACTCGATCGATATCGTCGAGTTCTGCGCGGACCAGGAGATCGAGGCGGGCGTCTACCTCAAGTCGGCGTATTACCTCGAGCCGGAACCGGTTGGGACCAAGCCGTATGCGCTGTTGCGCGCGGCGCTCGAGAAGACCGGCAAGGTGGCGATCGGCAAGATTGCGCTGCGCGATCGCGAGCATCTCTGCCGCCTGGCGCTGCACGAGAACGGCCTCCTGATGAACACGTTGCACTGGCCGGATGAAATCCGCAGTGCTGCCGAGCTCTCGATCCCGCAGGACGGCGCCGAGATCCGCAAGCAGGAGCTCGACATGGCGGTGATGCTGGTCGAGAACCTCAGCGCCCATTTCGAACCGGAGCGATATAGCGACGAGTACCGCGAAGCGCTGCTCACGGTTGTCGAGGCCAAGCTGGCCAACACGCCGCTCGAGCGGCCCGCGACGCCAGAGCCCGCCAAGGTCACGGACCTGATGGCCGCGCTGAAAGCGTCGGTCGAAGCCGCGCAGTCGAGCAAGCGCGAGGGCACCGCGAGCGCCGCACACTCCGAACCGTCCGGCCGGAAGCGCGAGAGCTCGGACACGGCTGAGCCGGCCAGGCGACGCAAGGCGTCCTAGAGAGTGTCGGGCCGCGTGGCCTCAGGGGCGAGCGCGCGGCGACCGGGATCGCCGCTCCCCGGAGAACCGCTTCTCTTCCAGCTGCCGGCCCCGTCTCCGTTCCCAGGACGCATCAGGCCCGAGGAGGCCATCCCGTGCTATGAGGCGTTCGATTCGCCCGACTGGCGCTTCAGCGTCGAGTGGGAGGGCTGCCGGGCATTGCTCTTCCTCGCCGCGGGCGGCTCCGTGCGCATCCAGGCGGCCACGCTGGCTGATCTGACCGAGAGGTTTTCCGACGTCGCCCGGGCGGGAGCGGAACTGCTGCGCCGTCCTGCTGTCCTCGATGGTGTCGTCGCGGTGCTCGACCCGACGGGAAAGCCGGACCTGCCTTCCCTGTGCCTGAGGGCGGCTGCGGAGGACACGACCGGAGCCACCCTGCCGGCGGTTTTTCTGGCAACCGACCTGCTTCACCTGGACGGCGCCACCACCATGGGCTGGCCGCTCGACCGCCGTCTGGAGACGCTTGGCGGCCTCGTTGAGAGCGGAAGCACCATCCAGGTCCCGGACCATGTGGCCGGCCGCGGCCTGGCGCTTGCCGAAGCCGCGCAGGCTCGCGGCCTGGCGGGTCTACTGGCGCGACGGGCCGGAGCGCCGTATCGACCGGGCGTGGCATCACCGGACCGGCTTCGGATCGAGCTGGCGCCTCGCGTGACCTGCGTCATCGCCGGGGTTGAGCAGACCCGTCACTCTCCGGCCGGCCGCCTGGTGCTGGCGGAACAGGTCGCGGGCCGCCTCGTCTTTGCAGGACGGGTTGACGGTCCCCGCGACGCCGTCGCAGACGGCTGGCTTCGCCGGCGGCTCAGCGAGCTGCGCAGTGAGTCGCCTGTGGTGGATGTGGCCGCTGAGAGCATCAACACGGTATGGCTCCGACCGGTGCTCTGCGCCACCGTGGGCCACTCGGGCCGGGACGCGCGCGGGGTCCTCCTGGAGCCGGTGTTGATCGCGGTCCGGGACGACGTCGACCCCGCTTGGTGCCTGCGGCGCGAGCCGCTGCCTCCCCCACGGGACGAGCGAGGCAGCGCTTTCCTGCCCACGGTGCTCATGCCGCTCCCGATGGATGACACGGTCTTGCTGCCCCGCCTCCGCGGTTGAGGCCGACCAGAGAGATCTGCCTCGCGCGTTTGAAG
>Ga0073928_10009876_pt1 | contig 11514 bp, 11 predicted proteins | sample PaiPotPPA55metaG_FD_76969 | JGI IMG/M metagenome (GOLD analysis project Ga0073928, IMG submission 76969) | Iron sulfur acid spring bacterial and archeal communities from Banff, Canada, to study Microbial Dark Matter (Phase II) - Paint Pots PPA... ...
CCGATGACGCCGGAGGGAGAAGCGTGTCACTAGGCTATTTTGAAAATTGCAACCCCTTGAGACTCAGCCCTTTGCGGTCTCATGGTGTCGAAGATGAGTCAAAGCTTGTCGTGACATGGGGCCGGTCAGGCACGCGGGCCAAAAGCAGAAAAGCCCGCCGCGGCAGTGCCGGGCGGGCCAGGAATGGAGAGAGGCGAGCGATGCTACTTCTTGATTTTATAGGTCCGGTCGCCGCCCTCTGGCTTGAATGACTCGACTGTGAATCCAGCCTTCTTCATCGCGCCCGCCATGAATCCGCGGACCGTGTGCTTTTGCCAGCCCATGGTCTTCACGATCTCCGGCAGGGTGGCCCCGTTCTTCCGTTGAAGCATCGCAATCACCTGGGCGGTCTTGCTGCCCTCGCGCGGCGCGGCAGCTTCCTTCGCCTTGGCGGCCTTTTTGCCCTTGGGCGCACTCTTGCTGGCGGTGGCCTTCTTGGTTGCCTTCGCCTTGGCGGGCGCGCCCTTGGCCGCCCGTGCGCCACCTTTGGCCTGCTTGTCGGCATTCGGCTTCGCGGGCTGTGACAGTTGCGGCTGCTCGGGCACGCCCAGCCCCTGGATGCGCCCCCAGATCCGGCCGATGGCCGTCTTGTGGTCCTTGAACTTCTTCGCCGGCGTGACGCCCGGCAGGCTGTTCCAAATGGTTATCAGTCGGTCGCCCGGCCAAGCCTTGGCAAGGTCCGCGAGCTCCTGCTGGCTGCTGAAGCTGTCGAAGGGGGTGACGGTTGCGGCGGCGGCCTCCGCAGGGGTGCCATGCGCCGTGATGTTGTTGTCGTTGTCGATGGTGAACGTCATTTTGAATCTCCTTTATTCCGCGCTCTTCGCGGTCATCACATGGATCACTCCGCTCGACCCCGAAGGCAAGGCAATTTTTCAGAAATTCGACGATGGCGAAGGACTGGCGATGAGGAGCTTCGGCTGGCCACGGCGCCGAAATGGCTAGCGACAATTACTCTTACCGTCCCGTCACCGTCCTGTCACGGTCTGCTCATTTACAGTGCAACTCTCGCGGCGGCGACCAGGGCGTCGAACGCGCGCCAGACAGGCTTCAAAGAGGAGTTGCAACGCCCCTCCATACCGCCCACTACAGCCAATTCTCGTGCGAACATTCGGAGGATCACGAACGCGGCGGACAGTTCAAAAACGCCTGGAAAACCGCAGAGCGGGCGATTTGCGAAAAACATGGATGGGCGAACTACTCAAAAAAGGTTCTTGTGAGCAGTGTGAGCAGTATAGAGCGGCGAGCAAATTTTGGCAAAGGGTGCCGAATTGCTCCCCGGTGAACTTCTTTTCTTGCCGGCCCACCGCCCGCAATGCAGCAAGAAAAAAATCATGCCATACTTGTGTGCATGATCAAACGGGCTGTGGTCCTTGCGGTTTCTTTCCTGGCTTGCCTGGGAGCCGCCATCGCTACGAGCCCAACGATGCCCACCTTCCTCGCCCGGCGTGACTACACCGGATTGAATAGCTATTGGGTGCAAGTGGCCGATACGAATGGCGACGGTATCCCGGATTTGATCGCGGACTGGTCGGGGATAATTGAAGTATTGTTCGGAAACGGTGACGGCACCTTTAGGCCTGGTCCGAGCCAAAACTTGGTGGGTGCCAGTAGCACTACATTCATCGCCACCGACTTAAATGGTGACGGCAAAGTCGACCTGGTGCTGCCGCTTGGAGGGTCAATTGACGTCGCTCTCGGGAACGGCGATGGTACCTTTCAAAATCCGATCGCTTACCTGCCAGGCACTGACGGCGCGGTGTATATTGCCGTCGTCGGAGACTTCAACGGCGATGGCATACCGGACATCGCTACGGCCGGCCTCATGGGTGTCTGGCTATTCACCGGCAAGGGGGATGGGACGTTCAATCCTGGAGTCTTGGCGGCTTCGCTACCACAAGCGTACGGAAACGTCATCCCCGGCATCGCTAGCGCCGATTTCAACGGGGACCACAAGCTGGATCTGGTGGTGACAATACCGTGGGGCGGAGGTCCCAGTGTTCCTGGGCGAGGTATGGCGGTCCTGATGGGAAACGGGAACGGAACGTTTCAAGCGCCAATCATGCTATCCCAACCCAAGAGCGTGTTTGCGCTGGCTGCTGGCAAGTTGCCGAATGGCCATGTAGGCATCGTCGTGACTGACAACGGGGGCGATAGTGTTTATGTATTCTATGGCAATGGTGCCGGAGGCTTTTCCGCACCCCACTTGGTGAATCTTCCACAGGCATTCGGCCTCGGTGGCGTCGCGATTGGCGATGTCAATGGCGATGGCATCCCCGATCTGGTTTCACCGGGCGGCTACATCGCTCTTGGGACTAGCAGCGGCAGTTTCAAGAGTCCCATCTACTACCCGGTTCAGGACGGGTATGGCGGCGCCAACCAACTTGTTCTTGCCGATTTGCGACGCAACGGCTTGACGGACATCATCACGAATGACTATTTCGCTATCTCCGTGCTGCTGAGCCAAGGCAAGGGCCGATATCTGGACGGCGGGTGGACCAAGGTGACCGGCGCCGGGGGCTGCGGCGCGGCAGCGGACTTTAACGGAGATGGCAAACCAGACTTGGCCCTCAGCACGTCCACGGGCATCACCATACTGCTAGGCACCGGCAAAATCTCGCCGCCATTCACCACCGGAACCTCCTTTACCGTGACTGGTGCCGCCTGCGTGGTCACCGGCGACCTGAACGGCGACGGCATTCCCGACCTGCTGGTAGCGGTGAACGGCTCGCCGAACGCGCTGCTCTCCTATCTCGGCAACGGCGACGGCACCTTTACGCTCAAGAGCACCACGCCAACCCCCAATTCAGGAGGCTATGTGATACTGGCGGACTTCAACCACGATGGCAAGCTGGATTTCGCCACTTCCGGCAACCTGATCGGTCTCGGCAATGGCGACGGCACTTTCCAGACGCCAGCGGTGATCGTAGCCAGTCCGCCACCTGGCGGATTCTCAGGAATCGCGGCCGGTGACATCAACAACGATGGCTGGTCGGATCTGGTGCTCACCAACGGTGGCATTGATCCTGAGAATATCGGGTGCCTCCAGCTGAACAATCAAGAGGGCGGCTTCACCCAATTGCTATGGACGTTTGGCAGTTCAACCACCCAACCCATCCTCGCCGATCTTGAAGGGGACGGAAAACTGGACTTGGTTCTGACCTCCCCGGGCGGTAGCGGCGCTGTTACTTACCTGGGCAACGGTACGGGCACCTTCACGAAGGGGCCAGTGCTTCCCGGGCTGCTCGGAACCGGCGGCTCTAACATGGTGGCGGATCTGAACGGCGACGGTATTCCGGACGTTGCCATTTTAGGCGGGGACACGTTGGTGATCTACCTAGGTGCCGGAGCCGCGACCTTCGCGACGCCGTTCAATATTGGCACCGGTCCCGCACCGGGCACGCTGCTGGTGGAGAACCTGCACGGCCAACCCGCGTCAGCAGGCCGGCCGGACATCGTAGTGCCGGACTTCACCGGCGGCGTCGTGGTGCTCATCAACACCACGAAATGAGCCAATGCCATAGTAAGGCGCACCCGAGCAGGAAATGCGCGCCCGAGAGCCGCCCGTTCGACTAAAATAGAAGTCACCGTGGTCGAGATTCAACCCATCCGTGTCGAAATCGAGCGTGAAGAAGATGGCCGCATCCTGGCTTCGGTGCCGGATCTTCCGGGGGTCATGGCCTATGGCGGCACGGAAGACGAGGCTGTTCGAAAGGCCAAATCGATAGCCTTGCAGGTATTGGCTGACATGATCGAGAGCGGTGAGGACGTGCCCGAACCCCTCAAGGTACTTTTCGCCGCGTGAGCGTCTGGCGCGCGACCAAGGCCAGGCGCGTGTACGCGGCTTGATTGCGTCTTGGTTGGACGCTCAAGAAGCAGGCTGGATCTCACCGAAAACTGCAACGCCCTGGGTGGGCGAACTTCACCTTTAGTTTCCACGACAACGAAGAGGTCGGGCCGGCCGCCTTGGCCAGGATCGGAAAGATACGGGCCTCCGTCCAGAGGACCTATAAGACGCGCGTGAGCGCACCAATTCGCAACCGGCCAGTCGCCTGTCAATCCCGCGGCGCACGGCTCGCCTCCTTTCCCCCTGGTGGGGGCTTGACAACGGCCGCTGGCGGCGACACGATAGGTACACGGTCTTCCTGTATGAAAGGAAAGCGATGAACCGGATCAATCGAAGCATTTTACCCGCGGCGTGCCTTCTGGCTTGCGTGATAGCAGCCAGCGCGGCCACTCCCACCATGCCGAACTTCCTCGCCCGGCGGGACTACACCGGACTAAACAGTAACTGGGTCCAGATCGGGGATACCAACGGCGACGGTATCCCGGATTTGATCGCGGATTGGGAAGGGGAAATTGAAGTATCCTTCGGCAATGGCGACGGAACCTTTAGGCCCGGTCCCAGCCTACGCGTGCTTGGTGGCAGTGTCTCCTTTCTCGCAAGCGATCTGAGGGGCGACGGCAGAGTCGACCTGGTGATGCCAGCCGGAGGAGGAGTTGATGTTTGCTTGGGCAATGGCGATGGCACTTTTCAAAGTCCTGTGTCCTATACGGTCAATGATGGTGGAATAACGTATGCAGTGGTTGGTGACTTCAACGGCGACGGCATACCGGATATCGCGACACCCGGCGTTCTGGGTGTTTGGCTGTTCACTGGCAAGGGGGATGGTACGTTTAATGCGGGCGTGCTAGCGGCTTCATTACCGCAACCGTTCCCGTTTGGCGCGCCCATTGTCGCAGCGGATTTCAACGGAGACCACAAGCTCGATCTGGCGGTAACCCTACCATGGGGCGGTGGCGCTAGCGTACCGGGGCAAGGTACCGCTGTTTTGCTAGGAAATGGCGACGGCACCTTCCGGTCCCCAATAATGCTTTCGCAACCCAAGAACGCCTATGGTTTGTCGGCTGGCCAGCTTCCGAACGGCCATCCCGGCCTTGTGGTCTACGATACTCAGAACGGCGATGCGTACGCCTTCTACGGCAACGGCACTGGCGGGTTCTCTGGGCCCAAGAAACTGCCTTTCTCACCGTTTTCGGCAGGAGCGTTTGCGATAGGGGATGTCAATGGTGATGGCATTCCCGACTTGGTCTCGCCCGGTGCTTACATCGCTTTCGGGACCGCGAGTGGCACTTTTTCGAATCCTATCTATTATCCGGTTCAGGACGCACAGGGTGGGGCCAATCAGGTTGTTCTGGCCGACCTGCGGAAGAACGGTCTGAAGGACATCATCACGAACAACTATGAAGGTATCTCCGTGCTTCTGAGCCGCGGCAAGGGGCGATACGAGGACGGGGAATGGACCGCGGTATCTGGCGCGGGGGGCTGTGGCGCAGCCGCGGACTACAACGGCGATGGCAAACCCGACTTGGCCCTCAGCACTTCCACCGGCATCTCCATCCTGCTGGGGACCGGCAAAATTGCACCGCCGTTTAGCACAGGCGCCTCCTTTGCCGTAACCGGCGCCGCCTGCGTCATCACCGGCGATCTCAACGGCGACGGCATCCCCGACCTGCTGGTGGCAGTGAACGGCTCACCGAACGCGCTGCTCTCCTATCTGGGCAATGGCGATGGCACCTTTACGCTGAAGAGCACCACGCCAACGCCGAACGCGGGAGGCTACGTGATCCTGGCGGACTTCAACCGCGATGGCAAGCTGGATTTCGCCACCTCCGGCAACCTGATCGCGCTGGGCAACGGGGATGGCACGTTCCAGACACCCGTGGCAATCCTGCCCAGCCCGCCACCCGGCTGCTGCTCGAATATCGCGGTCGGGGATATCAACAACGACGGCTGGCCGGACTTGGTGCTCACGAATGGCGGAATTGATCCGCCAGATCTCGGGTGCCTCCTGCTTAACAACCAGAAGGGGAGCTTCAACCAGTTGACATGGACTTTTGGTCCATCATGGATCCAAGCCATTCTGGCGGATCTGAACGGGGATGGAACTCTAGACATAGTGCTTCAGAGCGTTGGCGGTGGTGCGTCTGTTTACCTCGGGGACGGTAGAGGCAACTTCACCTCTGACACAGTACTCTTAGGGCTCCGCCCCGATTCGGTGGCTGGGATCAACATGGTATCGGATCTGAACGGCGACGGCATACCGGACATTGCGCTTTTGGAGACCGACACCATGGTGATCTATTTGGGACAAGGTGGTGGTACCTATGCGGCGGCCTTCAGTATTGGCACTGGGTCGGCGCCGGGCGCGCTCCTGGTCGAGAACCTGCACGGCCAATCCGCTTCTTCAGGTCTGCCGGATATCGTCGTGCCAGACTTCAACGGCGGCGTCACGGTGCTGATCAACGCAACCAAATAGGCTTATGCCGAAGAGCCGCCAGTCACTTTCAGCACGATTAACGGATCACTTGCCGCATCAATGCCCTCAGCTCACACGTACGTCAGCGAGTGTACAATATCCACGTAACCAACCTTCTCGAGTAAGGAGCGTAACCATGGTTCCTCTCCGCATGCAGTCCAAAACGATTTTGCACGTATCCACGGCCATGCTGGCGGTGTTCGCAACTACCACGCAAGCGCAGACCGTGCGGTGGTTTCCACAGCCGGGCCAGGCGCCAAGCGCCCGGTGCTGCTCGGGTTTGATCTACGATGGGGCCACACGGTCCACTTTACTGTTCGGCGGCGCGAATGGCGCTTCTATCCTTGGCGACACCTGGATATGGCGCGGAGCGTGGCAGCAGATGTTCCCCACGGCTTCGCCATCGCCAAGACAAGGCCTTGCGATGGCGTTTGACGAGGCTACCGGCACTATAGTGCTCTTTGGCGGCTCGGTGTCCGCCCCGCTCACGTTGGGATCATCTCTCGGGGACACGTGGACTTGGGATGGCGCCAACTGGACCCTGCAGTCCCCGCCCGTATCTCCGTCTCCCCGCACGTGGGCAACCATGGCTTACGTGCCGGCAACCAAGTCAGTCGTGCTGTTCGGCGGCGCCTTTAACAATTCTGGTCTGGTGGGCACCACGCTGGATGACACCTGGACATGGGATGGCATAGCAAAGACTTGGACCCAACAAAACCCTGCCTCCCATCCCTCCGCGCGCGCCCCTAACCAGTTGGTCTATGACAAAGCGGCGGGAAATGTAGTCTTGTTCGGCGGTGTGTCGGGTCCCGCCGATCTCAATGACACCTGGACTTGGGACGGAGCGAGCTGGACACAGCAAAATCCGGCGGCTAATCCGGGCCTACGGAACGGCCCTGCTCTAGCGTATGACGGCGGTCTCAATGCGGTCGTGCTGTTTGGCGGAGCTGTCGGGCCATGTTGTTCGAATAATCTAAACGACACTTGGGGATGGGGCGGAAGGAACTGGACGCAAATCTATCCAGCCAATAGCTTGCCTCACGCCCGGAACGCCGCGAACATGGAGTATGATGCGATGCACAGGGTCGTGCTCATGTTTGGCGGTGACACCAATATCGCCGGGGACAGCAATGGCGTGCTTGGCGACACCTGGCTCCTCTCTCTGGTACGCTGACGTGGCGGTTCGGTCAGTTGAATTTGAAACGGATTTGAGAAACACGTGCCCCCCGCCTTGGCGCGGGGTTCAGGTGCTGTCAGGAAGACCTGGTTCCTGGGGCGGCCACCTGCCCACTTAACCGTTTTGAGCAATAGTGGGAGGTGGGGCGGCCGGTTTTGCTGGGGTTGGCAGGAGGACCGAAGCGGTCTTTCAACTGTAACGGGCAGTAAGTGGATAAGGCCTCTCAGTCTCGAATATTTCCGTTATGGCGAAGACGACTCCGGGGGAGCGCGCCAGGACTATCCAATGTGTGGATCACGACCGTGCGCCGGCTGGTCACCGAGCCTCCGATGACGGTCTCCTGACGCCCAAACCGGCCCGGCGACATCTCTCACGTCACGGAGCCAGAGGCACCGAGAGAGAACCGATCGCCCGCTTTTCAGGCACGGCTGGAAGCTGGCGCCCTGCTCTATGGAAAGAAGCCGGCCGATTCGGTGACCTTCGTGGCCGCACCGCTGGTGCTGACGGTGGTGACGTTGTTGGCATGCGCCGCGCCGGCATCCAGCGAGTTGCAGAGCGCCAAATCCATCGGCGTGCGCATAGGGAACTGGCCTCGCAGAAGCGGGCCCAGGCGCGGCTTGAACACGCCGGATATCTCGACGCTCAAGGGTCTGCGAGACCGCGATGATCGCCGTGCTGCTCGGCTGGGCACGAAGTAGGACCTTGTTTACGCGCCGAACGACGGGATCAAACTCCGGGTGGCGGTATAGATCTGCCCGATTCGCCCGAGCTTGGGTCACAATGACGCGTCGACAATTGAACCTAGTGGCGCGCCGCAGGCGCGCAGCACGGCGACGATAGCACGATCGGGGAAGCTGCTGTTACTTCTTGGCCCTGCCAGTTCGGCGGTTGGTGCGAACGCTCGCAGGCCTGCGAACGCCGCTTTCTGTGAGATCTTCGAGGGCACGCACTGTCCGGTTCATCGCATCGCTCTGTAGTTTCAATCTTGTCGCCATTCTGTGGATTTCGAACATCCGGCGGGTATCATCGACGATTGACTGACTGCTCGCTCCCGTTCTCGGCTCCGATTCCCCACCTGGTATGCCCGCGTTTTCCAGCCCGGCTAACAACTCCGACAGCGTCACGCCGAGCACATTGGCCACCTTCGAGAGGTTTTCAAAACTAATGTTCTTCTCGCCACGCTCGATCTGGCCTATGTATGTTCGGTGGAGCCCGCTGATGTGCGCGAACTCCTCCTGAGACCACTTCTTGCCCGCACGAAGCTCACGGACTCGCTTGCCCAAAATTCCCAGTAGTTCGTTCACCTATCACGAGTCTGGAAGTTCCGCGCCTTCAACGCTACAGCCAAAGAACAGCACCGCTTTTAGATATCAATCGGTGTATGCTTGAAGAAACGGACCGCCAAGGAGAAAGGCAACTTGCGGGCCGCTGACGGCACGGTCGTTGCGACCACTGGCGCCCATGGCAAAGAGCAAGAAGGAAGAGAAGACCGCCTCCGCTGCTTCGAGAGGAGAACGCTGCCACCGGACTCCGGCCCACCGGATTTTCATCGGAGAGTCCTGGTAAATGGCCAAAATCGATGACCTACTGACGCACGTAAGCGATACGGGAGTGCGGCAGCAGCTCCGAGAAGCAATCGATGAGATCAAGGCCAGGCGTCAGTTTGGCATAGTTTTTGAGCAGCACATACCCGAAACGGTTCTGCTATGCGGCGTCGCAGTGCGAAAGGGGTCGCTCGTAACGGATCGGACGGGAGCCTGGAACGGCGAATGGCTTGTCGAGGACATCGCCGCAAACGACGCGTGTTTGCGACATCCACGCACGGGCGAACAACGCTGCGCCCGCTTAAACGACTTGATCGTTGTGAAGCCGTTCGGAGAACCGATATATCCGTGCCTCACGCCGCTCAGCAGAGTCTCCAACGGAGGCGACCGCCCGTGGCACGCCGTGATCAACGGCGAGAATTATCACGCACTGCAACTGCTGCTGTACCTCTATGAAGGAAAGGTCGATTGCCTCTATCTAGATCCCCCGTTTAACAGCGGCGCCACGGACTGGACTTACAACAACCGGTTCGTCGATAAGAACGATCTCTACCGCCACAGCAAATGGCTCTCCTTCATGGAGAAGCGCCTGAAGATCGCAAAGCGCCTCCTCAAGCCTGATGGCGTGTTGGTGATTGCGATAGACGAGAACGAGGTGCATCATCTCGGGATGCTCCTGGAGCAGGTTTTCGACGACGCGCGCCGTCAGATGGTGTCAATCTGCATCAATCCTAGCGGAGTCTCAGGTGAGGGCTTGTCGCGCGTTGAAGAGTATGCATTCTTCTGCTCGCTCGGCGGTGCGAACCCCGTCTCGACCACCGACGACATGCTGTCGGAGGACGCTGAGACGGAAAAGTTTAAAATCGAGTGGGAGTCGCTCCTGCGACGTGGTAACGCTTGGTATCGCAAGAGCAGAAAGAACCTCTGTTACCCAGTTGCGGTTGATCCAAAAACAGGCAAGATCCTGGGTGTTGGCGAACCGTTTGCCGGCACGGATGAATCGAAGCGTGTTCGCCGCCTGCTTGGAGGTCGGGCCGCATGGCCGGTCCGTAAAGACGGGCGGCTGGGGATCTGGCGTGTCGAAGGCGTGAAACTGCTGGAATTGGTGAAGTGGGGCTACGCCTATGTCAGTTCGAGGGACGATGACAGGGACACCTGGACGATCAAGTACTTGATGAGCGGCACCATCAAGGCCATCGGGAGCGGCAGGATCGAGGTGTTCGGCCGCGGGTCCCGGGGCGAGGTGATGCTGCGAACGGCGGTCGCGCTCCGGACCACTGCAAAGACTATGTGGCACCGCGGCCGACACACGGCCGGCGGTGCGGGCGGCACTCAGTTACTTGCGGCTCTTCTCGGAGAGCGGGACATCTTTCCGTTCCCGAAGTCGGTGTACGCCGTTAGGGACGCCATTGCGGTCGCGGTTGGAAACCGCACGGACGCCTTGATCATGGACGTGTTCGCCGGCTCCGGGACGACGTTTAACGCGACCTGCCTACTGAACGCTGAGGACAACGGCAGGCGGCGATGCGTCCTGGTGACGAACAACGAGGTAGACGCCAAAAACGTCGCCGAGCTGCGGGCGAGGGGCGTGTACCGGGGCGACCGGGATTTTGAAGCGCGGGGGATCTTCGAGCGCGCGACGCGCCCTCGCTGCGAGGCGACGACCACGGGGAAGCGGCCAAACGGAGCGGCGGTGGAGGGCGAGTACCTGGGCGGCAGGCCGTATGCGCAAGGCTTTGAGGAGAACGTCGAGTTTTACCGGCTCGACTACCTTGACGTGGACGATGTGAGCCTCGGTCGCCAGTTCCAGGCCATCTTTCCTCTGCTGTGGATGACCGCCGGCTGCAAGAGTTCGCGGCCGGATGCGAAAGGGAAGAGACAATGGGTGCTACCGGAAGGGTCGCCGTTCGGAGTGCTTCTCGATCCGGACGCCTTTCAGGAGTTTGCGAAGGCAGTCGCCGCTCGTCCTGACCTGACCCATGTGTGGATCGTGACCGACGACGAGCAGGCCTTTGCGCGCATGCGGGCGCAAATGAGACGGAGTCTCCGCGTGGCGATGCTGTATCGCAATTACCTCCGCAATTTCATTATCAATACCGACCGGAACGTATGAACCTGGTTCTCAAAGATTTCCAGACCGAGGCCGTCGAGTCTCTCCACCAGCAAGTTGCGGACGCCCGCAAGCGCGCAGCGAGAGGAAAACTGGAGGCGATCACGCTGTCGGCTCCTACCGGCTCCGGCAAGACGGTCATCCTCACGCGCTTCATCGAACTGATTTTTGAAGGCGATGAGGACCACCACGCTGACCCTGACGCCATTGATCGGCGACAATTAAATCTCCGGCATGGCGACAACTATTTCTCCGGGTCGACGACAACTATAACTCCCGCCCGGCGACAACTAGAAGGGACCATCGATAACCGCGCGCTCAGATAGC
>Ga0073928_10009877_pt1 | contig 11514 bp, 9 predicted proteins | sample PaiPotPPA55metaG_FD_76969 | JGI IMG/M metagenome (GOLD analysis project Ga0073928, IMG submission 76969) | Iron sulfur acid spring bacterial and archeal communities from Banff, Canada, to study Microbial Dark Matter (Phase II) - Paint Pots PPA... ...
CCTGGTTCATGGAAGGATTCGCGACGGATATCTTGGTGGAAGGCAGCAGTGCCAGTCCGGGGAAGAGCGTTCGGAAGGTGCACAATCCGGCCGGCGCGCCGGAAATCGCTGTGATTCGCATTCCGCCGGAGCCGGGGCATTCAACCTCACGCCTGATCGAGCGCATCAAACAGCTTCGCGCATGATTCTTTCCCTGGTGTCCGAGATTCTTTCGCGCGTGGCGCGGAATCCTGAAATAGACCAAGCCCTGGATACGCTTCGGCGCAGCAAGGGCGAGGTACATCTATCGGGACTTACCGATCCTGCTAAGGCCTTTGTCTCGGCTGTTGCCACTGCGCAACTTGGACGGCCTACAGTTCTGATCGCGGAATCGAACCAGCGCGCTGAAATGCTGCTTGAACCGGCGCGGTGGTTCTATCGCGCAGTCTCCGGCAAGCCCGGGCGGCGCGTGGCGCACTTGCCCGCTTACGATGTGCTGCCTTACGAGTCGCGTTCGCCACACGCGGAAATCTCAGAAGATCGCGCTGTCGCGCTTTGGCGATTTGCGCTGAGCGAAGTAGACCTTCTGATCGTTCCGGTCCAGGCCGCTGTCTGGCGGCTACGTGAGCCGGAATTTTATGGAGAGCTCGCGTTGACCATAGCGCGCGACCAATCGATTGAACACCAAGCGCTGCTGAACTTTCTTTCCAGCGCGGGCTACGACAAGCAGGTGACCTGCGAGATGCCGGGCCAATTCGCTGTGCGCGGCGGCATCATCGATATTTTTTCTCCGGAAGCATCGCAGCCCGTTCGCGTCGAACTACTCGGCGATACTATCGAATCGATTCGCGCATTTGATCCCAATACGCAGCGTTCGACCAATCCTGTGGAACGCGCGATGCTCATGCCGCTCACCGAATTTCCGCGCCATTCCGAGGTTCTCGAACGATTACGAGTGCGCTTGAGTTCTGACCGCGAGGACGATTCTCCTCTTGCGGCTTTCTTTCCCGGCTGGGAGTTCAAAGAAGTGTTGCGCGAAGAGCGCAAATCAACGGTCTTCGACCTGGGGCCGGATCCTCTAGTGATACTCGATGAGCCGTCGCTTATCGCAGACTGCTTGAAGAGATATCGCGAACAGCTTCAAGGGTCGTTCGATCAGTCTGACGATCCGTTGGCCGAACCGCCTAACGCGTATCTGTGGAACGATGAAGAATGGTTGCACGCGTTACAACGGCAGCCTCGGCTGGCGGTCGAGCATCTTGCCATCGCGCACGAAAACAATCCTGCGAACCAACACGTGCTTCGCACGCAGCCCACCACCCGATATCACGGCGACGTTGCCGCATTCGTGGCCCAAGTTCGGGGACGAATTGGCGCTGGCGAACAAGTCCTTGTTTCCGGTGCCAGCACCGGCGAACTGGAACGGCTCGCGGATATTTGCCACGAGTTTGAAGTTCCCTATCGCATGGGTGAGCTGGAAGAGAATACAACCGTGGCGCGGCTTGCGGAAGAAGGATCTGGCGCTGCAGGGCCGGCCATGGTGTTGATCAGAGCTCCCATTGAAGAGGGCGTGGTGTTCCTGGACGCCAGACTTGGGTTGTACGGTAACGCCGACCTTTTCGAAACTGTCGCCGCTTCTTCCAAACAACGTGCGCGTTCGCGTCCCAAGACTGCAAGTTTTTTCAGCGATTTCTCGGACCTAAAGCCAGGCGATTACGTCGTACACATCGATCATGGCATCGGGCGATTCGAGGGCCTGCGCCAGGTGGTTGTCGAGGGTGCCACCGGCGAATTCATGCTGTTGCGCTACGCGGGCGACGCGAAACTCTACGTTCCATTGGCGCGCCTAGACCTGGTGCAGAAATATCAATCGCTGGGCGGCGTGGAGCCGGTTCTTGATCGGCTGGGCACTACGGTTTGGGAAGCGCGGAAAACGCGCGTGCGCAAATCCGTCACCGACATGGCGGACCAGCTTCTGAAACTTTACGCCGAGCGGAAGACCGCACCCGGCCACGCGTTCCCCGCGGACACCAATTGGACCCGCGAATTCGAGGATGCCTTCGAATTCGACGAGACTGCCGACCAGCTCCGCGCCATCGCGGATGTGAAACGCGACATGGAATCGACGCTGCCGATGGACCGCTTGCTGTGCGGTGACGTTGGCTATGGCAAGACGGAAGTGGCTATGCGCGCAGCATTCAAAGCTATCGCGGATTCAAAGCAAGTTGCCATTCTGGCACCCACCACCGTTCTTGCTTTCCAACATTATCAGACGTTCAAGCGCCGTTTCTCGGCGTTTCCCGTTCGCGTCGAGATGCTGAGCCGATTCCGCACCGAGAAAGAGCAGAAAAAAGTTTTGGAGGAAATGGAAGCCGGCAAGGTAGACATTCTGATCGGTACGCACCGGTTGCTTTCGAAGGATGTGAAGTTTCAGGATCTTGGCTTGCTGGTGGTGGACGAAGAGCAGCGTTTCGGAGTTGCGCATAAGGAGCGGTTGAAGGAAATGCGCAAGAACGTGGACGTGCTTACCATGTCGGCGACGCCGATTCCACGCACGCTGCACATGTCTTTGGTGGGTTTGCGTGACATGAGCGTGATCGAGACGCCTCCCAAAGATCGGCTGGCGATTCAAACTACCGTTGCGCCGTTCAGCGAGACGCTGATCCAGCGCGTAGTGGAAGAAGAACTGGCGAGAGAGGGCCAGGTTTTCTTCGTTCATAATCGTGTGGAATCTATTGACACGTTGGCGGCAATGGTAAAGCGGCTGGTACCGAAAGCGCGTGTGGTGGTTGGCCACGGCCAAATGCGCGAGACAGAACTGGAAAAGGTAATGTTGAAATTTGTGCGCGACGAAGCAGATGTGCTGGTCTCCACCACAATTATTGAGAACGGCTTGGACATCCCTCGTGCCAACACCATTTTGATAGATCGCGCGGACTGCTTTGGTTTGTCGGAGCTGTACCAGCTACGCGGGCGCGTGGGGCGGTCGAATCAGCGAGCATACGCTTACCTGCTTGTTCCGCCGGACACCTCGCTCACCTCGATTGCGCGCCAGCGTTTAGCCGCGCTGAAAGAATTCAGCGATTTGGGCGCCGGCTTCCGAATCGCCGCTCTCGATCTGGAACTACGCGGCGCTGGAAATCTGTTGGGACGCGAACAGCACGGCCACATCGAAGCAGTTGGTTTCGATATGTACTGCCAGATGATGGAGCGTGCCGTGGCCGAGCGTAAGGGCGAGGCGGTAGCTGTTGAACGTCGCGCCACACTCAACCTGGGACAGGAAATCCGCATCCCACCGGAGTACATCGAGAACGAGAACTTGCGGCTTAGGATTTATAAGCGAATCGCGGGTGTTACGTCGGACGCTGAGCGCGAAGAGGTTCGCAAGGAACTAAACGACCGCTTCGGCCCGCCGCCTCCGTCGGTGGAGAATCTTCTCGATTATGCGGTGCTGAAAGCGCTAGCCGAACGGTTGATGGTTGCGTCGGTAGATCATCGAGGGGACCAAGTAGCCATAAAATTTTATGAGGACACCCCGTTGGGGCCCGAGAAATTGGTCAAATTGATCCGCAAGCGCAAGGGCACCCGCCTGGACCCGTCAGGAATTCTTTGGTTTGAGTGGAAAGGCGAGAAGGGTGGGCCAACCGGGGCCACTAGAAACGTATTGCTACAGCTGCAAGCGTAGAGATAAAATTCAATTCAGAGTGAACCCTATGAAAATCTGGAATGCATTTCTTGCCAGTATTGCCGCCGGGATTATTGCGTTTATCGGATTCGCGGTTGTCTTAGCTCCACAGGCTAGCGCCCAAGCGAAGGGCACGGTAATCGAAGAGATCGTTGCGCGCGTCAATAACGGCGCGATTACGCTTTCAGATATCCTGAAAGCCGAACAGTCCATGCATGAAGAGATCGCTCACGACTGCCAGGGCTGTCCTTCAGATAAGGTCGATGAGATCTACAAGGAAAAGCAGAAAGACTTGCTGCGGGATTTGATCGATCAGGCGCTTCTGGTGGAGCGTGCAAAGGATATGGGCATTAGCGTGGAAACGGAGGTGATCAAGCGTCTCGACGAGATTCGCAAGCAGAATAATCTGGGCAGCATGGAAGAGTTCGAAAAGGCTGTGGAGTCGCAAGGAATGGGCTGGGAAGATTTCAAGGCTCAAATCCGCAATTCTCTCTTGACGCAGGAAGTGATTCGCCGCGAAGTCGGTTCGCATATCAGTATTCCCAGCGAAGACGTGAAGAAATATTACGAGGAGCACCAAAAGGAGTTCATTCGTCCCGAACAAGTGGTGCTTGCGGAGATCTTTTTGAGCACCGAAGGCAAGAGCCCGGAAGAAATGGCCTCGGTTGAAAAAAAGGCGGACGATTTGCGCAACCGTGTGGTGAAGGGCGAAGACTTCAACGAAATTGCCAAACATTTTTCGGAAGGCAGCACGGCGAAGGACGGCGGTGTGTTAGGCACCTTCGAGCATGGCCAGCTGTCGAAGCAGCTGGAAGACATCGTCTTCAAAATGGATAAAGGCCAGATGACCGGTGTGATTCAGACCAAGACCGGTTTTGAAGTTCTTAGGGTGGAAGCGCACTTCCAGGCCGGATTGCAGCCGCTCGATAAGGTTGAAAACGAAATTATGAACCGCATTTACGGGCAGAAAATGCAGCCGACTATGCGCGAATACCTCGGGCAACTGCGTGAACAAAGCTATGTGATGGTGAAGCCGGGCTATACCGACAGCGCGGCGGTCGCGGGTGCGAGCGTGATTCAGGAAGTGGCGCCCACGCCCGATGCCGCAGAGAAAAAGGCCAAGAAGAAACTGCCGAAGCCTAAAGTTAACGGCCAGTGAAAACACACTACATTTGTGATTTGCAGGACGGCCAGGGAATCGCCACGTTGTTTCTGGTCCGCGAAAAGGAAATCCGCACTTCGTCTCGTTCCGGGAAATCCTGGCTTGAACTGGATTTGGTGGACCGCACGGGAAGAATTTCCGCGAAAATGTGGGACAACTTCGCGTTAATAGCGGTGACCTTCGAGCGCGACGATGTAGTGCACGTTCGCGGCCGCGTGAAACTTTACAATGGCCAGAAAGAGCTGATGCTGGAGCAGATCATTCCAGCGGTGGAGCGCGATTACGACCTCGCCGATTTCCTGGCGCATACGAAGTACGATGTCGAGAAACTGTATGCGGACCTTCGCGCGGCTATTGCGGCGATGAGAAATCCGTGGCTCAAGCGGCTGCTGGCGAGCGTTGTAGATGATCCCGAAATCGCGCCGAAGCTGAAGCGTGCGCCTGCGGCGATGACCATGCATCACGCTTTCATCGGCGGATTGCTCGAACACATCGTAGGTTTGGTCGCTTTGGGCCGCGCGGTAGCGGAACATTATCGTGAACTGGACGCCGATCTAGTTCTCACCGGCATCGTCCTTCATGACCTCGGGAAAATTGACGAGCTGTGTTACGGCAGGGGTATCGATTACACCACGCAAGGCCGTTTGCTGGGACACATTACTATCGGCGCTGCAATGGTCCGCGAAAAGATCCGCGCGATTCCGCATTTCCCCGCCCAACTGGGCATGCTGGTGGAACATTTAATTCTAAGCCACCACGGCTCGTATGAATTTGGTTCGCCATCGCTGCCGCAGACTCGCGAGGCTGTTGCGCTGCATTTTCTGGACGACATGGATTCGAAGATGGGTGCGATCCGTGCCACGCTGGATTCGGCAGAGGGAAACGCTGATTGGACCGCGCGCAATCCGTCGCTCCGACGTTCGCTTTTGCGCACCGAAAAGTTTTACACAGGCGAAGATCCGAACGCTTGCGCAGACCCCAATGTGGCGTATGATGCTGCCTCGCCGGCCTGGGCTTCGCAAGGGGGCCCGGAACCGTCCGCACAAAAACCCGCGTCGGGTACGGTAGCGCGCACTGCGGCAGTTTCCGGGGAACAAAGCGAAACATCGCCGCAAACGACGTTTACGGGATTTGCTCCGCGTCCGGCGCCCGACAAGAAGAATGACGAGTCTGCCTAAAATGACCTACGCGAAAACGCCGTCGCCGCGCCATGCGCTTTTGGATTTAGCTCCGCTGGAACTCGACTGCCTGAATATACTTTGGCCCATGGGCGAAGGAACGGTGCGCGAAATTCGCGACGCGCTCGCCCCGCGACGTCCTCGCGCGTACACTACGATCATGACTATCATGGATCGTCTCGCACGGAAGGGAATTGTGGAGCGCCGCAAAAACGGACGCGCCTATATTTATAAACCGAATCTCACGGCTGAGGACGCCCGGGCGCACGCGCTGGCGCAGGTGATCGATAGTTTTTTTGGCGGCTCCAAGGAATCCGTTATCGCTCACCTGGATGGAGCACAACCAAAGCCGGCGACGTTGGTCACGCCGGTGAGCGGCATTGACGCAGATCCCGTGCCTACCGCGAACGCGTCTGCGGCTGCTGCCGCAGCGGGATCGGGCGGCACGGGCCGTCCGGCTGGAATCACTTCCATAAAATAGAGCTGCATGATGTTCCCGACTGAAATCAAAATTCGCGATCGGGCTATTTGTCCGGCAACCATTCTGGCGCCTATGGCCGGGGTCACCGATACAGTCTTTCGCCGCGTAATTCGCTCGCTGGGCGGCTGCGGACTGATCATGACGGAATTTACCAGCGCCGAAGGTTTGACGCGAAATTCCGAGCGAACGCTCCATTATTTATATTTCGGCGAAGACGAACATCCCATCGCGGCGCAAATTTTCGGATCCGATCCTGAAGTTATGGCTTCCGCCGCCGCTCTCACGCAAGAACTTGGCTTCGATCAGGTGGATATCAACCTAGGCTGCCCGGTGAAAAAAGTTGTGAAGTGCGGAGGCTCCGGGCTTTTGCGCGATTTACCTCATCTTGAAAACCTTCTCAGGAAGGTTCGCTCCGCCGTAACAATTCCTCTCACGATAAAAATTCGTTCCGGTTGGGACGAAAACAATATCGTTGCGGTGGAAGTGGCGCGCATGGCCGAGCGAATCGGCATTGAAGCGATTGCGGTTCATCCGCGCACGCGCATGCAGGGCTATGCCGGATCAGCAAACTGGAGCGTGATTCGTGCAGTGAAACAGGCGGTGCGGATGCCAGTGATTGGCAATGGAGACATTCATACGCCGCAGGACGCGGTTCGCATGATCGACGAAACTGGATGCGATGCGGTGATGATCGGCCGCGCGGCTTCGTCAAATCCGTGGATTTTTCGCCAGATTCAGGACTATATCGCAACGGGACGTTACGATGAGCCGACCGAGCTTGACCGGTATCATTTGCTCTCCGGCTATTTTCGCAGCCTGATTGCGGCCGAAATGCCCGACGCCGTGGGCAAGATGAAGCAATTTGCGAGTTTGTTCACGCATGGCGTTAGGAATGGCGCAGACCTTCGCTACGCGGTACACCATTCGCAGGGGACAGCGGAAATTCTGGATAGCGTTGATTCTTTCTTCGCGCGCAGCACTGCTTCTTCTTCAGATTAGTTTATTCCTCTGCCAGGCGATTCTTTGCTCCCTATTCATCTCTGGTGACGAGAAGCTGCTTGTAAGCCTCACGTCGAGTAAGACCGCGTTCACGGGCGGCCTGCTTCAAGGCGGCCTTATGATCGAGGCCGGTTTCCTTGACGATTTCGTCAACGCGCCGCGCAATCGGGAGCGCCTGGCTCGCGTCCTGAGCGGAGGCTTCGGTTCGCGCTTGCGCGTCGGGCGGACCAATCAGCAGCGTGAATTCGCCGCGCGGTTCTTTTGCACTCACGCTGGCCAGTAAGTCTTGCAGGTGGCCGCGCAGGAATTCCTCATACATTTTTGTCACTTCCCGCGCAATCACGGCGGGCCGATTGCCGAGAATTTCAAAAGCGTCTTCCAGCGTTTCAAGCAACCGGTGTGGAGCTTCATAAAGAACGAGCGTGCGCGGCTCATTCATCAGGGTGCGCAACGCTTTGCGCCGCTCCGATTGTCGCGCGGGCAAAAAACCAATAAAAGTGAATTCATCAATGGCCAGGCCGGAAGCTGACAACGTCGCAACAAACGCGGACGCGCCGGGCACCGGCACCACTTCGATGCCATGGCGCAAGCACAGACTCACGAGCCGATGTCCCGGGTCGGAAATTGCCGGAGTTCCAGCATCGCTGACGAGCGCAACCTTCGCGCCCTGTTCCAGATCGATCACAAGTTCCGCGGCACGCGTGATTTCGTTGTGCTCGTGATAACTCACCAGCTTTTTTCGCAGGTCGAAATGGGAAAGCAGCTTCATGGTCTGGCGAGTGTCTTCGCAGGCGATTACGTCAGCTTCTTTTAGGATGCGCAGCGCTCTCAAGGAAATATCCTCGAGGTTGCCGATGGGCGTGGCGACGACGTATAGGCACCCGGCGCCGGGTTCTTCGTTCTTGTTTTTTGTCATGAAAGGATCACGAGTTCGCGGGCGTTGCGATTACGCAGTCTAACACATGGCTTCGGACGTCTTTCGTTCGCGCCGCACGACGCCTGCAAGCATGCTATATTTTAGGTTCTGCTATCAGGGGGAGGAGTATTCATTGCCTTTATACGAATACAAGTGCGAGAAGTGCGGCCATCAGTTTGAAAAAATCGAAGGGCATAACGCTTCTATCACCAAGAAGTGTTCCAAGTGCGGCGCGAAGGCGCAACGCATGCTGTCAGCCGCTGCCATACAGTTCAAAGGATCCGGGTGGTACGTGACGGATTATCCTAAGAAAAGCGGCTCTCCTGCGTCCGCAGAGAAATCCAGCGACGGCAATGCCTCTTCATCCGGCGAAAAGTCAGGAGAAAACAAATCTTCGGACTCCAAGAGCGGCGATTCAAAGGGCGGTGAGTCCAAATCGAGCGAGTCCAGTTCCAGCGAATCAAAACCGTCAGAATCGAAATCGAGCAGCTCGAAGTCGTCTTCCGAGAAGGGAAGTAAGAAGAAAACGTAAGGTATACGATGGTTTTATAGCTTGAGCCCGCGCAAATATTCGCGAAAATCAGGACCCAGCTTCGGATTCTTCAACGCAAATTCCACCGTAGCTTTCAGGAAGCCGAGCTTGTCGCCAGCGTCGTGAGTTTTTCCTTCGTAGATATGGGCCCAGAGTCCCGGGCCCTTGGCCAACTGCTTCAACGCATCGGTGAGTTGAATCTCGCCGCCCGCCCCGGCCTCAAGCTTTTCCAGGTACTCAAAGATTTCGGGAGGAAGGACGTAACGGCCCGTGACACCGAGATTCGACGGGGCCTTGTCCGCGTGCGGTTTCTCCACCAGGTCGGTCACCCGCAAGAGTTGGTGGCCCCAGCGCGGTTGATTCCCGGGGCTGGCCGCGATGATGCCGTAAAGGTGCAATCGCGCCCGCTCAACTTGTTCCACGGCGATGGCACCCTGCCCGGTTGCGTCCCACACGTCCATCAAGGAGCGCGTCGCGGGAACTGCGCCGTCCATGATGACGTCTCCGAGCAGCACCGCGAACGGTTCGTCGCCTACAAGCTCGCGCGCGCAAAATACAGCATGGCCTAGCCCTTTCGCTTCGCTCTGCCGCGTATAGCTGAAGTGCAAGCCGCCGCTAATCTCGCGCACCATTTCTGCTTGATGCGGCTTGCCTTTTTCTTCGAGAAAGCTCTCAAGCTCGGGCGCCGAGTCGAAATGATCTTCAATGGCATTTTTGCGCCGGCCGGTTACAAAAATAACGCTCTCGATTCCGGAGGCGATGCATTCTTCCACTGCATATTGAATTAGCGGCTTGTCCACCACCGGCAGCATTTCTTTGGGCTGCGCTTTTGTAGCGGGAAGGAATCGAGTACCCAGGCCCGCTACAGGCAGCACGGCTTTGCGCACGCGTTTTCGTTCAGAGCTCATACTTGCTATTCTTAGCTATTCCTATCTCAAAAGGGAAGAAGGAACGGGAGAATAATTTCTATTTTTCTTGCGCCGAATCGCCCGCCAAATGAATCTCCTCGAACTGTGCAGGGCTGGCCCGGCGCGCATGCTAACATATCAATGGCGCTTCAATAGCAACGGACCCGCGGATAAACGCGTGAACGCAAACAGGAATCTCATTCTCGGCATTGAATCTTCTTGCGACGAGACCGCGGCGGCGGTAGTCGCAGACGGCCGCCGTGTCCTCTCGAATATCGTGGCCTCGCAAATTGCGATTCACCGCGATTTTGGCGGAGTGGTCCCGGAACTGGCTTCTCGCGAACACCTTCGCCAAATCGTTCCGGTGGTGCGCGAGGCGGTGAAGCAGGCGGAAATCTCGCTGCCCGATCTTGATGCGATTGCCGTTACACGCGGTCCGGGACTAATTGGCGCGCTGCTGGTTGGTGTAACGTACGGAAAAGTTCTTGCACTCGGCCTGGGCAAACCTCTGATCGCCGTGAATCATCTGGAAGGGCACGTGCATGCAGTGATGCTTGAGGCCGCTGGGTCAGGCCGACAGCCGGTGTTCCCCGCGGTATGTCTTATTGTTTCCGGTGGCCATACGGTTTTGTACGGAGTGGAGTGCAGATCAACCAACGGTACCAGCCATTTTGCATATTCGAGAATTGGTGGTACACGCGACGACGCGGCGGGCGAAGCATATGACAAGGTCGCGCGAATGCTGGCTCTGGGATACCCCGGCGGCCCGATCATCGACCGTTTAGCGGAGCACGGTAATCCGAAGGCCATCCGATTCGGCGTGCCCCAAATGAAGGGAAATGCCTACGATTTCAGTTTCAGCGGAATTAAAACTGCGGTTCTTTACCATCTGCGCAAACATCCCGAGTTTCAGTCGGAGATTGCCGCAAGGGAACAGGCCCTTGCTCGGGGGGAGCGCTCTGCTGAGGCCTTGCGCCAACTTTCAACGCCAGCCACGCTTGATCTGGTAGCGAGCTTTCAGCGCGCTGTAGTGGACGACCTGGTAACTCGCACGCTCGCTGCCGCGTCGCATCAAGGCGTGCGCTCGATTTTTGTTTCTGGTGGCGTGGCCGCGAACCGCGAGTTGCGCGCCGTTTTTGAAGCCCAGGCAAAGCGCGATGGCTTGAAAGTGTTCTTCCCGAGCCGCGCGCTTTCCACCGACAACGCCGCCATGATTGCTGCCGCCGGTTACCCGCGCTTTTTGGAAGGCCAACACGAAGATTGCACCCTCGATCCTGTAGCGAATCTTCCGCTAGCTTAATACTCAATTTCTAAGCACTCGGTGTGCGAGGAATACTTCGGTTACAGCAAGGTGGGTTCGTAAATATAGGCCATTCCGTTCTGCGTGGTAGCGAAAGCCTTCTCTCCATCGCCGCTCCATCTCAGGGTCACCACGCCTTCCGCCGCATACTCGACGAACACTTCCATACGATTCATGTCCACTAGAAACAGCCGGCCTTTCGCCGAATTTTTTAGCCAGGAGCTGTAGCAAATGCATAGCGGAAGATGAGGATGGCAAACGCAGAGTTCCGCGCCAAACGGCAAAGGTTCGAAATTCATCGTTTCGACTTGCAAACGGTAGGCCTGACCGGCCGCGCAATAAATAATATTTTTTCCATCGTGCGTCCAACACAG
>Ga0073928_10009879_pt1 | contig 11512 bp, 10 predicted proteins | sample PaiPotPPA55metaG_FD_76969 | JGI IMG/M metagenome (GOLD analysis project Ga0073928, IMG submission 76969) | Iron sulfur acid spring bacterial and archeal communities from Banff, Canada, to study Microbial Dark Matter (Phase II) - Paint Pots PPA... ...
GGTTCAAGTGTCGGGGTCGGCGTCGCTCGGGGCGCTCGCGTCCGTCGCGGCCTCAACGTGAGTTGCGGAGTCGGCGTGGGGTTCGGCGTCGGCGAGTCCGTTGGCGTAGGACTCGGCGTCGGTTCAAGTGTCGGGGTCGGCGTCGCCTGGGGCGCTCGCGTCCGTCGCGGCCTCGGCGTCTGTCGCGGAGTCGGCGTGGGACTCGGCGTCGGCGTGTCCATTGGCGCAGGACTCGGCGTCGGCGTCGTACTCGGCGTCGGCGTCGGACTCGGGGCCGGCGTGGGATTCGGCGTGGGGCGCGGCGTCGAAGTGGGGCTCGGCGTCGGAGTTGGAGGCGGGGTCGGAGTTGGAGGCGGCGTAGCCATCAGGGCCGCCAACGCCGGCGCCGAGGGTGGTCCGAGTTCGAACGAACCCGTATTGTCGGCATGGCTGCACAGGAGTGCCTCGTCGTCTTCCCATTCGCCGGCGTAGAAAGATTGATGCTCGCGACGCAGTGAGCCGTCGGCGAAGATCGTAAGGACGATGCGAACACCTCGCGGACGACCTTGGACGATTTCGGTACCCGTGAAAATCCAACTATCGCCGTGCCATTCGGGTGCAGTCAATGTCATGCCGTCGACGAGCGCGTTACGCGGAGCCCGCAGCCACCACACAGCGCGCGACGCATCGAAATCGAACGACTCATCGACGACGGCTTGCGTGCCATTCGACATGTGGACGGTCTCCTCGAACGTGAACGACCGTGGGCCCGTTTTCCGATAGACCTGGACGCTCGTGTCGCCGACACGGGACCCGTTGCACCACCACGCGCCAGCAAGCCGGGTCATTTCCGGCCTCGCCGCCGGCCGCGCGGCTGCATGCCGTCGCGCCGGACGCGCCGCCGCAGCGCCGCTAACGGACGCTACGATCGAGGCGGCGATCGCAAACGCGAGAAATCGTTGCACCCTCCCCCCTTTCCCCCAGAGTCGGCATCACCATAACGACTTCGCCACCCTTCTATGTTCCTCGCAACCGCCCCACGCTGAATCCGGTGAGGAGGCCGGTTCGCCGCCTCTTGCGGTCGCTATGGGTCCTCGAAAGTCATTTCGAACTCGCGCTAGTCATCCGATGGAAGCAACCGATCTGGAGTGAAGCTTGACGTCGGGATGATGGAGTTCGCGCGCGTTGGCTGAGGTGGCTGAGCCGCGGCACTCCGTCGCGATCGTCGTTCCGTATTGTACGGTTCCGCCGCTGGGCGGCTCTTCGGCGCTGGCGTTCGCGATTGCCGACGCGTTACGCGCACGATTCGAAATCGACGTGCTGACGACGTGCGCGGTCGACTACGATACTTGGAAGAACGTGTTGCCCGCAGGCACCGAGGAACGCGATGGTTTCAGCCTGCTGCGTTTTCCCGTCGACAAGCCACGCGACCGAAAAACGTTCGATCGCATTTCGCGACACCTTGTGGACCGGCCGGACGCGCCGCTCGAGGACCAGGAAAAGTGGATGCGCGCGCAAGGTCCGTATTCGAGCGGGCTCTTCGACCATCTCCGAAACGTCGGGGAGCGCTATTCGGCGGTCGTGTTCGTCAGCTACCTCTACGCGACGACGTACTTCGGACTCCCATCGTCGCGGATCGTGCGGTGCTCGTGCCGCTCGCGCACGACGAATGGCCGCTGCGCTTCACGCTGTGGGATCGGTTGTTCGCTCAGCCTCGCGCATTCGTCTTCGCGACGGAAGAAGAACGCGAACTCGTGCAGCGGCGCTTTCCGAACCATGGGATCGACGGACCGATCGCCGGAATCGGCGTCGAGCCTCCGCCCGACGTCGCTCCCTCGAGGTTTCGCGCGCAGACCGGGATCGAGGAGCCGTTTCTCCTCTACGTTGGCCGCGTCGACGTCGCAAAGGGTTGCGATGGGCTGCTCGCCGACTTCGCTCGGTATCGAGCGGCAGCGGACGCGTTCCCGCGGCTCATGCTGATCGGCGAATGTCACATGAAAACTGATGCCGGGCCGCAAGTCACCTCGCTCGGCGCGGTCGACGAGCGAACGAAATGGGACGCGCTCGCCGCCTGCGACGTCTTCGTGATGCCGTCGCAGTACGAGAGCCTTTCCATTTCGCTGCTGGAAGCCTGGACGCAGGCTCGGCCGGTCCTCGTCAACGCGCGCGCTCGAGCGCTGGTCGGGCAGTGCCGGCGCGCGGGCGGGGGCTTGTGGTATGCAAACGCCGACGAGTTCGCCGTATCGTTACAATTCTTGGATCCCGACCTCCGCGCGCGGCTCGGGCGAAGCGGGCAGCGATACGTGAGGGAGTGCTACAAAAGCTCGCGCGTCGCAGACGTGTACGCGTCGGTCATCTCGAGGGTCATAGGAAAGTAGGATGGCAGCGCTCGCGGTGTTGTATTCGCGGGTGGACGTAACGGCATCGCCGCGAGATACGCCCGATGCTATCCGGGGATCGCGATTCTCAGCGTGTACGTTCCGAACTTCTCCGGGTCGTTGCCGTCTACGGCGATCACGTACGTGCCGCTGGATGGCAGCTTCACCGTGAGGCCGCCGTGGTCGGCGGTGCGGAGCCGGGCGCCGTTCGGGCTGAAGACCGATAGGGTGCCGACGCGGCCGTCTTCGCGCGTGAACGCGAGCTCGAGCGTTTGACCGCCAGCGGCGGTGATCGCATAGCGATCGGGGAAACCCAGACCCGCGGTGCGGCTCGACACGATCGTCGATGAAGCTCCCGTCGTGAACGACACCGGCATCGGATCGAGCTTGGCGGTGTTCGTCGCGGCGTAGACTTCTTCGTGGCGCGTTACCACGTACGCGCGGCCGTCGAAGCGGTACGTCGTGCGCATGAGGACCGCGGCGCTGTCGTGGGCTTCGGATACCGCGGTGCCGTCGCGATTGATGCGCGTCGCGATCGTGTAGTCGTTCAGGACGACCCGGTAGCGGCCGCCCGCGGTGGATTCGAACGCGATAATCTCGCAGTTGACGTTACCGCACACGCACGGGTCTTGCCCCTGCGCCTCGACGATCTGGATGCCGGAATTCAATCGCACCTGGGACGAGGTGAACGCGCGGGCGACGAATGCGGCAGCGGTTGCGTGCGATTGATCGATGCACTCGGCGACGTCGGAAACCTTCGCGATCGCCGCGACGAGCGCGGGCGGCATCGCCGCGCTTGCGGCGCGGACCGCGTCGCGGTGGGACGCGCCGGCGACGGCAGCGAGCGCAACCAGGACGATCAGCCACGAACTCCGCATCCGCACGGTTTCGCTCGCCCGTCGGGTTTCCCCGGCGTCGCTCGGCCGCGTGGGCGCTACTTTACTTCGGCCAGAGCGCCGTGAATCGGAGTTTCGTGCGGTCGGCGTAGCCGGCTTGCAGCGAAGCGCTACGCGCGGCGATCGGCGGGAGCTTGATGAGTTCCTTGAACGCGCGCTTCGGATCGCAGCTGTGCAACCAGAACACGAGTTCGCGGGCGCCGGTCTCCACGCTGTCCACCGCTAGATCGGCAACGCCGCAGGTGCGAAACCATTGTTCCAGCTCGAGGATCTCATCGCGTTCCGCGCGCGAGTTCACGCTCCACTTCAGCGCGATGACATGCGTCGGCTCGCCGGGTTTCGATGGCGTGCTGCGGCCGAATCGGTCGAATATCGAAAGCACGTTTGCCTCCTCCGACGAGACTCGTTACTTGATGCGGAACGTCAGCGCGCGCGCGATCAGGCTGCCGACGATGTCGGCAGTCGCCGACGGCGGCGGTCCCGGGGCGGGTTGTGCGGGAGCGGCGGGCGGCTGCGGAGCGTACGCACTCGGCGATACCGAATCGTGCGCCTGCGGCGCGACGGTGTCAGTCGCAGTGAACGACGCATCGTCGTGAGCTGCGTACGACGTATCGTCGTGGGCAGCGTAGGGTTCGCTGGCGGGCGGCTCGGTTTGCGGCGCGGCCGGGGCTTCGTGCCAGGCCGGCGGCGCGTCGGGCGTCAGCGAGAAGGCGACGGCGGCGCGGTGCGGCTGCGTTTCGGCGGGCGGCGCCGGCTCGTGCGCAGGCGCGGCGGCGCTCGAGCCGAGCGAGATCGAGATGCCGTCGTCGATGCCGGCATACGCAGCGTCGTGCGGAGCGGCCGGCTCGGCGTTGACGGTCGTCACGAGCGACATCGGTTGCCACGACGGGTCGTATTGGTGACCGTTGGTCGAGAAACTTTCCGGTTCGGATTCACCGAACGAAATCGAAACGGCGGCGGGCTTGTGGGCGCTCGCGTCACCGCCGCGGTTGACGAGTTCGGCGACGGCTTTTGCGGCATCGGTCACGGGCTCTGCAACTGCCGCGTCCTGATGGAACTCAGGCATCCACTCGTCGTGATTCGCAGCGGCATACTCGGCTTCGTGCGCGGGAGCGTCGTTCGCCGGAACCTGGGCGACCGGATCCGCCTGATGGAACTCGGGCATCCACTCGTCGTGGTGCGTAGCGGCATACTCGGCTTCGTGTGTAGCGGCATACTCGGCTTCGTGCGTGGGAGCATCGTCCGCCGGAACCTGGGCAACCGGATCCGCCTGATGGAACTCAGGCATCCACTCGGCCTGATGCGTCGCGGCATCCTCGGCTTCGTGCGTGGGGACGTCGTGTGCCGGAGCGTCGTGTGCCGGAGCATCGTGTGCCGGCGCGTCGTGTGCCGGAGCGTCATACGCCGGAGCGTGATCGACCGGATCGGTCTGATGGAACTCCGGCATCCACTCGTCGTGGCTTGGCGCGCTCGGCGCTTCGGCGTGCGTCTCGAACGCGAGCGGCGCTTCGGCGTGAGCTTCGATCGCGTACCGCGCATCCGATGCCTCGGCTGACGGCGGCGCTTCGATCATCCACGCCGGCACCGTCGCGGCGTAGCTTCCGAGCGTATCGGGCGCCGAGAAGTGATCGTCGTGCGTCGGTGCCGTGGCAGGCGCACCGGCGGCGGCTTGCGCTCCACTCCAGGCACGATATTCGTCCAGTCCCATCGACACCACGCGCACGAGGCCGGCGGCTTCGCTTTCGCCCGCGAACGCGATCGCGGTTTCCAGCTCGACGCCGCAAATGATCGCGAGGTCGCGCAGTTCGGTGCGGCCGTCCACGGCGTGCAGCAGATGCCATTGCCAGGGCCGCAACTCGAAGCGCGTTGCCGCCGATTCGAAGTCGTCGTTGCGGGCGATAACGTCAAGGCCGGACACGGTCATGAGGCGATCTCCTTGAGCATCTCCGGATCGAACGTCGGCGGTTCTTTCTCGTCTTTCTTCAAGCACAAGATCAGGGACGAGCGGTGGCCGTTCCAGAGAATCGGGATGACGAATGCGGGCGCATCGTGCGGAAAGCGAACGTCGTCGGCGCGGCCGCGAAATACGACCGGAACCGAGATCATGAAGCCCGGCCCGAGAAATTCGCGGGCGTTGCCCGAAATCGTATTGGCAATCTCGCCGACGCAGTCGGCGTACAGATCGTCGCTGGCTTCGGTTTCGCCGTAGTGCGTCACGAGCTCCCGGATCATCTCGCGCGGCGCGCTATAGTACACGCAGCCCCGTTGCGTTCCCGAAATGCCGATCACGGCCGAAAAATCGTCGATGACCTGGTCGCTCGCCTCTTTGATGAAGGGCGTACACACCTCGGCCCGCGTCGACGTGACCTGCAGAAAGAAATACTCGGTTCCCTTGATGAAGACTTTGAGGTCGTCCTCGGGCGTCGTGTTGGGTTCTGGCGTAGTGACCATCAGAATGCGCAGTCTCTCCCAGTCAATCGACGAACAGCTCGGTAATTTCGGTTGCGAGCGTCTCGCTCGTGAAGGGCTTGAGCAGAAAACCGGTCGCGCCGCGCTTGACGGCTTCGACCGCCGTGCCTTTGTCGGCCAGTGCCGAGATCACCAGGATGCGCGTCTGAGCGTTACGCTGCAAGATCTGCTCGACGCATGAAAGACCGTCCATGTTGGGCATCGTGATGTCCATCGTCACGATGTCGGGCTTGAAATCTTCGAAGACTTTGAGCGCTTCGACGCCGTCGCCGGCCGTGCGAATCTCATGGTTCTGGTCGCCGATCTCACGTTGAATCGAGCGCCGAATGATGTTCGAGTCGTCTACGATGAGCAATCGCATGAGTGGATGAGTTCTCTTCCGTTAGTTGTACGCCAGCGCCGCAACGCCGTCGGAGGCGGGCCGCTGTTCGGCGGCTTTCAAGGGGATCGTGAACGAGAACTCGGTGAATTTGCCCGGCTCGGAGTTGAGGCTCAGGCGTCCGCCCAGCCGGTCGACGATTGCTTCCTTGATGACGTTCATTCCGATGCCGCGGCCGGCATCGGTGGTCGTTTCGGACGCGGTCGAGAAACCGGAGCGGAAGATCAGCGCGACGACCTGCTCGTCGGTGAGTGAGGCAGCCTGATCCGGGGCGATCAGACCCTTGGCGACCGCGCGGTCGCGGATGTGGTGCGGGTCCAAGCCGCGGCCGTCGTCGCGGAAGCTGAACGCGAAGGTGTCGACGGGCACGCGCGTCAGCCCGCGAATCCACAGCGTGCCGACCCGCGGCTTGCTGATCGACGCGCGAAGGTCGGGGTCTTCGATGCCGTGTGTGACGCTATTGCGCGTCAGCTGAATCACGACATCCTTGATCGTTCGCGCAACCGGTTCCGGCAAGAGACCGGTGTCGAAGCCCTCGGCGACTACTCGGACTTCCTTGCCCGAGCGTTCGGCGAGTTGCGCCGCGAACGCGGTGATGTTCTCGACCAAGCCGTTGGCCGCAACGGGTGTCGCTGCGGACCCGACTCCCGCGGCGGCAGCGGCGGCAGCGGCGGCGGGGATCGGCGAGGTGCGGACGAGTCCGACGAACCGTTCGCGCAGTTCCTGAAGCTCTTCGAGGTCCTGCCGCAGCTCGGCCTGGGCCATGACGATCGACAGGAAGTCGTCGCCGCCGAGCGCGCGCCGGTCGCGCAGCTGCACGATCTTGCTCTCGAAGCCGTCGCAGATCTTCATGAAGTACGTGAGCTGCAGCATCGAGGCGTTACCTTTGATCGTGTGCACGGCGCGGTACACGACCTCGAGCCGCTGGCGCAGCAGGTCCATCCGGCCCGCCGACGACGTCGCGAAGTCGGATGCGCGCAGCGCGTCGTTCATCACTTCGATCTGTTCGTTTGCGGTCTTCAGGAAGTCGTCGAGCGACTTGGGCTCCACATGCAGAACGCCGAGTAAGAACTCGAACTGGCGCTCCTTGCGCGCTTCGGATTCGCGCAGCTGGCGTTCCAGCCGGACGCGATCGGTGATGTCGGAAACTGCGACGAAGACGCGCGACACGTCGTTGCCGGTGGCGATGCGGCGGAAGGTGAAGTTGAGGAATTTCGTATCGAAGCCGCCGGCCGGATTGGGGAAGTGGGCTTCGACTTCGGCCAGCGGATTGACGCGCAGCACGGTGCGCTCTTTCTTGGTCTTGTCGAAGAGCAGCGCGAGATAGTCGCGCGAGATGTCGAACATCCGCTCCGTGAGCAGCCGCTGGAGGATGTTCAGAAAGTTGTAGCCGTTGAGTTCCGGCGTGCGGAAGATGCGTTCCAGCTCCCCCGAGTACTCGCCCGCGATGCGGTAGTCGGGACCGATCAGGAAGAGGCCGCGGTCGACCGTCGACATGATGAGGTCGGTGCCGGCCTTCGCGTCGGCGAGCAGCCGCGAGGCTTCGAGCGCCTGCTCGGTGCTGGCCATAAGCGCGCGCGCGTTCTTCTCGAGCTGGCGGCGGCCGCGGTCGACGCTCGTGAACAGGGTAACGACCATCGCGATGACCATCGCGATCGCGAGCAGTTCGAGCCAGAAGCGCAGCCGGTTCTCGCCTTGGCCGACCGTGAGTGCGTTTGCGTCGGTGACGATCGCGTTGAAGTTGTCGGAGATTTCGGGTGCGGAAACCGCCGCTTGACGGACGGCCTCGTCGAGGTTTCCGCGCGAGCCGCGATTGCTCGCGACGTCGATCGCGCTTTTCAGCGAACTCCACGAACGATCGGCGCCTTGCAGGCTCTGCACGGCGATCGGCGACGTGAGCGCGGGAATCTGCACGGGTTCGCCCGAGAGACCGGCGGTCGTTCCGCCGCTCTTCATCGCGGCGAGCGTGTCGCCAAACAGCGTCGCTGAACTCGCGAGGTCTTTCGCGGGGGCGGCGTCGCGAACCGCGTCGGTCGGCGATGCGGCGATTTGCGAGAGATCGGCCGAGATGCGTTGGATGAGCGCGACTTGGCGTTCGGCGATCTTGGCGAGCGTGAGCGCGTGAGCGTTCGCTTTCGCACCGACCGCGTCGGTGAGGGCGAATCCGAAAACGGCGCCCATGAAAGCGAAGACCTCGAGCAGCAACACGAGCGTCAGCGCGACGGTGTTCTTGGGCTTCGTTTGATGCAGCGGTTCGGCCGTTGCTTGATCCGACATGTAGCCTGCGTTCCTCACGGGCGAAAAACGGCTGGACCAGCCGTGGATATTGATGGTATCGGCGCTCAGACGGGCGGACTGAACCTACTTGTCAGCCGCCGCCGTGCCGAAAACCCGACTACAGCCTCGCCGCCCCAGGAAGATACGCCGTCATGACGCGATGGATCGTCGCCGTAGCCGGGATCATGGCCGTTCTCGGCCCCGGAGTCGTCTACTCATTCAGCCTTTTGAGCGGGCCGCTCGCCGCGGCGTTCGGCTGGGTGCCGAGCGAAGTGACGTGGGCGTTCGCGATCGCGAACTTTTCGCTCGCCATTGGCGCACTCGTCGGGGGCTGGATCTCAGACCACCGCGGCCCGCGTGTCGTCGGAATGATCGGAATCGCTCTGTGGGCCGGCGGCTACGCGCTGTGCGGTCTGCTCGTGAAGAGCCACAACATCGCGCTGCTCTACCTCTGTTACGGCGTCGTCGCCGGCACCGGCTGCGGGATGGCATACATGGCGGTGCTGAACGCCGTCATCCGTTGGTTCCCGGCCAGCCGCGGCTTCGGCGGGGGCCTGGTCATCATGGGCTTTGGCCTCGGTTCCTTCGTCTATAACCTCATCATCAAAGCATGGGCGCCGTTTGCTTCGCTCAACTCGGCGGGCCAAGCGTACTCGGCCGCGCTCGCCAAAGCGGTCGCGGCGCATACGCAATTCGCTGCCGGACCCTACCTCTTAGCACCGGCGGCCACCGATCAGCTGATGGGGCTGTTCCTGGCCTCGGGGGCCGGCTTCGCCGTGCTCGGCTGGACGGCGATGTGGCTGGTTCACCATCCGCCGCTCGACGATCCGCAGTACGCGGTCCAATTCCGCGGCCCTCAAGCATCGCTGACCGAAGTGCTCGGCGACGCTCGCTTCTACATTCTCTGGGCGATGCTGTTCATCAACGCGTTCGGGGGCATCACGATCATCTCGAACATGGTTCCGCTGATGCGCGAGCTAACCGGGCTCTCGCCCGCCGGCGCAACCGGCCTCTACGCGGGCCTCGCGATCTGCAACGGCCTCGGGCGGTTCGCGTGGGGCGCGCTGTCGGATCGGCTCGGCCGGCGCACCACGTTCGCAATCCTGTTCAGCGCGCAAGCGCTCGCCTTCGTCGTCCTGGATTCGAGCGGCGGTGACGTCACGCTCGTCGCCTCGGCGATCGCCGTCCTGCTCCTGTGCTACGGCGGCGGCTTCGGCACGATGCCGGCCTTCAACGCCGACTACTTCGGGATGAAGAACTTCGGTGCGAACTACGGCATGCAAATCTCGGCCTGGGGCATGGCGGCGGTGGTCGGCACCGGCTTCATCTCCACGCTCAAGGACTTCACGGGGTCCTTCGCGGGCATGATGCAGCCGATCGCGGTCGTTCTGCTGGTCGCGACCTTCCTTCCGCTGATCCTCGGCCAGAGCCAACTGGCGTCTTCCCAGAAAGAGCTAAGCCTCGAGGCCTAAGATGGGGGTATGAAAGCCCTCAAACTCATTGGTCTCTGCCTTGCGTTTGCGCCGTCCGCGGTGCTCGCCCAGACCGCGGCGCCGGACGTCGCACCGCCTCATCCCGACTTCGCGGCAATGCAACAGATGCACGCGCAGATGGAGCAGATCCATCAGCAGGCGCGATCGCAGATCCTGGGCGCGTTGACACCCGCGCACCGCGCTTTGCTCGCGAACGTCGTCGGGCAACTCGCGGTCGCGCCCAATCCCGATCGGGCGGCCGCCGCGCGGGCGCTCGATGCGGCGCTGACGCAGAACGAAGCGCGCGCGATCCTAGCGGCATCGAGTGCCGCGCGCACCCAGTCGCATGCGCTGATGGAATCCGCGCGCGCGCAATTCGAAGCGAGCTTGCCGGCCGACCAACGCGCCCGCATGCAGCAGCACATGGAGGTTCGGCCAGAGGGTCAGGAACCGGGCTCCGGCAAGCGCGAAACCCTCCAGCAGCGCGAGAGCGACCCGGGCGAACAATTGCTCGACATCGCGACCGGCGGCGGACACGACCACATGTACATGATGATGCACGCCGGCCCCGGCATGCCGCCGCTGCCGAAGTAACCCAGCCCGGCGAACCGAATGCCGCCTCTCATGCGGGAGGCGGCGGATGCGATTTACCAGCGCGCGCAGCGGCTCGCGGCGACTTATCGCGAGCGCAACGCGCCCCAGATCCTCGCGCTGCTCGAAGAAGCGGCCGCGTTCGACCATCCTGACGCGCTCTTCGAGCTCGGAAGTTGGCGCAGGCACGGGATCGGCACCGAGCGCGACGACGCGCGGGCGATCGAACTCTGGGAGCGCGCATCGGATGCAGGCCATCTCGAAGCGCGGTTTGCGCTCGCGATCGCATACGAGCGCGGCGCGGGCGTCGCGGCCGACCTCGCGCGCGCGTTCGCGCTCTACCAATCGTGCGCGGGCGAGGGATACGTCGATGCCCTCTACGAGGCGGGCCGCTGCCGGTACTACGGCATCGGCACGGCCGTCGACGTCCCCGCGGCGGCCGCTCAGTTCGCGACCGCCCGCGCGGCGGGTCACGTCGAAGCGCAATGCGACGCAGCCGAAAGCGACGGCCCGCGTCGCATGCCGCCGCGGCGACCGTGATCGTCGGGCTCGTCGGCGCGGGCGCAATCGGCACGATCTTCGGCGCCGCCCTCGCTCCGCGGCACGATCTTCGCGTCGTCGCCCGCGATAACCGAAGCGCCCGCGCGATCGCGAATCGCGGCGGGCTCATCGTCGACGGGGGTCCGCCGGTTCCGGCGAGCGTGTCGCACGACGCCGACGTCCTGGCGGGCGTCGAGATCGTCATCGTTGCGGTAAAGGCGTACGCGACGATCGCGGCGCTCGTACCGCTGCGCGACGTCTTCGAGCGGCCGCCGGCGGTCATCTCGCTGCAGAACGGAGCCGACGCGGTCGCGCAGATCGAATTCGCGCTCGGCCACCAGTGCGCGATCGCGCTCGGCCCGACGACCGAAGCCGGTGAACGGATCGAGCCCGGGGTGGTGCGGTGGACCGGCCGCGGCCGAACGCACCTCGGGTGGGCGGCCGATCACGCGGGCGGGTCCACCCTCGATGCGTTGGCTGCGGCGCTGGCTGCCGGCGGCTTGCGCGTCGCGCGCGCGCAACCGATCGAAC
>Ga0073928_10009882_pt1 | contig 11512 bp, 13 predicted proteins | sample PaiPotPPA55metaG_FD_76969 | JGI IMG/M metagenome (GOLD analysis project Ga0073928, IMG submission 76969) | Iron sulfur acid spring bacterial and archeal communities from Banff, Canada, to study Microbial Dark Matter (Phase II) - Paint Pots PPA... ...
GGGCCTGAAATAGGTTTTGGTGCGAATGGAGGGACGCGGACTGACCACGACGTTGAGGATGCGGTGATAGAGCGCCTGCGCCGAAATCGGCGTGGCCAGGAAGTCGGTGACGCCGGCGTCGCGCGCGGTCATGACGCGTCGCTTGTCGCAATGACCGGTGAGCAAAATGATCGGAACATACGGATTGCCGCTGCCATTCGGCTGCCGGATCATTTGCGTCAGCTCAATGCCGTCGAAGATCGGCATCGCCCAGTCACAGATCACGATATCAGGCACGTAGTGAATGAACATTTCGAGCGAAGTGGCGCCGTCCTCGGCCTCGTTGACTTCGCGCGCGCCGAAAGAATGCAAAAGCGTACGCAGGATGCGCCGCATATGCGCATTGTCGTCGCAGATCAGAAAGCGCAGTTTGTTGAAGTCGATGCTGAACATCGGTGTGCTGCCTGCGGGCGCCGCCAGGGCGCGCTTTCGGCCGATATACCCTCCGTTAACTATGGCGCTGGCGTGTTAATAAAGGGTTTCCGTGCACCGCCGGACGGCAGGCCGAGCGGTGCATGAACCAACCCGCTAGGCGCCGAACTGCTCGCGCAGGATGCGCTCTTCGAGGCTGTGGCCGGGATCGAACAACATCTTGATCGCGATCGATTTGTCGGAGACGACCTCGACACGCTTGACGTCGCGCGCCTCGTAGTGGTCGGCGACCGCCGCGACCGGACGCTTCTCGCTTTCCAGCACCTCAATGACGACCCGCGCGCCATCCGGCAACAGCGCGCCGCGCCAACGGCGCGGGCGGAACGGGCTGATCGGCGTCAGCGCCATCAATGCGGTGTTGATCGGCAGAATCGGTCCGCCGACCGAAAGATTGTAGGCGGTCGAACCGGCCGGTGTGGCTACCATCACACCGTCGGCGACGAGCTCGGACATTCGCTCGAGATCATCGACGACGATCCGCAGGCGTGCGGCCTGGTGGGTCTGGCGGAAGACCGAGACCTCGTTGATCGCATGATGCAGATGGTGTGCGCCCTGCACGCCGGTGGTGCGCATCAGGAGCGGGTGGATGACGGTCACGCGGGCGGCCGCCAGCCGCCGCTTCAAATCGCCGGGATTGTATTCGTTCATCAGGAAACCGACGGTGCCGCGGTTCATGCCGTAAATCGGCTTCCCTGACCGCATGTGCTGGTGCATCGTCTGCAGCATCAAGCCATCGCCGCCGAGCGCGACGATCGCGTCGGCGTCGTCCGGCGGATGATCGCCATAGGCTGCCGTCAGTGCGGTGCGCGCCGCCTGTGCCTCGGTTCCCGAGCTCGCCACGAAAGCAAGCCGTTCATATCGCTGTTGTGCCATGCCGGCCTTCGGCGACGGCTCAAACGAAAAGATTGACGGGAAAAGGAAATGTCAGCGGCCGCGCCCGGCTCGTCTATACGACCTTTTCCGGCGTTGTCGAGATCGAAGCGGTCGCTACACGCGCCTTAAGCAACAAAGCGGCGCGAACCCGTAATGGATTCGCGCCAGCTTGAAAAGCAAAGGGGGCTGAAGGATTGAATGTCTGGACCGCCTCAGTAGACGGCGTGGCCGCCCTTGGCCGTGATATCGAGCGCCTCCGCGAGCGACCGATACTCGGGGCAGGTGGTGCCGCAGATCGTGCCGATCTTCTGCAGGTCGACCTTGGCCACCTCAGGGTGCCCTTGCTCGATCTGCCACAGCCCATAGTACTGCCAGGTGCGAACATGGTTCGGGTCGGCCTTCAGCGCGGCCTCGTACCACACCTTGGACTGATCGTAGTCGCCGAGCTTGCGATAGGAGTAGCCGATCAGGTTCGCGACGTCCGCGTGATCGTCGTGCTGGAGCGCGCGCAGCTCGTCGATCGCGGTCCGATAGTCGTTGCGCTCGTAGATCGTGGCATAGGCCTGTCGATAGCCCTGGATGAACTCGAGCTCGGACTTCTTGGTTTTCTTCTTGTGCGCCATCGCGTGGGTGGCGTTTGGCGCCGCAGAGGGAGTTTGGTTCGAGTTGGTCGGGCTGCCGCCCGCGCCGTCACCTCCGCCGCCACCGCCTCCGCCACCACCACCTCCTCCTCCGCCACCACCGTCGGCGAACGCGGGCAGGGCCAGTGCGGCCATGAACCCTGCGAGGGTGAGAACCTTGATCGTCAATTTACTCATCGGCTTCTCCTGCGCGCTTGTTGGCAAAGTCAGGGTCGAGACTAGTGCCGCCGATTTGAAATTTCTGCATCGCCTGCTGCAAGCTCATCTCAGGAATTTCAAATCGAAAGCGGCACTAGAAATCCTAGACTTGCTAGTGCCCTTTGGCTTTCGAAGTTCGTGTCAGTGGTGCGGCAATCTCTCCCGAACTTCGAAAGCCGGGCACTAGCTCGACGACCGCAACGCGATTGCGTGGCATCAGCACGCAACCGCGTTCGCACCTGTCGTCTCAGTAAACGGCGTGACCGCCCTTTGCAGTGATATCGAGCGCTTCCGCAAGCGAGCGATATTCGGGGCAGCTCGTTCCGCAGATCGAGCCGATCTTCTGCAGATGAACCTCGGCCTGATCACGGTGGCCCTGCTCGATCTGCCACAGCCCGTAATACTGCCAGGTCCGGACGTGGTTCGGGTCGGCCTTCAGTGCGGCCTCGTACCACACCTTCGACTGATCGTAGTTGCCGAGCTTGCGGTAGGAGTAGCCGATCAGGTTGGCGACGTCGGCGTTATTGTCATGCTCGAGCCCGCGAAGCTGCGAGATCGCCGTCCTGTAGTCATTGCGCTCGTAGATCGTTGCGTACGCCGTCTTGTAGCCCTGGAGGAATTCGTTCTCGGACTTCTTGTCCTTCTTCTTCTTCGACATCGTGGAGCTGCTATCGCCCGACGACGAGGATGGCTGATCGCCGCCTCCCGCCGCAAACGCCGGAATCGACGGGGGAATCACCGTCGCAATTGCGAAACCTGCAACCGTCAGCATTTGTATGGTCAATTTCTTCATGAAGCTCTCCTGGTGGTCGGAAATTCAGGGATTCGTGGAATGTGAACACCGCGGTTAGGCGAACATTCCGGTGGCGATGGTAGCGAAACCCAGTCGGCGCTGTACAGGGTCGCCGCAGCCGAAATATGACTGGCTTTTCCGGGGACATATTCCTTTCCGGCCGTCTGCGCCGCGTGCCGGCGCAATGCTGGTTCCATCAACATGACACCGAATTCACTCAGATGAACGCGCCCTGAGTCGTGGCTTCAGCAGGGGTTCAGTGCGGCGAGCCCATGGTGCGCCCAAGACGAACGGGAAGGGCATTTCCCAGCCGTCTCTGAACCAGGAGGACACCATGTTGAAAAGCATTTCGGCGGCGCTGCTCGCCGCATCGTTGTTGACCGCACCGGTACTCGCGGCCGACAGCAAATCCGCAACGACCCCGGCGCCGGCCGCAAATTCGGTTAGCACGACCGCGGCCAAGACCACTGACGCCAAGTCTGTCAGCACCAAGTCTGTCAGCACCAAGTCTGCCAGCACCAAGTCGACTGGCACCAAGACCTCGGCCGCCAAGTCCGTCAATGACAAGTCGGGCAACGACAAGTCCATGAATGCCAAGGCGCAAGCGACAACGACTCCGCCCGCGACGACGACGCCGTCGGTTGCGAAGCCTGCCGTCAAGAAGGTTCGCCACGCGTCGCATCATCGCCGCCATCACATGAATGTGACCCGCAATATGCACCAGTCGCACAAGGTGGCGAAGGCCAACCTCGGCATGAAGCGCATCTCGGCAGTGAAGTCGGCCACCAAGATCCAGCCGAAGGCCCTGCGTAGCTGACGGCCAGAACGTCGGCTTAAAGGTTTCTCTGCGGTAACGGCCTTCACCCCCGTCGCTGCCGCTTCTCGCGGAGACAACGCCCGGTCCGCGTCGATCCCTCAGGATCGGTGCGGGCCGGCGCGTGATGTTTGCACGCGTGTCAGCCTATCAATGCCGTTCGGGGACGGAAGCCGCCGGCCGGTTGGCCGGGGTTCAAAAAGCCTTAACGGGGTTCAATCGGCACAGGGGTCGGCGCGAGGGCTTAGAGAATGTGAGTTGAGTCACAGCGGGTACGGGGTTTGCCGTGCAAATCTCGTCGGCAGTGCGCGTCTCGTCAGGGCATTTTGCGGCGACTTGAGACCGGTTCGCCGTCGATCTGCTCCAATGAAGGCAAGAGGATTTGGCAAGGGTGCTGCGGCGCGCGCCGGAGAAAAAGATGATCGTTGTCGAACCCAAACGCGAGCTCAGTCTATGTCGCAAGGTCCTGCTGACCACCGCCCTGTTCTTTGGCGGTGTCGGAGGCTTTCTATTGGCAGGTTATGTGGTGATCGTGATTCTGAGCTTGTGACAAACGCTATAACCGGCTGGCGCACCTAATCTGCAGCGGCAAACGTTGGAAAAGGTTCGTATCCGGCGGGAAGATCGCGCGGCGCCTCGCCCGGGGGACGTTCGCTCGGCGCGGCATCAGGGTTCGCGGTCGGCCAGAATCCGACCGAGGCGTGCGTCTCCTTCTTGATCTCGTTCGTGATCAGGCGGCCGTCCATCAGTTCACCGATATAGTTTCCATTTTCCGAAAAGACGTTCTCTTTGCGGAATTCGCCGACGTGGCGTCCATCGGCGCTGAACAAACCACCGCCGTCGATCCAGCCAAAATATTTGCCGTCCCAGGTTCGCACCAATTCCATCTTCGGGGCTCTTGTCCTCTCATCGATTGAGCGTCGGCCCAGCACACGATCGTGGCGAAGACCACGCTTGCGCTGTCGACAAGGATCAAAACTGGTCCATGTAGGGGTCGTCATAGCCCAGCCGCTTGTGAACGCACGGCTTGAGCCTGGCGGCCTGGTGCTCGGTCGGCGTGTCGTCGACCTTCAGGCCGATTCGCTTCCAGCAATAGTGCCGCGCCGATTGCTCGCGGTGGGTGCCCGGCCTGTCGGAGGCGAGCGCCTCATTGGCGCGACAGACAAGCGACGCCAGCGCGATCGCGGTCAGCAGCAAAAGGCAGAGTGATCGAAGCATCAACGCGTTCCGACGGTTGGTCGGCGACATTACCGCAAGCGGCGGCGAGAGCGCAAAAACTGCCCGGTTTCGCCGCGACCGCCGTGGTTGAAACTTCATGGGGTCGCTGGTAGCTCTTCTTGCAGCGGTCGGGGTGCGCCGGATTAGCTCAGCGGTAGAGCAGTGGTTTTGTAAACCAAAGGTCGGGGGTTCAATCCCCTCATCCGGCACCAGCCCGACCGCAAGACCCGGCGGCCGGAGGCGAGATATGATGAGGTTGGTCGCGGTGATGTTGGCGGGCTTGATCGTTACGGCGCCGGGTGCGGCGCTGGCCTGCGCCGGCGGCTTCTTCACCTTTACGAATGCGTTTTGCACTGGCCAGATGCAGCTTCGGGTTTGCCTCGGCGATCGCGGCAACAGCCTGCTGTTCGTGCTGCGCAAGGGCGAAGCGCTCAATCTCAACACCGCGGCGAATTCCTCGTTTTCGTGGAGCTGCACGGGCGAGCCCGCTGCGGTGTGCCCATCGGCCTATTGCGTGAATGGTCCGTGACGCTTCCGTGTGACGCCGGCGCATGCCGGCCTGCCTGACGCGCAGCGTTAATACATTGGCTTAACGTGCGGCCGCGTTTCGCGCGGGGGCCGCAGCGGGCCGTTAAACTTACTGGCACATTTGCCGTCGCCTTTAACACTTGGCCCGGAGGCTTGAATTAAGTTGATCTTAACGACGGAACAAATCCGATGCGGATGGCCCTCGCGTTTGCTTTTTTGGCGGCCACGGGTTGCGCGGCGCTTGCGGGCGACAGCGAACCCGCGATCGTCATTGCCTCGCGCCCCGGCGTGCCCGTCATTATCAATGGCAGAGACGTGTCGTACGCGGTGCTCGAAGGTGACTGGGGACTTGGCAAAGGCGTCCACGTGCAGCCGACGGCCTATCCGACCAACTGGCGACCGGTCTTAAAGCCGCCCGCGGCCCACTACTACCCGCACACGGGTCAGGCGCCGGGCTACGGCCGGCTCGAGATCGATACGCCGCCGCAAAACCTGCCGCAGGCCGAGAGCTACTACCGCTCCTATACGATGGAATCGCAACCGACATTGCCGACGCCGCCGTCCGCCGCAGTGCCATTTGATCCGCCGCCGATCATGCTCGCCCCGCGCGATCACCGCGACGGTGCTGGCGGTCATCACACGCCGGTTCGGCCCGAGCGCCACGGCCCGTGACATCCGGGCAAAAGATCTGAAGCTTCGAACGAGTGCAACAACAACCAGACGAACAGTCGCGTAACAGGAGAGAGTAATGCGTCAGACGATGATGGGACTAGCGGTGGCCTTCGCCGCAGCGGCGAGCGCCGCTCCGGCTTCGGCCTGCGGCTATTCGGGCTGCAACACGCCGAGCTGGAACTACAACTACTCGGGCTTTTACGGCAACTACAGCTATCCGGCTTGCAACGCGTGCGGCCCGACCTATGGGACGCCGTGGCGTTACGGGCATCTGCCTTATCCGGCGCAACCCTATGCCTCGGCGCCGCAATATTACTGGGTCAACCAGGGCCCGACCTACACCGGCCCCGGCTTGCTTGCTCCGGCGCCGACCTATCAGGAGCGTGGGGTGTCCGGCTGGTACGGCTACGGCCCGACCTCATACGGCACCCAATACAGCTATGGCATGCCGGCGAGGGGCTATCAGGGCTATCAAAGTGATCAGGGCTACCAAGGCTATCAGGGCTATCAGCCTCAGAGCTACAGCGACGATCAGACGGATGCCGTCGAACCGAGCTACCAGAGCTACGCGCCGACGACGACCTACAGCCGTCCGTATCCGGGCATGGTGACGCCGCGCTACTATTCCTCCTACCGCTTCCGCCACGTCCTGCGCTTCCATCGCCATGTCGGCTGGCGCCACTACACCCACCGCATGAGCATTCGCTATGGCGTGCCGCACCTCATCGTGCGCGGCCGCTATGCGCCGCGCTACGGCTTCACCGTGATGCCGCGCCACGGCCATCGCATGGTGCCGGTGTACAACTGATCGGACGAAGCCTCGTTCAGCTCAGCTGAACAGGGCTTTGATGTCCACCCAGCCGAGGCATGATCCCGCAAGGATCATGCCTCGGCCTTTTTCAGGCGGCTTGTGCCGATGTAGAGCGCGAGCGCGGCGGCGTTCGACACATTCAGGCTCTTGATGTCGCCCGGCAGATCGAGCCGGGCCACCACGTGGCAGGTTTCGCGCGTCAGCTGCCGCAGGCCCTTGCCCTCGGCGCCGAGCACCAGCGCCAGCGGCTCGCGCAACGGAACGGCGGCGAGATCGTCGGTGCCGGCGCTGTCGAGCCCGACGACAAGGAAGCCGCGGTCCTTGAGCTCGATCAGTCCGCGCGCCAAATTCTGCACCGTCACGAACGGCACGAACTCCAACGCACCGGAGGCCGACTTCGCCAGCACGCCGGTCGCCTCGGGCGAGTGCCGTTGCGTCGTGACGATCGCCTGTACCGCAAACGCCGCCGCCGAGCGCAGGATCGCACCGACATTGTGCGGGTCCGTGATCTGGTCGAGCACCAGCACGATGCCTTCAGGCGCAAGCGTGTCGACGGTCGGCGCGGGCAGGGGATCGGCTTCGGCCAACAGGCCCTGATGCACGGCATCGGGCGGCAACCGCGCCGCGATCTCATCGGGCCGGACGATATCGGGCGCGATCTTCAGCGCGATGTTTTCGTCCGCCAGCCGTCGCGCGGCGTTTTCGGTCGCATAAAGCTTGCGGATCCGGCGCTTCGGATTGCCCAGCGCGAGCGTCACCGGATGCCAGCCATAGAGGATAACGGTGTCGCGGTCGCTGCGCGCGGTGCGCTCGCCGCCGCGCGCCGGCCGCTCCCATCGGCGAGGGCTCTTGCTGCGCGCAAACTGTCCGCGCGACGGTTTGCGCTGGGGCATGAGAACCGTGTCTTGTCTCAAACGGGCTTGTGCCCGCTGACATGGGCGCCGACGTGCGGCGACATCGGAATATAAGTCACGACCGAGGCCAGAGCCAGCACGGCGCCGAGGCCGAAGGCGACGCGAAAATCCATCAAGCTCAGCGCAGCTCCGGCGTGGTCGCGCACCGTGGCCGACAACGCCAACGCCACGGCGGAGATACCGACGCCGGTGCCCATCATCACCTGCTGGATCATGCTGTTTAGCGTGGAGGCATTGCCGATCTGTTCCTCCGGCATGTCGGCGAACACCAGCGCGTTGAGCGCGGTGAAATGCACCGACCGGCTGGCGCCGGCGAAGAACAGCAGCGGGATCAGAACCCACGACGGCGTCGCAGGCGATACGAAGACAAAGGCAAAGCCGGTCGCCGCCACGATCAATCCGTCGGCGATCAATGTGGTGCGGAAGCCGCTCAAGCGAATGATCTGGTTCGCGACCGGCTTGATGCCAAGATCGCCAGCGAGGAAGCAGGCGACCAACAGTCCGGCGTCGAAGGCGCTCATGCCGAAGATCACCTGGAACATCACCGGCAGCAGGAAGCCCATGCCGCCGATGCCGAGGCGAAACAGGCCGCCGCCGCGCACCGCCCCGATGGCAAACGTCTCGACTTGCATCGGCTGCAACGGCAGCAGCGGCGAGGGGTGTCTACTCGCGTGACGCAGCGCCGCGGTGCCGAGCATCGCGCCGGCAACAAGAAACGCGAGCGCGGCGATCGTCGATCCGCCGCGGCCGATGCTCTCGAGCCCGTGCAGCAGCGAGGCCAATGCCGCGCCGTTCAGGAGGAAGCCGAGAGCGTCGAACCGGCTCGATCGCGGCGCGCGCGGGCGGTCGAAGAATGCAAGCACGAGCGCAATACCGGCGACACCGATCGGAATATTGATGAAGAAGATCCAGCGCCACGTGAGATACGTCGTGAGCAGCCCGCCGAGCGGCGGCCCGACCACGAGGCCGGTGAGTCCGGGCCAGGTCAGGAACGCGATCATCCTGAGCAGGCTCGCCTTGTCGGTGCGGCGCATCACCTCGATGCGGCCGACCGGCGACATCATGGCGCCGCCGACGCCTTGCAGGATGCGCGCCAGCGTGAACTCGAGCAGGGTGTCGCTGACGCCGCACAGGATCGAGGCGACCGTGAATAGCGCGATCGCGCACGCGAAGACGTTGCGGGCGCCGAAGCGATGTGAGAGCCAGGCGCTGGCGGGAATGAAGATCGCAACCGTGATCAGGTAGGACGAGATGCCGGTCGAGACCGCGACCGCCGTCGAGCCGAAGCTTGCGGCGATCTCCGGGATCGCCGGCGAGATGATCGCGCCGTCGAGAATCTCCATGAAGAAGGCGGCGGCGACGATCAGCGCGAGCAGGGTCGGTCGTTGTTGTGGCGGCGCCGGGGAGTGCATGGGGTGGAGCTAGAACTTGATCAAACGGAGTGCGTAACGGCGGCGCTAAAGCCGCCACGAAGGACGGCGGCAGGAGTCGACCGGATTTCGGGTTGACTTCGCGGGGGGTGATACCCATAAACGCCGCGAAATGACAGCCTCGCGACGGCATGCCGTCATGTCAGGCAAGCAGCCGGTTTGCTCCGCCGGCCAGCGAGACGGGGGAGTGTCCCGAGCGGCAAAGGGAGCTGACTGTAAATCAGCCGTCTAATGACTTCGCAGGTTCGAGTCCTGCCTCCCCCACCATCCTGCTTCGCGCTGGCGCGCTTCGCAGGATTTGCCTCTGAGAGGACCCCGATGCGACCGCCCAGCAACTTTATCGCCGCAACGTCACGTCAAATGTCGGTTGGTGCAGCCCTGCTATCCATTCTGGCGGCGTCGCCGGCGTATGCGGCGGCACCGCATGAACTCTTCGGCAAGACGGTCAGCGTGAACTGGACCGAAACCCGCGAGCAGCGGCCCGAAGGCGAACAGGCGTGGCGCACGGTCAACGGCTCGATCACGATGCACCTCTATGTCAGCGATACGGGCCGCGTCTTCAACAACGTCGCCTACTCGACCCACGCCGGCAGCGCCGAACGCACCGGCGAAATTGCTGGTGGCGGCGGCCGCTCAATCAATTTCAACGGCCGCTCGCTTCTGATCCTGATGAAGTCGGGCCAGGGCGGCGCCACCCGCATCACGGCCGATTTTGACGCCGGCTTTTCGAGCTGCAGCGCGCAGGTGACGCGCGCCACCGAAGGTTCCGGCACCATCGTGCGGCGCTACAGCGGCATCGTCAAGCACGTTAACGAGATTCGCTCGACCCAGGTTGGTGGCGCGTCTTGCAGCATCCGTGACGGCAACGTGTTTGCGGAAGGCGCCGAGTCACGCGCTCCACAGATAGGACACCATCGCCGATAAACGGCGCAACCGCCGCGGCGGCGGCACGGTCGGATCGCATCTGCCGGGAGGAAAGCACGAGGGGCCGTGCGACACACCGATCGCACAGAAAAAACGCCCGGCGGACTGAAGCCGCCGAGCGTTCGGTTTGTTCGCCCTTCGCAACGGCCGCAGCGGCCGCGCTCAACCCGCAACCTCACGTCCCCAGCTGCTTGCCGATCGGCAAGGAACGGATGCGTTTTCCCGTCGCTGCAAAGATCGCGTTGCACAGCGCCGGTGCGAACGGCGGCAGCACCGGCTCGCCGACGCCGCTCGGAAATGCATTTGCATCCGGCGGCACGATATGTGTCTTGGTCGCGAGCGGCGACTCGTCCATCCGCACCACCGGGTAGTCGTCGAAGTTGCCCTGCTGCACGCGGCCATCCTTGAAGGTGATCGCGCCATATTTGGCGAGGCTGAGGCCCATGATGGCCGCCCCCTCGACCTGCGAGGCGATGCGTTCGGGATTGACGAACGTGCCGCAGTCGATCGCGGTGTCGACCTGGTGCACCGTGAGCTTGCCCTTGTCGTCGACCGAAGCCTCGACAATGGTTGCGACATAGGCAGTGAAGCTCCGGTGCGCGGCGATGCCGAGCCCGTGCCCTTTCGGCAACGTGCGGCCCCAGTTGCCCTTCTCCGCAACGTGTTCGACGACGCGCCGCAGGCGTGCGGTGTCTACGGGATAAGTCTCGAACGGCGCGCCGTAGTTCCACGCGACCTTGATCTGATCGAGCTTGACGATCCGCGGCGTGCCGATCAGGTCGAGCAGCATCTGCTTCTGGTCGCGGCCGGTGGCAGCCGCAAGTTCGCCGACCATCGACTGCACCGCGAAGGCATGGAAGACGTTCGATACCGAGCGGAACCAGCCAATCCGCGCGTGCGCGGCCGCTTCCGGATTTTCGCAGCGCAGGTTGGCGATCTCGAACGGCGTATCGGCAAAGCCCATGAATAGCTCGAAGCCAAGCTGCTGCTTGGCGCCCGCCGCAAACGTCGAGGCGATCGTCGGCGCGGCACTGCGATGCCGCCAGGCGACCACCTTGCCCGACTTGTCGAGGCCAGCCTCGATGCGTTGGGCGGAGACGGTGTGCAGGAAATCGTGCCTGAGATCGTCCTCGCGGGTCCATTGCACCTTGACCGGCGCGTCGACCGCCTTCGACAGCAACGCCGCCTCGATCGCATAGTCGCATTTCGACTTGCGGCCGAAACC
>Ga0073928_10009884_pt1 | contig 11511 bp, 14 predicted proteins | sample PaiPotPPA55metaG_FD_76969 | JGI IMG/M metagenome (GOLD analysis project Ga0073928, IMG submission 76969) | Iron sulfur acid spring bacterial and archeal communities from Banff, Canada, to study Microbial Dark Matter (Phase II) - Paint Pots PPA... ...
CCCGGTATTGCAGTGGAACGAGCCGCCGCGTGAACGTCCCCGCACGTCCCAGAGGCCCACGGATGCGGTCGATCGCGAATTGGCGCCAGCCGTTCGTTCGCGGCCGCCGGTCGTAGGCGACCAGATAATATCGGCCGCCGTAGTAGGTCGTCAGGTGCGGTTCGACGGTGCGCTCTTCGAATGCGCCGCCGTCGGCGCGCGGGTAGCGAAAGCGCACGCGCGCGCGTTGCCACGAAGCCGAGCGCAGTTCCCGAAAAACCGTGGCGACCTCATTTTCGGCTAGCAGTCGCGGCGTAGCCATTCGCAAGAACAGATCGATCGGCGCCGCCGCGTCGTCGACGTACCCCCTGAGGTCATCGGCAACAACGGCCCCAAGTGCCTCGCAGACCGCGCGAAGCACATCCGCCCCCGCTGCCTCGGCGTCACATCGGCGGTGCATTTCCTCGATCTGCCGTAGCTTGAGGCGTCCTTGCCGGGGTGAGGTCAACCGAAAGCCGTAAGCGTCGCCCAGTTCGCGCAGCTTCGCGAGATCGCGGCGATAGGTCCGCTCACCTCGTCGAAATTCTCTCGCGTACCGTTCGAAGGTGAGATCGCGCTGGCGCAGCAGCGAAAGAAACATCCATATCAGCCGCGCGCTGTCCTCGGGAGGCGCACTGGAGCTGCGGATGCTTTCGGGATCGAAGAGAAACCCCGCCTCGCGCCGCGTCTCGGTGTTGCGGTCGGATGCCGTGCGCTTCTTGTGCATCGTGCCTCTTGATCCGGCAAGCTAACTGGATTATTCATCTAGGTAGCAAATGTCGGAACGGTTGCAGTTGGGTTTGCCTTTACTATGGCAAAAATATTGCCATAACGCGAAGGGTTCGCGTGGATGTGCCGAATGGCCCGCAGTGCAGCGAAGCTAGTTGAACGTCGCGATTCAGGTACGGTGATCCGCGCGATTGCGCCGAGCTCTCCAACGAAAACTGGACGATGTGGGCAGCGGTTATTCACGCGCTTCAGCAGCGACAAACGCGACCAAATGCTCGCCGCCGCCTCGTCGGATCTACTGCGTACCTACGCCGGTTCTTTTTTGCCGCGCACGTTGTCTGCCAGCGCAATGGCAAGGCGAAGCGTGCGATTGACCGAGGCATCGTCTGAGAACAGGCTGCGCAGGTCAGCGTCCGCGCGCGAAAGCGCGCGGCCCGGTAAGCCGCTCAACAGAGCCCTGCCGAACCACTATTGGAACGCGCTCGGCTTTACGAGCCTCCGTGAGTTATACGGCTCCGGCTGATTCGATGAACCGCCGGATACCGACCCGTACGTTGGTGCTGTGGGAGGGCGGCGGCCACCAACCGCCGGCACCTACCGGATAGGGGCCGCCGAGTTCTCCGCCACCGGAGCCGCCGGCGTTCACGCCTTCCTGGGCGCGGAGCACACCGCGAGCCTCCAAACTATTGTCACTCGCGCAGACCAACACCGCAGCGGACACGCGCCGATGCAAAACGGCGCGGCCGCCGAGCCCGGCGGTGGCGCCGTCAAGGGAGCTCCAATGAGGATCGAGTATCGAAGCGATCACGGGAGGCGAGTATGGCAGTTCCCAAAGTTGCGATCGTCGGCGCGTTGGCGACGCTATGCACGGGCGCTATTGCCGCGCCTACCGATCCGCCACCGGTCACGAGTTTGGCGTGCGAAGTCGGCGACGTGTGGACGTACCACTTCGTCGCAAAGGCAGTCGTGGGAACCCCTCTGAACGGCGACGAGACGTTCAGGCGTACGGACTGCGGCGCGCGCCGCGTGCTTCACCCGAGCGGAGCGATCGTCAAAGCCGACGTCGTCAGCGATGCGGACGGCAACGTGTATTCGGGATATGGGGTCTTCAACGGCATCGGTGAACGGTTCAACAAGCCGCTTCCCTACGACCGTCTGCCGCTCGCGCCGGGAAAAGCGTGGAGCAGCCCGCTCGACACCGACATGGACGGCGGTAGCGGATTCACAGGAACCGGACACTGGCGTCTGATCGATTGGGAGACCGTCACCGTGCCCGCCGGCACGTATCTCTGCCTGCGCCAAGAGATCAAAATGGATCTCGAGTTTCTCGTCTCGGGCAACTCGATCGATGGCACCTATCAAGGGACGAGCTGGTATTGCCCCGACGTGCGTAGCGAAGTCAAGGCGATCTCGTCGGACAGCTTCGGCGACTCCGCTTCCCGCGAGCTGATTGCCGTAACGCTCAAGTAAGCCGGCGCGCAGCGTACCAAAAGCCGCGAACGAGGAGACGGTCATGTCGACTTTGCACCCAGTTTTCATCGCGCGAATCAAGGGGTCCCCACAGACCATCTTCGATCTGATCGCCGACATGCCCAACTATGAGCGCTGGCTCCCCGGCTCGGCTGCCTTCGGCTCGACGACGCACGTTACGCCGTACCCGGTACAACTCGGCACGAAGTATCTCGATTCGGGCCCGCTCGGCGAACGGCCGGGCTCCGTCACGGAGTACGATCCTCCGGAGCGTATCGGCTTTCACCAAACGATGCTGCTGAAGCAAGGGCCGATCCACGCCAACATCGACGTCCGCATCCACTACACGCTCACCCCTGAGAACGGGGTCACGAAAGTCGAACGCGCGCTCGATCTCACCATTCACATCGCCGGCGCGATGACGCTGGCTGAACCGCTCCTCGTGCTCGCACTCCGACGAGAAAACTCGCGCGCCCTCAAGGCCCTCAAGCGTCACGTCGAGGCGATCCTCGAACGTTCGTAACATACGGCGCGCGTCCGGCGGTCCTTCGACTTCGGCGCGGCGCCTTTCCTGAGCATGCGAAGGGCGTCTTCGCTCAGGATGACAAGGTTATGTCGTGGTCGTGCCGATCGTTAGAGCGCGGCGCGACCGAGATGGTACGTCATTTCCTTCGAGCCTCCAACGGAATCGACGTAGAACGCGGGCATCCCTCGGTTTACGATCGGGTGGCCGGCGATCGACACGACGAGGTCGCCGAGGGTGAACTTTTGCGGGCGCTTCCCGTCGCAGCGCCGCACGAGCCGTAGAACTGGCCGCTTGCTACGCGCGGTCTCGCGCGCGTCGGCGATGTCGAATTTGCAATAACCGACTCGCCCCGGAACGCGGCCGTCGTAGTTGAGCCGGATGAAATGCGGCTCGATCGTGCCGTTCGGAAACGTGACGTCGCCTTCTACGAAAAGGACGGCATCCTGCGGGGCCGCGTATGCGAGTTGATACGCGCGAGCGTTGACCATTGTGATCGTCGCCGATTTCCAATCGCGTTGCGACTGCGCGGGTCGCGACGACGAAAACGACGTCGGCAGCAACGCGAGTCCAAAAACGCTCAGACAGGCCCCGATCGTGCGCTGCCGCATCGTGAAGCGCGGCGGCTCACCGGCACCGCCGAACCGGCCTGCCGGGCGGCCCTTGGCTACACCGAACCCGGCATTGCGGCCCCACGACAAGGGGGGAGTCCTCGGCCACATCTTCCGGAAATCGTATTCCCGTGCGGTAGAACTCGGCAAGAACCGCTAGCCTCGGTCCCATCACAGCTACCGACCTTCGGCGTAGGACTTAACGCTCTATTTCAGCCCAACGATGACCAACGCTCCATCGACGAAGCCTGCTCAGACGCACGACGGCAGACCGGCCTTACGCGGCGAACTCTACAACGTCCACCCGGGGAGGCAAACGGCCCCGAGGCGCACAACGCGGGGTACGAAGACGTGCACAAACTGAGCGAACGAGGCCAGTTCATGGTCGCCGCCGTGGCTTGCGCGGTGGTGGTCGTGCTTGCGATCTTCGCGGCTGCGCACTGGCCGTACCGGTACTACGACTGGGCTCGCTGGGTCGTATTCGTTACGTCGTGCATCGCCGCGATCATGATGAGAACGCGTTCACTAGCCATGGCGCTCGCCATCATCGTCGGGTGGTGCTTCAACCCGTTTGCCACCCTGAAGCTGCACGGCGACGAGTGGCAGTACTTCGACATCGGCGTCGCGTTTGCGATGGCTGGTTTGGCCGCCTATGCGCTCCGCGTTTGGTGGTACGAGAAGTTCGGCATCGACCGCTACCTGTAAGCGCCCCGTGTCACCCTTGGCTTGTCGAAAGGGCCCCCCAACATCCGGCGAGCGACTGAGCCGTCATTAGATCAGCCGAGTGATCGGCTTGCGCTTCCAGACCAGATAGTAGTAGCCGAGCTGAAGAACGAGCCCGGTTGCATACGCGGCCGGGTAGCCGTACCAAACGCCGTCGAGCCCGAGGCGGTTCATCAATACGTACGCAACCGGAACCTCGACGCCCCAGATGGAGAAGATCGAAATCGCCGTCGGCCAGATGACCGTTCCGGTCGATACCATGATGCCCGAGAGCACCCGCGCGTTCCCGAATAGCGCGTAGCTCCAGAGCGTGATTTTGATCAGCGCGTGCGCGACGCGGATCGTCTCTTGCGATGTGATGAACAGCGAAACGATGTCCGTGCTGAAAAAGTAGACGGTGACGATGAGGATTCCCTCGATCACATAGTTGAGCACCACCGCCGACCGCACGATCGGTCCGAGGCGTTCCTTGCGGCCGGCGCCGATCGCCTGCGCGCCGAAAATCGAGGCTGTGATCGCGATCGACACGGCGGGAAACTGAACGTAGCTCGCGATCTGATTGACGGCTCCGTACGCCGCGAGAGCCGTCGACCCGAAGCGGTTCACGAACGCAAGCACCGCAATCTCGGAGAGCGAGACCATCACGAGGTTGAGGCTGGTCGGAACGCCGATGCGGGCGATCGCGAGCGCCAGCGCCGGGCGAATGCGCACCTCGCGCAACATCGCGCGGTCGAACGCGAGCGGGCTTCGTTCGCGAGCGAGCAGCCAGAGCAAGGCGCCGGTCGCAATCGCGGTCGACACGCCGTTCGCGACCGCGGCGCCGTTGGTTTCGAGCGCCGGCAGCCCGAGCCAGCCGAGAATGAACAACGGCGTCAGGCCGAACGTGAGCGCCGTGCTGAGCACGAGCACGATGAGCGGCATCCGCGTGTCGCCCACGCCACGCACGAACGTCGTGTACGTCAAGTACACGAACAGCAACGGCATGAGCGCGAAGGTCACGCGCGCGTACGACAGGCTGATCGGCAGCACGTCGGCCGGCGTTGCGAGCAGCCGCAGAAGCGGCTCCGCAAACGCGGCCCCGATCGCTCCAACCAGGGCGCCGAGAATGATCGCGAGGGCGAGCGTCGTACCGGCAATCGTCTTCACTTTCGCTAAATCGCGCGCGCCGAATGCCTGCCCGATGAGCACGCTCGCTCCTGAGCCCAGACCAATCAGGAACGATACGAGCAAAAACAGGAGCGGAAAGATCGCCGAAACGGCTGCGAGCGACCGCAAGCCGAGGAGCCGCCCGAGGTAGACGCTGTTCGCGGTCTGGCTGAGCGACTGCAAGACGTTGCTCAGCATCAGCGGGCCGAGGAACACCAGCATCGAGTGCCAGATCGGCCGCGAGTCGTCCCCAGTTCCCCGCGCTCCGTCCGCCACCGAGGGCGTCTTTGGTTTGTGGTGGTGGCATCGCCTCCGCGGTCGCGCGGGGTCGCTCGGCCGGAGCGGAAGCAAGCCGAGCGGGCCGGCGCCGGAGCGAACGGTCGCGATATCGAAGAGTGCGCGACCCTGGGCTCGTAACGCCGGCGAGGCAACGACGTGCGTCATCGACAACCGAATGATCAACGAAACAGAACCGCCGGCGCGTTCGATGCGGGTCGTCGCCTCTTGTACGTGGCGCTCGCGTTTGGGTCGCTGAGTTTTCCGGCCACCGTGTCGGCCGATACGCCGTTCTCGCCGCAGGCGATCTTCGCGCTACCCGACCACAACTACATCGACGACCGGTGCCTGAGCGCGAAGACGTTCGCCGACCATGCATCCCACGAGATCGACGATGTCGATCGCGACGGCGCACTCGCCGGGGCGAACGTCTTCTTCAAGTGCTACTCGCTGCCGAGATTGAATGCCGACGAGAACGCGCAGCGCTACCTGTACCTCGCGACCGCCACCTCGCTTTATCTAGCCGCCACCAAGAGCAGCGGCGTCGACGCGGCCAACCTCCTGCGGTGGACGCAATCGATGGCGCGGGCGCTCGGCGCGATCGGTCCCGACCACACGGTCGTGATCGAGCACGTCGTTCAAGGCAGCCGCCCGAACAGCATCGACAACCCGGTGCCGGTGAATCCGACGCACGAATACTACGTCATCGACCGATCGCCGTTCGGGGTGGCCCACGCGGGCAAATTCACACCAGAGGCCAATGCGCTCCTCGAGGCGGTCGGAGCCCAGGCGGCACGGCTCGCGGCAGCGGCACCAGCTTCGCCGGCGAGTCCGTTGCCGTTGCCCTCGCCGTCGCGCACATCCGCTCCGCCGGGTACCGCAAAATGAATCGAGGTTTGAGAGAATGGGAATCAACGTGGTGGTCGTGAGCCTGTTGGGGCCGATCGTCTTCGCGGCGGCCACGCCGTTCTCGCCGGTCGCGATTTACAACTTGCCCGATCGCAGCTACATCGACGACCGCTGCCACAACGCTAGGGCCTTTGCCGACCGCGCTGCGAAGTCGGTCGACGACATCGATGCGGCAACCGCAATCCAAGCCGCTGGCTCCTTCTCGACCTGCATGAACCTCCCCAGGCTCAATCCCGACGAGAACGCCCAGCGCTATCTCTATCTTGCGGCCGCGACGGCACTCTACGTCGCCGCGACCAAAAACACGGGTGAACAAGCCGCTTCGCTGTTGCGCGAAGTCGATGCGATGGCGCGAAACTTGGGTGCAACCGGCGCCGATCACACCGTCGTGATCGAGCACGTCGTTCAAACCGGCCGGCCGAATAGCCCCGGCAACCCGATGCCGGTAAATCCGACGCACGAATACGACGTCATCGAGCGATCGCCGTTCGGCGCCGCCCATGCCGGCCGGTTCACCGACGAAGCAAACGAGTTGTTGACGGCGGTCGGCGATGAAGCGAGCCGCCAGAACGCCCGGCCCCAGGCGGCGGGCGACCCGACCATGCATGGTCCACCGGCAACCGGCCCCGGCGCGACGCCGCCGCCGGGCGCGCCGAACAACTAGAAGAGAAGCAGATGCTTTCGTGGTTCATCCGGCGTCAACTCGACGCGTTCGGCCGGCGCTGGTCGTACGATGTCTCGTACATGCGCACGGCGCTCGAGAAAGCCGGACCGGGCGCGCTGTTCGCGCTGAGCGGCTTGCAGAGGGTCGGCTCGTACCGGCGCGGTGTTCCGGCGGCGGTATATCACGGCGCGAAGGTTACGGCCGCGGTGGCCGCTGATTGTGGGCCCTGCGCGCAATTGGCCGTGTCGATGGCGGAGGCCGACGGCGTCCCGGCCGTGATCTTGCGTGCGCTCGCCGCGGGCGATCTCGCGGCACTACCCGAGGACGTGCGGCTCGCAGCTGAGCTAGCGAGAGCCACGCTCGCGCGCGAACCAGGGATTGAGGTCCGCGAAAAAATCCTGGAACGGCACGGATACCGCGGTCTCTTGTCGCTCGCGTATGGGATCGTCGCGGCGCAGGCCTACCCGACGCTCAAGTATGCATTGGGTGCCGCACACGCATGTACGCGCCTGCGGGTCGCCGGCGCCGATGTGCCCGTCAACGGACGACATCCGGCCACCGTCTGAAGGCGCGAACCGAGGATGACCGCGCTTGACAAATGTAGGCTCAGTGACTACATTTCAATGTATCCACTGAGGATACAACTCGATGCGGGTAATCGGCGTCAGAGACGCAAAGCAACAGTTCAGCAAACTGCTGCGCGACGTGCGTCGTGGGCAAGCTTGGGTGATCACCGAAAGGGGCGTCCCGGTGGCGATGCTCGGACCGATGCAGGGCGAGCTTTCGCTTGCCGAGCGCGTGCGCCGGCTCGAAGCGGCCGGCCTACTCGAGCCGCTCGCGCAACCTATGAAACCCCTGCCGCCGCCGCTGCCGCTTCGATCGAACATCGCGCAACGCTGGTTGCGTGAGGACCGCGACCGGTGAGCGTTCGTAGGAAAAACTCGGGCGGAGGTATCGCCCTGTACTGGGATACCTCCGCGCTCCTTTCGGTCGTATGGCGCGACGCGCACAGCGCTGCGGCGATGCGCCATGCTGCCGCGAATGGCGTGCATCTCGTTTCCTCGCTCGCTTGGGTAGAATTGCATGCGGTTCTCGCGCGAATTCAGCGAGAGGGCGCGGCGTCCGCCGTACTGGTCGATGCGGCGCGAGAAGCGGTTGCGAGCGGGCCGTGGCGCCATCTCAGCGCGATACCGCGGCGAGACGTCGCGCTCGAATTGGCGGAAAAGTGGCCCCTGCGCGGTGCCGACCTGTGGCATCTCGCGCTCGTCAAAACGCTGCAGACGGATCTCGGGCCGCTGAAACTGATTACGTTCGATGCGCGGCTATCGGCTGCTGCCGAGGGAGAAGCGCTCGCCGCTCGCTGATTTGCGGGGGCCCCGCTTTTGCAGTGAACGACGGAATGAGGCCGGAAGAGGCCTCGATGATTAGAATTGTTGTAATCGGCGTCGCGTGCGTAGTCGGGACCATTGCGTGCGGAGCGGCGGCCGCGGCCGACGACGCGAGCCTGGGCTTGTCGCTTGCGCCCTTGATCGGAACGCATTCGGAGCCGACCTTTCGAGAGACCGTTCCGGCGATTCCGATCCCGATCGTCCAAGCGCGGGCGCGCGTGAGTGGCGCCGAGCTGTTCGTCGAGAGCTTTCCGGCATCGCCCGCCATCGTCGAAGGCGTTGGTCGTCAGCCGCGCCTGTCGACGAACTTGACGTTCCTAGACGGCGTGGTGCGCGGCTACGCGCTCGGCGATCGCTTGAGTGCCGGCATCGGGGGGCTCGTCTACAATCAGGCGACGTCCTACGAGCCGGGCGGCCAGGTCGACGCATCGCGCGTCGCCGGCGCCCGCTACGAACTGGGGGCGGGCCTGCTCCCGAACCCATCCGTCCTGCGCCTGCAAGTCGACCTCATGCCCTCGTTGCGCGGAACGATCCGCACCACCCTCCCCTTCATCGCACACGTCCCCGACCGTCCCGAAACCGGATCGCAAGTCGAAGTCCAAGCGATCGTCCGTCACGTGCACGGTGCGTTCGAATTCTCGTACGGCGCTCGCTACGTCGACTACGTCGCCAAGTTCGACCGCGGCGGCGGCCTCGCCGACCGAAACTGCGGCGTACTACCCTTCATAACGCTCGCGGTTCACGTGGGAGCCTGAGCCGCCGCCGGGCAGCACGCGCGTACAGCCCAACGTTCGGGGGATGCGGCACAATGGCGCGTGAAATGAACTGCGTGAAGGCCGAGATCGATGGGGACGCGTTGAAGGCGCGCGGGTACGGCTTGGAGGCCATCAAGCGGCTCAAGGCCGGCCGCACGATCATCTATGCCGAGAGTGGCATCATCATCGAAGAGTATCCGGACGGCCGCCGATTCGAGATGACGCTCGACGAGCATTACCAGCCCGTCGTCGTGCGTGAACTCTCCCGCGCGCCTCGATAGCGTAAGCGCAGGTTTCCGAGGTGCCTCAGCTGCTGATCGTCGGCGGTCCCAACGGTTCGGGAAAGAGCACCTTTCTTCGGCAGATGGCCGCGGGCGCCCGAACTCTGCGGGTTGCGCTACCGGAACGCATCCTCAACCCGGATGAATTTGCTCGCGCAATCGATCCGATCGATCCCGATAGCGTCGCGGTCGCGGCCGCACGCGCGGTCCTGCAGCAGCGCTCGGCCCTCCTTGCGGCGCGCCATGATTTTGCCATCGAGACGACGCTGTCGGGACGGGCTGAACTGCGTCTCCTCGATCGAGCTCGTGACTGCGGGTACGAGATCGCGCTCGTCTACATCGCCACTGAATACCCGGCGGAAAATATCGTGCGCATAGAGCGCCGGCGCGAGGAACAGAACCGCAACGTTCCCGCCGCTGCCGTCCTGAGACGATTCGAGCGAAGCCTTGCCCAGCTTTCTCGAGCCGTCGCTCGGACCGATCTCGCGTATGTCCTCGACAACACGCATTTCGACTTTGCTTCAGTCGTGCAGTTGGAGGCCGGTCGCGTCGTTGATCTCGCCGGAAACGCTCCGTTCTGGGTCGAGCGCTCGCTCGCCGGTCCTCTGGCGGATTACCGGGCGGCACGCAAATGAATGAACCTGGGAGGCTAGCACCGCCGAGCCGAAGTTGCGCGGACATGTGGATTCGAAACTGCGTCGGTGTGGGTTCGTGTGCGCTGGCCGTCGCGATTGCGGGGACCGGATCGTTCGCGCAGATGGGCGCAGCGCCCGCGATCTACAGCGACGAGACGATCGCGACGTTCGCGGATATCATCAAAGCTGCCAACGCGAGCGACTACGCGTACCGGCAAGACGAATTCCTCAGCGATGCGATCGGACCGCGGCTGAGCGGCTCGCCGCAGGCGGAGGCCGCGGTGAATTACGTCGCGGCGCAGCTGCGGCTGCTCGGGCTCGACGTGCGACTCGAGCCCGTCACAGTGCCGCATTGGGTCCGCGGCGACGAGCACGGCGAACTCGTCGATTGGCCGGGCCGGATGGCCGACACCACCCAACGCATCGCGCTCACGACGCTCGGCATGAGCGTCCCTACGCCGCCGCAGGGCATCACGGCCGATGTCGTCGTCGTCGACGATTTCAACGCGCTGCGCGCGCTCGGCAACGCGGTTCGCGGAAAGATCGTGCTGTACGACGTCAAGTACGACGAACGGCTCGCAGCGGCCGGCGCCGGCGCCGAGGCCTACGGTGAGATCGTCGGGTATCGTTTCGCGGGCCCGAGCGCCGCGGCGCGATTGGGTGCCGTCGCAACGCTCGTGCGCTCGATCGGCGGAGGCAGCTACCGCTCCCCGCACACGGGTTCGACCGGCTACGCGAGGGGTGTGCCGCTGATTCCCGCGGCCGCCGTGTCATTCGAAGATGCCGACATGATCGCGCGGCTCGCGAAGAACGGGCCGGTGCGTATGCATCTGACGCTCACGCCGAAGTTGCTGCCCGACGTCCGCAGCGCGAACGTCATCGCCGATCTTCGCGGCTCCGATGAACCGGGTTCGGTCGTCATCGTCTCGGGCCATCTCGACTCGTGGGATTTGGGGACCGGCGCAACCGACGACGGTGCGGGCGTTGCGCAAGCGATGGGCGTGATGGCGGTGCTGCACGATCTCGGTCTGCGGCCGCGCCGCACGATCCGTTGCATCGCGTGGATGAACGAAGAGAATGGCGCGCGTGGTGGCGCCGCCTATGCGACCGACGAAGCCGCGCACCTCGCGCAAACCGTTGCCGCGATCGAATCGGACTCGGGCGCCGATCGCCCGATCGGCTTCGGAACATCGCTCTCGGCCGAAAGCGCGCCGTTCTTGCAACCGATCGCCGATGCGCTAGCGGTCAATCACAGCCCGCGCCTGAGTTTCGGAACCCAATCGGAAACCGACGTCGAACCGATCGTCCTACTCGGGGTCCCGGCCTACGAACCCATCCAAGACAGCCCGACCTACTTCACCTATCACCACACCGCCGCCGACA
>Ga0073928_10009886_pt1 | contig 11509 bp, 11 predicted proteins | sample PaiPotPPA55metaG_FD_76969 | JGI IMG/M metagenome (GOLD analysis project Ga0073928, IMG submission 76969) | Iron sulfur acid spring bacterial and archeal communities from Banff, Canada, to study Microbial Dark Matter (Phase II) - Paint Pots PPA... ...
TGTTCATTTAGTGCGCGACGCCCCTCGCAATCTCACGCCACATAGCTCGCGACGATAACCCTAATTTAGGCCGGGACGTAACACGACATGTTGCTGTGTGAGCGTCGGACAGCAGGTCTTGCAACCTATGATTGCATGGTTCGGCGAACTGAGACGTCGCCGTTAAACGCATGAACCCGTCCGTTGTTTCTCGATGGCCTGCCTAGGTTATCATCTCGCCCGCTGCACACTAGCCGCACCATCATCCAGCGGCTTGACCAGAAATAGCGGGGATTGCACTTGAGAAACATGAGGGTTGCTGCTGCGGTCGCCGGCATTGCATCTGCGTTGGCTTGCCAGCCTGCTTCGGCCCAGAGTTCGGTTACGTTGTACGGCATGACGGAAATAACGCTACGTTATCTGACCAATGATGACGCACGGAATGACAGCAGACTGTTCATGGCGAATGGCGCCATTATCAACAGTCATATTGGGCTGCGCGGTATGGAAGACCTTGGCAACGGTCTGAAGGCGGTCTTTCAACTCGAAAGCAACTTCAATCCGGAGGACGGTACGCTCAGCGACAGCGGCCGGTTCTTCGGCAGTACGGCGAATGTGGGTCTTTCAGGTAGTTTCGGCACGGTGACGCTGGGCCGCCAGAACACGCCGCTCTTCGATAAGCTTGTCACAACCTACGACCCGTTAACCTACGCCAATTACCCAGAAAATTCGTGGCTGCCGTATGCACTTGGTGCGGGACTCTCGGCGGACAACTCGATCAAGTACGTCGGCGAGTTCGGCGGTTTGTACGTGGGAGCGATTTACTCGACGGGTGGCAACTACGAGTGGAGTGGTGCTAACGGCTTTTCTGGTCAGATTCCAGGTCACTTTGCGGCTGGCAATCTGTACGGCTTACTTGCCTCGTACGTGCATGGTTCGCTCAGTATGGGCTCGGGCACGCAGCAGGCCCGCGACAACTCGAACAACAGGCAGGCGCTTTATCACGTGGATGCGGCTTACGCGTCGGGTTCTACGAAGTTTTATGCTGGCTATATGCATTCGCAGGACAACACTGGACTTGTCGATGTGCTGCTTGCCGAACAGCCGATCTCTGACATCGGCCAATTGAAGAACACGAACCGCATCGACGATGGGCCATTCGGGGGCATAGCTTGGCGAGTGACCGCGCCACTTTTGCTCTCGGGTGCGTTCTACTATGACCACATGCGTAACGCGGTGACCACCAGCAATATGCTGGGCAGCGGGACTCGCTATACCGTTGTCGCACTGGTCGAGTACTCGCTTTCGAAGCGCTCCGAGGTATACGGCACGGTCGATTTCAACCGGGTGAACGGTGCTGCAACGGTGGAGCTGCCGGGGCGCAGCAATCAGACTGGCGTTGCGATCGGTATGCGGAGTTTTTTCTGACGTGCGTAAATGCGAACCGGGCGGCTCTCGCGGAATCAGGCGCCTCGGAACCCAAACTGTCGGTTAAACCGACAAAGGGAAGGCTGTTCAGGTGCCTTTCGCTGCCTTGGCGAAGGCTTCGGCGAGCTTGTCGAAGTGTCGAAGCGCAGCCGGGGTAAGTTCGATCTGCTTGCGACGCGCGTCCTCGGTATCGCTGAGTATTAGCCAGCCTTTTTCGCGCATCGACGTGATGCGGGCGTGAAGTGTCGCGGGTGAGCCGAGTCCGCTTTGAGCCATCATTTCCCGGACGGAAAGCCGGTCGTTTTTCTGCATCACTCGGGCAACGAATTCGAGGATTTTTTCCTCTAGCGGATCAAGCGCAGGAAGCGAAGGCAGACCACGCAGTGCTTCGGTCAGTTGCAGGAATCGCAGATAGATATCAGCAGGGCGTGTCATTGGCTACGCTGGGTCGCATTCAATTGCAAGACAGATCGTAAGCTTGTCGAGCTATTATGCCGCCCATTCAAAGTAGGGCTACGGGGATTTTATCAGAATGTCCAGCTTACGGTTGCATTGCGTTTCAGTTGTTGGTACTGCTGTGGTGTTTGTCCTGTCGCTCTGGATCAATCAGGAAATCTTCACGCACACCGAGTTCGTGCGAGGCGTAAACTGGGTTTATCTTCCATCCGGTGTCAGGCTTCTGAGCACGCTGCTATTGGGCGGGGACGGTGCAATTGGCCTGCTGATAGCGAGTTGGCTTGTAGATTTCTTCTACTTCTTTCCGCATGACCCGGTGCGCTCGTTTGCAGGCGGGATCATTGCGACGGTCGCTCCCTACGCGGTCTATCGTCTGGCGCTGGAGCGATACAACCTGCAAGCGTCGCTGACTAATCTAACGCCGAAACGACTACTCATACTGGCGTTCGCGTATTCGGTTGCGAATCCGCTGCTGCATCACATCTGGTTTCTGCTGCGAGGGGATACGGAAAATATTGTCGAGCGGTTCTTCATGATGTTTGCGGGTGATCTGGCCGGTGCGCTGATTGTGCTGTACGTCGTGAAGGGCGTTCTGGCGCTGCTACCGAGAAGAAGTGCGGTGGGCACCTAACGAGGTTCATGTATTCCCTTCGTAGGCGTGTCGAAAAATGCAGGGGCAAGCGCTGCAGTACTCGCTCCCTGCCCGCTCATTGCGTCAATGAATGTCGGCGTTATTGTAGGTGAATGACTTCTTTCCGACTTTCAAGACGATTTTATTGCCATTTTGGGACACCTTGTAGATGTCGCTGCAATGGTCATCGGCGACCGGCTTTGTGATCGTGGCTCCCTTGGATGAAACCGTGACAAATGAATATGTCATTGGGCAACCTGTGCCGCCAGAATTCTCTTGGACTAGGATGACTTCGGATTCGCCAATAGAGAATTTCTTGCCAAATGCAAGGGAGGACGCGTCATCGATCACACCGTAATCCGGCGTTTTAGGGTAGGTCAACGCTTTACCGTTGAGGGTAATTTTCGATTGGCCCGGGTCCGAAACCACCGCAATTGTGCCGAAACGTGTTTGTACCGTGTCGTCGCTCTGAGCGTAAGCGGCAGAAGTAAGGGCGAGAGTGGCTGCAACGAATGTAAGTGTGCGAAGTTTTTTCATGCTGGATATCCGGTTTAGGTTAGGTAAGGGTGTTCGGAAGTAGCGAATTGAGTTACTGCAGTCGGTCGCAGGTCCCCTTTATATAAACGCTGCTGTTGTTGGTCGAGAACAGTAATTTCGATTTTGAGTCGAACGACCAGATCACCCCATTTTGATTCTTCGCTCTGACGACGCCTTGCGACACGCTTTTGATCGAGTAAAGCTCCGCTTTCATATCCGGCGCAGCGTTCTGCACAAGCGAGATGCGCATTACAGACCGTTTTGGCGCGAACGCCACATACCAGAGTTGCTTCAGGCGGGGAGTGTTTGTCGGTCGCGCGCTATCAAACATCTCAGTTACGCATTGAAAGTACGCTCCCTTTGGATAAGGGGGCTGCACACTATCGTTAGCCAATACGGTACCGCTCAATGCAAACGCTAGGAAGCCAATTGGCAAAATGCGGACAAATTTGTTCATAGTCGGACGTTTCGCGTTGCGACGACCAAGTGTTGCTGGATGCGCGTCACTTGCAGCGTCGAAGCGCTTGAGAATTATTGACGCGAAGCGTGTCATTTGAGAGGGTGAATTTATTTGTCTCGCTAGATGTATTGCCTTCCACGTTACATGTGAAGCGTCCGGTGAAGGAAACTCGGTCAGCACGAACGACTTTTTGAAGGTCGCAACCTGTTTCGTATTGTTGATATGCGCTCGCGCCGATATTAAAGCCCTGATCTGTAATACCCTCCTGCTTATAGGTTTTACATTCTGCCGCAGACGGCGTCCAAACGCCTTGAAACTGTGTCGGGATGGAAGCGGCTGCGAAAGCAGTGCTGGAAGCAGCGAGTAACGAAAGAAAGAATCCGATGTTCAGTTTGAGGTTTCGCATGTTAGTCTCAGGTGAAAGGTAGACGGAGCGGTTCTACGTGTGTAGCGTGCAGCGACAACGTCGCATCGGAAGCGGCCCTAGTTCACTGTCCAAGAATTCGGTTTCGGTTACGCAACCGACACCGGAATGGGTGTCACTTTATTCGACGTTGTCTGATGTATGGGGTAGTCTTACTCACTGAAGTCCCAATGGTTGTCGGCCGAAATGAGCCCGACATTCGAATACAGGTCGACGTTGCGCGATGTGCCCGGTTGCAGCGCCGAAAACGAGCATGCAGACGTGCATTGCTGCGTCCCGGTCTGATCGACGCCAGCTGTTACTTGCGCTGAATACTGGCCGGATGTGGCATACGTCGCCGGTCCGTTCCAGTATCCGACCGTGTTTGACGCTGTATAGCTGCCGCTAGGGAGATACTGGGAAGTGAGTTCCGCTTGAGTGACCAAAGGTGCAACGTTCTGTCCGTTGATGAGGTTCGACCAAGCGAGAGTTACGCTTGCCTGCGCGCCGGATTGTGATCCGTTAGCGCTGAGAAACGCATTTAGCGTGTCGTTGGACAGGTTTTGCCATGCAATGCTCGCACCGTCCGACGCTGCATAGTTGGGCGTAGTATTCATGACGCTCGTCTGGCCGATCTGACTGCCGGAAGCGTCGTAAAAGGTCACGGTGTATGTCGCATACTGGGGCACCGTTGATACATCAATTGGCTGTGCTGCGTATTTGCTGCCCATGTTGCTTGGCGAAGGCTGAAACGTAGCAGTGACACCCGGCAGTGACTGCCACGACCAGCGATATCCTTGATTCTGGGTCGCGGATGTCAAGTTGCCTGTTGGGACCGTCGTCTGTGGCGCTTGTGCAAGTGACATGGTGTTTTTACCGGAGCCGAGTGTAGGCGGCACCAAGTACAGGGCGCCGATAATTCCCGGTCCGGTCACGGACGCAGAAGCGAAGTTAGCCGGATTGGGCGTGCCGGCTGCGCCAAGCGGGATCGTAATAGAGATACCGGACTCGTAGCGCGGCGTGGCATAAACTGGCGTCTGATTCTTGTAGTCGAAATTGGGAGACTGTCGTCGCTGAATAAACGACTGGATCGTAACGTTGTACTGCTGCTGGTTGCCGATGATGTTCCAGCCAGACGACGTCAGTTTGGCTACCGTATATTCGGTCCCCGACGCGCCGCCGGATGTTGTATAGGGCAGAGTGATCAACGCTTGCTGCGAGCCGTCAGTGCCGTGTATGGCTTCGAGAACTTGCGGGGTGCCCAGCTTCACGCCCGATGCAGCGAGCGCTGGATGTGCCTGAACGAAACTGCCAAAGCCGTTCTCCTTGTATTTCGCATCGATGGCCTGAGAACACGATGCAGAGTTGCCAACCAAGCACTGTGCTAGAGCGGAAACCGTCGTGCCGAGTGCGCCGCCAGTCACGGGCGGCACGGGCAGCGGCGTGGATGCCTTGGCGCTCGAGTTCAACGTCAGATTCGCGGATGAGTTTGCATCAGCAATGGAGATCAATTGGAATCCGCCCGACAAACCGTGAGCCGGAACGACCTGTACAGCATCGAGCACAGCGTCGGCGCCAGTCTGGTTTGCGTTGAAAGGCGTCGCGATTGGATCGAAGCTCTTGGCATCGATATTGTTAGCGCTAAGAATGTTTGAGGTTGCGCTGTTCAGCGTCTTCACCGCATTGCTAACCGACGTAAGTGTGACAAGAGAGGACAGATTTTTGTTGTCGGTCAAGTCAAGCGGGTTCCCGCCTGATGTCACCAGCGCAGCGGCGGCGGTGGTCAAGGTCGTTACGTTCGCGATGACCGGCGCAGATGAGTTGGTGAGCGCACTCGCAACAACCGAAGCGAGGGGCGGCGCGATGCCGGCCGGGTCGGTTGCGAACACTGCGAAGGGCGCAGTAAGGCCGGTTAGTGACACCTGATAATTGCCCTTAGCGTCCGCAGTAGCCGTTACGCTTTTGCCCGTCGAATCCGTCACCGTAACGTTGGCTCCGCTAACGGGAGCGCCGGTCGCGACAGTCCCACTCAATGTGGGCGTAGCTTGGCTGGTGGAACCGCTGCTTGTCGTGCTTGATCCACCACCGCCGCCGCCACATGCCGCAAGCAGGACCGCTACCGATGTGTAGAACGTTGCCTTCGCGACCTGCTTATTCGTTGATTTCACGCGCTTTTTCCTTTGTTATCGAACCATCACGAGATTCAGTGGCGTCCCTGGGATGGATGCGCCACAATCGTTATAAAAGTTATAACGATAAAGGCGGAAGCACGCAGAGACCCTGTTGAAGGATAACGACGAGGCCTTGCCAAACTTTAGGTCAAAGCTGGAAATTTTTTGAGGTGGGCGGCAACGCGACGTTGCAGTCGCGGAGTGATCCTGATAGTCACGCACTGACTCCGGTCGCGAAAATTTGTCGGCAGCTGTCGAGCCGTGCTTAGCCGACCATGCGCAAAGGCAGGGGGCGTGTGTCAATGCCCGATATGTTTGGCCTCCATTGCAGATAGCGCTTCCATGAAAATCGCCTGCAAGGATGGCAATGTCTTCTCAAGGACGTCGTAAAGGCCAATATCTCGGCTGCATTGTTCCAGTTTTGCCCGATACAACCGAGCGGCTTTGCATCGCTCGTCGATGGGAACGAGGAAATATTCGCCGCCCTGGTTTTTCGTAGACTCGATGTCTTCCGCAAGACCTTGCTCATACAGGTCGAACGCGGCACCGATTGCCTGACCGCGACTGCAACCGAGTAGCAGGTGCAGCTTGTCGAGCGATATTTCACCAGTGGACAGAGCGATATCGAGTGCTTTTGCTGAGAACACCGACGTGTTCAGCGTTTTCGCAAGGGCGGCTGCATACCGGCCTTGGTATAGGGACATGAAATTGTGAAAGCGGGTAATCGCAAGCATTTGGTCTGTGCTATCAATATTGAATTTATATCGATGTACGGATGTTAAAAAGCGCCGACACCGCATTGATATAAGGACGATAGCTATTGGGTGGCACATCATCAAGAAAAGAGTGACGTGGGATAGCCGGCCGTCTGAGTACATGATGAACTCGGACGGACAGCACGCGGTGAGTCGAAGCACGAATGTCGGTTGCCCCGACATCCTTGCAGTCTCTTGCCGTTAGACCGACTGAGACGCTCCGTCCGGCGTAGATTCATCGAGCGTCGATTCGATCGTCGATTCGATCGTCGATTGCTTCGGGGATTCTGGCAGCTTAAAGCTGTGAATAGTAATTGCACCGTTCGCCTCCCGCCGAATGACCACAGGAATAACTTCGCCTTCGTCGGGGACCAAGGACCGACTGATCTTCTGAAGGTCCTCGACAGCCAGATAAGCTTTTTGCCTAAGAATGTCGGCTTGCCCTGCAGCAGTCAACGCAGCGCGCAGACGCTCCCCTGCCTGCCTCTGAATTACAGATTTCTTCTTGGGCGAACGATTTTCAGGGCGTTCTTCTGCGTTCTTGCGCTTAATCGCGTCAAGGCCGCCTTCACGCAGGACCCATTGCGGAAACTCCGGCTCAGTGATTTTTTCCTTGTTGGCGCGGATCAGGATCTGAGCGTCAGCCGATGCCTGACGGCGATTATCCTTTCCACGGAAAATCCGGGAGATGAGATGAAACTCAGTCGTCGCCTTCGGTTTGGTTTTAAATACCTTGCCGGTCGCTTTCACGTATAGGAGCTTGTAAAACTCAAGGCTGACGTCAAGGTCATCGGTTTTGAAATATTTGTTGCGGAAACCGAGACATTTTGCCAGTGCATCAATCGCAGCTTCTTGGATTTTGCTGTGATATCCCTTCACCGCGTCGGTCGTCTTTTTGCCGAGATTTTCAAGTTCTTTGAGATCGGCGTCGAATTGCGGTCGCGCAATCTGCATGTCGAATCGCTTGCTCGCGACATTACACGCATCGTCGGTCGCTTCCGGAACTTCCTGTCGGATTGCGGGGGCGTTGTCGGCGTCGTTGCCTTCCGGGATTTGTGCTTCCGCGTGGGATTGAGCGGGTTGCTCAGACTGCCGGGCCATGGGCACGTTTTGCGGAGTCTCGCGAGTAGATGTCGGGGCAACCGACAATTCGCTTTTCTGAATGGGAGCTTGCTCCGCATCCGTCTTCGGAACGATATCGAATCTATTGAGAGGTGCTTTGTTCGGAGTAAAACGGCCATACGCATTAATCGCGGAAGAATTGCGGCGCAGCGAGTTACGATGGTGGCGGAATTGAGCCTGCATGATTGATTTCCTTGTAAAATTTTTTAGCGTCGATCGTTAATCGACATGTGCGATTTGATTTTCAGAAAACGAGTGATTCCGCAGGCGTGGACGACGTGCCACGACTGATAGTGCTTTGATGCTTTAGGGGTTTGTTGTCGCTTTACTGCTGCATCGAAATCGTTATTGATTCGACGAGATGAAGTGTAGATTGGTTGGGGGGGGTGGCGGTATTGGCACGTGCTTGCAACTGCCAACTTTTCTGGGAGTCGCAAGCAAATGCCGGCATTCGTGGAGCTCGCGTGGTGCTAGCCTGTGAAGGCTAAGTCTTTGAACCAACGTCGAATTGTGCTGGGTGAGAAATCTTTTCTATCTTCTTTGCCGTAGAACGGATCACCCTCCTTCGCATAGCGTTCCCGCTGACGGAGGTATGCATTGATTTGTGGGGCAATCTCTTCCGCAGCCCCGTTTGCACCCTTGAAATCGTTTAGGTGACGCTGCGCTAATTCAAGAGCGAACTCCTTTACAACTCGCTCGGGGGCGTGCTTTGCGCTAGCGCCGCTTTGAGCATGCTTTGATTTAGATTTTTTAACCGCTCGTCCGACTGAGAGCGGCATAAATCGTGCGCCATAGGCTCGACCTAGGAACAATTGAGCGCGGCATATACAGACCCATGCCTTATGTTCGTCACCGGCCTTGCGCGCTCTATTTGCCGTGATTGCAAACGCACAGCCAACGCGAATCAGTGCGACAGGGTCATTTACTTTGTCGAGGCTCTTCAGCTCATCTCGTACTTGATCCGGATCGAGGTTTTTCTGGGCGCGTAGAGGCTTGAGAATTTGGGTTTTGAATTCGTCGGCGACTTTCACCCGATTGTTCTCGTCGGCGTCGAATACCTCGCGACCGATCGCCTTTCTTTGAAGTTCTATGAAGCAGTTGGAAAACCCCTTCATGCTCTTTCGATAGATCGATTCGATCGATTCGTGGTATTTGTCTTCGCTCATGCGCCTGTGTGTAGAGTGTTGCTAAGGAAGCCGCTGATGGTACGGCAGATAACCGAGGGTGTGTCAGTACATACGAGTCTGGCGCTGACGAATGCGCGATCGCGGGAATGGCGTTTTGGCGCATTTGCTGGCTTTGCACTTGCTCCGCTGCGAAGCCGCTCGGCCAAGCGCATGGCGGCTCTTCTGGCAAGCCAGAGGGCAAATTGTCGGTCACACCGACTTGTGATGTTGTCGCGGTCGCACTGCGCTTCCTGAGCTTGCGCCTCGACTGGATCAAGTTGATGTTCATCTTGCCCGTCTGCGGGGCTGTCGGACCCGCTGCGCTAGGCGATCGATCGAGGTCTGCGTCTGGCCGGGTTCGTCCACAGTTGCGGCCGTTTGCATACGCCTTTGCGCGGACGTTCGAACCGTGCTTAGCACCTCATGCGACCGTTCGATGCACAATGTCTTCGGGCCGGTACTCGTGCTGATCGAAGTAATGTTTGCAAACCGCTGAATTCAATTGAACGCTATGCATCCTTCGCTTTCTGCAATTTTTACTCCGCCTGATCCGCTAAAGCCACGAAAGCAGATGAATCCTTACGACCCCTGCTGGTGCGGGTCCGGGAAAAAATGGAAGTGGTGTCATCGCAACCGAGAACAGGAGCAGCCTGTTCCTATTGGAAAGCTCTTGGCGGAACAGCGAGCGCATATGTTGTCGGGGTACTGCCTACACCCAAAAGCTGGCGCCGACACTTGCGGCAAACGCATCATTCGTGCGCATTCCGTCCAGCGAAAAGGGGGCCTGGCCGCCGTCGCGGAAGATGGGCACGTCATTTCGCCCAAGCTCGGTTTCGAGGACATAGCCAAAAACAAGGGTGAGATCGTGCCCCGCTTGCACGGGGTGCGCGATGTGTCGATTATGGGGTATTGCGACAGCCACGACGACGAGTTGTTTGCTCCAATCGAAAAGGCCCCTATTCAGCTAAGTAAGCAGTCCGCCTTCCTGCTTTCTTTCCGAGCAATATGCTATGAATTGTTTGCTAAAAATGCGGCGTTAGAAGGTGTTGAAATTCAGCGGCAACAGGATAAAGGGGCGCCGTTCAGCGTTCAGTGGGCGATTCAGCAATACCTGAGCGATTACCGAGAGGGAATCAAGCGAGGACTCAGGGATCTCAATGAGTGGAAGGGTCGGTACGACGCGGCTTACGTGAGCGGAAACTTTGATGAGTTCTCCTTCTGCGCTGTGATGTTTTCGAGTGACCTACCTATAGTCTCTTGTGGGGCCTTTCATCCCGAGTTTGACTTCGCCGGCAACCCGTTGCAGGCGATAAGCCGTGGAGATGCCATGTTTGAACACGTTTGCTTCAACCTCACAGTGATCGACGGAAAATCTGTAGCGGTTCTAGGCTGGACGGGGGATCCTGACGGGCCTGCAGAACAATTTGTCAACTCGTTCCGTGCGCTGCCGAAGGATGCTAAGGCAAATGCCGCCTTTCACCTCGCGTGCGAGCATTTGGAAAATACATACTTTCGCCCGAGTTGGTGGGAGTCGCAGTCCGACGCGGCCAAGGAGCATCTCATTCAGCGATTCCGCAGTGGCATGGGGGTGGGAGGGCATGAACGCAAAGCCGATTGTCTTTCGCGACTTGAGTATGTTTTCGCGTCAGCGTCGGTGGAGCAGGAATTGAGTTGAAGATCAAATGACCGAGCCATTGCGGAATTACATTCTTATGCAATTCTGGCCCCTTTCGCGATGGAGCCGGGGGAGCGGCGGCGCTTAGGAATTCTTCGCGAAACGTTTCGGAGCGGGGCGCTTGAACGTAGCCGAGTTGTACCGCAACGGTGTCGTTGACATGGCACAGAATCCAGTGGGCCGCTTCGGGTCGGTTTCGGCTATTCGAATGGGGAGTGCCCTACCACTTTGACGTTCCGAGACCTAGATATGCCGGTCAACCGACAACCTGCGCTGAAACGACGTTCGCTGCCCGTTGCCCGGACTTGTTCTGTGGCTGGATCATTTCAATCTCAGGTGAACGGAGGTCGGGTCGATCACGTAGATTTCGATACCCATCGAGATGGCGTCGTTCGGGCACTCCGGCTCGCAAACGTCGCAATTGTGTCGAAACGTCTTGCTGATCCTGGCTAGGCGTGCTATCTGGACTTTGCGCGCTGCACAATTTGCAACACCTGTGCAACTCAGCCGCAGCAAGCAAACATGATTTTCGGGCAATCATGCGCGACCGTGGGAAGGCTGAAAAAGCTATAATCTATTGTTTTTTCTAACAAAGTTGTTGGCAGCATGGCCCTGTTCATTACCGACGAGTGCATCAACTGCGACGTGTGCGAGCCCGAGTGCCCGAACGACGCCATCTCGATGGGTATCGAGATCTACGTGATCGACCCGAACAAGTGCACCGAA
>Ga0073928_10009887_pt1 | contig 11509 bp, 9 predicted proteins | sample PaiPotPPA55metaG_FD_76969 | JGI IMG/M metagenome (GOLD analysis project Ga0073928, IMG submission 76969) | Iron sulfur acid spring bacterial and archeal communities from Banff, Canada, to study Microbial Dark Matter (Phase II) - Paint Pots PPA... ...
CAATCATCTCGTGCAGATCCTCCAGCGGATCGACACTCTCCCCCAACTCCCGCCACCGCGCTGCCTCAAACAAACGCACCGCCGCCACCACCCCCGGCAGACAACCCAGCGTCTTCGCCAGCGCCATCACCTCCCGCGGCCCAGCCGAATCCAGCGCCACCCTCCCCAACAGCCGCTCCAGATCGAGCACCCCATCCATCGCCCGCCGCAGACCCTCTCGCCGCCGCAGATCCCCCGCCGCCTCCCCCACCGCCTCCAGCCGAGCCTCAATCTCCGCCAGCCCGCTGGCCGGCCGCAGCAGCGAAGCCCGCAGCAGCCGTTTACCCATCGGCGTACAGCAAGCATCCATCGTGTAGAACAACGTAGTCTGCGCCGACTCGCCAGAAAACAGCGGTTCTACTAACTCCAGATTCCGCACACTCACCGCATCGAGCTCAAGACAACTCGACCGCTCATAGAACCGCAGCCCATCCACATGCTCCAACCCACCCTGCTTGGTCTGCCGCATGTAATGCAGCAACGCCCCCGCCGCCACCGCCGCAGCCTCATGCCCACCCAGCCCCATCCCATCCAGCGAATGCACCTTGAAGTGATTCCGCACCAACGGCACCGCATACTCCGCCGTAAACACCCACTCCTCCAGCGCCGTCTTCGTCCGAATCCCATCCAAACCTGCCGTTGTCTCCTCAGTCTCCGGTTCTGCAAAAACCGGGTGCCCCATCTTCGCGACAGCCTTATTGTCGCTAAGGTGGGTATCGTGCGGAGCACGACCGCTCTCTCTTCCCAGCCCCAGCCGCACACTCGTCCCCACCCCACTCAACAACCCCGCCCCATACAGCAACTCCACCGGCCGTACGCGCCCCAGCTCATCCACCAGCAAAGCCAACGCATTCGCCCCCGAAAACTCCGTAGCCCGAAACTCCCCCGTCGAAAGATCCAACAACGCCAGCCCCCAAACGGGATGCGCCCCGCCACCCGACCCACAAACGCTAGCCAGATAATTACTCTGCTCCGCCCCCAGCGAGGGATCGAGCGCCGTCCCCGGCGTCAGCACCCGAGTCACCTCCCGCCGCACGATCGTCTTCGTCTGCTTCGGGTCCTCCATCTGCTCGCAGAGGGCAATCTTGTACCCGAGCCGCAGCAGCTTCTGCAGATAAACCTCCGCCGCATGGTACGGAACCCCGCACATCGGCTGCTTCTTCTCTCTGTCTCTCGCAGTCAGCGTCAGCTGCAACTCGCGCGCCACGAGGATCGCGTCCTCATAGAAGAGCTCATAGAAGTCCCCGATCCTGCAGAACATCAGGCAATCCGGATGCTGTTCCTTCGCCGCAAAGTACTGCCGCATCACCGGCGTCAGCGTAGTTTCACTCGTCGTCTCATTCACCATAAGCAGAAACGCCAGAATACCGCACCGGAACCCACCCCCGTCTTTCTGGATTGGGCAGCTCGATCCGGGACTGCGCTGAGAGACGCAGATAAAGCAAAAGCGAACACCCGCGTCCACCTCAACCAATCCCTCTCCTGTCTTTTCATCCGTGCAGAACGGTGCAATCCGCGGTGGCCCTCTCTTGGCAACGCCATCCGGCAAACCGCCCTCTCACTCTTTCAGGGAGCAATCGATCCCCGCAAGCAAACCCACGCCGAGCCACACAGGAGAACCGAATGTCTAAATCAATCAAGGGCAGAAAAATAGCCATACTCGCCACCGACGGCTACGAGCAGGTCGAACTCACGGACCCCAAGAGAGATCTCGAGAAAGCTGGAGCAAAAGTTGACGTCCTCTCCATCAAACCCGGTCAGATCAAGGGCTGGGACAAGACTGACTGGGGCAAGTCCGTCAAAGTAGACCACCTCGTCAACGACGTCAGACCCACAGACTACGACGCCCTCGTTCTCCCCGGTGGCCAGATCAACCCCGACAAGCTCCGCACCGACAGAAACGCCGTAGCCTTCATCAAGCAGTTCGTCGAATCCGGAAAACCCGTAGCCGCCATCTGTCACGGCCCTTGGGGCCTGATCGAAGCCGACGTCGTCAAAGGCAAGACCGTCACCTCCTGGCCATCCATCCACACCGACCTCAAAAACGCCGGCGCCAAGTGGGTCGACAAAGAGGTCGTTCAGGACGGCAACATCATCACCAGCCGCAGACCAGACGACATCCCCGCCTTCACCAATCAGATCATCGAAACCCTGGCCAAAGCGCCCCTAGCTAAAGCCAGCTAATCTCACTTCTGAAAACAAAGGACGAGACGCCCCGACCCGAATCGATCGGGCGTCTCCTGCTTGTCCCTATCCGCCCCACAATCGTCTCAGTCGGCAACCATCGACTCCCCCGGCACAATAGGCCGAGTCCGCGGCAGCAGTCCACGATAAGCCGCCACACCCATCACCACGAGAGCACCCACAAACGCCCCCAGCTTCAGAGCAGTCGCCGTTCGGGTCTGCGGCAGTACCTTCCAAAGCACCAGCAACAGCGCCTGCGCCACCGTCACCGCCCACACCGACCCATAAAAATACCGCCGCTCCGTCCCTTCCCCCTTGGTCGACCGCCGCACCCGCGGCAACACACCCATCGCCCCCAGCAACAGAATCGTTCCGCACATCGGAAAGTACGCATAATGGTAAATCTGCTTCATATACCAGACCCCGCTCGCCATCGCGATCACAAGCCCACTCAGATTCATCAGGGCAAAGCACACCACAGCACTCCAGGCGAATGTATAGCAAATCCGCCGGTACAGCGGATTCGGTCTGTCCTCATCGAAGCGCAGAATGTACGGTCGCGGCTCGACGCCCGGCAGCCGTCCCCGCAATCCCGCCGTGCCCGTCCCCATCATCACCACCGCCAGCCACGCCAGATTGCCCCACCCAAACCCATGCGCAAACAGCGTGAACGTCAGCGGGCCCGGTGCCAGAAAGAACACCCATATCCATATAGGCCAGTGCGCCAGCCGGTAAAGACGCGTATTGCGCTCCCGCATCTTTCTTGCCTGGGCATACTCCACCCTTCCGCCGTATCGCATATGCGTGAGTCTCGCAGAGCCTCTCGAGACCGGTCAATCCTCGATCCCCATCGAGCAGCCCGCCCCGTGCTCCCTCCATAGCCGATATACTGTAAATCGGCCGGTTTAGGCTGGCGAACGATTATCATGTCCCTCCTCTGGCTTAGAGTCGCGGTCCTCCTCTACGGCATAGCCGCACTCGCGGTCCTGCCCGCAGCCCTCTACGACCGTCCCCGCTGGCGGCATATCGCCATCCCCGCCACCATCGCAGGCGTCCTCTTCCACTTCGTCTCGCTTGCCGAGATGCTCAACGCCGCCCACCATCGCCTGCCCGTCGACACCCACGAAACCCAGTCTCTCCTCGGCCTCATCCTCGCCCTGGCGTTTCTCATGGTCTATTGGCGATACAAAACCGTCTCCCTCGGCGTCTTCCTCCTGCCCGTCTGCTTCCTCTTTGGCCTCGTGCCCGCCTTCCACCCCGGCCAGGAGAGCACCGCCTTCCCCATGGTCCATATCGGCTGGATCTTCCTCCATGTCGCTCTCCTTCTGGCCGCCTACGCCGCTCTTGTACTCTCGCTGCTGGCCTCGCTCCTGTACCTGATTCAAGAGCGCCGCCTCAAACAAAAATCTCCCACCCTCCCGTGGCTACCGGCGCTGGAAACAACAGACCAGATTGCCCAGAGAGCCCTCCTCTTCGGCCTCCCCTGCATGACCGCCGGCCTGCTCATTGGCTCGCTCATCGCCCAGGCCACCGTCGGAGCGTCCTACTTCCGAGACCCCAAGATCCTCCTCGCCTTCGCCATGTGGCTCGTCTACATTGCGATGATCCACATCCGCCGCATCGCCGGCCTCCGAGGACGACGAGCCGTCTACCTCTCCAGCTTCGTCTTCTTCCTCGTCCTCGCCGTCTGGGCCGCCAACCAGCTCTCCGCCGTCCACAGGTTCAACGCCCCATGAACCAGTCCAAGCTCCAGTCCAGGATCCAATCCCGTCTTCAGTCCACACCCGCAGCGGGCCACGTTCGCCTCGTCCTCCTCGGCATCAACCACAACACCGCGCCCATCGAGGTCCGCGAGCGCCTCGCCATCCCCTCCACCCGCCTCGCCGACGCCACCCGCACCCTCCTCCACCAGCCCGGCATCCGCGAAGGCCTCATCCTCTCCACCTGCAACCGTGTCGAACTCCTCACCCTGCAGGAGGACGCCGGCGAAGCCTCCAGCATCCAACCCCAGACCAAAGCCGACCTCCTCCGCTTCCTTCACGAATACTTCGCCGTCCCGCCCATCGACATCCAGCCCCACCTCTACGAATTCCGCGAGCGGGAAGCCGTCCGCCACCTCTTCCGCGTCGCCAGCTCCCTCGACAGCATGGTCGTAGGCGAGCCCCAGATCCTGGGCCAGGTCAAAGAGTCCTACACCATCGCTCGCGAAGTCGGCGCCGTCTCCACCCATCTCGAATCCCTCCTCCAGCGCACCTTCACCGTAGCAAAAAAAATCCGCAGCGAAACCCAAATCGGCTCGAGCTCCGTCTCTATCGCCTCCGTAGCCGTCGACCTCGCCAGAAAAATCTTCGGCTCCCTGCAAGGAAAAACCGTCCTCCTCGTAGGCGCAGGCAAAATGTCCGAGCTTGCCGCCCGCCATCTCATCGAGCACGGAGCCTCCTCCATCCTCGTCTCCAACCGCACCCAGTCCCGCGCAGAAAAGCTCGCCGCTGTCTTCGCGAGCCCCACCGTCCACACCGAAGCCATTCCCTTCGAAGCCCTCTACGAGCAGACTCCGCGCGCCGACATCGTCATCACGTCGACCGGTGCCCCGCAAAAAATCTTCGGCCGCTCTCACGGCCAGCACTTCCTGCAACGCCGGCGCAACCGCCCCATGTTCTTCATCGACATCGCCGTCCCGCGCGACGTCGATCCCCGCATGAACAAGGTCGAAGGCTGCTTCGTCTACGACATCGACGACCTCCAGCAGGCAGCCGCCGCCAACCTCGCCGACCGCAGCCGCGAAGCCGCAGCAGCAGAAACCATCGTCAGCAGGGAAGTGGACAAATACCACGAGCGCCTCCAGTCCCGCGACGCCGTCCCCGCCATCAAGGTCCTCCAGCAGCAGGCCGAAGCCATCCGCGAAACCGAACTCGCCCGGTCTCAATCCAAACTCGCCGGCCTCACCCCGCAACAACGCGAAGCCGTCGAATCTCTCACCCGCTCCCTCACCGCCAAGCTTCTGCACCCCCAGCTCACGGCCCTCCGCGAATCCACTCGCTCCAAAAACACGGAATAAAAACCGCGGATCACGCCGCATTCCGCGAACAAACGCTGCCGCGCATTGCTGCCCGCGGACACAAGACCCGCTTCGGTCCCATATCCGCGAGCGCAAGCAAGCGCACTAGAACGGTTTCGTCAGGAAAGGCAGGTACAGGATATTCGTGCCGGTAATCTGCGCGCATCCCGCCGCCGTCGGTCCCTTCGAACAACCCCACCAGTTCAGCGTCGCATCGACCACGCCGCCGTCGATGTTATCGACACCTGTCTCCAACTCGACGAAATTGTTCAAATGCGCTCCGACCCACGAGTTGGTTTTGACCGCGATCCCAATCGTCTCATCCTCGATCACGTTGCCCGCAATCACCGTCCCTGTAATCACCGCGAGTGGCTTACCCGCTCCATTGTCCCCGCCGGACACATTGATCCCGGTCGGCCCGGAGGTCGCCGTATCGTCAGTATCCGCGGCATTGCCCGAGATATAGTTGCCCGCGATCATATTGTCCGGCAGCGATGCGCCCGGGGAGTGTGCGTGCATTGACACACCCGGCAGCCCGTTGTCCGTAATAATGTTGTTCACCACAACATTCCCATACGTCTTGTTGAAGGGGGCCGGAGCAAAGAGGCCCACGCCCGCGCCCGCTCCAGGCAACTGACGTCCGTTATGGTCCGACACGTTGCCGCTGATCGTATTGTGAAAGACCCCTGCCGCAACCGGCGGACCCGGCGCAAAGAGCGTATGCGATGCCAGCGTGATTCCGCAATCGAACGGATTGTTCCGTACCGTATTTCCCATGATCAGGTTGTCATGCGTGGCGCCGGTGTCGTCACTCAACAGAATTCCACCCGAGTTATTCTCCACCAGGTTATCGGCGACGATCGAATGATCAACCCCGCTCAGATGAACTCCCTCGCCGCAGTCGAAGCCCTCGTTCGTCTCAAAGGGAGGAATGCCCGGACAGTCAGCAGTGTTGATGTTCAAATTGATATTGTTCTTCAGAACGTGATTGTTCGAGATCGTAACCCCGGAGGCGTTAGTGACGAGAATGCCCTCGAAGTTCGCGTTCTGTATCTTGAAGCCCGACACAGAAACGCCAATCAGACCGGCGTTGTCCAGGCCATCCACATAGATGCCGTTCTTCAGCCCGGTAGCGTCGATAATGGTATTGTTCCGTTGTGCGCCCACCAGCGATATAGCTTTCCCGATGACGACGTCCTCGTGATACGTGCCTTGCGAAACCTGGACTACATCGCCGGCCGAGGCCGCTGCGACAGCGGCGCCAATCGTCGAGTACGGACATCCGGGACTCGGATTCCTGGCGACACAGAGAGTCGCGCCTGCGGCAACTTGAGAAAGGCCGCAAAGCACTACGGTTAGACAAGCGACAAGAGTAGCGTTCCGATAGGTCATCTTTCCTCCTTAACCGGGTGGGCCCGACTTCTATTTTTCCGGAACCGGAATCATACGCCCAACTGCCTTCGTTTGTTGAGATTGTTTCGTGCCCGAGCGAACTTTTAACAAACCAGGCAGCCGTCGCATTGCGCTGTAAACGGCGCAACCCACCCAAAGGTCACAAGATTTAAGCGTGACCCACACATCAGCTACGACTGCTTCCTCGTGATCTCGAGCCGGAAGAAACTCGTCGACGTCGCCGAGCTATTCGACCCCGGCTTCCCCAGGAGCTTCGACAACGCCGCGTTCGGCGGAAGACCCACCGGCAAGCTCGCGATCACAAGCCGCCGCACCTCCGGCTGAGAGCAGAACGTACCAAAATTGCTCAAGAGACAAACTGGGTAGTCCAATCATCACGGCGAGGCCAGTCACCTCGCATGCAGGAAGACAAAGGAAGACAAAGCAAACCCACCACACCCATTCACCCAGCATTTAACCCGAGCTTCGATCAATAGTTGCGCGCCCAGAAACAATGTAAAAGCCCTGTAATGACGCGGCCTTTCATATGTGACCTTTCGCGGACCACCACATCTAAATAACAGAGGTTTTTATGATTATGCCGAGGTTCAAAGCGTTAACTTTCCTGCTTTCCTTGGCGGCTCTGTCCGCGACAGCCTTCGGGCAAAACGCGAACTCAGCCCGCCCGGGCACTCTTAACTACATTGAAGGTCAGGCCTCAATAGAAAGCCGCGCCCTATCTCCCCAGTCTGTGGGCAACACTACGCTCGAAGCCGGCCAGGTTCTCGCCACCGCAAACGGTAAGGCCGAGATCCTGCTCACGCCCGGCATCTTTCTCCGTCTCGGGGACGACAGCACCGTCCAAATGGTCTCCACCGATCTCGCCCACACCGAGGTCAGACTCGAGCAGGGACGTGCCAACATCGAAGTCGATCAGATCTATTCACAAAACACCATTCTCATCGACCTGAAAAATGGCCAGACTCAGCTCCTCAAGAATGGCCTCTACAACTTCGACGCCGGCAACTCGACCGTGCGCGTCTTCGACGGCAAGGCCGCCGTCTATCCCGGCGCCAATCTCCAGGCCAACGTCAAGCCCGTCGATGTCAAAGGCGGCCATCAGCTTGTGCTCAACGGCGATCTACCCAGACCGCAGAGCTTCGACAAAGACCAGGCAAAATCGGACCCCCTCTATAAATGGAGCAGCCTCCGCTCAAATTACCTCGGCGAGGCCAATCTGAACCTCGCTGAGCAGTACGCAGGCTACTCCGGCTTCTATCCCGGCTGGTACTGGGCAGGCGGCCCGTTCGGCTACACATGGCTCCCGGGCGACGGCCTCTTCTGGAGCCCCTTCGGCTATGGCTTCTACTCGCCCTACTACATCCGCGGCGGAGGCTTCATCTACGGAGGCTACGGTCGAGGCTATTACGGCTACCGCGGAGGCTATGCAGGCGGCTATCGCGGAGGCGCACTCAGAGCCGAAGGCGGCGGCTTCCACGGAGGCGGCGGTGGTGGTTTCCACGGAGGCGGCGGAGGAGGCGGTCACCGCTAACCACCCCGCTTGCAGAGCAACAAAAAAGCAGGCATCGTCTCGCAACAGCAGACGATGCCTGCCTCCGTTAAGCCCGCTTATGTTGAAGCATCGTTGTCTCCTCTTCAGAGCCGCTCAACTTTCCGTCCCGCTAAGGGCCCGTGCCGAAAGCACCTGTCGCAACGCGACTTCAGCCTTGGGCCGTTGTTGACGAACCTATCATTGCTCCATCAGTCAAGAGCTCGCATTTCTTAAGGACCGTTCCGTCCGCAGCGCCGTCATCGGATCGATACTCGTAGCCCGCCGCGCCGGTATAGTAGCCCGCGCTCGTTCTCGCTCGCAACGCCGCTGGATAGCCTGCGTAAAAAGGTCCGTCTTCGGCTTTTTTCGGAAGGAGCGCAGGGCTTTACCCCCGCGAAAAATTCAGCAGCTACAAGGGGCTTTTTAGCCCCGGGCCTACTCGAGGCTGAACCAACCGCCCGCTCTTCCCGTATCCTACTTAAGACTATGAGCAGCGAGCACAACCATCCCCGCAACCCCATCCGCATCGGCAGCCGAGGCTCCCAACTCGCCCTCTGGCAGGCCAACCACATCCTCTACAGCCTCCGCGACGCCGGCTATCACGTCGAACTCGAGATCATCCGCACCACCGGCGACCGCATGCAGCAGCCCGGCTTCATCCCACCGCCCAACGTCGACGGCAAAGGCATCTTCATTAAGGAAATAGAAGAAGCCCTCGAAGAGGGCCGCGTCGACCTCGCCGTCCACAGCTTAAAAGACCTGCCCACGAAATTAGCCCCGCAGTTCACCCTAGCCGCCATCCCCAAACGCGCCGACGCCCGCGACGTCTGGGTCTGCGAGCGGTACTGGGCCCTCCACACCCTCCCCACCGGCGGCCGCATCGGCACCACCAGCCCTCGCCGCCGCGCGCAGATCCTCGCCCTCCGCCCCGATGTCACCTTCGTCGAAGTCCGCGGCAACATCGACACCCGCCTGCGCAAGCTCGAGCAGGGCCAGTGCGACGCCCTCGTCCTCGCCGCCGCCGGCCTCGACCGCCTCAAGCGTACCGAATCCGTCCACTACCGCTTCTGCCCCGAAGAGATCTGCCCCTCCCCCGGCCAGGGAGCCCTCGCCCTCGAAACCCGCAGCGCATCCCATCCCATCGACGAGGCCCGCGACGCCTGGATACGCAACGCCGTCGCCTTTCTCGAACACCCTCACACCCGCTACGCCATCGACGCCGAGCGCACCACCCTCGACGCCCTCGGCGGCGGCTGTTCTCTCCCCATCGGCGCCCACTGCATTCCCCCTGACACCGAGGCAGGGAAGTGGCGCATGCTCGCGCAGGTCGTCTCTCCCGACGGCGAAGCCATGATCCACGTCGATACCGAAGCCACCTACGACACCCCAGCCTGCACGCTCGGCCGCTGGGTCGCCGACGATCTCATCTCCAAAGGCGCCCTAAACCTCCTCCCCACTCCCGTAGCCTGACCACAGGAGAGGCTCACCCCCTCGTCTCACACTCCGCTTCCTCATCCTTACCACGCAGAGCAAAGCGAAGAACCCCGCATTCGCCTTTGCCCTTGTACTTGCGGTTGTTTGTTCTCGTCCAGACCCCTCAAAAACTCCTGTCATTCTGAGCAAAGCGAAGAACCCCCGCATTTGTTTTTGCTTTTGCTTTTGCATTTGTTGTTGTTTTTGCAATTACACTCATCAAAGCCAATGCCCGAAACCTACTACATCTACATTCTCGCCAGCAGCTTTCAAAAACTCTACACCGGCGTAACCAAAGATCTCCCCCAAAGAATCCACCAACACAAAACCGACAAAAACCCCAAATCCCACACCGCACGCTACAAGATCGACAAGCTCGTCTACTAGGAGCGCTTCTCACACATCCAGGACGCAATCGCGAGAGAGACACAGATCAAAGGCTGGCTGCGAATCAAAAAGCTTCAACTCATAGTCGCAACCAACCCTACCTGGCGCGATCTAAGCCGCGACTGGGGACAACCCACCGAACCCTTCAACGAAGCCAATCTCCGCCCACCCCAAACCTTCCAACAGCCCAAGTAACTCTGTCATCCCACCCAACTTCCAGATTTCTGCTCGGCCTCCCATATCTACAAGAAACTTTCTCTTTCTAACCCTGAATGAAGTCGAAGCAGAAGACCCCGACCCCGCATTTGCCTTTGCCCTTGCTTTTGTTTGTTCTGTCTAGGCTCCGCAAAACCCTCTGTCATTCTGAGCGCAGCGAAGAACCCCCGCATCTGCTCTTGCACTTGCTGTTGTTTGTTCTCGTCCAAGCTCCCCTAACTCCCGTCATTCTGAGCAAAGCGAAGAACCCCCGGATCTGCATTTGTCGTCAGATAAGCTCGTCCCGACAGGAATAATTTCTTACGCTCCAACGGAACGGCGCAAACCTCAGGAAAGGAGCATGAACGACCAAGTCAACGGTAGAAGCCGCGGCTAAAAATCTTCAAAAAACCCAGCAAATTCGCTTGTCAAGCCCCAAAACCACATAACCCATTACAAAGACCAACATACCAGTGGCATTTAAGTTAGGTCCAATCTGCTATTCTTAATACAGTGAAGAAAGAAAGGTCCGGCGACAGCCGGACCTTTTCATTTAAAGCCAGGCGGCAGACAGGAAGTACAAGCTTATGTCACCTATTTCGAATACTTTGCACACATTTGACGGGTAGAGGGCCAAGCCATGCATTTCGATCCATCAGCACTAAAGACTCTTAATCAGAGCCCGATATTCATCTTCCGTAAAGGCCCGGGAGGTCTGCGTCGTAATTCCTCCCTGGGAAATCGTGGAAAGCATCGCCTTCGCGATCGCGTCATCATTCGGCGCCTCGGTGATGATGACCATGTCATGGGACCCGGTAGTCAAATAGAAACTCAGCACCTTGATGCCAGACTCCGCAAACGCCTTCTTCGCGGCGTCCAGCCGGGCTGGACTATCCTTGATCGTTGTGACCCCTTGCAGCGTCCAGCGGCAGAGCGAAATATAGGTTGGCATGCAGTTTTCTCCTTGGCGCGGCATCCTAGGCCCGCAACCCCAATAAAGTCAACGTCCAGTCCATGCCTGCGAAGCAACTCACACTCCATCCACAGTTACGATTCCCGCAACTCCCCGGCGCGAGACATACAATACCCGCACGATGCCAACCCTGACCAACAAACGCATCCTCATCACCCGAACCCGCCACCAGCCCTCCGACCTCGCCGCCCAGCTCGAAGCCCTCGGCGCAACCCCCATCCTCATCCCCACCATCGAGATCGTTCCCCCGGCGTCC
>Ga0073928_10009888_pt1 | contig 11507 bp, 7 predicted proteins | sample PaiPotPPA55metaG_FD_76969 | JGI IMG/M metagenome (GOLD analysis project Ga0073928, IMG submission 76969) | Iron sulfur acid spring bacterial and archeal communities from Banff, Canada, to study Microbial Dark Matter (Phase II) - Paint Pots PPA... ...
AAGAGCGTCGACCTGTTCACCTTCTTGCAGCGCGTCTCGGAACCCGAGCCCAAATACACGTATCCCATGGAATGGGACAATATGGCCGTGGTTTCGATCGCCTCCTTCGATGATTGGTGGAACAAGCAAATCGGGTTTAAAGCGCGCAATAAGGCAAAACAGGCGGGAAAAAAGGGAGTTGTCATCCGTGAGGTGGGGTTTGATGATTCGCTAGCAAGAGGCATCTGGGCTATTTACAACGAAACGCCGGTCCGTCAGGGTCGCCGCTTTCCCCATTACGGAAAGGATTACGACAGCGTTTATCGAGAGGAAGCGACTTATCTCAGCAATAGCATTTTCATTGGCGCATACGTGGGCGACTTGCTGATTGGGTTCATCAAGTTGGTTCACGATCAGAGCGGCACGCAGGCAGGGTTGATGAACATTGTCTCAATGATTGCGCATCGTGATAAAGCTCCCACCAATGCCTTGTTGGCGCAGGCGGTGCGCTCCTGTGCGCAACGCGGAATAAAACACCTCGTCTATTCGAATTTCGCGTACGGCAAGAAGCAAAAGAGTGGGCTGAGCGATTTCAAGGAGCGCAACGCCTTTGCACGCGTTGATGTGCCGCGCTATTACGTTCCACTTACCCTGCGGGGTGCGCTGGCACTCCGGCTGGGTTTGCACCATAGATTCGTCGACCATCTTCCCGAATCTATTGCCGCAAGACTGCGTGCCTATCGCGAAGCCTGGTACAACCGCCGTTTAAACTCCGCGGAGGCTCTCTAGCACATGCCCGGAATCGTCGGCCTAATTACAAATCGACCTCGACAGCATGCTGAGCGCCAGTTGCTAGGCATGCTCAAGTCCATCCGGCACGAGGGATTTTACAACTCGGGTACTTGGATGAACGAGGAACTCGGGGTGTATGTCGGCTGGGTGGCTCGTAAAGGATCCTTCTCCGATGGAATGCCGCTCTGTAATGAGCGCGACGAAGTCGCACTTGTATTTGCCGGCGAAGACTACAGGGAGCCAGAACTTGCGGCCGAACTGAAGAAACGTGGGCACGACTTACGGGGCAACAGCGCGTCATATTTGCCGCACTTATATGAAGAAGATCGGGACGGGTTTTTTGCCAGATTGAATGGACGATTTCATGGCCTAATCATTGATCACACTCGTCAGATCGCAACGTTGTTTAACGATCGTTATGGCATGAGTCGTCTTTATTACTTCGAATCCGGCGACGCGTTCTATTTTGGGGCGGAAGCGAAGGCATTGCTCGCGGTTTGTCCGGAGCTGCGGAAGGCGTCTGTGAGCGGATTGGCTGAATACGTGAGTCATGGCTGCGTGCTCGAAAACAAAACAATCTTCGAGGACGTCAGCGTGCTGCCGCCCCGCTCGGCTTGGGTATTTAAAAACGGCAGCGTACCACGCAAAGATTCGTATTTTGCTCCAGAGGAGTGGGAACAGCAGGATAGTCTCACACCTGATCAGTACTATCAGGAATTGAAACAGACTTTTGTGCGCATTCTACCGCGGTACTTCGCCGGAAGTGAGAGGGTCGGAATGTCCCTCACCGGCGGGCTCGATACCAGAATGATCATGGCATGGCAGCGAATCCCGGCCGGCCAGCTTCCGTGTTATTCGTTTGGAGGCATGTTTCGGGATTGCCAAGATGTTTTGCTGGCGCGGAAAGTGGCTGCTACAGTCGGTCAGCCGCATCAGGTGATCCCGGTGGGTGAGGACTTTCTGCGCCAATTTCCACGTTATCTAGAGCGCACAGTGTATTTAACGGACGGATGCGTGGGACCGACAGCTTCTCCTGACCTATATGTCAACGAACGCGCGGCTCAGATCGCGCCTGTACGGATGACTGGCAATTATGGCGGCGAAGTACTCCGCCGCGTAAGGGCTTTCAAGCCGGTTCAACCTGTTGCGGGATTGTTTGCCCCTGATTTCCTCGACCACGTCAATAAAAGTAAGGAAGTTTATAACCGTCAGCTGTCCGGGCATCCGTTGTCGTTCGCGGTGTTCAAGCAGGCACCATGGCACCATTACGGGTTGCAGGCTCTGGAGCAAACCCAGCTCGCGCTCCGTTCCCCGTACCTGGATAACGAGTTCGTCAAGACGGTATTTCGAGCACCAACATCTGCAACGCTGTCGAATGAAACCTCCCTGCGTCTCATTGAAGATGGCAACCCCGTCTTGCGCCGGATCCGAACGGATTTTGGGGTGGCAGCAGAAAGCGGCATGGTGCCCGCCAGCTTGGTCCGCCAGTACATGACGTTTACCTTCAAGGCTGAGTACGCCTATGACTATGGCATGCCGCAATGGGTCGCGCAAATCGACCATCTGTTTGCCCCCTTGCGGCTGGAACGACTGTGGCTTGGGCGTCACAAGTTCTATCATTTCCGCGTATGGTACCGTGATGCGCTCTCCAAGTATGTCCAGGAAATACTGCTTGACCCATTGACGCTATCCCGACCCTACCTGGATCGTAAGGCGGTGGAAGCCGTGGTAAGGAGCCATGTGAAAGGCGAACGCAACTATACGACCGCGATTCACAAGCTGCTATCCCTTGAGTTAATGCACAGGCTGCTGATCGAGGCAGGCTCAGTCAATGCCGCCCCGATGGAAGCAGCGCATTCCGCGTGAACGGACAACTTCGATTTGTAAGATCGCGCTTCCACTCCCTTCGGGACGGCCAATCACCCAGGTCCCCCGTAACGTCACGAACGCCTGCTATATCTCAGCTGCGGCGCGGCGTTAGCGTTTGAGTCTCGCCCCATCCATTTTCCAGAACCGAGTTCAACCAGAGACAGTGACTAACGGTAGGGTCACTGATGACCTTAAGAAGGCGTTGAAAGTCCCTCAGGCAAGCTTAATGCGGAAATCTCATTTTCAAACTGGCGAAGGAGATCAAATGGAGAGCCAAGTCCTGACGACATACGAACCGGCTCAGCACGTATCAAGCGCTACTGCCGAGCTATCGGTGATCGTCCCAACGTTCAATGAGAGAGACAACGTAAGGGAAGTTGTGAGCCGGCTCGACCGTAGCCTCCGGGGAAAAGCGTGGGAGGTGATCTTCGTGGACGACGATTCGCCGGACGGAACGGCGGATTGTGTTCGCGAAATCGCCCAGCAGGATCGGCGGGTTCGATGCATCCAGCGGATTGGGAGGCGCGGGCTCTCCTCAGCTTGCGTCGAGGGGATGCTGGCGAGTTCCTCGCCGTATCTCGCCGTGTTGGATGGCGACTGCCAGCACGATGAGGGATTGCTACCGTGCATGTTGGAGCTTCTGAAGGAAGGCGAGGCAGACGTGGTCGTCGGCAGTCGGTATATGAACGGAGGCGGTATTGGGGGCTGGGACAGTTCGCGCGCCAAAATGAGCCGGTTCGCCACCCGCCTCAGTAAAGCGGTCATCAAACACGACCTGTCGGACCCTATGAGCGGCTTCTTTGCCCTGCGCCGCGAGACTTTGGAGGCCGCCGTACGGGGGCTCTCGAGCATTGGCTTCAAGATACTGTTAGATTTGGTCGCGTCCTCGCCGGGGACGGTGCGCTTAAAGGAGATGCCGTACGAGTTTCGTAGTCGTCACTCCGGCGAAAGCAAGATGGATAGTCAGGCGGTGTGGGACTACCTGATGCTGCTTGCGGACAAGGCCCTCGGGGGAATCGTTCCGGTGCGATTTGTCGCTTTTGCGTTGGTTGGCGGGGTCGGGGTGTTCGTCCACTTTGCTGTGTTGACTGCATTGTTCCGCGCGATGTCCCTCCCGTTCGCAATCAGCCAAGCGGGTGCAGCAGCGCTGGCCATGGTGGTTAATTTCGTTCTGAACAATGTTCTTACATTCAGAGATTTGCGCCTTAAGGGATGGCGGTGGGTAAAAGGTTTGTTCTCCTTCGCACTCACGTGTTCTCTTGGTGCGCTTGCCAACGTCGGGGTGGCGTCCTACCTCTTCAAGCGCCACGCGCTGTGGGAGCTGTCCGCGCTGGCTGGAATTATTGTCGGTGCCGTGTGGAACTACGCGATGACGGCGACTTACACATGGAAGAAGCCCTCGTGAGGACCTCACAGCTAGATGCGCTGAGTAATTAAGATGTCAGAAACCTGGAATTTGGTGGCGACTCAAGCCGGCGAAGCGCAGGCAGCTAAGCGTCTCCTCGCGCCCGCTCCTGGGTACCTTATATTTACGCTGCTGATTGCGGGGCTCGTGCTGAACGCGGCTATCGTGCTCGTGGCATTGCCGCGCACGGGTGGAGTGATTCCGGACGCGGCTGGGGATCTGGCCTATGGCGTGCAATTTGGGGATCTTTACGACTTTATAGCCAAGAATCTGGCTCAGGGATACGGATACCGTGTTGAACCATACATGGGCGACACAATACTTCGGGAGCCGGGCTATCCGCTGCTAATTGCCGCCATGTATAAAATCGGTGGCTACAGCAACCAAGTGCCTCGCCTAGCCTGCATCCTGCTTGCCTTTGGAGCCGCATTAATACTGCTAGGGTTAACTCGGAAAATCACGGGAGATAGGACAATCGCACTGATTGCGGCACTCCTCTTTCTGCTTTACCCCGGCACCCTCGTCGCTGAGGCCAGGGCGGGCAACGACATACCTTGCGTATTCACCATGCTACTGTTCATCGCTGCGCTTTATCGGGCGGTGGACAAGGGAAGCTTGTGGCTTTACGGTGTAGCTGGTTTGTTGCTGGGGATCGCGGCGCTCGTAAGAAGCGAAGTGTTGCTATTCCCGCTTTTCGTTTTGCCTTACTTTCTCGTTACTTCCAAGGATTGGGGCGCACGAGGCAAAGCTGTTCTGCGTATAGTGGCGCTCGGGGCCTGCACGTTGGTGGCTATGTCCCCGTGGATAATCCGCAATTACCTTCTCGTGCATCAGTTTATGGCAACCGACACGCTTGGGGGAGTCGCAGAACAAGAGGGGCTTTTCACATGTGAGCATCTTTCTCAATACGATGGTTTTCACTCGGCGCAACGTGGAGCAGGCCGCGAGCGGGCTGAAATCGCCAGGCAACTCAGGCTCCAATTTGAAGGCTCCTACTATTACCAGTTCTTTTATACCCCGCAAGACGAAATAAAATTTAACCGCGCTCTGCAAACTCATGTCGCGGCAGAATACCGTGGTCATCCTGGGATTCTTGTGGCTTGCTCGGCGGAGAACCTTTTCTATAAGTTTTGGTTCCTCGGCAAGACACCTCAGGCAACGCAGATGAACATGCTGGTACAGTTGCCGTTGCTCGCCATTGCTTTCGGCGGGCTTATCGTCTTATATACGCTCGGACTTCTGCGAAAGGCAGCAATAATCCTGCTGTACATCGCTTACGTTCCGATCATCCACGCACCGATCATCGCTCATGCGCGCCACAGCATGTTAGTGGTTGCCTTTCTGGCAGTTCCGGCTGCCGTCTTCTTGGCGTGGGCGTGGCACGGTCTGCGAACGCAGCCTTCATGGATACGCCCGCTAAGGACTGAGGGATCGCGAAAGAGTGGTGCGTAGCCACCGGGACGCAGAGGGCTCGCGAGTAGTCATTTACCAACCACTAACCCTCAGGCTATCAATTGCTGTATAGGCGCGGACTGCTGGCTACCCTCGCCGGTGTCTTTCACAAAGATGTCCCAACTGACTGCCACAATCCTTGTCATCTTCGCCATCATCGGCCTTTTTGTGCTCGATCGAGACGGCAAGGCGCGAACCTCGAAGGCGCTTTGGATTCCGTTCATCTATCTACTAATCATCGGCTCCCGCGCGGTATCCTCGTGGTTTGGATCCGCGCCTCTGCCAGATGCGATGTACGGCGACGGCGTCTACTCGAGCCCGGTCGACCAAGCCGTGAGCCTCGGTCTGTTGGCCGTCGGCTTGATGGTTCTCATTGCCAGATGGCGAAAGGTTGGCTTACTGGTTCGGCGAAGCGGACCGACAGTGCTGTTCTACTCCTACGCCGCGCCCGGCATTGCCAGATGGCGAAAGGCTGGGTTACTGGTTCGGCGAAGCGGACCGATAGTGCTGTTCTACTCCTACGCCGCGCTCAGCATTCTGTGGTCTGACCTTCCGTATTTCACCTTCAAGCATTGGATCAAAGCAGTGGAAGACGTCGTGATGGTCCTTATCGTATGGACGGATCATGACCCGGTGATGGCAATAAGACGGCTCCTGACACGTGCCGGCTTCATCCTCATCCCCGTTTCGCTTTTGTTCTGCAAGTACTACCCCACCTTGGGACGGGGATTCGACAAAGGCTGGAATACCATCTACAGCGGAGTCTCCGACACGAAGAACACGCTTGGAATCATTTGCCTGATCTCTGGCCTGGCATCGCTGTGGTGCTTTCTCGGGGCCCGGCGGGAGCGCAAGGATCCTGCCCGCACGCGGCGCCTGCTTGCCCACAGCATCCTGCTAGGACTTGTAATAGTTCAGCTTGAGATGGCCCATTCCGTGACAGCTTCGGTATGCTTAGTGCTGTCTGGCGCCGCCATGGCAGTAATCCGCCGCTCACCGCGCACGAACACAGCCAGGGTGCATCTTGTAGTAGTAACGGCTCTGTGTTGCGCGTTAGTTCCCTTGTTCATCGCTCCGAGCCTCGTCAAGAATATGGGGAGAGACACAACATTTTCTGGCCGGACAGAGATCTGGAACATCCTTCCCCGCTTCGTCCAAAACCCCTGGCTCGGGGCCGGCTACGAAAGTTTTCTATCGGGGCCACGACTGGTGCAACTGAAAGCGATCATTGACAAGACCTTTCAGGAAGCTCACAACGGCTACCTGGAAGTTTGGCTGAACCTGGGCTGGATTGGTGTATCGCTGTTTGCTCTCGTCCTAATCGCCGGTTATCGGAACGCTGTGGCGGCGTTCCAGCGGGATGCAGCCATCGGGAGCCTCCGTTTGGCGTTTTTCGTCGCTGTGCTGATCGAGGGCTTGACGGAGGCTCCCTTCCGGATGATGTCCCCGACTTGGTTTCTCCTGCTCTGGGCGATGATTGACAATTCGATGGCTGTTCGCTTGAGCACTCGGCGCGAATGGCAAGGGCGCTCGCCGGGTGAGGGGCTGGTCTGACCGGTCTGCAACGCAAGCGGTCGAGAACACGATTGAATCCGAGATTCGCACTTCTGTATTAGTGCCTCAAACTTCAGTAGAGTGAATCCGACTGAGCCGTGCGACAAGTGGTAAGAGAGCTAATTCTGAAATTCCAGTTGTGCGGAGAAAGGGCTTTCATGAGCAAGCCGGTTAAAGAGTTCGATGCAAAACGCGAGGGGATCGACCAAATATTCACAACGACATCCCCAGTAAAAAAAATTGTAAAAAAATTTCTAGCCATATCCAGGCGAGTAAACGTGCCTATTCTTCAGAAATTCGCCTGGAACTATCAATTTCGGCACTACGAGGCGAAACCAGAGCCCTGTCCCATGTGTGCGTCACTTGTACTCGATTACGTACCCAACGGCGCAACCATTGTAGAACTAGGATGTGGAACCGGAGTGTTAGCTCACGAAGTGTTTCGTCGTGGGTGGGTGGGTCGCTATATTGGCATCGACCTCTCCGATGCAGCCTTGACTGTCGCTAAGGCGCGCTGCCCGCAAGCCGAGTGGACAATTGGCAATATGCGCCGCGCGCTCGGATTCACGCCCTACGCGCTAGTGATGATTGACTCATTGTATTACCTGCCGCCGGCTACGGCCCGTGCCATGCTGGAGAGCGTGAAATCCAGAGTTACGATTTGTCGTCTTTTTAATCGCTTCAGCGGCATAGCACACTCCGAGATGTTGCTAGATATCGGATTCCAAGAGCACAGGGTCGGTGATGTGGGAATATTCTATCGCCTGCAAAAGTAAAGCCGGAGCACGGCAAAGCGAATTGAGTCGGCGTTGAAGGCACTGAATTTAACTGAGACATTTATGAGCCGCTTACGTCTTTTGGTGTTAGGGCCGGACTGCAATCCGGAGCAGGTCAGCATTCCGTTTGTTACGTATTCTCACGCTGCAGCGCTCGCCCAGCTTCATGACGTCACCTTGGTTGCCCGGTCGTCGGTCTTGGACGCTCTGCACCGTGCAAAAGCGCCGTTTCGCGCCATTGAGGGGGTTCCGACACCGCTCCTCGATCGCATTTATGAGTGGTGTTTTCGCTGGATCTTCAAAAGCAACTATGACAGTCAAGCGTTGACGGCTTTCAAATATCCGTTTGCCCTCGCTTTTGAATGGCGCGCCTGGCGGCAGTTGCGGCGGCGCATCTTTGCGGGTGAGTTCGATGTCGTACTGCGTCTCGTTCCGATGTCGCCCGTGCTGCCTAGCCCATTCGCCTTCTTCTTGCGCCAGGGTCCCATACCATTCGTGATCGGACCGCTCAACGGCGGCTTGCCCTGGCCATCCGGTTTCACCCAACTCAAGAAGCAAAGGCAATGGATCGCTGGCTTAAGAAATGTTTACCGGTTGCTCCCTTTTGCCCGATCCACCTACCGTTACGCGACAGCCATCATAGCAGCCTCCTCTCAAACCTATTCGGAGTTTGCCGCATATCGCGACAAACTGTTCTTCGTCCCGGAGCCCGGCATCGGGCGCTCCGTCTGTTCCGACGACTTGCGCAGGCCGGAACCAGGCGCCAGACTCGAGCTGATATTCGTCGGTGGTCTCGTACCGCGGAAGGCATGCGATCTTGCTTTGCGCGGAGCTGCTACCCTTTTGCGGAATGATTTGGCGCGCTTCACCGTGATTGGCGACGGCCCGGAACGGAAGCGCCTCGAAGAGCTCGCAAGGTCGCTTGGAATTAAAAATGCGGTCTCCTTCTGCGGCTGGCTCAGCCATGATGAGGTCCTCAGCCGCATGCGATCCGCCGACGTGATGGTATTCCCAACTCTTCGCGATAACGGTGCGGGAGTAATCTTCGAAGGTCTCGCGAGCGGCGCTGTTCCTGTGGTTGCAGACTTCGGCGGGCCCGGAGATATTGTCCATCCGCAGGTCGGATACAAGGTGCCCCTTACCAATGAAAGCGAAATGATATCGCAGATAGGGAAGATATTGGGAGATCTCGCGGAGAATCGAGACCTTCTCAATCGCTTACGACAGCAAGGGATGTCCTACGCTCGAGAATCCCTGACTTGGGAGGCAAAGGCACAGAGCACTACTCGGGTTCTGACTTGGGCTGTGGGGCGAGGGCTGAAACCCGATCTTGTGCCGCCGAAATATCTATATATGGAGGCTGCGAGGTGAGCTTTGAGGAGATCCGCTCGAGAGGGAACGGTCCATCAACCAGGAGGGCTCGGCGCGCACAAACCGGTTTCACCATGGCGCGGAATCAATCGTGTAAGCGAGCAACGGTTCCCTTTATCGGTACTTCGAGTAGAGACAAAGAATGATCCCATTTGACGCTAGTGGCGCTTTTCGCCCCAAGGCTGGAAACCACGAATTACGACGCCTCGCCGTTCGCGGCGCCGCCGCATCAGTATCGGCTTCGGGGTTGTCTCTTGCGGCTCAGGTGATCAGCACGGTGATCCTGGCCCGCCTGCTGACGCCGGCGGATTTTGGCGTTGTCACGATGGTTACCACCTTCAGCCTTCTCGCTGCCAGCTTCGGCCTCAACGGATTTACTGAGGCGGTCATCCAGTTTGAGGAAATAGACCATTACACCGCCAGCAATCTGTTCTGGTTCAATTCAGGGGCTGGTCTGATTCTGGCAATCGCTTTCGCTGCTGCGGGGTCGCTGCTGGCGCGATTCTACGGGAATCCGCTGGTGGCGAAGGTCGCTGCCGGCCTTTCGGTGGGAATTTTCATTGCGCTAGTTTCCGTCATACATTTGGCTTTCCTAAAGCGCGCCATGCGCTTTATGGCGACTTCCACCAACGACGTGGTGGGGCGCGTGGCAAATGCGGTCGTCGCCATCCTGCTGGCGTTGAGAGGCTGGGGATATTGGGCGCTGGTGGCAGGAATTGTCGCACAACAGCTCAGCGTGACGATCGGAGCCTGGTGGCTTTGCCGATGGGTTCCGAGCCTGCCGCGGCGGACGGGCAAGACAGGTGCTGCGATCCGGTTCGCGGCGAAGGTCTACGGGGGATTCTGCCTCGCCTACTCCACGCAGAATATCGACAACCTGTTGGTTGGCTGGCGGTTCAATGCGGTGGCGCTTGGATTCTACAAAAAGGCTTACGATTTGTTCGCACTCTCGTGCAGCCAGCTCACGGCGCCGCTTAACAATGTCGCATTGGCAGCGTTGAGCCGGCTGAATCAGGACCATGTTCGCTTCCGGCGGTACCTGGCCAATTCTCTTGGGATGGTTGCATTCGTCGGCATGGCAATGAGCGGCGATCTTACCCTGGTGGGCAAGGACATGGTAAGGCTGGTGCTGGGACCGAAATGGTCGGAAGCCGGCAGAATCTTTCAGCTATTCGGACCGGGAATTGGCGTCATGCTTCTCTGCCACACTCTTGGCTGGATCCATCTTTCCATCGGGAGACCGGGGCGCTGGCTGCGCTGGAGTCTGTTCCAGCTAGCAGCCACCGCCAGCCTGTTTCTGCTGGCGTTGCGGTGGGGGCCTGAAGGAATTGCCGCAGCGTGGAGCATTTCCTCTTGGATCCTTTTGGTTCCGGGCTTCTGGTATGCAGGGCGACCAATCGGGTTTGACGTCTCAGCTTTGATTGCCGCGATCTGGAGGTACGCTGCCGCAGCGCTCGCAGCCGGTCTGACAACTGCCGCGATCATCCGAGGCACGCCGTTCTGGCACACCCATTCAGGCGCGGCCGCCGCGCTAGGGGCAACCGTCATCATTTCGACGCTGTTTGTCACGCTTTACCTGGGCGCGGTCATTCTTTTTCATTGGGGCCTGGCGCCGCTGCGCCAACTTGCCAGCCTACTGCGCGAGTTGGCCCCGGCACGGAAAGAAACCATGCCGGTCGCAGAAGCCGTGGGAGTATAAGAATGAGACAGCTGGCAACCCAACCGCAGAGGGCCGGCCACCGGCCACTTCGCGGAGCAGTCTCCTCAATTCACAGTGGCCGTAAGCCCCGTCGGGGACACCGGGCTTCCAGTCGCGGAGGACGCATAGCACTGGCTAGCGTCGAAGCTCAGCACGCTTCCGCTGCCGTCCGGTGGGCCATTCATCACATTCAGATAGCAGTCCTGAGCTGGAATCGAGTTAGCGTGTCCAGCCCACGCACTCGTCAATGTTCCCCCGATACACTGCGCCGAAGATACGGCCTGATACCCAGCATAGGTTCCGCTGCAGGTTCCAAGGTTACCCGAGATTACGTCGGGGCCAGTGGGTGGCCAGGCTTTCAAAGCAGGCCACCAGGAAGGCTGGGAACTGTAGTAGAGGGAAGCAGGGAGCGTGTGAGCCAGAGAGCCAAAATAGGAGGACGTGAAGTTGGCGTTCAGGTAGGTCGCCGCTGCTGGGTTGGCCTCCGTCGAGTTCCACTGGACGCCTGCATTCACCGTGTCGTAGTTGCCCCAGCGCATCAGCGTGGAAAATGCCAGCGGATCGCAGTGAGGGCTGCCATTGGTCCCGTTGCCGCAAGAGCCATACCCAC
>Ga0073928_10009889_pt1 | contig 11507 bp, 9 predicted proteins | sample PaiPotPPA55metaG_FD_76969 | JGI IMG/M metagenome (GOLD analysis project Ga0073928, IMG submission 76969) | Iron sulfur acid spring bacterial and archeal communities from Banff, Canada, to study Microbial Dark Matter (Phase II) - Paint Pots PPA... ...
CGGGCACCGTCCCGAACGGGACCACCCGCACCTCGCCCGGGTCCCGCCCCACTGCGTCACACGCGGCCCGCAGCGCGGGCAGCGCGCTGCGGATGCCCGCGCCGCCGATGGGGAGCCAGCCGTCGCAGTACTCGGCGACGTGCGCGAACAGGGTCGGGCCCGGGGCGCCGCCGAGCAGCACCGGCGGCCCGGCCCGCTGCCGGGGCTTCGGCCACGACCAGCTGGGCTCGAAGCGCACGTGCTCACCCTCGAACGACGCCACGTCGTTCCGCCAGAGGGCGCGCATCGCCAGCACATGCTCGCGGGCGATGGCCCGGCGCTCGCGGGGCTCGACGCCGTGGTCGGCCATCTCCTCGCGGTTCCAGCCGAACCCGATGCCGAAGTCGACCCGGCCGTCGCTGAGCGCGTCGAGCGTGGCGACGGCCTTGGCGGTGACGATCGGCTCCCGTTGCGCCACGAGGCAGATCCCGGGGCCGAGCCGGATGCGCTCGGTGACCGCGGCCGCGGCGGCGAGGGCCACGAACGGATCCACGGTGCGCCGGTACTCCTCGGGCAGCTCGGCGTCGCCGGTGGGCGGGGGCGTGAGCCGGCTGGTCGGGATGTGGGTGTGCTCGGGGAGGAACAGCGACGTGAGGCCGCGCGCCTCGGCCTCCCGCGCCAGCGCGGGCACGCTCATGGCGCGGTCGGTCGCGAACATGGTGACGCCGAGCCGCACGGCGGTACCGTACCCGCCGCCATGGGGATCTGTGACGGTCGAATCGCGATCGTGACCGGGGCCGGGCGCGGCCTCGGCCGCGCGCACGCGCTCGAGCTCGCTCGGCAGGGCGCGCGCGTCGTCGTCAACGACCTCGGGGCCGCGCTCGACGGCTCGGGGCGTGACACCGCCACCGCCCAGGCGGTCGTTGACGAGATCGCCGCGATCGGCGGCGAGGGGTTTGCCAACGGGGACGACGTCGCGGACTGGGAAGGCGCCCAGTCGCTGGTGCAGACGGCGCTGGACGCCTTCGGTGGTCTCGACGTGCTCGTGAACAACGCCGGGTTCACCCGAGATCGGATGGTGGTGAGCGGCACCGAGGAGGAGTGGGACGCAGTCGTTCGGGTGCACCTGAAGGGGCACTACGCGCCGACGCGACACGCCGCGGGCTACTGGCGCGACCAGTCGAAGGCGGGCGAGCTGGTCGACGCGCGGATCGTCAACACCAGCAGCGGCGCCGGGCTGCTCGGCAGCGTCGGCCAGGCCGCCTACAGCGCGGCGAAGGCGGGCATCGCCATCCTCACCATCGTCGAAGCGGAGGAGCTCGGCCGCTACGGCGTGACGGTGAACGGGCTCGCGCCTTCCGCGCGCACCCGCATGACCGAGGAGGTCTTTGCCGAGCAGATGGCGCGACCCGACTCCGGGTTCGACGCCATGGACCCCGCCAACGTGTCGCCGCTCGTCGCCTGGCTGGCGAGTTCCGAGTCGGCGGATGTCAGCGGCCAGGTCTTCGAGGTCGAGGGGGGCCGGGTGAGCGTCGCCGAGCGGTGGCACCACGGCCCGTTCCGCAGCCAGAAGGCCCGGTGGGAGGCCAGCGAGCTCGGACCCGTCGTCCGAGAGCTCCTGGCCGAGCTCCGCCCGTCCGATCCGGTGTACGGAGCGCAGTAGTCGCCGACCGTTTCATCGGCGGTTGGTTGACGCGCGCCGAGTCTTGCGTCAAGGTTCAACCACCACCGTGCGGCTTAGGGGGGAGCACGGGTGACGGCGGGGCGAGGTCAGCGGGTCGTGTCGTGGGGCGCCGGCCTCCGGTTAACGCGTCTGCGGATGGCGATTCTCGGCGGCGCGGCCGCGATGCTGCTCGCATCCTGTTTCCCGGCGGGAGGTCCGCCGCCGCCGATCATTCGGGCCTCGGTGTTCGGCTGCACTGGGGCCTCGCAGTTCTGGGTCACGCCCCCCGACGTGCACGGTGCCAGATTCGACATCTTCGGCGCGGCGGGCGGTTCGTTCACCGGTTCGGGGGCGGCGGCCGGGGGTCCCGGCGGGGAGGCGAGCGCGAGCCTGAACGTGTCGCCCGGTGACGTCGTCGAGGTCGACGTCGGCTGCAGGGGCGCCGACGTCGTAGCTGCGTTCCCGGGGTCCGGCACCGGCGGCGATGGGGGAGCTTCCCCGGGGCCGGGTGGCCCCGGCGGGTCGGGCCCGTTCCCAGGCGCGGGAGGCGGCGGGGCTTCCGGCGTGGTGCAGAACATCCCCGGCTTCCTGCAGCCGTTCCTCGCCGCGGTCGGCGGCGGCGGGGGCGGCGGCGGCGGCTCCGCTGGCCCGGCGACACGCCTTCTCGCAGGCGCCGGTGGCGCCGGCGGTGGCGGCGCGGCGACGCCGGCCACGGGCGGTGGCGGCAGCGGCGCCTCGTCCTGCGTGAACGGCGGGATGCCGGGCGAACAAGGCCCGGGCGGCGGCCCGGGCGGCAGCGCCTCGTCGTGCCTGCCCACCCCCGGCAACAACGGGTCCTATGGCGGCCAGTTCAGCGGCGGCGCCGGGGCCGGCGCCCCGAACATGGCTCCGAGCGGTCAGGGCGGCGGTGGCGGTGGCGGCGGCTACTTCGGGGGCGGTGGCGGCGCCAGCGGTCCGGCCGTCGGTGGCGGCGCTGGCGGGGGCGGCGCCGGTTCCGGCCTGTGCTTCGCCCCGAGCTGCCTCGCTGAGGCCACCGGCGTGCACAGCGGCGACGGCCTGATCGTCGTCTATTACTTCAGCCGGTATTCGGCCGCGGTGGCCAGCACGGCGCACGGCGCCCACGTGGCAGCCGCGTTCGCCCACTGGAGCCGCGCCACGACTACACCGGGATCTGTGGGTAGGCGCTAGAGCCGCTCGACGATCATCGCCATGCCCTGACCACCGCCGACGCACATGGTCTCGAGCCCGTAGCGGCCGCCGGTGTCCTCGAGGCCGTTCAGCAGCGTCGACATGATCCGGGCGCCGGTCATCCCGAACGGGTGCCCGAGCGCGATCGCCCCGCCGTGCACGTTCAGCTTCTCCCACGTCACCCCGAGCTGCTTCGCGGAGGGGATCACTTGGGCCGCGAACGCCTCGTTGATCTCGACGAGGTCGATCTGGTCGATCGTCATGCCGGCCCGGGCCAGCGCCTGCCGGCTGGCGCCGATCGGGCCGAGGCCCATGATCTCGGGGTCGATCGCGGTCACCCCGGACGCGACGACGCGGGCGAGCGGCGTGATCCCGAGCTCGTCGGCCCGGGTGTCGCTCATCACGATGGTTGCTGCCGCGCCGTCGTTCAGCGGGCACGCATTGCCGGCCGTCACCTTGCCGTCGGGCCGGAACGCAGACTTGAGCTGCGACAGCTTCTCGAGCGTGGTGTCGGGGCGGGGCCCGTCGTCGTTGGTGACGAGGCTGCCGTCGGGCGTGGTGACCGGCGTGATCTCCCGTTCGAAGAACCCGTTCTTCTGCGCCTCGACCGCCCGCTGCTGGGAGCGGAGCGCGAACTCGTCCATCTCCTCGCGGCTGACGTTCTCCTGCTCGGCGACGTTCTCGGCCGTCTGGCCCATGGCGATGTAGACGTCGGGGAGGCCCGAGGCCGGCTCCCACGACGGCTGGCCGCCCTCGTCCCGCTTGGCGGTCCGGGCCTCGGCGTCGGCGAAGGCGTCGTTGTGCGTGCCCGGCAGGCCGTCCGACATGCCCTTGTTGAACCGGCTGACCGTCTCGACGCCGCCGGCGACGAACACGTCGCCCTCGCCTGACCGGATGGCGTGCGCGGCCATGCGGATCGTCTGCAGCGACGACGAGCAGTAGCGGTTCACGGTCGTCCCCGGCGACTGGGGGATGCCGGCCAGGATGCTGACGACCCGGGCGACGTTGTAACCCGACTCGCCGGCCGGCTGGCCACAGCCCCAGATCACGTCCTCGACCGTGTCGGGCGGCAGGGCCGGCACCCGCTCGAGCGCGGCCTTCACGATGAGCGCCGACAGGTCGTCGGGGCGGCAGTCGACCAGCGACCCCTTGTTGGCCCGACCGATCGGGGTGCGGGTGGCGGCGACGATCACGGGTTCAGGCATGGCGGGCTCTCCTCGTTGCCTGGGATGCTCACGGTCTACATCCGGTGCCGGACCGGGAGCGAACGACCCGAGGGTACCGGCCCCGGGAACCAGCAACGGCGGGGGAGCGAGGAGCGGCGTGGTCGACGCCTACAAGCCGATCGATCAGTACGGCGTGATCGGGGACCTCCACACCGTCGCCCTGGTCGGCGTCGACGGGTCGATCGACTTCTGCTGCTTCCCGCGCTTCGACTCGCCGACCATCTTCGCCGCCCTCCTCGACCACGAGCACGGGGGACGGTTCTCGATCCAGCCCACGCTCAAGGACGTCGAGTACAAGCAGCTCTACCTGCCCGACACCAACGTCCTGATCTCCCGCTTCCTCTCCGGCGAGGGGCTGTCGGAGGTGTCGGACTTCATGCCGGTCGCCTTCCACCCCCACGACCACCCGCGGGTCCTCGTCCGGCGCGTGAAGTGCGTCCGACGGTCGGTCGGCTTCAACATGGTGTTCGACCCCCGGTTCGACTACGGCCGGGCCGACCGGACGGTCGAGCAGCGCGACGGCGAGGTCATCTTCGCCTCGAAGGGCAAGGACGGCACCGCGCTGCGGCTGCGCACCGACGTCCCGCTCACGATCGACCGCCACGGGGCCGCGCGCGCCAGCTTCGAGCTGGCGGCCGGCGAGAAGTGCACCTTCGTCATGGAGGAGGTCGGGCCCGGGCTGGCCAGCCCGTCCGAGAACCCCGACTACGGGCCGACCGCGTTCAAGGACACCGTGAACTACTGGCGGAGCTGGCTCGGGCGCTCCAAGTACTCGGGACGCTGGCTCGAGATCGTCAACCGGTCGGCGCTGGTGCTGAAGCTGCTGGTGTCGCAGACCCACGGCGCGCTCGTCGCCGCGCCCACGTTCGGGCTGCCGGAGGAGATCGGCGGCGAGCGGAACTGGGACTACCGGTACACGTGGATCCGCGACGCGTCCTTCACCGTCTTCGCGCTGATCCGTCTCGGCTACACCGAGGAGGCCGGCGCGTTCATGCGCTGGATCCACGACCGCTGCATGGAGCTGAACCCGGACGGGTCGCTGCAGATCATGTACGGCCTCGACGGCGAGAAGACGCTGACCGAGGAGGTCCTCACGAACTTCGAGGGCTACCGCGGCTCGGCCCCGGTCCGGATCGGCAACGGCGCCTACAGCCAGCTGCAGCTCGACATCTACGGCGAGCTCATGGACGCCGTCTACCTCTACAACAAGTACTGCGAGCTCGTCCCCCACGAGCTCTGGGTCAACCTGGTGCGCCTCGTCGACTGGGTGTGCGACCACTGGCAGCTGCCCGACGAGGGGGTCTGGGAGGTGCGCGGCGGGCAGCAGGAGTTCCTGTACTCGCGGCTCATGTGCTGGGTCGCGGTCGACCGCGGGCTGCGCCTCGCCGACCGCCGCTCCTTCCCCTGCCCCTACGACCGGTGGCGGAGCGTCCGCGACGCGATCTACCACGAGATCATGACCGCCTACTGGCACGAGGGGCGACGCGCCTTCGTGCAGGCGCTCGGCCTGGACACCACCGACGCCTCGGCGCTGCTCATGCCGATGGTGAAGTTCATCAGCCCCACCGACCCTCGCTTCCTCAGCACCCTGCGGGCGATGGAGGACGACATCATCGACGACTCGCTCGTGTACCGGTACAAGATCGGCACCGCGGCCCAGGACGGCCTCATGGGCGACGAGGGCACCTTCAACATGTGCTCGTTCTGGCTCGCGGAGGCGGTCGCGCGCTCCGGGGACGTCCAGCGGGGCCGCTTCCTCTTTGAGAAGACGCTCGGCTACGCGAACCACGTCGGGCTGTTCGCCGAGGAGCTCGGCCCCCGAGGCGAGCACCTCGGCAACTTCCCCCAGGCGTTCACCCACCTGGGGCTCATCAGCGCCGCCTACTCCATCGACCGCAAGCTCTCCGATTCCGGCTGGGTCGGCTGATCCCCCGCGGCCCCGGTGTGCCCGCGGGACGCGATGGGCACCATCGACCTACGATGCCGCCGACCGCGGTGCGGCAAGGGGGGAAGCATGCGGACATCGGTGCGTGGACTGGTGGCGATCCTGGCCGGCCTGCTCGGGGTGACGGCGCTGGGCGGGGTGCCGACCGCCAGCAGCGCCCCCGCCGGTCCCAAGCACGGCGGGACCATCACCTACGCCATCGAGGCCGAGACGGCCGGCGGCTTCTGCACCTCGGGCAACGCCCAGCTTGCCCCCGGCGGCATCGAGGTCGTGAGCGCCATCTACGACACGCTCACCACGCTGAACAGCAAGGGCCAGGCCGTGCCCTACCTGGCCAAGTCGGTGACGCCGAACGCCGACTACACGCAGTGGACGATTGTGCTGCGGCCCGGCATCAAGTTCCACGACGGCGAGCCGCTCGACGCGGCGGCCGTGAAGCTGAACCTCGACACCGCGCGCGGCGCCAACCCGAACGTCGGTGCGCCGCTCAGCACCTTCGTCGACCAGGACATCGCCGGCGTCTCGGTCGTCGACCCGCTCACGGTCATGGTCCAGATGCACACCCCGTGGCCCGAGTACCCGTACTACCTGTACGGCTCCGGCCGGGCCGGGATCGCGGCGCCGGCCCAGCTGGCCAGCACCGCGGTGTGCCCCACGAAGCTGATCGGCACCGGGCCCTTCGAGCTCGTCGAGTGGGTGCCGAACGACCACCTCACCGTGAAGCGAAACCCGAGCTACTGGCGGCCGGGCCTCCCGTACCTCGACGGGATCACGTTCAAGCCGGTGACCGAGGCCGCCAGCGAGCTGAACGGGCTGAACGGCGGCGACTTCAACGTGATCCAGACGTCGTCGACCGCCAACATCAACGCGCTGCGGGACCGCGCCAAGTCCGGCGGCGGGCCCGAGTTCGACACCGACAAGGGCGCCGACATCGGCTACGGCCTCCTGAACGTCAAGAAGCCGCCGTTCAACGACATCATCGCTCGCCAGGCGGTCGCCTACGCCGGGGACGCCAACGAGCTGAACGTCATCCGCAACAAGGGGATCGAGACCCTGGCCACCGGGCCGTTCGGACCCGGCACGCCGTACTACCTGTCCCGGTCCCAGGTGAACGCGGCCGGGCTCCCGCACCACGACCTGGCGAAGGCCAAGCAGCTGGAGAAGCAGTATGAGGCCGCGCACGGCCAGCCGATCTCGTTCGTGCTGCTGACCGTCAGCGACCCCGAGCTGCTGGCCCTCACCGAGCTGGTCAAGGAGCAGCAGTCGAAGGCCGGCATCAACGTCACCATCGAGCAGGTCGACCAGTCCACGCTCATCAACCGGGTCCTCGGCGGCGAGTACAACCAGGCCACGTTCCGGAACCAGCCCCAGGACGACCCGGACACCCAGTACGTCTGGTGGCACGGCGGCTCGCCGGTGAACTTCAGCGGCTTCAACGACCCGGTGATCAACCAGGACCTCGAGCAGGGCCGGGTCACGACCGACCCCGCCAAGCGGATCGCCATCTACAAGGACATGAACCGGCGCTTCGCCTCCCAGGTGTACGAGCTGTGGACCTGGTACACGCGCTGGGCGGTCGGCTACACGAACAACATCGGCGGGATCAGCGGCGTGCCGCTCCCCGACGGGCACGGCATGCCGTTCCCGCTCTTCGAAGGTGTGCTGCCGGTCGTCGGCCTCTACAAGAAGTAGCCCATGACCGCCGAAGCGGGCTGCAGGCGGAGGGGACGCATGGGGTCATCGGCGCGGGGATTGGTCGGGGTCCTCGCCGCGCTGCTGGCGGTCGGCACGCTCGGCGGCGCGTCGGGCGCGGGCGCGGCGACGGGGCCGAAGCACGGCGGCTCGATCACGCTCGCGATCGAGGGCGAGACGACCGGCGGCTACTGCCTGCCCGCGGCCCAGCTGGCCGCGCCCGGGATCGAGGTCGCCAACGCGATCTACGACACCCTCGTCACCATCAACAACAAGGGCCAGCTCGTCCCGTACCTCGCCCAGGCCGTCACGCCGAACGCCGACTTCACCCAGTGGACGATTCGCCTCCGGCCCGGCGTCAAGTTCCAGAACGGCGAGACCCTCGACGCGAGCGCGCTGAAGCTCAACCTCGACACGTACCGGGGCGCCAACCCCAAGATCGGGGCGCCCCTCAACACCTTCGTGTTCAAGCCGGTCACGAGCGTGACCATCACCGACCCGCTCACCGTCGTCGTCCAGATGAGCGCCCCGTGGCCGGCCTTCGAGGGCTACCTGTACGGCACCGGCCGGATGGGCATCGTGGCGCCGGCCCAGCTCGCGGACGCCAGCACCTGCGCGACGAACCTGATCGGGACCGGCCCGTTCAAGCTCGTCGAGTGGATCCCGAACGAGCACCTGGTCGTGCAGCGCAACCCGACCTACTGGCGGTCGGGGCTGCCCTACCTCGACAAGATCACGTTCATCCCGGCCCAGGACGCGCAGGCGGCGCTGAACGGGCTCAACTCGGGTGACTTCGACGTGATCCAGACCCGCAGCGAGCTGAACATCCTGGCCATGCGCGACAAGAAGCGGGCCGGCCAGCTCAACGAGGTCGACAGCGACCAGGGCTCGGAGGTCGGCTACGGCCTGTTGAACGTGGCCAAGCCGCCGTTCAACGACAAGCTGGCCCGGCTCGCGGTCGCGTACGCCGGCGACGCCAACGAGCTGAACCAGATCCGCAACAAGGGTCTCGAGACCATCGCCACCGGTCCCTTCGCGCCCGGGACGCCGTACTACCTGTCGCCGGCCCAGGCCCGGGCGTCCGGCTTCGCGCACCATGACCTGGCCAAGGCCAAGTCGTACGTGCGGCAGTGGTCCGCGGCCCACGGCGGCCAACAGCTGAGCTTCGAGCTCCTCACCGTGACCGACCCGACGCTGCTGGCCCTGACCGAGCTCGTGAAGGAGGAGGACGCCCGAGCCGGGATCAACGTCACGATCAAGCAGGTCGACCTGTCGACGATCATCAACCTGGCCCTGGCCGGGACGTTCCAGCAGGCGACGTGGGAGAACAACCCCCAGGGGGACCCGGACGGCCTGTACGTGTGGTTCCACAGCGGGTCACCGGTGAACTTCAGCGGCATCAAGGACCCCGTGATCGACCAGGACCTCGAGCAGGGCCGGGTGACGCTCGACCCCGCCAAGCGGGTGCAGATCTACCGGGATCTCAACCGGCGCTTCGCGTCCGAGGTCTACGAGCTGTGGACCTGGTACCAGCACTACGGCGTCGGCACCCAGAAGAACATCGGCGGCCTGAGCGGCGTGCCGCTCCCCGACGGCCACGGCCTCCCGTTCGCGCTCTACGCCGGCTTCGTGCCGACGGTGGGCCTCTACAAGACGTAGCGGCTCAGCTCGACGGCGGCACCGAGGCGACGAGCTCGTCGCTGACCTCCCAGAGGCGGCGGGCGGCGACGTCGTCGGCCCCGACCCGCGACGTCGAGGCGGGCCGACAGCGGGCGAAGTACTGGCCGGTCACGTCGGCGACCTCGGGACTCGACGCCACGTAGATGGAGGTGCGCGCACCCCGCTTCGGGCTCAGCGCGAACGGGCGGGCCAGCGTCATCACGATGTCGCCGACCCGGCCGCCGTCACCGTCTCGGGCGAGCCGGCTGGCGACGAAGCCGGGGTGCAGCGAGTTCGCGGTCACGTCGGTGTCAGCGAGGCGTCGAGCGAGCTCGCGGGCGAAGTACACGTTGGCGAGCTTCGAGCGGTTGTACGCGCCGATCGGCGAGTACGAGCGCTCGGCCTGCAGGTCGTCGAAGTCGAGGCCGGCGCGCGCGCTCTTGTGGGCGTGGGACGCCACCACCACGACCCGGGCCGGCGGGCTGGCCCGCAGCTGGTCGAGCAGCAGCGAGGTGAGCAGGAAGTGGCCGAGGTGGTTCACGCCGAACGTCGTCTCGAACCCGTCCTCGGTGACCGTGCGCTGGAGCTGGACGAGGCCGGCGTTGTTCACGAGCACGTCGAGGCGCTCGTACCGGCGGCCGACGTCCCCCGCGCACCGGCGGATCGACGCGAACGACGCCAGGTCGAGCGGGACGACGTCGACGTCGGCGTCGGGCACGCGATCGCGGATCTCGGCCGCCGCCACGGCGCCCTTCGCCTCGTCCCGGGCCGTGATGGCGACCCGGGCGCCGCCCTTCGCCAGCCCGACCGCGGTCTCCTTGCCGATGCCGGCGTTCCCGCCCGTGATCAGGACGGTGGGGCGTTCGGGCGGCGTCATGTCGGCACCGGCCCGTCAGTCCTCGGTCGAGATGGCCTGCTCGGGGCAGTTCTTCTCGCCGCTGCGGGCCTGGTCCTCGAGCCCGGGCGGGACCTCCTCGACCAGCAGCACGCAGTGGCCGGCGTCGTCGGCCCCGAAGACGTCGGGGGCGAGGCTGTAGCACCGGCCGTGGCCGGTGCAGGCGGCCAGGTTCACCCGCACTCGCATCGTCGGGCAGCGTAACGGCGCTCCCGGTTTCGGCCGCTCGGGGCGGGCGTCGGCCGGCCCGCCCCCTGTGGCGAGCCGGCCCGAGGCCGGGCGAGATTTCTCGGGCCCCGGGTGAAATCGCCCTCGGGCGCCGCCGTTGTGTTCGATGCATTGCCTGTCCAGTCGTCCATATAGCCCCACCAGATCCGAGCCGCGGTCGGTGGCGCCGCCTGCCCCATCCCTGCCCCCGGCGTCACCGGCCCCGGCCGGCTCTGTGGAGTATTCGACGGACCCGTGTGAAACCGGCCACACTGATAGGCCGTGGGTCCGGTCGAATCGGACGAGTTGTCTCCGGCGTCCTCCTCGGCGTCGCTTGACGAACGCGCCCTGGTCGCCCAAGCGCGATCGGACCCGGCTGCGTTCGGCGCCCTCTACCGTCGCTACGTCGAGCGGATCTACGGCTTCGCCTACCGGCGCACCTGGAGCCCGGAGGCGGCCGAGGACGTCACCGCCGCCACCTTCGAGCGGGCGCTGCGGCACATCGAGCGCTTCGACGCCGGCGGGGCCGGCTTCGGCCCGTGGCTGTTCCGGATCGCGGCCAACGAGCTGGTGGACCACTACCGCCGCGAGGGCCGCACGCGCAGCGATCGGGGCCAGCGCGGCTTGCACGTGCTCGCCGGCCACCCGGTCGAGGACGACGTCGAGCCGATCGAGCGTGAGCACGAGGTGCGCGAGATGATCGACGCCCTCGGCACGCTGCGCCCCCGCTACCAGGAGGCGCTGACCCTCCGGTACCTGTCCGGCATGTCGGCCGACGAGGCCGCCGAGGCGATGGGCTGCTCGAAGCCGGTCCTCGCCGTCACCCTGCACCGGGCGCTCGGCGCGCTGCGCCGGGCCGTCGAGGACCGCGTCGTCCCGGAGTCCGAGGTCAGCTGATGACGACGCGACGGGCCGTGCGCGAGCGCCTGCTCTGGATCGGCCAGCGGCCGGTCGCGGCACCGTCGACCGACTTCGTGCGCGGGCTCGAGCGCCAGCTGCTCGACACGGTCGCCGCCGGCGACTCGGTGACGGCGGCGGCGCCGGCGGACGTGA
>Ga0073928_10009891_pt1 | contig 11504 bp, 7 predicted proteins | sample PaiPotPPA55metaG_FD_76969 | JGI IMG/M metagenome (GOLD analysis project Ga0073928, IMG submission 76969) | Iron sulfur acid spring bacterial and archeal communities from Banff, Canada, to study Microbial Dark Matter (Phase II) - Paint Pots PPA... ...
ATTTGGGCTCGGGTTTTACGGAGGATTTGGTTGGGGTTGGGGCCATTGGGGATACGACTGGCATGGCCGGTCGGTGATCTACAATCACAACACCTACGTCTCCCATAGCCGCACGATCGTCAACCGCAACAACTTCAGTCACAACAGCTTCAATCACGGCAATTTCAATCACGGCAACGTCAGCCACGCCAGCCATGGCAATGCGTTCCACGGAGGTGCGTCCTCGTCGTTTCATGCTCAACAAGGTACGCGCTCCGGCGCGTTCAGTGGATTTGATCACGGCGGCAATGTGCGAGGGTTTTCTTCCCGTGGGCGGTCGAGCTTTGGCGGTGGCGGTGGCTTCCATGGCGGTGGTTTTCATGGCGGCGGTGGGCGCCGTTGATAGTCCGCATGCGTGAGTATCGTTAATGAGAATTCAGAAATGGAGAAAAATACCATGCTGCACAACGCAATCGTAGTTCGACTGGAACGAAACTTAGTTCGACTGGTAGTGTCCGGCGTCTTCGGACTTTCATTGGGCTCTTTGCCCACGCCAATATTTGCGCAGGAGCCGGGGCAGCGTACCTTCGCCTCCACTGAAGATGCGAGCCGCGAATTGTTCACAGCGATGGAGTCGCAGAACGAACAAGCTCCCTTGCGCATCCTTGGCCCGGCCGCAAAGGATGTGCTCTCGTCCGGGGATCCAATCGAGGATTCGGATGCTCGAGTAGGATTCGTCACCAAATATGAGGAGATGCACAGGTTCGTGAAAGAGCCGGACGGAAAGCTGACGCTGGTAATCGGGGCTGAGAATTGGCCGTTTCCAATTCCCCTGGCGAACAATCACGGTTCCTGGTATTTCGATACGCCTGATGGGAAAGACGAGATTCTCTTCCGCCGCATAGGCAAAAACGAGGTCTCGGCCACAGATGCGTTACACGCTTTGGTCGAAGCACAACAGCAATACTACACGCGTCCGCCAGCTGGCATCCCAAAACAATATGCGCAGAAGTTGGTCAGCGATGAAGGCGGGCACAACGGCTTGTACTGGCAGGGTGCCGACGATGAGGCTGATAGCCCGATCAATCCGCTCATCGCTTACGCGCGGCAAAATCTCCCAGCAGATCAAGTTGGCCAGCATGTGCCGTTCAACGGATATATGTTCCGGATCCTTACTGCCCAAGGGCGGCATGCACCGGGCGGAGCCAAGAAATATGTCGTCGACGGGAAGATGAGCGGAGGATTTGCCTTCGTCGCCTACCCGGTGGAGTACCGCTCCTCCGGGGTGATGACTCTGATTGTCGACCAATCCGGAACGATTTACGAAAAGGACCTTGGCCCTGACACGACAAAACTTGCACAAGCGATGACTGCGTATGACCCGGATTCCACCTGGCACAAGGCCGAGTAAGCAAGCCGCTCGTTGCCGGAACGCGTTGAGCAGTTGTCCAACGGGTTGACAGTGTCCAACCTTTCGCCAACGCAGGCACCAGCGCTCGCAGATCCCGTCCGCTGGACATTTCTCGCATGAGGCTCATTGCCAGCGCTTTGCGCCATTCTTGAGCTCAATAGATCAGCCCGGCCACACACGTGCACTTCATCACGGGTGCTTTAGATAAATCCAAATTTTTCAGCGCAAGACCATCTCAGAGATCCGGGAGGCAAAATGGCAAAGACCGCTGCAGCTGCTCAATTAGACGTCCGTGAAAGAAACACTCTAGAAACGCCAACAGATCTCGATCGAAAGGGCGTCAGCGAAATATCGACCAGCCTGCGGCAATTGCTTGCCGATGTTTTTGCGCTGTACGTGAAGACCAAGAATTTCCACTGGCATATGAGTGGCCCTCACTTTCGCGATTACCATCTGCTGCTCGATGAGCAGGCCGAGCAAGTGTTCGCCATGACGGATGAAATCGCGGAGCGGGCTCGCAAGATCGGCGCAACCACAATCCGTTCTATTGCCGATATCGCCCAGCATCAACGCCTTAAAGACAATGACGAGGAACTTGTGACTCCCGGAAATATGCTGGCTGAAGTCTGCGCCGACAACCAGCGTTTAACCCGATTCCTGCGAGCCGCTCACGAACTCTGCGATCGCCACAACGACGTCGCTACCGCAAGTTTGATCGAGGTCTGGATAGACCAGACAGAACGGAGAACATGGTTCTTGGCCGAGATCGTGCGCACGTCCTGAGCCATCCGTCGACGACTGAACTTCTGAGATGCATATGTCACACAAGGGACCTTCACTGCGAACTGCAATTCCCGCCATTGCAATTATGGTGACCGGCGTTGTGTGTACGCTGGGAATGACCGGGAACGCGTCAGACTTGCTTCCAACTCCGCCAGAACTTCACGCGAAACACCACACTCTGTCCTTAACCCTACACGCAGGCGTTGCAAGCGATGGGAGGAATTCCTTTTACTTCGACGGCCAACCCAACGCTCCAACTTTGCGCCTGTCACCGGGAGACCAACTGAAGATCAACTACGTCAACGATCTCCCGGCCAAGGCGAAAGAGACTTGCGCGATTATGCCGTGTATGGACATGACGAATCTGCATTTTCACGGCCTTGAGGTTTCTCCAGACGCTCCGCAGGATGACGTCTTGAGCATGATGGCGGCGCCGGGGCAAACCCTGCGCTATACAGTTCAGATTCCCAAAGATCATCCGCCTGGGTTGTTTTGGTACCACACGCATCCTCACGGAGAGAGCCACCGGCAAGCGCTTGACGGCATGTCCGGAGCAATCGTGATCGAAGGAATTGAATCTTATTACCCGTCTTTAGCGGGCTTGCCAGAGCGCGTGTTGGTTTTGCGTGGCCGTTCCATCAAGCAGGATCCCCACTCGGATGATTTGAAGCGTCGCGTTGATCTCAGTTCGAATGTCTGTGGCGCGGAGCCCGAGGCACCGGACGAGGTCTTCACCGTGAACGGTTCCGTACGGCCCGAAATTGAAATCGCTCCCGGCGAGCGCCAGTTTTGGCGTCTCGTGAATGCTTCCTCGGATCGCTATATGGACTTGGAACTTGAGGGACAAACGTTTGAGATTGTCGCTATGGACGGGATGCCCATCGCACAGCATGACCCCGATCATCGAACGCGGAGCGCTGATCACGTGTTATTGCCACCGGCCGGCCGACTTGAGGCCATAGTCACGGGTGCAGCAGTCGGTGCGCCTAAGCACCTGCTGTCACGCTGCGTAGATACCGGGCCAGCCGGCGATCCCAATCCGGCGATGGTATTAGCCGACATCGTTCCGCGACGAGCAGCACAGTCAACGCCAAGGGTATTGAAGAGTTCGCGCAAACCAGATCTCAAAACTTTGGACCTCGCAGCGGAAGAGAAGGCGTCACCGCGATTCGTGGTGATCTTCACGGAAGACAAAAAGGGCTTTTACATCAACGGAGAAAAATTCGCGCCAGACGCCGCGCCCATGGTGCGCGCAAAAGTAGGCACTTATCAGCACTGGAAAGTCGTCAATGCGAGTGCAGAACTTCATCCCATACATATCCATCAAGTTCATTTCCTGGCGTACGCAGAAAACGATAGGCCAATCGCCGACCCGCTGTGGTTGGACACCGTCAACGTCCCGTACGGCGGCTCCGTCGATGTCATCATGGACTTCACTGATCCGATAATCAGAGGCATGTCGGTCTTTCACTGCCACCTTCTAAATCATGAAGACAAAGGGATGATGGCAAAAATTCTCTTTGAATAATGAGCTGATGCCTCCCCCGATCCGAGAATTGATTCCTCTTAACCTGCCCCATCCGCGCAAAAAGGTCCCACTGCTGGCTCCTCTGCGAACGGATGTGGCTTCGATCGGGCCGGCGTGGCTCCCGGTCGCGCTGGTCTCGGGGGCGATCGGCGCGGTTGCGTATGTCGACCATCTGGTTCTCTCGACTTCGCTTGTTTACCTCTACATCTTTCCGCTTGGCATTAGCGCGATTCTCTTGCGCAAGGAAATCACCTACAGCCTGATACCGGTGTGTATCCTGTTCCATGATTATTGGTCACCGCGGATTATCCATCCGGTAATTCGAATCTTCGATAATGTGTTGGCACTGTTGTGCTTCTCGTTCGTCGTTTATGTCGTCCAGCTGTACATAGAGCAGCGGGAACTGCTTGCCAAAACGATACAGCAGCAACGAGACGACCTTCTTCAGGACCTAGAGCTCGCCGCACAAGTTCAGCGAATGTTTCTTCCCGCAGCACCACCGGCAATTGCCGGACTTGAAATCGCCGGCATGATGCAACCATCCAAGGGCGTAGGCGGCGACTTATATGACTATATCCCCATCAACGCGAACGCCATTCAGATCGTCATTGGCGACGTAGCCGGAAAAGGAGTTTCTGCTGCTCTCTTGATGTCCGCGACGGCAGCAGCCATGCGGCTGGAAGCCAATCTTGATCGAAACATGCTGAAACAAGTAGAAAGGTTGAATACTGAGATCGGCGCCGTGTCAGATCCCGAGAGCTATGTGACGTTGCTGGTTGCGGAAATCGACACGCACAAACGGATCATCCGCTACGTGAACTGTGGCCATAATCCAGCTCTTCTGTTTCAAGCAAAGACGCGCACACTCAAGCGCCTGGACTCTTCTTGCCCACCCATCGGATTAAATCCAGAGGAGTTTTGCGAATTGGCCTCAGCTGATCTTACATCAGGCGACGTCCTGGTTTTCTACACCGATGGAGTCACGGAGGCCGAGAACGTTCTGGCTGAAGAATTTGGCATAGAGCGGCTTTCCGCCGTCATAAAGCGCGGCTCGTCGTTATCCGCGGAAGCGCTTATGGACGAGATCTTCAGCAGCGCGGCGAATTTTTCTAAAGAAGTTGGTTTTAGCGACGATGTTACCATCCTCGTGGTCAAATGTGATTTCGACGGCTCCCCAACCCTCCCTCCCTTCATAACTCACTTGACAAGAGAAACGCTGTAGGTCCGGAAGTAATTAGTGGCCTAGTCGTTTCAGTCGCGGCCTCGCGCTCTGTGTAGCGGACCTCCATTTCTGAAATGCCCTTGTCAGCGGGTTGACAGGCAGTCAATTGACGGGACCCTTTGCAGGTCGCCCAGCCCGAATAGCTGCATCCCTTCTGCCATACGAGCTTTATTTTCAGCTACTTCCTTAAGTTATCCATCACGCTGCGTCTTGGCATGTGGGCTGCAGTTCCCCCAACTAGCGGCAGCGCAGGACTTGATTCTCAAGCCTGCATCACAAGGCTCTGAAGATGGGTTGTAACGTCGATCCAGTTGATGGAATCCGGCCGTGCCGCAGGAAAGATCGGGGATGTGAACTATGTGGATCGTCAGACTAGCACTGAGCCGGCCTTATACCTTTGTGGTCGCGTCGATACTCATTGTGATTCTGGGCGCGCTTGCGATCTTGCGCACGCCAACGGACATTTTTCCGAACATCAACATTCCGGTGGTCAGCATCATCTGGACCTATAACGGCCTCGTGCCTGAGGACATGGCTGACCGCATTGTGAGCATCACGGAACGAGCCCTTACCACCACCGTTGATAATATTGAGCACGTCGAATCGCAATCGCTGTATGGAATCGCTGTCGTCAAAGTGTTTCTGCAGCCGACAGCCAACATACAGCAAGGCATTGCACAGATTACGGCCGTCTCTCAGACTCAGCTTAAGCAGTTGCCTGCGGGATCGACGCCGCCTCTCATTCTGGCCTACAGCGCATCGAGCGTCCCGGTTCTCCAGTTGGCGCTCTCGGGGCAGAACCTATCAGAACAGGAACTCAACGATTATGGTTTGAATTTTATCCGGACTCAGCTCATCACCGTGCCTGGCGCTTCTGTGCCCTATCCGTATGGCGGAAAGCAGCGCCAGGTACAGGTGGATCTGAATACGACAGCGTTGCAGTCGAAGGGTCTGTCCGCGCTGGATGTAGTCAACGCCATCAGCGTTCAAAATTTAATCCTGCCCACAGGAACGTCTAAGATCGGCTCCAGGGAATACAACGTCTCCATTCCCAACGCGGCACCGCAGACCATCGCTGACCTGAACCGCATCCCCATCAAGACCATTGGCGGTACTACGATCTACATTAAAGATGTCGCCTGGGTGCGCGATGGCTTTCCTCCGCAGACGAACATCGTGCGTGTCAACGGCCAGCGCTCTGTTTTGCTGACCATCCAAAAGGCTGGCAGCGCTTCAACTCTGAACGTGATCGCCGGCATCAAAGCTCTTCTGCCCCAAATTAAGACCACCGTTCCGCCGCAGCTCGACATCGCACCGCTGGCGGATCAATCTATTTTTGTGCGTGGCGCGATCAGTGGTGTCGTGCGGGAAACGCTGATTGCCGCGTGCCTGACGGCTTTCATGATTCTCGTTTTTCTGGGCAGTTGGCGAAGTACCCTTATCATCGCGACCTCTATCCCTCTGGCAATCCTGACCTCCATCATCGTCCTCAGCGCGATCGGAGAAACTATCAACATCATGACTCTCGGTGGACTCGCGCTGGCGGTCGGCATCCTAGTTGACGACGCAACCGTTGAGGTTGAGAACATAAATCGCAACCGGGAAGCGGAACCCGAGAAGGACATGGATGCAGTGGTGCTCGACAGCGCTTCGCAAATTGCGACACCTGCGTTCGTCTCTACACTGTCTATTTGTATCGTGTTTGCTCCGATGTTCTTGTTATCTGGCGTCGCACGGTATCTCTTCGTGCCACTGGCCGAAGCAGTGGTCTTCGCTATGTTAGCTTCTTACCTACTTTCCCGCACAATCGTCCCGACGATGGCCAAGTACTTGTTGCGGGGAGAGAAACACGAAGCCGGAGCCCCGAGCCGGAATCCGCTGGTACGACTCCAGAAACGCTTCGAGGAGGCATTCGAGAAATTCCATCACAGCTATCGCGGCCTGTTGGAAGGTTGCCTCCAGCATCGGCGGGCCTTCCTGATTGTCTTCTTCGCGAGTTGCCTTGGCTCTCTCGCGATTCTGATTCCTTGGCTAGGCCGGGACTTCTTCCCCAGCGTTGACAGCGGGTCTTTCAAGCTTCATCTGCGTGCGCCGACTGGAATGCGCATCGAGGAAACCGCCAACCTTTGCGACCAGGTCGAACGGTCGATTCGAGGGCAGATTCCTGCAAACGAGTTCCAGAGCGTTATCGACAATATAGGTTTGCCCTACAGCGGAATCAATCTTTCTTACAGTAACTCGGCCCCCGTGGGCACATCGGACGCGGACATTCTTGTGACTCTCGCTCCCAAGCACCATCCCACGGATAACTATGTTCAGAACCTTCGGCTCACGCTGCCAAAACAATTTCCCGGCGCGACTTTCTCATTCTTGCCTGCCGACATGGTCAGCCAAATCCTGAACTTTGGCCTGCCTGCGCCGATCGATGTCCAAGTAGTGGGAAACGACCTGGAGGGAAATCACCGCTACGCAGATGCATTGCTCACCAAGTTGAAGTACGTCACGGGAACAGCAGATTTGCGAATCCAGCAGCCCTTCGATCAGCCTTATTTGCGAATGCGGGTTGAGCGAACGAAAGCGGAGCAGCTTGGTTTTACTGCTCACGACATCGCGCAAAATCTTCTGGTGTCGCTCAGTGGCAGCTTCCAAACGTCACCAACGTTCTGGGTCGACCCCAAGAACCGCGTGAGTTATCAAATAGCCACCCAAACGCCGCAGTATCGTACCGACACACTGCAGGGTGTTGAGAACATCCCGATCACTGGCACGGACCCGAATGCACCTCCGTCGCTGATGGCCAGTTTAGTGTCAACGCAACGCGGCGCCGGAATGGCGGTGGTCTCTCATTTCAACGTAGCGCCCGTGATTGACATCTTTGGCGCTGTCACAGGACGCGATCTGGGCGGCGTAGCCAGTGACATCAACAAGATCATTGCCGCGAGTAGCCAGCAATTGCCGCGTGGCTCTCACGTCGTCGTTCGTGGACAAGTTCAGACCATGCGAGCGTCCTACGTCGGTCTTCTGAGTGGACTGGCGTTCTCGATCGTGCTCGTTTATCTGCTGATCGTGGTCAATTTTCAGTCCTGGCTGGATCCTTTCATCATGATTTCCGCGCTGCCCGCGGCGCTCGCCGGCATTGCCTGGTTTTTGTTTATCACGCACACGACCCTCAGCGTACCCGCACTCATGGGAGCAATCATGTGCATGGGCGTCGCAACCTCCAACAGCATCCTGGTGGTGAGCTTTGCCACAGAAAAAATGGAGCAAGGCAGCGATTCCATGAGCGCCGCACTAGAGGCCGGTTTCACTCGCTTTCGGCCAGTGTTGATGACCGCGCTAGCCATGATCATCGGCATGGTGCCTATGGCCCTCGGAATGGGAGATGGGGGAGAACAAAATGCGCCACTCGGCCGTGCGGTCATTGGCGGACTTATCTTCGCTACAGTTTCCACGCTGTTCTTTGTGCCGGCATTTTTCAGCGTTCTGCAGGGTTCGCGTAAACCGGTAGCCCAAACGGAATATCAACACTAAACGAAATTTGTGTGGAGTCACTATGTCGCAACAAACTGAAGAGAAAAAACAAATCGGCGGGCAAACGAGCCCTTCGAACGACACGGTAAAGAAGCAGAATCCGCTCAGACGATGGTTGGGTGTGGCGATTGCGTTGGTCGTCGTCGCCGCCCTGTTGGTCTCGGGCATCGTGTCCCGCGTCAGGGCCCGTACAAAGCTAAAGACGGGGACCGCGCAAGTGGCTCTCACCGCCGTGTCGGTTGTTTCCCCAAAACAAACTGCGCCCGCCGAGGAGATCATTCTTCCTGGAAACGTGCAACCGTTCATCACTTCACCGGTGTATTCGCGAACCAACGGATACTTGAAGAAGTGGTATTTTGACATTGGGGCGCACGTCAAGAAGGGGCAGTTACTTGCCGTCATCGAAACGCCGGAAGTGGATCAACAGCTGCAGCAAGCGCGCAGCAACCTATCAACAGCGCAGGCAAATCTTGAGCTCGCCACGATCACCAAGACCCGATACCAGGGACTGTTGAAGACGCATGCCGTGTCCCAACAGGATGCGGACAACGCTGTTGGTACTTATAACGCCAATAAGGCCATTGTCCAGGCAGACCAAGCCGCCGTAGAGCAATATGGCGCGCTGGTTTCTTTTGAAAGGGTTTACGCTCCGTTTGATGGTGTGATCACCGCGCGCAACACCGATATCGGCGACCTGATTAATTCTGGTAGTAGCTCCAATGTAAAAACCGATCTCTTTCACATCGCTCAACCCGGCACGTTGCGCGTCTACGTCAATGTCCCGGAAGAATACTCGCGCGGGGTCAAAGAGGGGATGACGGCGGATCTTGCTCTCGCTGAGTTTCCCGGGCGCACGTTTCAGGGAAAGTTGGTACGCACCGCTGACGCCATCAATATGACCACTCGCACCTTGTTGATTGAGATTGATGTGGCCAATCCCACAAACACCCTGCTCACGGGTTCTTATGCGGAAGTCCACCTGAAAGTTCCCACCCAGGCTTCCACATTCATCATTCCGGTGAATACCTTGATATTCCGGTCGGAAGGTTTGCGTGTAGGCGTTGTGAAGAATGACAAAGTTACGCTTACGGCTGTGACTCCTGGGCACGATTTCGGCAATCAGATAGAGATCGTCGCCGGTCTCAAGCAGGACGATCAGATCATTATCAACCCACCTGACTCCGTCGTTACGGGACAGCAAGTCCAAATTGTTCAGGCCACATTACCAGGGGATACCAAGTGAAGCGTGCTGCACAAAGCGCGTTGGTCGGAAAGCAACGGCGAATACTTTGGCTTGTAGTTCTGCCGGCGATAGCCGTACTTCAGATATGCGGATGCACCGTGGGACCAAATTATAAGCGGCCCACCGCGGAAGTTCCTACAGCCTACAAGGAGCTTGGCAATTGGAAGCAGGCTCAGCCGAACGATCAGAATCTCGGCGGCAACTGGTGGGAGATGTTTCAGGACGCGCAACTGAACGCTCTCGAATCACAGGTCAATGTCTCGAACCAGAATTTGAAGGCCGCTGAGGCTCAATATACTCAGGCTCGTGCTTTGCTCCGCTATAACCGGGCGGCTTATTTCCCAACTGTCAGCGCGGGCGCGGACGCCTCACGAAACAAAATCTCCAACAATCGGCCTCCTAGCCTCACTACCAATGGGCGTACCTATAACGATTTTCAAATTCCTTTTGAATTGTCTTATGAGGTCGATGTCTGGGGACGCATACGCCGCACCGTCGAGTCTTATCGCGAACAGGCACAAGCCAGCGCAGCCGATCTGGCCACTGTGAACCTTTCCATGCATGCCCAAGTTGCACTGTTTTATTTTCAAGCACGGGTTCTTGATGCCGAGGAGCAACTGCTGAATTCCACCGTAACGCAGTACGAACAAGCCCTGGAATTGATTCAGAACCGCTATGCAGGCGGTATTGCTTCCGACTTGGAAGTCCAACAGGCAACGACTCAACTTGAGACGACCCGTGCGCAAGCAATCGATGTCGGAGTCGCCCGCGCGCAGTACGAGCATGCCGTGGCAATTCTGATTGGAAAACCTCCGGCCGATTTCAGTCTAGCTGCTCTCCCACTTACGACGCCTCCTCCACCGATTCCGGCTGCTCTTCCTTCCGAGTTGCTTGAACGGCGGCCGGACATTGCGGCGGCAGAACGGCGCATGGCCTCGGCCAATGCTCAAATCGGAGTGGCCAAGGCGGCTTATTATCCAACGATCAGTTTAGGCGCGACGGGCGGTTTCGAGAGTGGCGTAATCACCACGCTCATTTCTGGCCCAAGCGCCCTTTGGTCAGTGGGCGGCTCTGCAATAGCGCCCATTTTTGATGCGGGCCGTCGCAGGGCCAACGTAGATCAAGCCATCGCTGCATATGATCAGAACGTCGCCAACTACCGCGAAACGGTATTGACGGGCTTTCAACAGGTTGAAGACAATCTAGCTGCGTTGCGCATTCTGGAGAATGAAGCTCAAGTTCAGGAAAGAGCGGTCGTCGCCGCCCAAAAGTACCTTGAGCTTGCCAACACGCGCTACACCGGAGGCGTGACGAGTTATCTGGAAGTTACAACTGCTCAGAGTGCAGCTCTCTCAGACGAACTCACCGCCGTAAACATTCTTGGCCGCCGCATGGTGGATGCAGTCACTCTGATCCAGGCGCTCGGCGGCGGTTGGGATCGTTCCTCTTTGCCTGACCGCCCTGAATGCTGCGGTAGGTTAACCACAAGCAGCTCAAAATAATCTTTTGCCTGATCGGAGAACGAACATGAACAAAGTTGTTGCGATAACATCAACCGCCGCTGCCGCCGGAAATATCTTGCTGGGTAATGAACTTTCCGTTCGGCGTATTGGCTTCGGAGCTATGCGTATTACCGGTGAGGGAATCTGGGGGCCACCCAAGGATCGCGCCACGGCGCTTGCTGTTCTTCGCCGCGCGGTAGACCTGGGTGTGAACTTCATAGACACTGCGGATTCGTATGGTCCGTATGTCAGTGAAGAATTGATCGCTGAAGCGCTTGCACCTTATCCCAAAGATCTGGTGATCG
>Ga0073928_10009892_pt1 | contig 11503 bp, 8 predicted proteins | sample PaiPotPPA55metaG_FD_76969 | JGI IMG/M metagenome (GOLD analysis project Ga0073928, IMG submission 76969) | Iron sulfur acid spring bacterial and archeal communities from Banff, Canada, to study Microbial Dark Matter (Phase II) - Paint Pots PPA... ...
GGCGGCTGGCGATGGAAGTGGTCGACGATATGAAGCCGGGCAAGCTCGCGAAGGAAGCGGGCGTTCGTTCGGGCGTTGCAAGGGCTGGCACGGACGTGAGCGTTCACTGGCACTCGGGCGTGGGAAACATCGTGCGCGGAACGACGAAGAATTTCTTCGCGGCTTCCGGGTTTCGTTTGGGACTCACCTGCTTTCAGATTTTTGGATTGCTGTACATGTTCGTGTTTCCGTTTGCGGCGCTGCCGTTCGCGCGAGGTTGGGCGCTGGTCCTCGACTTGATCGCAGTTGCCGTACCCGTGATGGCGGAAGCAGGGGCGGCGCTTGAATTCGAAGTTTCGCCGCTGTACGCGCTGACGTTTCCCATCGGCGCGCTGATTTTCTGCTGGATGCTGGCGCGCTCGACCGTCGTCACGCTATGGCAGGGTGGAATCACGTGGCGCGGAACTTTTTATCCTCTCGATGAGTTGCGGCGCGGAGTGGTGTAGCGGAGCGCTCCGGCTACTTGAAGAACGAATAGCCGACGAAGAGCACGTTCAGGTCGACGCCCGGATTCACGCTGCTGCGGTAGGCGTTCGAAATGTGCTGGAATTTATATCCCGCCGTCCAGGCGCGGCTGCGCGATTCGTTGAACACCTGGAGACCCACCTGCATATCGACATCGAAATTGAAGAGCGTGGATTTGGGCACGTCGAAAGGAATCGGCTCCACAGAGGCGATGAACCCCTCGCTAGTAGCCCAAAACGGCTGGACGCGGTGCGCGCGCCGGAAATTGAATTTCAAGCTGACGGGGTTGATTCCGCCGGCGTACACGGCGTGCCGGTCCGAGGCGGTGAAGGTGGACCGGGGCGGATTGCCGCTGATGACGAAATTTGAAATTTTCGGCTGAACCATAATTTCCACCGGGAAAACATCCACCGTGTAGATGAGGGCCAACGTGTGATTGGCCCAAAGCGTTCGGGCGTAGCGCAGGGCTAATTCTCCGAACGGGCGATCGCCGGTGACGCCAATCACGTGCGGATTGTTGATCGAGTAGCCGCCCCAAATGCCGAATTCGTTTTTGGCAGGCTCCTGAGCGCGGGCCGCGGGCGCGAAGGCGAAAAGATCGAAAAGAAACACCAGCGCGCAGAACTTTAACGATCGACGGATGCAAATTGAAATCAATTGAACCTCACGAGTTGCGCCGCTTCGCCATGTGTTTCGGCGCTTCGGTGGCAACTGGAGCTGCGGGCGTTGACACCGGGACATCTGCCGCGGCGTCCGCAGCCGGCGAAGGCGCGGGCGAACTTTCTATTGGGATCGGCGTCGTCGAAGCAAATATGGCGCCGAGATCGCGTTGTTTCAAGCCGCGAACGCGGTCGCGAATGGCGGCGGCGCGCTCGAATTCGAAATTCTTCGCGGCTTCGCGCATCTGGGCCTCGAGCTGCGCGATGGCTTTCACCAATTGCTCTTCGTTCTGGATGTCGCCGATCACGGCGTCCTCGGTGGGCACGGTGAGGTAGTCGGCCTCGATGATTCTGGCGAGCTGCATATCGACGGATTTGATGATGGATTGCGGCGTAATGTTGTGCTCGCGGTTGTAGGCCTGCTGCTTTTCACGGCGGCGATTCGTTTCGCCGATGGCGTTGCGCATGGAATCGGTCATGCGGTCGGCGTAGAGGATGGCGCGGCCTTCGATGTGGCGCGCGCAGCGGCCCATGGATTGGATCAGGGATGTGGCGCTGCGGAGGTAACCTTCTTTGTCCGCGTCGAGAATGGCGACGAGCGAAACTTCCGGCAGGTCGAGGCCCTCGCGCAAAAGATTGATGCCGATGAGAACGTCGAACTCGCCGCGGCGAAGGTCGCGCAAGATGCGGACGCGTTCGAGCGTTTCAATCTCGGAGTGAAGGTAGCGGCAGCGGACGCCGACCTCCGCGAAATATTCCGCGAGATCTTCGGCCATGCGCTTGGTGAGCGTAGTGACGAGGACGCGCTCATTGCGCGCGGCGCGGACGCGAATTTCTTCGAGCAGGTCGTCCACCTGGCCCTTTACGGGGCGCACTTCCACCTGCGGATCTTCGAGGCCCGTGGGACGAATCACCTGCTCGACCACGGTGCCGCCGGATTTTGTTAGCTCGTACGGGCCCGGCGTGGCGGAAACGTAGATGACCTGATTGGTGCGATGCTCGAATTCTTCGAAGGTTAGCGGGCGATTGTCGAGCGCCGACGGCATGCGGAAGCCGAAATCGACGAGCGTTTGCTTGCGCGAGCGATCGCCGGCGTGCATGGCGCGGATTTGCGGGACGGTCTGGTGCGACTCGTCAACGAAGAGCATGAAATCCTGCGGAATGTAGTCGAACAACGTGGGCGGGGCTTCGCCGGGAAGGCGCCCGGAAAGATGGCGCGAGTAATTTTCGATTCCGTGGCAATAGCCGATGGTGCGCATCATTTCGATGTCGAAAAGCGTGCGCTGGACGACGCGCTGCGCCTCGACGATTTTTCCTTTGCGCTCGAGCTCGCCCTTCCACCAATCGAGCTCTTCGTAAATGCCTTGAATCGCGCGTTCGCGCTCTTCGGCGGGCAGGACGTAGTGCGTTTTCGGATAGACGATCAGGCGCGAGTTCTCGTCGTCCTGCGAGCGAATCTGGCCGGTGAGCGGATCGATTTTTCGCAGCGCGATTACTTCGCTGCCCCAGAGCTCGATGCGCACGGCGAGATCGTCGTAGGGCGGATGGATTTCGATCATATCGCCGCGAACGCGAAAAGTGCCGCGGCGGAGATCTTCGGCGCGTTCGTACTGGATTTCGACGAGCTTGCGCAAAATCGCTTCGCGGGCGATTTCCTGGCCTTTTTCGAGCGTGAGCACCATTCCGTAATACGCTTCGGGCGAGCCGAGGCCGTAGATGCAGGAAACGGAGGCGACGATGATGACGTCGCGGCGCTCGAAGAGTGAACGCGTGGCGCTGAGGCGCAGTTTGTCGAGCTCGTCGTTGATGGTGGCTTCTTTTTCGATGTAGGTGTCGCTCGACGGAACGTAGGCTTCGGGCTGGTAATAATCGTAGTAGCTGACGAAATATTCCACGGCGTTGGCCGGGAAGAACGATTTGAACTCGTGAAAAAGCTGCGCAGCGAGCGTCTTGTTGTGCGCCATGACGATGGCCGGGCGATTGACCGCTTCGATTACTTTCGCCATCGTGAACGTCTTGCCCGAGCCGGTGACACCGAGCAGAACCTGCTGGCGCTCGCCGTCGTTCACCGCGTGGACGAGTTGCGAGATCGCCTGCGGCTGGTCGCCGCGAGGCTCGTAATCGCTGGCAAGCTTGAATTTCATGACGGGCGCCTCAGCGCGCTAAATCGGTGCTGCTGAAAACTTCTATTATACAGCAGGTGTCCAGTTCCAACGAAAACGCTCGCGTAGGCGCTCCGCCGAGAACTTCAAGGCTGCTTCTAGTGTGGGGGCAGCTTGAGCGCTCACGGCGCAGTTTGAGCTTGCGGGGCGAGGAGCACGATTTGCGTTTCGGTGTCGGTCTTGCCCGAGTAACGAAACTTCGAGCCGGATGTAGCGCTGACGATTTCGAATTTCATGTTCTGCGAGCTGGTTTGCGTCGAACTGACCAGGAAACCGCTGGCGAGCGAGATGGAATCCAGACTCTCGCCATTTCCGGTCCAAGTTCCCGACGTGCGGAGGCCGTTGCGAAGATAGTCCTCCGGAGTTACGCTTCCTGCGGCGCCGCGATGCAGAATTTCGAAGCGCGTCAGTATCACTGCGCAGTTTCCGTTGTTCGCGCCCGGCGCGGCCTGCGCCACCGGTGCGCCAGTGCCGGTCGCGCGGCAAGGCTCGTTGCGAAGATAAGTAGATTCCGTGCGGGAGACGAGTCCCCCAATCGGCGTCCCGACGAACGGCTGCTCGCGCGTCCATTTCTGGCCGATCTCGATTCCCTGCTTCGGAAATCCCACTCCGGACGATAGCTCCGACATCCAGGAGCGCACCGCTCCCGCGGCGGAGGGATTTGCCATCACGTCTTCGACGCCCTGGATGCCCGAAAGCTTGCCTTCCGGGTCGATCGTAAAATCAAGCGAGCGGCCCTCGAGGCGATTGTACTGATCGCCGAGTGCCGCTGCTTGCGGATCGTAGGCGTCGCTTTGGGATGTGGCGGCGGATTTTTCGTACGTGGCGCGGAACCGTATAGCAGAGGCTGAACCGGGCCCGACCGGCTCCAAGTCGAGCACGTCGAGGCGAACGATCATGCTGGCGGATTGTTTCCATTCCGAGCCGCCTTCGGGATTGGCGATGGGAGTTGTAGTTGTCGCTTTCGTGGTGGTGCGCATCTCAATCTGGAAACGGAGTGAGTCGCCCGAGGCAAAAGTTGGCGCGAGATGGATGCGTTTGTTGGAACCGCCGAGGAGAGTGACTGCTATCAGCGCCACGCCAGCCACAAGCGCAAAAATCTTCTGCGAGCGAAACGCTCTGACGGGATGATCGCAATCGAGACAATCGCGACGCAGCATGCTTTGGACGCTAGCACAGGAAATGAAGCCTCGCAAACCAGCCTCAGCGAGGCCCCGCCGTGTTTACCTTTCGTGCGATTACAGGCGCAGCGAGCGGGCCTGTGAGTTGGAAAAACGCCCCGTTCGTTTTTTGCGGAAGGTCCGATTTGCCCGGTTTGTTAAGTTCATCCGGTTTGCGTGAGATCAATGACGCGTTCGAAGCGCTTCCAGCGCGCGGCGCCGATTCGTCCGGGAGCTGCCGCAAGCGAAAATCGAGATTCTGGCTGAAATCCACCGAGCCGGAACCTTCAATTTTCTGGCTCGCACCGCTTAACAGCACGTTTTGGAATTGGATTTGCCGTTCCGCGCACGAGAACACCGCCGTGGCTTCTCGGAATGCGCTGTTTCCCGGCCGCCTGGCCACGTCGTGAAACGAGTCCTCCAAACTAATGCTTCGAAGCTCCGCCGCACTCACGCGCGCCGTTCCCTGGCACGCAATCGAGTTGAGCAGATCGGCGCGAGTCATTCCGCTTGCGTCGAACGAAACTTCGCCCGACGCGTCGCCCGCGAATAGATTTGAAAAGTTTGTGGTGACAGCGGACATCGCGGCCAGGTCGACATGAGAAAAATCAAGGCCCACGCGATAAACGGGCGCGGCTCCCAATTCTGCTTTGAATGTGCCGCCGATTTTCCCGCCGTAGAAGTCGCCACCCGCATCCGCGAAATCGATGTTGCGGCCAGCGATCTTTACGTCGCCCGCAACCCGGCGCACAACAAACGGCGCCAGCACGAATTGCTCGAGACTAAGACGCCCACTGGCACGAAGGCCTTCGGGCGCGGCATTCACCGGTGAGGGCGAGTTCAGAAACGGAAGCATGCGATCGAGAAATGTCTCGCGCCAGCGCGGGTTGAGCCAGCGGTCGACGTCGGCGACAGCAAGACGATCGGCCGCAAGCGCAAATTGCCACTCACCATCCGGAACGCGGCGGTCAAACGTTCCCGTCCAGCGTGCGCCGAATCCTTGCGCCGACGTGAGCGCGATGTGCCGCGAACTGCCAGTAATGTCAGCGCGGGCCCTGATTTCTTCTACGGGAAGATTCAGAAACGGCGCGTGCAGCGAGGTGCCGTGGGCATCGTCGCCCCAAAGGATGTTTCCCTTCGGTTGCGCTTGCCAAGGGTAACGCGCGCCCGCCCAAACGAAATCAAACCCCACGGGCCCTGCCACGTCCCATCCGCGGGAAATATTCCATCCGAAAGCGCTCGCCCCGGCGAGAACGTCGCGAACTTGCGCTACGTGGCCCGCGATCCGAAGGTTCGAGTAACCCGTTCTTGCGGGCGCAACGGGGCTGTCGATTGTGACCTGGCCTTGTAGAGCGCCCGCGGCGCCGAAAGTAATTGCCGCCGGAGCAAAATGGATGCCGCGCTGGTCAAATCGAATTTCGGTGGCATTGAGGCGTATCGGGACGCGCAGGCGGGTTCCGTTCAATTCAGCGCCACTGATCGCCAGGGTGCCGGCGCTAAGCTGCGGAGGCCAGCCGCCGAAAGAAGCCGCGCCTTTCGCCACCCCTCGCAGCGAAACGTCATTTGCGACGCCGGAACGAAACGCGCGAATCCATGCAAGCGCGTCATCGAGCGCAATCTCCGACGAAGTAATCTGCAACAGCCCGTCGGCCTGAGCGCTGAAATCTGGGGCGCGCACGCGCGACCAATCCAGGCTGCCCGCCGCATGCGCGTTCGAGCGAGGGGCCTCGAGCGTAGCCTCCAGTACTTCGAGACGCGATCCGCTCGCGTCCAGCTTCGTTTTTGCGATCACGTTCACCGAAGGATTGTCGGGACGAAGCGCCAAGTCCCAGCTGTGCAGCTGCCGCATTTCTGCGCGGCCTTCGAGGGTCCAGTTGTCGCCTAGCGTCCGCGCGTTCACGGCGAGCGCCAGCGTGCCACGAATGCCGTAGTCGCGGCTTCGCGTAAGGCGCAGCACATCCGATATCGACGCTCCTTGCCATGAAAAATCGATCGCCGCGGGACGAAGCCGCGATGACGTTCCGCCGAGATGTCCCGCCATATGAAGCACGCCCGCTTGCTGCACGATCACCGCGGCGCGCGAAGGTATCGCCGCGAGATCCAGCCGCCAGCGGCCCGGACCGTCCGGCTCGAGATAACCATTCACGGAAGCGAGCGCGAACGGAAGTTTGTCCTCGGCCCGCTTGAAATTAATTCTTCCGGAATCCACTTCGATCCGCCCAATTCGCAACGGCTGCTTCACGGCCGGAAGGGATGCGCGCGCCGCAGGAGCCGTCTGGCCGCCCTGCATCGCGGGGCGCGGTAGCCATTCAGCAAGATTCCAATCTCCGTCCGGGTTGCGGACCAGGTTCAAGCTCGGGCGCGAAAGCGAAAGCGTTCCCAGTTCGAGCCGTCCTGCGAAAAGACTCTGCCAGCGCAGCCGCACGGTAAGTGATTCGGCCCGCAGAAAATACTCCCGGCCGAAGCGCACGTCCTCGCCCACTTCAAGCGACCGCGCCTCCAGGGCCGGCCCATGCCACAAGCTAAATGAATAGCTGCCCACTTCGACAGGACGCCCGAAAACCGATTCGAGCCTCCCGGTTAGAGCGCCTCGCAAACGGCTGTGCTGAATGAGCAGCGAAAACACATAGTCAGCCGCCCAGAAAAGCATTACGAGGAACAATAGGCGTTTCAGCCATCGCTTCCAGGAGGCGGACTGCGCTCGGGGCCGTTCGAGCGGCTCGGCATGCGGCACGGTATCGGAAAGAGTGTTGGACACGGCGAGTGGAGTGGTTCGTCAGTTAGTGAACTTCATGCATCATGCGTTTCCAGCGCGTGCGGCTGGGAAGATGGAGTAGCGTATCCCAAACGCCGCGAAGAGTGCCAACGAATCCGCGATTCGCATAGTCCTCAGACTTCGCATCAACCGACCAGTAGATGACCAGCGGCCGACCCATGATAGCGTCCCGATCGACAAAGCCCCAGTAACGGCTGTCCCAACTGCGGTCGCGGTTATCGCCCATTACAAAATAGCGCCGCAGCGGCACGACGATATCGCGATGATCCACGTAGTCCATGAGCCGCGCGCCCCACTCCGGCCGCAAACCTGACTCGATCGAGTAGCGGCTCACGGGCGGAAAATTGTCGCCGAACGGATCGTCGCTCACCGGATCGTGGACCACGTAAGGCTCTTCCAGGCGTTCCTTGTTGACGTACACCTTCTGGTTGACAATGCGAATGCGGTCGCCCGGCAAGCCGATTACGCGCTTCACGTAGTGCGGATGATCGTCGAACGGGAATTTAAATACCACGATGTCGCCGCGGCGGATCGGCCGGTACGGAAGCAGTTTTTCGTACCACGCGCCGCGCCCTTCAAAAATAAACTTGTTTACGAGCAGATGATCGCCGACCAGAAGAGTAGGCTCCATGGACTGCGAAGGAATCTTGAACGCCTGGACGATGAAAGTGGTGCCGAAAAGCGCGAGCAGCACGGTAACCAGGAGCGATTCGGCGTATTCCGCAAAAGAGCTCTTCCGCTCCGCGCGGTGAACCGGCGGCGCCACAAAATCAGGCTCGAATGTCGGGCTTTCCACTTCCATCGATCGCGCTCAGGTTACTTCCCCGCTGGCTTCCATGGTTTCCAGCGCCAGCCGCGCCGCTGACTGCTCGGCTTCTTTCTTGGTAAGACCCGTGGATGAAGACCATTTCCTGCCGCCAAGCCAGACTTCCACTTCAAACGTTTTCTGATGCTGTGGACCGGACTCGCTTTGCACTCGATATTCGACGGGGCCTCGTCCGCTTCTTTGAAGCCTTTCCTGCAGCGCCGATTTGTGGTCGGGCGACTCCAGTCCTTCGATTCGTTCGGCGAGCACGGTCGCGAATAGCGTGCGATGCAGGAACGCGGACGCGGGCGCGAGGCCTGCGTCCAGGTAAATCGCTCCGACGATGGCCTCGTAGGCATCGGCCAGAAGCCGCTTCTTCTCGCGTCCGCCCGTTTTTTCTTCTCCGGCGCCTAGGCGGAGATGACTGCCAAGATTCAGCCGCCGCGCCGCGATGTAAATCGAAGACGCGCTGACGATCCGCGCGAGGCCCTTGGAGAGTTGCCCCGAATCCCACTCCGGAAACATTCTGCATAGCTCTTCGCTCGCGACGAGTCCCAGGACGCGGTCGCCCAGGAACTCGAGCCGTTCATTGTCGATGCCTTTCGTATTCTGGCGATGCGACCGGTGCGTGAGCGCGCGATCCAGCATTTCCCGATTCTCGAAATGATGGCCAAGAAGCGCTTCGAGTTCACTGCGCTCTTCCGCCGTCATTTCGAAATTTCCGGTGCGAGTCATGCGGGTGGCATCAAGGGATGCCCTCGTGCACTACTTCTTTCACTTCTTCGCCGTTTACTTGGGCGTTGCCGCCGGCGCTGCAGCCGCTTGCTTCTTGGCCTGATCGGCGCCCTGTTTGCAGCGGTCCTGCAAGCCGCCTGGAACTTTGTTGCACTTATCGTAAGCATCGGCTGCTTCGGGAAAACGCTTCAGTTGTTGCAGCTGCACGCCCATCACGTAATAGTCTGTGGGGTCAGGATTGGCGGCTGTGCTGGCGCCCTTCTGGAGCTCGTCGACGGACTTCGCAGGATCCTGAAGGCGGTAGTAAATCAGGCCGAGACCGCTATGAGCTTGAGACTGAGCCGCTGCCTTCGACTTCGCAAATTGATCGTCGGTCATCGCGGCGGGCTTGGGCATTGCGTCGAGGACGGCAAGAGCGTGTTTTTCATACTCTTCGGCTTTCCCGAGACGCCGCTCCGAATCCATGTCGTTCGGGTCGATCTTGTGCGGAATCACCCAACCGACCAGCACCAGCACGCTCACGTCGTCCTTGTTGAGTGCGAGAGCCTTGTCTGCGGCAGCGTACATTTTTTCAAACTGCTGTTTGTCAAAATACGCTTGCGTCAGCCGTGAATACACTTGCTCGGCGTATTTGCTCGTGGGGTATTTCTGGACGAACTGCTCGCCGAGCTGAATCGTCTGATCGGCAGCACCCAGCTTCAAATCGTAGAACGCCTTGTACGCTTTCTCTTCCTCCGGATCGACCTTCGGCGGCTCGGCCTGCTGTGCCGTGGGCGGCGCGGCGGGTTTCGCCGGCTGCGCCGATTGCTGCTGTTGCGACGGAGCTGGTTGGCTGCCGCCGTACCCTTGGCCTGCGGAGACCGGCGCGAACGCAAGCGCCGCCGCGATACAAACGATTGCCACTCCATTTTCAGTGCCGATTGACGGGAGTTTCATTCACTTCCTCCGTAGTTTCGTTCCGTTCAGCGCGCCGGGCGAGCACGACGCGAGCTCAGGGCTTTTGCGGACTGTTGTTGTCTCCATGCGACCGCGTTTGGTACCCAGCCTCCGCGCCGCGTTCCGCGGCCACGCGGGCCGCTTCGGGAGCGCCGTCGACGGCCAGCGCCGCGCGATATTCGATTAGAGCCAATTCGCGTTCGTCCTCCAGATCGTAAATCCGGCCCAGATAAACATGAGACCACGCCGTGGTCGCCGGATCGATTGCGTCGTCCCCTTGCGCGGGCTTGGCTGCCCCTCCGGGAGTGTAGACGAGGCTCGTAAAAAGCGCCTTGGCGCGGTCCGCATCTTTCGCGAGCACCGACGCAATCGCCAGGCCGTAAATTGCTTTGGGCTCGCTCGGATATTTCTCGAGAATCTTTTCGAATGTTGCTGTAGCTCCCGAAACATCCTGTGCCGCGATTTGCCGGTCTCCGTCGGCGAGCATGTGATCCAGCTCCGACACTTCGGTCTTCGCGGGCTTATCTGCTTCCTCTGCCGCCGGCTCGGGTTCGTTCGGGGCGAACTTGATTTTCGCGACGCGCTCTTTTTCGGCGCGAACGTCGATCCCCGCGATCATGTCCGGATAATAGTAAGTCATCGCAGGCTCGGCCTTCTCGAACTTTTGCAGTTGCGTCACGAATGGCCGGACCAGAATGAAACCAGAGCGGTCATTTTCCATGAGCGCTGCTTCGAGCTGCGGCGGAGTCATCTTGCGCAAGCGAAGCTCCACGGCTTTGATCATGCACTCATCGATGTACGCGAGAAAATCCGTTTGATACTGCACGGGCAAGCGTGGCGCGGCTGCCGCCACCTCGAGCAGCGACTTCTTGGTGTCCACTTCCTTGCGATACCGCAGTGGCAAAGTATCGAGCATGAAATGCAGGTAGGCGTGCTGGATGTCCGCGATCGGAATGTCGGGGCCGGTGCCGATCACGATCGAGTAGTGGTCGCCGAAATTTCGGAAGTTGATGCGGTTGCCGACGAGCGGCTCGACGTAAACGGTGAACGTGCGGCGAGAGGGCTTCAGAAGCTCGCGAAGATACGCGTTCGAAACGGTGACGATACGGCGCAACGGCGCTTGATCGCGCGCGATCGCGCGATTGTATTCGGGTTCGATGCTGGTCCATCGCGCACCAAGCTGAGCTTCCGCGTAAAAACTCGCGAGAATGTCCTGAAAACCTTCGATGGCCAGCACGTCCGGCGGAAGAAGCTCGCGATCGCGCTGGAATCCGAACTTCGGCGCCGGACCCGCGACGAGCGCAAACGTTATGTAGCGCGAAAGAGTCTCGCTGGGCTGAGCCAACTGATGATCGCGATAAAACGCGCGCAGGGCTTCGGTGGCGGGACCGTTCATCTTAAGAAGGCTGTCGCGCAATGCGAGCCGTCCGGGCATTTGCGCCAGCGTGCTGACGTCCGCGTCAAATCCGGCCGCGTCGAGCGCGCACATCGTCGCGAACACTTGCTGGTTCGCCTCCACGCTGATGCCGCTGGCGTTCGTTGCGGGCTGCTGCCCGTGCGCGAACGAAATGGCGAATGCGAAAGCGATCAGAGCGGCTGCGCAGGCAACTTTCACAGACCCCTGAAGCGTGGTTCGGATCGGCAACTCCTGAAGCGCCGCGAATTCGCTGCGCTGCTGGCTTCGGCATTCATCGCCGATTCAGCGCGCTGCGAAACTGCATTCGCTGCGAACACTCAAACTTTAACGGGCGATTTACGCGGAGTCA
>Ga0073928_10009893_pt1 | contig 11503 bp, 10 predicted proteins | sample PaiPotPPA55metaG_FD_76969 | JGI IMG/M metagenome (GOLD analysis project Ga0073928, IMG submission 76969) | Iron sulfur acid spring bacterial and archeal communities from Banff, Canada, to study Microbial Dark Matter (Phase II) - Paint Pots PPA... ...
AACGCTCTCCGGTCTTGACTGGGGGTCAAGGGGTCGCAGGTTCAAATCCTGTCAGCCCGACCACGAAAAAAGGCCGGTGGGCTGGGAGAAATCCCAGGTCACCGGCCCTTTTGCTATCTCAACTGGCTACTACTACAAGTGTCACAGAATACTGTCTTGGGGACCATTTGGGGACCAAGGCCCGGTCAGGAAGCGGTTGAGCGCCTCTCCGGTTGTCCGTGCTCTTTCAGTCACTGACGCCGGTAGCCCTGTGGGCCTCGAGCGCGTGGGGGAGTGCCGGATCGCGGGTGTGCGCCGGAGGGGCGGGTTCGGGTTATCTCAGTGTTCATCTGCCGGGACGCTGCTTCCGGCATGGAAGGGGTCAGGCGTGCGCGGGGAGTGAACGCGGCTGCGCGAGACCCGTTCGCGCTCGCCGCGGCGGTACTGATCCTCGATTGGCGTCGCGGCGGTCCGTCGTGGCGGCGGTCGCGGGGATCGTGGCAGGCCTTGGCGGGTGCTCCGCCGGACAAGCTCCCGCGTCGCCCGCCGCGTCCGCCTCGTGCGATGCCAGAGGCCCGGCTCAGGAACGAGGCCTGGGCCGTGCTGAGCACGCGGGTGTTGTTTGCTCTGGTTGAGGGCAGCTTGGACTGATGCGGCGAGGCAGGGCAGGTTCACGGCGCGCGTGCCGATGCGGCGTGGATCGGCACGGGCCGCACCGGCGCTTCGCTCACCCTCGGCTGGCGGTTATGTCACCTGCCGGTCAGGGCTGTACAGGGTGGTCAGCTGCTCGGGTTGAGCCGCAGGGCGTGGTTCTGGCCGGTGGTGGTGTTGGTGGCGTCGACGAGTATCTGGCCGTTGATGTTGATGGCCACCGCGTCCGTGAGCTGCCAGCCGGAGCCGGCCGGGATCAAGGTGGTCAGGTCCTGGAAGGTTCCGCTCTGGTAGATGAAGGCGTGGGTGAAGGGGTCGCCCGAGGCGTCGACGCCGTAGGTCGTTCCGACGATGACGCCGTTGTCGTTGATCGCCTGAGGAGTGGTGTCGATGTTGTACGTGCCAAGGCTGGTCATCTTGCCGTTGGCGTACACGAACGGGTGCGAGACGTCGGCGGCGTCTTGGGAGGAGCCGGTGACGACGCCGTTGTCGTTGATGGCGTTGACGGAGGAGTTGGGTCCGCCCAGAGTGCCGACGGCGGTGATCGTCCCGTTCTGGTAGACGAAGCCGATCTCGTCGCTGGCGGCGGTGTCGGAGTTGCCGATCACGACGCCCGCGTCGTTGATGCCGTTGGCCACGCTGGCGGTGCCGCCGTCGATCGTGCCGAGGTCGGTCATCGTGCCGTCGGAGTCCAGGAAGGCGACGTCGCCGGTGCCGCCGGGCGCGGTGGAGTAGCCGACGACCTGTCCGGCGTCGTTGACCGCGAGGGCGGTGCTGCCGGCGGTGGCGCCGTCCAGGGTGCCCAAGTCGGTCATGACGCCGCTGCGGTCCACGAAGGCGTGCGAGGCGCCGGCGGCGGTGTCCGCGGAGCCGACCACGGTGCCGGTGGCGTTGAGGGCGGTGGCCGAGGAGTTGTTCCCGCCCAGGGTGCCCAGGTCGGTCATGACGCCGTTGCCGTAGCTGAACGCGTGTTGCGGGTGCTCGACGCAGTGCTGGGGCTTGCCGTACCGGGGCGGGCAGGGAGTGACCGGGACCGTGGTGCCCAGCGAGGAGACCCCGCTGGCCACGCCGGCGTCGTTAAGGCCGCCGCCGGAGGAGGAGATGTAGCCGAGGGTGCCCAGGTCGGTGACCGTGTACGTGGTGGTGGCGGCGGACGCGTCGGCGGCCCCGGCCAGGGTCACCGCGCTCGCGAGCCCGGCTGCGAGCATGGTTCGTCGGTGCATGCTGACACTCCTTGACGATTGTCGTGCGGACGCGGCGGGCGCGCCCGCCTTCGGGTCGGGGGGGTGTCGGGAACCGGGCCGTGCAACGGCTGGTGCCCGTGGCCTTCGCCGAACCGTCAGCGGGTTCAGGGCTTTGCGACAGCGCCGACTCACACAGGCCGCACGTGCGCATCGGCGCGCCGGTTCACCCCGTGGCCGGAACCGGAAGGGCGCGAGGGCTTCCGCAGCGACGTGGGCGCCTGCGCCGCAGGCCGGAGCTTAGGTGCGGCGTTGTCAGGAGACGCTCATGCGCCGAAACCGCGCTATCCGCCGCTGAAAGTTTCACGCGTGGTCATGAGCGGTGAGCTGATCGTGGGGCTGTCCCCGGGTGTGGCTCGGGCGCCGTGACCAGCGGACGTTGCCGGCGATCGCGGTGTTCTTCCCGGCGGGGCCGGCCCGGGAAGCCCGAGTATCAGGGAATTTCCGTCCGGATCGATCGGACGAGCTGCCCGAATTCCCGCACGGCGTGGCCGCGGCCGCTCACGCCGAGCAGCAGGTGGCCGGCGCCCACCTGCTGCTCGGCCTCCTGCGCAACCCGGCCAGCCCCGCCGTGAAGTGGGGTGCGGGCGAACCGCCGGGCGGCCCGGCCTCGTCTCGGCTGGCAGCAGCGGTTCGAGTACCGCCCACTGGGCGTCGGCCAGGTCGAAGCGGGCGCCGGCCGGTTTCCTCTGCATGGGAGGTCTCCGGCACTGATGGTCGTCTTGGTCGACGACATCACCTGCCGGAGACCTCACTCATACGTATGCTGCGACACGCCACCGCGATCAGTCCGGGGCCGGCCACGTCATCCGATGACCGCATCCGCTCGCTCGTGGTCACCGGGGCCGGTAGGCGGTGGTCAGCACGGAGACGGTGACCTGGTCGGGCAGTGGGCCGCCATCGGTAAGGTCGGCGCGGCTCAGGTGGCGTGCGCTCGGCGTCATCCCCACCAGGTCCAGGGCCTCGCGCCCGGCCAGCGGCGCGACGTACTCGACCCGCTTGGTGCCTGCGGCATCGAAGAAAGGGCTTAAGGCCTGGTGCAAGCGCTGTTCCTTGGCCGGGTCGATCGTTACCATCGCGGGCACCTGGTCGCGCAGTTCGGCCAGGTGCCGCATGGTCGGACGTACCACGATCAATCGGCCGGTCGGACGCAGTACCCGGTGGAACTCGGACGGGTTGCGCGGGGCGAACACGTCCAGCACGAGATCGGCTGCCGCATTCGCAAGCGGGAAGGAACGGAAGACGTCCCAGCCGACCGCGGCGGCTCGTGGGTGGGCTCGGGCCGCGCAGCGCAGTGCGCGCACCGAGGTGTCCAGGCCAAGACCGCGGGTGCCGGGCATCTGGTCGAGCACGCCGGCCAGGTAGTAGCCCGTGCCGCAACCGACGTCCACGACCGTGCCGTGTTCGGGCAGAGCACAGCTCGCCAGGCGGGCCATGGTCCGGCGGATGGGCGCGAACTTGCCGGTGGACAGGAACCGCTCCCGAGCCCGGGCCATGGCCGCGTCGTCTGCGCTGGTGGGGCGGTTGCCCGTCAGGAGGCTCACATAGCCTTGGCGGGCGATGTCGAAGGTGTGGCCGACGCTACAGCGCAATACGCCGTGGTCGGGGTGGAGCCGGACGCTGCACGTCGGGCAGCGCAGCAGGTCGAGGAACGGTTCGAGGGCAGGGGGAAGCAACGCGGGCACAAGGCACTCCTGGCAACGGTGAACACAAGGGGGACCGTGCCTGCACGCGCTCAGGTAATCGACGCCTCAGAAAGAGGAAGGTCCGCCGGCCCGGTACGGGCATCGCGGGGAATCGTGGTCACGCGGCAGGCACACCGAGGAGGGCGACGCCGCCCGGCATCGCCCTCAACGCCTCCTGATCACAGAAAGCGGTGCGAGACGCTCAAAAATGCCACGCCGCTATTCTACGAGCTCCCACACCATCGCCCCGCAGCGGCGGGCTGTATGAACACGACCACGTCTAGGAGGACGAAGGCGATACGGAGTTAGGCCGCCTCTGGTGAATGCGCCTGCCTGTTGACCGATTCGTGAGCGGACCTGTGAGTGGGCGTGGTGACATGCCGGTGGCGGTGTGGCCGGCCCGCGTCTCGGCCCTGATCGGTATCGGGCCCGCAGGATCCTAAGGCGTGCGCATCCGAGCGCGGTTGCCGGTCATCCGCCGATGGTCTTGACCCATTCCTCGATGGTGACGACGTCGGCCTCGTGCGGGAACACCTTCTCGGTGAGCACGCGGTGCACTTCCGGGTCGCCGTCCATGCAGCCGTCGGCAAGGACGGTGAGGCCGAAGTCCAGGTCGGCGGCCTGGCGCAGGGTGGACAGCACGACACCGCTGGTGGCGATGCCGGTGAGCACGAGGTGCCTGACGTCGCCGGCCCGCAGTACGACGTCGAGGTCGCTGCCGGTGAACGCGCTCACGCGCTTCTTGGTGACGACGACGTCGCCGGGCAGTGGCGCGACGTCCGGGTGGATCTGGGTACTGGCATCGCCTTCGATGAGCCTGCCTGTCTGTGACAACGCGCTGAAGCGCTTGTTGCGTCGGCTGATGTCCGGGTATCCGGGGCGGAACCCGATGACGACGTAGACGACGGCGATGCCGGCCGACCGGGCGGTATCGATCGCGCCGCGCAGGCGCGGCAGGTAGTCGGGGTCCGGGAAGCGGTCGACGCTGGCCCGTTGGGTGTCCATCACGAGGAGGGCGGTGTCTTTCATGTTTCCTGTCCTTTCGTCGAGGCGGCCGGCTGTTCCGGTCCGGCTTGGTGGTGGCGGCCGCGGAGCACCGAGGCGAGTGCCCCGATCAGTGACATCGCCGCGGCCGCGGCGAAGACGGTGACCAGTCCGTGGTGGAAGGGCCCGGAGACCAGTTCGGGGAAGAATCGGTTGCCGGTCAGGGTCTGGACGTTGTGCGCCGGCAGCGTGTGCAGGACACCGCTGGGCGCGAGGAGTTGGGAGATCGGGTTTTTGCCGAGGAACGTGGCGAACAGCGTGCTCACCGGTGGTAGCCCGGCGACCTGGTGGGCTGTGTCGGCCGGCACGCCCTGAGCCTGGAGGCCGGTGCTCAGAGTGTGCGGCAGCGAGCCGGCGAGGCCGGTGATCATCAGGGAGAAGAACAGGCCGATCGACAACGCGGTGCCGGAGTTCTGGAACGTCGAGCGCATCCCGGAGGCCACACCGCGCTGATCCGGCGGCACGCTGCCCATGATCGCCGAGGTGTTCGGGGCCGAGAACATCCCCTGGCCGATCCCGCTGAGCAGTAGCAGGGCCGCGAAGGCCGGGTACGGGAAGTCCACCGGCAACAGCAGCAGGCCGATGAACGCGGCGGCGACCAATATCAGTCCGCTGGTGGAGAACAGCCGCGCGCCGAACCGGTCCGACAGGTACCCGGACAGCGGTCCGGCGATGAGGAACCCCACGGTCAGCGGCAGCATGAAGATGCCGGCCCACAGCGGAGTGCGCTCGAAGTCGTAGCCGTGCAGCGGCAGCCAGATGCCCTGCAGCCAGATGATCAGCATGAACTGCAGCCCGCCGCGGGCGATCGCGACGAGCAGCGCCGCCAGGTTCCCGGCGGCGAAGGCGCGGATGCGAAACAGCCCGATGTTGAACATCGGCTCGGCGATCCGCGTCTCGACGACGCAGAACACGGCCAGGAGCAGGACCCCGCCGCTCAGACCGCTCAGGACCCAGGGGCTCGTCCAGCCCGTCGGGTGCCCGCCGTAGGGCTGGATGCCGTAGGTGATGGCGGCGAGCAGCGATCCGGCCCCGGCGGTGAAGGTGATGTTGCCGACCCAGTCGATGCGGCCCGGCTTGCGGGTGCCGACCTCTCGCAGGCTGCGGTAGGACCAGATCGTGCCGATCACGCCGATCGGCACGCTGACCCAGAACACCGCGCGCCAGTCGATCGCGGCGAGCAGACCGCCGGCCAGCAGGCCGAGGAACATCCCGGCCAGCGCGGTGATCTGATTGACGCCCATCGCCATGCCGCGTTGCCGGGCCGGGAAGGCGTCGGTGAGGATCGCCGCCGAGTTGGCCGTCAGCATGGATCCGCCGACGGCCTGGACGACGCGGAACCCGATCAGCCACATCGCGCCGCCGCCGCCCTTGAGCGGGTCGAGCGACAGGGCGAGCGAGGCGCAGGCGAAGATCGCGAAGCCCATGTTGTACATCCGGACCCGGCCGAACATGTCGCCGAGGCGGCCGAGCGCGACCACGAGGACCGCGGACACCAGCAGGTAGCCCAGGATCATCCAGAGCAGGTAGCCGATGTTGCCGGGCGCGAGCGGGTCCAGACCGATGCCGCGGAAGATCGCGGGCAGCGAGATGATGACGATCGAGCTGTCTATGGCGGAGATCAGCACGCCCAGCGTCGTGTTGGACAGCGCGACCCACTTGTAATGATTGTCCTCGTCGCCGACGCCCTCATCGCGGACGTCCTCGGCGCGGCCGTCTGTGGCGCAGACTACGGACTGGTCCTTCGGCGCGGATCTCACAGCCGCTCCGCGAGCCGGTCCATCAGTGGCAGCACGGCAAGTATCGCGTGTCGTTCGGCCGCAGTGAACTCCGAGTCGAGGACTGCCGCGATCCGCCGTATCGAATCCGACCGGCGGTCCGCCAGCAGCGTTCGGCCCGCGTCCGTCATCGCGATGACCACGCGGCGGCCGTCGCCGGCGTGCTGCCGACGGCTCACCAGGCCGCGCTGTTCCAGCGCCGCCAAGGTCGCCGCCATGGCCTGCGGGCGTACCCGCTCCGACTCGGCGAGCGAGCCGGGCGAGTCCGGGCCCTCCCGATCCAGCCGGGCCAGGACCGACCACTCGGACAGCGCCACGTCCCCCACGGCGTGGGCCTGCCGCACGCTCCGGGCGGTGCGGCCCACGACCAGTTGTAACTCCGCTGCGAGCTCTTCCGTGTCGGCCGCGGGCCGATCGATCTCGTCCATGAATAGTTACTTTAGCTTAATTAATCCAATGTAACTACCCGGCCTCGCAGACCTCCGGCGGATCCGGCGCGCTCGCGGTAGATGCGGATGTCCGGCCAGCGGCGCAACGCGGCCGGCGGGAGCTCCACGAGCGCGGCCAACGTGATCGAGACGGGCCGGTCCTCGGAGGAGCGGATCCCGGACGCCTCGATCAAGGAACTGCTAGAGCAGGTGGCGCTCGAAGCAGCGGCTCGAGATGCCGATGAGTAACGGATAGTCAGATCGGCCGGTGTAGGGCTCTTGTATGGCCCTACAGTTGGCCGCCATGGAAATAGCTTCGCTGATAATCGCGGTCCTCTCGCTGGGCGCCGCGGGTTTTGCCATCATCTACGCTCGACGCTCGGCCGCGGCTGCCGATAAGTCGGCTGCGGCTGCGGCCCGCGCCGCAGCCGCTGAAGAGAAATCCGCTGCACTCGATGCGGACCGGCGCCACGCCGAGCTCACCCCGCAGTTTGAGTTCACCGCCCGCCCGGCGAATCCCGGCAGCGATCAGATCACCGCGACGCTCACCCTGCTCGGACCAGACGGCCTCGGCTCGATCGACCAGCTCTCTGTGTCCATCGACGACGACCACCCGTGGCGCGCCACCGCCGTGAGTCTGCCCGGTGGCCCTACCCCGGAGCAGGTTGCGGACCAGATCTGGGGGCCGTATCGGCTGGTGCCGGGCACTGGGCCCGGCGCGAACTCGGTCGGCGGCATCCTGGGGGCCAGCACAACGGGCAGGGACGTCACCATCTCGCGCCATCTGACCATTGGCGACCCGATCCCCCTTGCCCTACAGCCCACCCTGCCGCCTGCCTGGTCGCAGATGACGCAGTCCCGGTGGCAGCTCGAGCGCGGTCATACGGTACGCCTGGCTCTCGAATGCCGAAGTGGCAGCCGCGCCTGGTTCATCAAGCGGAACCTCGAGGTCCCGAAGCCTCCTCAGCAGCCTTAGGGCCGCGTGACTACAGCCCCCAGACGAGCGCAGGGCTGCGCCACGGAGCAATCAGCACGCTCCATCCTTCTAAAGAGGGACGAAGAACTGCGCTGTCAGATCGCCCGGCTACCGTGAGTCCATGACCATCATCGGCGGCCCGACTCCGGGGCTGGTGTCTATTCACATCGGCTTGGCAGAGCCGGGGAGTCCTGCGGCTGCGCCACGCCCACGCCACGACAGGTTTGCAAAGACGCCGTTGCAAGAGCGTTCTCCGCTGACGGGTACCGGGATCGAGTGGGCGAAGCATGGAGTGCAGCCACGGTGGCTGGGACAGGAGAGCTGGGACTGCGCGGTCGCACTGGAGCCGGGGATCTTCAGCAGCGACGGCGATGACGAACGCAAGCGGTTCCTCGCCGGCGCGGCCGAGCGAGGGGAGACCGCGCTGCTGATGTCCACCATCGGCGACGTGAACGACGACACGCCGCAACGTGTGATGTCGAGGTCGGGTGCCTCGGTCATGCTTCCCCTACTCAGCGGCTCCATCGGAGGCCCACGCCTTCCCGCCGGGGCTCGGCCCGTGCTGGCCGCTGACCTGGATCGCGCTGACCGGGATCTCGGCCTGCGACTACTCGGCCGCCCGCATGACGCGGCCTGGTGGACCTTGGAGGCGACGCCTTCCTACACGGAGACCTACAACGGGTCGGTATCGAACGGGGCGCCCGACGGGCACCTGCACCCGATTCTGGTCGACAGCTCGGGCCGACCGGTCGTCGCAGCGTGGATCCCCACTGGGGAGAACGTGCGCTGGTACATCGTTCCGGACGCCACCGACTGGAACACGGTGATCGACTGGCTGGTGCGGCAGGCGCTACCCGCATACGCCCCGGGTCCGCTACGCCGCTCCCGTCATGCCACCTTCACCGACCCCGACTTGCAGACCGAACGCGAGAGCCGGGCGCGTCAAGGCCTGGCCGACCTAGAGGACGAGTTCGTACGACAAAAGACGGATCTTGGGGAGGAATTGCGCCGCGCCGTGGAGATTGCTGCCCCCGTGCGCAATGGGCTCCTTTACGGCACGGGCGACGAGCTCGCCGCAGCAGTAGCAGGTGTCCTCACGGAAGCGGGCCTCACTGTCGTGGACCTGGACCAAGAGCTCGGCGCGACCGAGTCGGCCGACCTCTTGGTGTCCAGGGGAAGCCAGCGGCGCCTTGTCGAGGTGAAGTCCGCCGGTGGACAGGCCGGCGAGAACCTCGTGGGCTCCCTGCGCAAGCACCTGGACACCTGGCCGACGGTGAAGCCGGACTTGCCGGTAGACGGCGGCGTGCTGATCGTCAACCACCAGCACAAACTCACCCCGCAGGAACGCACCGCGACGGTCTACAGCCGTAAGGCATTCACAGAGTCGCTCGCCTATCCGGTGCTCTCGACCCGCGACCTGTTCGAGTGGTGGCGCAAAGGCGACGGGGAAGCGGTGCGCAACGCGGTCCTCGGGCTGGCGCAGGCCGAGGCGGGGAAACCACCACGCAGATCGGCCGCTCCTACCTCAGAGGCGCAGCAGGACCAACCCCGCCGTCGGTTGTGGCGACGAGGCGATCGTTCGATCTAATACAGGAACACGACCCTGCGACACCCCGCGGCTTAGCGGGCACCGACAGCGAACTTTGCCCGCTGAGGCCAACAACGACAATTCGTCGCTAGTGCCAACAACCTTGGCCAGACGGTGCCAACTAGCAAGGCCAGTTCGTCGATACGGCCAGTTCACAGAGCCCGCTTGGTGCCAACTATCGTGACTCGGCAGTGCGGCGCTTCCAGGTCGCCGGTCGCGGTCGGGGAAGTCGGGGGAAGGTCACTGCGGCCGGTGTGAGAGGCCGGCGAGCAGCAGGCCCGCGAGTCTGCGGACCGCGGTGTTCGCTTTCTCGGGGGGAAGTGTCCTGAAGGAAGCGATTGCCAGCAGGCCGATCCGCACGTCCTGGACCGTCGTCTCGGGGCGCAGGACGCCCGCGCTGTGTGCACGCTCGACAAGCTGTTCGAGCGCATTCGCGTGAGCGTGGCGCTGTTCGGCAAACGCGAGTCCCGCGGCGTGGGAGCCGAGCAGTGCTTCGTTCAACCCCCGGTCGCGCACTTGGCGTTCGGCGAACAGGCGGATGGTTCCGGACAACGCGTGCCAGGGGTCCGGGTCTGCCAGGGCGGCCTGCATCGCGGCGCCGCAGGCCGCCACCTGGTCGCGCAGCACCGCCTCGATGAGGTCCGGGCGTGCCGGGAAGTGCCGGTAGAGCGTCGCCACGCCCAGGTCGGCGCGCCGCGCGATCTCGCGCATGGGAAGTTCCAGCCCGTCGGCGGCGAAGGCCTCGCGCGCGATCGCCACGATGTGCCGCCGGTTGTGCTGTGCGTCCGCGCGAGGTTTCCGAGTCACCTTCTCGTCCGTGCCTCTCACTTCCGGCGATCCGAAACAACCGCTCCGGTTTCCCGCCTATGGTACGAGCGTGTTCGCCACGGCAGGAAGGCCATCGTGTTCGCAGTCCAGTTCGACCGGTTCGGTCCCCCCGACGTGCTCACCCTCGGCGTGCTCCCCGCGCCGCACCCTGGTCCGGATGAAGTTCGCATCGCGGTCAAAGCCGCAGGTGTCTCACCGGTCGATCTCGCACTGCGGGCAGGCGTGACCCCCGCGAGCCAACGCATCTGCCTGCCCCATATCCCGGGCGTCGACGCGGCCGGAGTGATCGATGAGCTCGGCGCGAACGTCACCGGATTCGCACTCGGGGACCAGATCTTCGGCGCGGTCGACGTCGCACGGCTGGGCGGGGCGAGCGCCCAGTTCGCCGTCCTGAGATTCTGGACGCACAAGCCGCCGTCGATGCCCTGGGCACAAGCGGGCGCCGCCGGCACCAGCATCGAGACAGCCACCCGCGCGCTCGACGCACTCGAGGTACGCGCGGAATCGACACTGCTGATCGACGGTGCCGCGGGTGGCGTCGGCAGCGTCGCAGTCCAACTGGCGATCACCCGCGGCGCCCGAGTCATCGGCACCGCACGTCCGGAGAACCACGCGTTCATCGCCGAGCTCGGCGCGATCCCCGTCACCTATGGGCCGGGACTACCCGAGCGGGTGCGCGCACTGGGTATCGGGCGGGTCGACCTCGCCCTGCACGTCGCCGGCGCCGACGCACTGCCCGAACTCATCGCGATCACCGAAACGGCTGCAGCGGCCGTTACGATCAACGACTTCACCGGCCCCGAGCAAGGAGTCCGGCTCTCGCTCGGCGAACTCGGCGGCCAACCCGACGGGCGGCACGGCCTCCCGCGAGCCGCCGCTCTCTATGAGCAAGGGCGTTTTCGCATCCCCGTGCAGCACGAGTTCCCCATGGCACAGGCGAGCGAAGCGCACACGGCCGCAACCCAAGGACCCCGCCGCGGGAAGATCGCCCTCATCAACCTCTCCGGGTAACGGGCGGTCGTGTTCGAGGCGGAGCGCACGTTGAGGTGGGACGGGTTGCCGGTGGCGCGGCGCGATTCAGGGAGATCGACCCATGGTCCCTGCTGCAGGTGGTCGGGCTCAGTTCTGGCTCGTGGCGATGTCGTGGCGCGCATCCGCGCTGCAGACCAGGATCCAGTACAGGCCGTCCGGGGTGAGCGTGATCCCGGTCGGCCCCCCGCTTCGTCGCCAGTCTTCCGGATCCCCCCAGTCGAAGTCGGGCTCATCACGCGGTGTCCAGTTCCCGAGTAGTTCGGTGCGGTCGAT
>Ga0073928_10009895_pt1 | contig 11501 bp, 8 predicted proteins | sample PaiPotPPA55metaG_FD_76969 | JGI IMG/M metagenome (GOLD analysis project Ga0073928, IMG submission 76969) | Iron sulfur acid spring bacterial and archeal communities from Banff, Canada, to study Microbial Dark Matter (Phase II) - Paint Pots PPA... ...
CCCAGCCAGCGACGGTGCGCCTCGCCCCAGTTTGCGCTGCCGGTATAGCGAACGCCATGCGCGAGCAGGAACGATTTCAGTCGATGCCGTGCACGCCGCAGATCCTCGCGGGCAGCCGCCCACGCGCGGGCGAGATCCCGGAATGCTTCGTCTTCAATTCCGGGCACGTACACGGCCGACAGATCGTCGGCGCGCAGTGAGCGCGCCAGCTTGATGGCATCGCGCCGGTCGGTCTTTACGCGCTCGCCCGGCTTACGCGGGATCAGTGAAGGTGCGCAGACCATGCAGTCGAAGCCCTTCTGGACGAGTTGACGGTACAGTCCGTAACCACATGGACCTGCCTCGTACACGACGCGTACGTGCGGCGCCTTGGACTGCAGGCGCGTGCACAGGCGATCGATGTCGGCCCCAGTCGTACCGGTCTTGCCCAGCAGTTCGACCTCGCCCGCGTCGATCGCGTAGGCGACCGTGATGGAGTCCTTGTGAAGATCCAGTCCAACGTACACCGTGCTATCGTTTCGCATGCTGGCCTCCGTGGAGGAAATCGCCGGGGCGCGGCCCAGTCCACGCCCGTGCGGCTCTGACAGCAATGCTAACCCGCGTTCAGTTTCCCCACGGCGGGCCAGCCCCTGCCTCACGCAAAGTCATACTGCCTTCCGGTTTAGCCTGAGCCTGCGCGACATCGAGGAGTTGTTGCTCGAACGTGGGGTCGTGGTCACGTACGAAACGATCCGTTGCTGGTGCGACAAGTTCGGCGCTGGATTCGCCCAGCGCGCCAAAGCGGCGCGGCCCAAGCCGGGCAGGACATGGCATCTGGACGAGATGTTCGTGACGCTGCGTGGCGAGCCGTATCTGTTGTGGCGGGCGGTCGACGAGCATGGAACCGAACTCGACGTGCTGGTGCAAAAGCGGCGCGATAAGGCTGCGGCCAAACGCTTCTTCCGTAGAGTGCTGCGATCAAACCCGGTGCCGCGGAAAATCGTTACCGACCAGCTGCGCAGCTATCCAGCGGCGAAAGCTGAAATTCCCGAGCTCGCTCATGTGAAGCACGTCTTCGTCAAAGCGGCGGCACGCGTAAACAATCGTGCCGAGAACAGCCACCAACCAACCCGCAGGCGCGAACGCCAGATGTGCGGCTTCCGCAATGCGCGTCGTACGCAGGAGTTTCTTTCATGCTTTGGACCAATCCGGCAGCACTTCGCGTTACCCAGACATCAAATGAACGCGGCATGTCATCGCGCCGTACTCAACGAGCGCTTCGTCACATGGCATGACTGGACCGTTACTGGGGCAATCGGGAGATTTATCTGATTAGGAAAACTACTCTTTAGATACGCAGGTAATCTACGCCTGCCAACTTGACAGAACCATCGAGAACAATGCCGGTACGCTCGTGAACTATGGCATGCGCTATCACAAGGGGCTACCGATCAGCAGCAGCATTGCCGAGTCCGCGGTGAACCGGGTGGTCAGCCATCGTATGGCGAAGAAGCAACAAATGCGATGGACGGCCGAGGGAGCGCGCTGCCTGGCACAGGTCAGAGTTGCTGTTCTCAACGAAGAATTCTCGGTTAAGAAACTTGCCGTGTTGACCAAGACTTCTGCAGTTGCAAACTCGCGAAGTGCGCGCCGAGCGGCGTGAATTGACCTCCCATGGTTTGGTTCACTCTCATCGGCATCGTGCGACAGAGGCAAGGCTGAGGCTGAATTGGTAGCAAGATGGCTACCGATCAAAAGTAGATCTATGACTGGTAGGCAACTCTCAATCACTCTCTATTGTGCAACGTCGCACTCCGTCTACCTGATTTGCCCATTTAGGGCTTGCCTTATTTTTCATCTCATCACTATGTATTCCTGATGGACAAAATTTTCAGAAAACCGCGGAGATGTGCGTAATTGCAAAGGGAGATAGCCCGGACGTGAAAGTAGGCATCAATGTCCTTCGGGCGGCTCCGGTGCATCGGCGGGAATCAGGTCGTCGGTTTTCAATGAGGCCCAGAATGCAGATGGGATCGGCTCGGCGATCGCTGAACAATTCTGTCTGATCTCCTCAGCATTCCTCGCGCCCGGGATTACGCAGGCAACCGGCCCTGGAGCCGCGGAGAACTGCAGCGCGGCCGCCTTCAAGTCCACCCCGAACCGATCGCAGTACGACAGGAGTCTGCGTCGCTTCTCGAGCATCTCCGCTGGCGCCTCGGCATATTCGAACGTCGTGCCTCCCACGAGCAGACCCGAGTTGAATGGACCCCCGACGACCAGGCGCACGCCACGATCGTCGCAAGCCGGAATCAGCGCATCGAGTGCCGACGTGTCGAGCAGCGTATACCTCCCGGCGACTAGGAACACGTCCGGATCCGCGTCGCTCAAGGTCATCAGACACGGCTTGACCCGGTTAACGCCGAGCCCCCATGCGCCGATCACGCCTTGATCGCGCAGATCGGTCAGCGCTCGCATGGCGCCGTCCGCGGCGATGCGGTATTGCCGCAGCCAGTCGTCACCATGCGCATCCTCGGCGACGTCGTGGATATAGACAACATCGATGCGCTCGAGCGAAAGACGCCTGAGGCTTGCGTCGATGGAGCGGCGCACCCCTTCCGCCGAATAATCGAATTCGACGCGAAACGGCAGCGCGCCGACATATCCGTGCTGAACTTCGGGAACGGACGCGTCGGGTATCAAGAGGCGCCCGACTTTCGTCGATACGACGAATTCGTCACGCACATGGTGCGCGAGAGCCCGGCCGAGTCGCTCTTCGGACAGACCCATGCCATAAAACGGCGCAGTATCGAAATAGCGTATGCCGGCCTCCCACGCCGCGCTCAGTGTCTCTTCGGCCGCTTCGTCGCTTACGCGCGAAAAGAGGTTGCCCAACGGGGCAGCGCCGAAACCCAATGGCCCCGGCAGAATTAGGGCTTGCTTGTCCTTCACGGATTGCCTCGCAACGTTGATGGATGTCTGATTCGCAGCGCTTGAGCGCCGACTCATGTGCCGGAGAGCTGGGCCTTGCCCATGCCCTTGGTCCGCCGCGCCGGTGCATGCCGCAATGCCCGCTAGGCGGGTGCATCCGGTGCAGCAAACCTACTCGGCGTAGCCGGCGCAACGCAGGATTGCCGGATCACGAGCTCGGGTGTGAACACGAGATGCTTTGGCGCGGCGCTCGTCCCGTTGATGCGCTCCAGCAGCAGGTTGAACGCGGCGTCGGCCATAGCGTCAACTGGTTGGCGCACGGTCGTCAGCGTGGGAGAGAATGCGGCTGCCCAGGGAAAATCGTCGATCGCGGCGACCGAGACATCGTGCGGACAGGCCAGGCCGGACTCGGCGATCGCACGCATTACGCCGATCAGCATCTGATTGTTCGCCGCGAAGATCGCCGTCGGCCGCTCGGGCAGCGCCAGCAGGGCCTGCGTGCAGTTAAACGCTTCATCTCCGATAAACGCGCCGTGCTGCACGAACTCGGGAACCACGTCGAGGCCGGCATCGCGCAACGCCTCAACGAATCCGACCAGACGATCGCGACCGGGTACGAGGTGTTGCTGCCCCGCAATGATCGCCACGCGCGTGTGACCTAGACTAATGATGTGCCGCATGATCATGCGCGATGCCGCGACGTTGTCGAGAACGACCGAGTCGTAGTCGCCGGCCCGAATGATGTGATCGACCGTGACGATCGGCATGATGCCTACGTCCTTGGTCAAATCCCTGTAAGTCTCGTCGGGTCCCGCGGCGCAAATAATAGTGCCCGCCGCAAGATGCGCGCGCAGTATTTTCAGATACCAGCGCTCCTGTTCCAGATCGCGTTCGCTGTCGCATAGCATTACCGGATAGCCTAGCTTGCGGGCGCGCTTTTGCACCGAGTGGACAAGCTCCGTAAAAAACGGATTCGTGACGTCAGGCACGACCAGCCCGATCATCTTCGTCGCGCCCTTCTTGAGGCTGCTGGCCACGTTATTCGGCGCATAGCCGAGCGTGCCGACAGCCTTCTTCACGCGATTGGTCAGGTCGGGGCTCACATAGGCCGATCCCGACAGCACCGCGGAGACTGTCGCGAGACTAACCTCCGCAAGGCGCGCCACATCCTTCATCGTTGATGCCACGTCGTATTCCGATATCAGTGAATGCCCGCGTAGCCAGCGACCAGGCCCAACGTTGCCGATCAGACCGGCAACCGTCACCACACTGTTGCAACGCCTGTTGTCATGCGCTTGTGTAGATCACGCGGGCGCCTCAATGAGGCGTGTCCGAATAATAGCCGCTTTCGATTGGCTTGGTAAAGCGGTTAGCGAAACGTTTCGTTTGTGATGCTCCATGGTTAACCCTAGACCGATTCAGATGGTGTTGACATGGGTCACTCGGCAATCTACGCTCTCAGCGAAACGTTTCGCTAAACGTTTCGCTGATATTCTCGGCATCGAGTGCACACCCTAAAGAACTGAACGAGAAGAGATGAGTGAGACAGAAACACGACAGGACGGTGGTCCTCTTCGTTCGCTGGTGTCGATCCGCAACCTGAGCAAGTCGTTTCCGGGTGTACGGGCGCTCGACAAGTGTCAGTTCGAGTTGCTGCCGGGCGAAGTGCACGCCTTGATGGGCGAGAACGGCGCGGGCAAATCGACCCTGATGAAGGTGCTGTCGGGCGTTTATCAGAAGGACGAGGGGGAAATCCTCATCGACGGCCGGCACGTCGACATTCCCGATCCGCGCGCGGCGCAGGCGCTTGGCATTGGCATCGTTCACCAGGAACTGAACCTGATGAACCACCTGAGCGCCGCACAGAACATTTTCATCGGGCGCGAGCCGCGCCGCGGCATTGTCATCGACGAACGCGAGCTGAATCGCAAAGCCGCAGAGATTTTCGAGCGCATGCATCTGACGCTCGACCCGCGTACGCCGGTCGCTCAGCTCACCGTGGCGAAGCAGCAGATGGTGGAAATCGCGAAGGCACTGTCGTTCGATTCGCGCGTGCTGATCATGGACGAACCGACGGCTGCGCTAAACAACGTCGAGATCAAGGACTTGTTCCGCATCATTCGACAGCTTCAATCGAACGGTGTCGGCATCGTATACATCTCGCACAAGATGGATGAGCTCAAGCAGATCGCTGGCCGTATCACCATCATGCGCGACGGCCAATACGTCAGCACCGTGCCGGCCGAGACGACGCCCATGGAGACGATCATCGGCATGATGGTCGGCCGTCAGCTCGACAGCGCACCTCGGCATCCGGCACATCGCGCGCACGGCGAGATTGCACTTGAAGTCAAGGGGCTTACGCGGGGTTCCGCCATTCGCGACGTCAGCTTCACGGTGCGCAAAGGCGAAGTGCTCGGCTTCGCGGGGCTCATGGGTGCAGGCCGCACCGAAGTCGCACGTGCCGTCTTCGGTGCCGATCCGATCGAGTGCGGCGAGATCCGCGTGCAGGGCACGAAGGTATCGATCAAATCAACAAAGGACGCGGTGCGGTACGGCATCGGATATCTGTCCGAGGATCGCAAGCAGTTCGGGCTGGCCACGGGCATGGATGTGAAAACCAACGTCGCGCTTGCGAGCATGCGCCGGTTCGCGTCGTTTGGCATCTTTCTCGATGATTCTGCGATTCAGCGCACCGCGGATGAATATGTCAACAGGCTGCGCATCAAGACGCCGTCCGTGCACCAGCAGGTGCGCCTGCTTTCGGGAGGCAATCAGCAAAAGATCGTCATCGCGAAGTGGCTGCTGCGCGACTGCGACATCCTCTTTTTTGACGAACCTACCCGCGGCATCGACATCGGTGCAAAAACCGAGATCTACAAGCTCATCGATGCGCTCGCGGCAGACGGAAAGGCCATCGTGATGATCTCCTCGGAACTGCCCGAGATCCTCCGTATGAGTCACCGCGTGGTGATCATGTGTGAAGGCCGGATCACAGGCGAACTTGTGGCCAGCGAGGCCACGCAAGAAAAGATCATGCAGCTCGCGACGCAACGCGGATCTGTCGTTACCGAATGAACCCAAGAGAGTGACTATGACAAACACACCTAACCCCGTTCCACCGGCCGAGCCGGCTATGCCGATGGCGCGTGAACGAAGCGCCGCGACGGTCACCGCGAAGCTGTTTCATTTGGGTGCCCGCCAGAGGCTCCTGGCGTTCGCGAGCCTTGTCGTGCTCATTATCTTCTTCGGTGTCGCGTCGCCGCAATTCCTGCAAGTCGATAATCTCGTCAGCATCTTGCAGGCTACGGCTGTGAACGGCGTGCTCGCCATCGCGTCCACATTCGTCATCGTCACGGGCGGCATCGACCTGTCGGTCGGCACGTTGATGACTTTCTGCGCCGTGATGACGGGGGTCGTGCTGACCAACTGGGGGATGCCGCTTTCCGTCGGGATCGTGGCTGCGATCTTCTTCGGCGCACTGTGCGGATCGGTGTCGGGCGTTTTGATCGCTAAGCTGCGTATCCCCCCGTTCATTGCCACTCTCGGCATGATGATGCTGATGAAGGGCCTCGCGCTCGTCATCTCGGGCACGCGGCCCATTTACTTCAACGGTACCCCGGGGTTCACGAACATTTCGCAGGATTCGCTAATCGGCATCCTCATTCCGGCGCTGCCGATCCCGAATTCGGTGCTGATCCTGTTCGTGCTCGCGCTCTTCGCCGCCATCGCGCTTAACAAGACGCTATTCGGGCGCTATACGTTCGCGCTAGGCAGCAACGAAGAAGCCGTGCGGCTCTCGGGTGTGAACGTCGACGCATGGAAGATCGCCGTCTATACGGCGGGCGGTGCGATCTGCGGCATTGCCGGTCTTGTCATGGCGTCGCGGCTCAATTCGGCACAGCCTGCGCTCGGTCAAGGTTACGAGCTCGATGCGATCGCGGCTGTCGTCATCGGCGGCACCTCGCTCTCGGGTGGTGTGGGGACGATCACCGGCACAATGATCGGCGCTTTTATCATGAGCGTGCTCGTCAACGGACTGCGCGTGATGTCGGTCGAACAGGAGTGGCAGATCGTCGTCACAGGCGTGATTATCATCTCCGCCGTGTATCTCGACATGTTGCGCCGGAAAAAGCAGCGGTAGAGCGTGAAGCTGGCCTGCTGCGCCGAAACGATAGCGGCCAGCCGCAAGTCGAGCCGGGCGCGCCGTATCTCCTACGTCGCGTTCGCACCGAGTGACGGCGCGCGCATCGCCGCGCGTTGTACTTTCAACCATAGAGGAGACTTGAAGATGACCAAACCAAAACTGCTCGGCGCGGCGCTCGGACTGAGCTTGGCGTTGGGATTGTCAACTGGCGCATGGGCTACTGATCCGTATGTCGCTCTGGTCTCGAAGGGATTTCAGCACCAGTTCTGGCAAGCAGTGAAGAAAGGTGCCGAGAAGGCTGGACAGGACTATCACGTGAAGGTTACGTTCGAAGGCCCCGAAACCGAGGCAATGGTCGACAAGCAGATCGACATACTCTCGGCCGCGCTTGCACGCAAACCTGACGCCATAGGGTTCGCGGCGCTCGACAGCCAGGCGGCGATTCCGTTGCTGAAAAAGGCGCAGGCGGCAAAGATCCCGGTGATCGCATTCGATTCGGGTGTCGACAGCGACATTCCCCTTTCGACAGCCGCAACGGACAACAAGGCTGCGGCGGCGGTAGCGGCGGACAAGATGGCTGCGCTGATCGGTAACGAGGGTGAAGTCGCCATCGTCGCCCACGACCAGACGAGCCGAACCGGCATTGACCGTCGCGACGGCTTCGTCGAGCGCATCAAGTCCAAATACCCGAAGATCAACGTCGTCACCATTCAGTACGGCGACGGAGACCAGTTGAAATCGACGGACCTCACGAAGTCGATTATTACCGCCCACCCGAAATTGAAAGGCATCTTCGGCACGAACGAAGGATCAGCAATCGGTGTCGCTAACGGTTGCCGCGAGATGAAGATGAACGGCAAGTTAGTAATTGTCGGCTTCGATTCGGGTGAAAAGCAGCTTGACGCGATTCGCAGCGGCGACGAGGCCGGGGCCGTCACGCAAAATCCGATCGGCATCGGCTACGACACCGTACAAGCGGCAGCCGAGGCGCTTCAGGGCAAGAACCTACCCAAGCGCATAGACACGGGCTTTTACTGGTACGACAAGAGCAATATTGACGATCCGAAGATCGCCGCAGTCCTCTACAAGTGATGTAAGGGCGATTCACGGCCGTCGGTCGCCGCGAATCGCCCGCCACAGTTGAGTCCGTTCTGGTGAACGTGGTGGTCATACGTCTCGTTGCAGGTGTCTAAAACGCAATCGAGTCAGCACCGACGCCGGGGCAAGGGATTAAGCGGAATGCTTGACCGTAGAGGCAAATCACGCCTTGTCCATAACGGAACGGAATGGACTCAACGAGATATTCGCTTGGATGATTATCTGAGCCCCAAGTACCGTTGCACATTATTCGGTACCGCCAAGAGTCCGGCGGCTGCCGACAAGGATCTTTGGAGATAACGATGACTCCCCCGCTAGTGCTTGACACCGAGGACACTCTTCCCGACGACGGGTTCACAGGCACCCTGGTTGGCCGCGCCTGGCTGCCGACCACCGATGCGGCGCCTGGCGGCCCAGCGGTGGTTGTACTTCGCTCCGATGGCGTGTTCGACATTTCCGACGTGGCACCGACCATGAGCAGCCTGTTGGAACAGGACGACCCCGTGGCCACGGTGCGTAACGCCGGTGGACGCCGGATTGGCAGTCTTCAGGCGATGCTCGACGGCGCACCCGCCAACACAGGCGACGCTACCGCGCATCTGCTGGCGCCCTGCGATCTCCAAGTCATCAAGGCGGCGGGCGTCACGTTTGCCGGCAGCCTGATCGAGCGCGTGATCGAAGAACAGGCCAAGGGTGATGCCTTCGGAGCCGCGCAAATTCGCGGGAAGATACGAGCGTTGGTAGGTGACAGCCTCGCCAGCATTCGCCCGGATTCGGCTGAGGCGCACGAACTCAAGGCCCTGCTGATCGCGCAAGGCATGTGGTCGCAGTATCTCGAAGTGGGGATCGGTCCCGATGCGGAGATCTTCACTAAGGCACCGGTGCTGTCTGCACTGGGCACCGGTACGGAGATCGGCTTGCATCCCAGGTCGAAATGGAACAATCCGGAACCTGAGGTGGTGCTGGCGATCAACAGCCGAGGCCAAGCGCTAGGAGCCACGCTGGGCAATGATGTTAATCTCCGCGACTTCGAAGGCCGCAGCGCACTGCTGCTTGGCAAGGCGAAGGATAACAATGGGTCATGCGCAATCGGTCCGTTCCTGCGCCTGTTCGACGACAATTTCTCGCTCGACCACGTGCGGCAAGCGGAGGTGGGGCTGCGTGTCGACGGCGACGACGGCTTCGTCCTGGTCGGCGCGAGCTCGATGGACCAGCTCACCCGAGATCCGCTCGATCTCGTCGCCCAGACAATTGGTGCAACCCATCAGTATCCCGACGGTGCCATGTTGTTTCTCGGGACGCTGTTTGCGCCCGTGGAAGATCGCAATGCACCCGGCGCAGGCTTCACCCATAGGGAAGGCGACGTTGTGCGGATTTCCACACGGTCGCTCGGCACCCTTGTCAACCGGGTCGGCCGCAGCGACCGCATCGCACCGTGGCAGTTTGGCGTACGCGCTCTGATCAACAACCTCGCGCTGCGAGGGCTGCTCAGAAAACCACTCTGAATTCAAACACCACGCACCGCACGTCATACGTCTTTATTTCGTTCGGAGTACAAGACAAATTTCAATCCCGATCCGTGCAGTCCCGATTAGCCGGGACTGCCATAAAATTCGATTTGATGAAATTATTTCGGTTTACGTCGAGGCGTGGCTCGCGCGTTTCATCGACACGAAGGCGACCTTCGACACCTACCGCAAGGAGCTCGAAAGCCTCCTGTTGTGGTCGACCACCGAACTCCGCAAGCCGCTCTCCTCGCTCACGCACGAAGACCTGCTTCTCTACCGGCGGTTTCTGGCCGACCCGCAGCCGGCACAGCGCTGGGTCATGACCGACCGCAAAGTGGCCCGCGCGGACCCATCCTGGCGGCCGTTCGCGGGACCTAGTGCGCGACAATTGGGAAGTCCGCTCGCATTGACTCACCAAAACTGCAACTTCCGCTGAGCTGTTGCCTCATGTAGTTTGCTACGGTCGGATTGTCCGGCAGGAGCGGCGCGAGGTGACGAGGCAAATCAGGGCGTTGTTGAAAAAAGAAAATCATGAGCAAAGCGCCCCGATGTTCGCTATTTTTTAGACCTTCACGGACACCGGCATCCCGAGATGGGTCAACCGGTTCAGTGCAGACACACTGATCCGTGCCTCGGTTTTCTGCTGCGGCAGCGCTCGCGCCTTCATCGTGTTGCCGAAAATGCGCTTGTAGCGTTGCATCGCAAGCTCGGCATAGTTGCGCAGGTTGTAGCCGGTGATGCGCTGCCAGGCGAGGCGGCCTTGTTGTGCAACGACCTCAATATGGTGGTCTCGCTGCGTATCGGCAGCAGTTGAGAGCACGGCCGTCTTGTGCGGTGGAATGACCACTTGAGCGTCCGGTTGGTGATTCAGGACGGCTTGCGAGACCGGCTCGCCATCGTACGCGCCGTCACCGATGAAGGCCTTAAAAGGGGTCAAGATTTGCGCGAGCAGATCCGCCACAGTCGAGGAATCGCCGACTTCCGGCGTGGTGAGCTCGCAGGCAAGAACCTGATGATGTTCGTCGATCGCAAGATGGAGTTTGCGCCAGGTCCGGCGAGCCGCAACGTCGTGCTTCTCCTGATGCCATTCGTCTTTGCCGTAGACCTTCAGTCCGGTGGAATCGACGATGACGTGGCTACCCGGTTCGAGCGCCTGGCTCAGCAGGTGCCGGGGTATTGAAATGCTGCGCTTGGAAATACTGCTGTAGTCAGGAATGCTGATGGTGGACTTCATGAGCCGGGTGAGAGAGTTCATGAAACCTTCGGTCTGACGTAGCGGCAGATGAAAAACCTGGCGGATGAACAAAGCGGTTTCTATCGCGAGATCGGAATATTCCTGCGGCCTGCCACGAGCACCGGTCTTGGCCAGATGCCATGCGGCGAGCGCCTCCTCGGTAAACCAGATCGTGATATCGCCACGCTGACGCAACGCGTTGTTATATTCAGGCCAGTTGGTCACTTTGTAACGCGCTTTCTCGATCTTGTATCGGCGGTTCTGATTGTGTTTGTACGGCATCGGCTCCTCTGCAGGTGAAATCACCTGCAGATCATGCCAGATCGACTGCCTTTGGGCTGAAGATCGATTATTCAACAACGCCCATTCCCGGGCTCAAAGACGCCGCTGCGCCTGACGTCTGGAATTCTGTTCTGTGAGATCGATAAGGTATCCTCACATATAGAGAACTTCTCGGTCATCCCACCTATTTGCACACAGAAACCTAGTACTACTGTGTCACAAAAAATTTGAGGTAGTGCAGCAATATGGGCATCTCTTTAATTGCCTGGAGATGTGGGCAGCAATTCGCCAGCGCAGCGTTGCGATCGAATCAGGTACATGTCGC